>Ga0194061_1000884_pt1 | contig 18216 bp, 17 predicted proteins | sample SepL2221m_MetaG_FD_163423 | JGI IMG/M metagenome (GOLD analysis project Ga0194061, IMG submission 163423) | Anoxic zone freshwater microbial communities from boreal shield lake in IISD Experimental Lakes Area, Ontario, Canada - Sep2016-L224-21m | ecosystem: Environmental > Aquatic > Freshwater >... | reverse complement strand
TGCCAGCAGCAAGTTCATAGCAAAGCTAGCATCTGGCCATTGCAAACCAAATGGCATGCTCGAGATCGCACCTGATCGAATCTTAGAATTCTTGCATCCACTTCCGGTCTCCGATATTTGGGGAGTTGGGCCAAAGACCAACGAAGAGTTATTGCGGTTAGGGCTGCGCACCGTTTCCGAACTTGCAAATACGCCGCGAGCAACACTAATAAGGGCGCTTGGGGAAGCAACTGGATCTGCACTTTATGAACTAGCGTGGGGTCGAGATTATCGTGATGTTTCTCCAGATGAACCAGATAAAAGTATTAGTGCGGCTGAAACTTTTGCCGTCGATATCGATGATCCCGAAATTATTCTGCGCGAATTTTTAAGATTGACTGAAAAGGCTACCGCGCGGCTGCGCGCACGCAAGATGTGTGCGAAGACTATAAGTATCAAAGTTCGGTTCGCCGATTTCAAAACTATAAATCGATCAAAGACACTTGCGCTACCGATTGATGGCACTCAAGAGAGCTATGAAGTTGTAAAGAAATTATATGAAGCGCTCAAGTTAGATCGCGCCAGACTTCGATTAGTTGGAGTTAGTTTGGAGGGTTTAGTTTCTGGTGCGAGCGCGCCGGAGCAACTGATATTGGGGGAGCGCGAGAAGGGCTGGCGCCAAGCTGAAGCGGCGGTAGATCAGGCCTCGGCTCGCTTCGGTAGCGGTTCGGTTCGTCCGGCGCGGCTGGTAAAGCGCGTTGAGCCCACTGATTCTTAGCTCAAACCTCCTCGGATCTGCCATATCGGCGGAAAAGCGCCAAAAAATGCTGTGAATTTAGCCCGATTTCGGCCTTTCGCTGCCCTTTGACTTTCCCATATCCCACGCCTGCTCTATTCTTCCAATGTGGCTCTCTCCGATAACGAACGTCGCCTTCTGGCGGAGATGGAAGCTGCCCTAGAACAAGATGATCCACGCTTAGTTTTAACCATGACTGGCAAGGCCAGGACGCGCCAAGGAAGTCGCCTGCTTATGGGCGGACTCCTTCTTCTTACTGGCATGGCGGTCTTATTGGTTGGTCTGGTCGCCAAGAGCACACCAGGTGGAATCGTTGGCTTTTTAGTTGCTTTAGTTGGAGTTGTATTCCTTCTTTCAAACCTCGGCCGATCAAACGCTACGCCTAGTTCACCGGGCCAGAAGCCAAAGAAGGCGCCATGGAGCGCCAAGCTAGAAGAGCGCTGGGATCGGCGAAACTTCGAGAATTAAGCGCTAAAACTCTCTTACTAAAACCACCTTCGGGTGGTTTTTTTATGCCCAAAATCGGAAAGAAAAGGGCGCTAGATGGTTGAAAGTGGGGGAATATGGAGTAAAGTGGTGGCTTGAGGCAGGTTCCAAGCGTAACTATGAGTGATTTTGGGGGGTGAAGATGTTTCTTGGCACCCACGAACCCAAATTGGATGAGAAGGGGCGCATCATCCTTCCCGCCCGGTTCCGCGATGAATTGGCCAACGGCCTGGTGATCACCAAAGGGCAGGAGCGCTGCCTATATGTCTTTCCCGCCGCAGAATTTTTCGCAATCACTGAACGACTTCGCCAAGCCCCAGTAACTGAGAAAGCTGCTCGCGATTACATGCGAGTTATGTTCGCCGGCGCCCATGATGAAGTTCCAGATAAACAAGGTCGAGTCAGCATCCCGCAAGGACTTCGAACCTACGCCGATTTGGCGAAAGAGTGCGTCGTCATCGGAGCAAATACCCGATTAGAAATTTGGGATTCCAACGCTTGGAATACCTATCTCACCGACCGCGAGAAGAGCTTCTCGGATGTTTCCTCGGAGGTGTTGCCCGGGCTCTTCTAACTCCTCTCTCTTGTGGCCACCGCCGACCTTTTTTTAGATACGGCGCCACTTCCCCGGCGCCGTTCTCATAGATCCGTCGGCCGGCGGTGACCAGAGGAGAGAGGAAAAGAAAATCTTGTGAACGCTGAAGAAAAGTTGGTAAGGAATTAATTAAGAAATTTAGTTTGGGGGGAGGGGAAGTTGATGCAACATATTCCAGTTGCGCTTGATCGTTGCATCGCACTGCTTGCCCCTGCAATTGAATTATGCGAATCTCCAATAATTGTTGACGCTACCTTGGGATTAGGCGGACATAGCAAAGAGTTACTTTCGAGATATCCGAATTTGAAAATTATTGGTTTAGATCGAGACCTTTCGGCGATCTCGATTGCTCGGGAAAACTTAACTGAGTTCGGCGATCGAATCGTTATCGTGCACGCGGTTTATGATGAAATCGCTGAAGTGTTATCAGATATGGACATCACTAATGTCGAAGGAATTCTCTTTGATCTAGGTGTCTCCTCCATGCAGTTAGATGTTGCTGAGCGCGGATTCGCCTACTCTCAAGATGCCCCACTTGATATGCGAATGGATCAAAGTTCCGGATTGACTGCTGGTGAAATATTAAATACCTATACCCATCAGCAACTAAATCGGATTCTCTGGCAGTATGGCGAGGAGAAATTTGCCGCCAAGATTGCGGAAAATATCATTAAAGCGCGTAGTTCTAATTCGCTCAATAGCACCAAGGACTTGGCAGAGATCGTTAAGAACAGCATTCCTGCACCGGCCAGACGAACTGGTGGCAACCCAGCAAAACGTACCTTTCAGGCGCTACGCATCGAAGTAAATCAAGAGCTTGAGGTTCTAAAGCGAGCAATTCCCAGTGCCATTGAGCAATTGGCAGTGGGCGGTCGACTAGTTGTTATGGCCTATCAATCCCTGGAAGATCGAATCGTTAAGAGCGCCTTTGCAAAAGTTACCGAATCGGGAACTCCAAGAGGTCTCCCAGTTGAACTTCCAGATCGAGCAGCAAAATTTGCCTTTGTAATTCGCGGAAGCGAAAGCGCCACCGAGGCTGAGATTGAAGCCAATCCACGTGCTCAATCAATGAGGCTTCGAGCGATAGAGCGGATTGCCGCATGATGGCAATTTCACAGTTAGCGCCAAATGAGTTAACACCAAGTCATAACTCAACGCGAAGCCGTCGACCCAATTTCTTAAAGCTTGCTCCGGAATTCGAAATCTTTAGCGGTGAGCGAACTGATCGCGCTGGTTTTATCGCGATTCTTATCGGAATCTTCCTGGCCGGATTGATCTCACTTCTGGTCATAAATACGTTATTGACACAAGATGCCTTTGTGCTTCAACGACTAAAAATTCAAACTAACCTTTTTAACGATCAGCGCGATGCCATTGTTCAGCTGGTAGCAAAAGAATCTTCGCCGGAGCATCTCGCAGCGGCTGCTACAAAATTGGGAATGATTCCAGCGGTAAATCCAGAATTCTTAGATTTGAATGCAGTTTCTAGCCAAACCGTTGCACCCGCAAGTGATATTTCAAATTTGCCTAAAGCGCAGCTTCATAATTTGCCGGTAACGAAAACCGCCACCTCATCAAAGCGGGTAAAGGTGGCTCACTAATGAGTTATAACAATATGGTTCGCGGCCGAATTCAAAAGTTAGTTCTATTTTCTTTCTTGCTCTTGATAATTTTCGCTGGCCGATTGGTGCAAGTTCAAGCTGTGCAGGCAGAGAGCTATACCGCCAGAGCGCAAAACGAATTGATGAACTCATCGGTCTTACTTGCACCGCGGGGAAATATTACCGATATAAATGGTGTTGAACTGGCTCGGAGTATCGCTGCGATAAATGTTGTAGTCGATCAAACAATGATCGCAGATCCAAAACTAACGGCATCGGTAGTTGCTCCTATTCTGTCAATGAAAGAGAGCGATCTGACCACGTTATTGACAGGTACTCGCCGTTATCAAATCATCGCCAAGAATGTAGCGCCAGCGGTTTGGAAGGACCTTACTTCAACGCTTCAAAACTACAATGACGTTGCGCTCAAGGCACGTGGTGGTGTTGCTAAGCGAATCGTCGGCTTCTTCTCAGAGCGCGGATATATTCGAACTTATCCAACTGGTGCCTTGGCTTCAACGCTAGTCGGAATTACAAATGATGCGGGTGATGGCGCGGCTGGTCTTGAGGCTAGTCTGAATTCAGTCTTGGCTGGAACAAATGGAAAGTACATTTATGCCAATGGTGCTGGAACAATTATTCCTGGTTCGCAACAAATCAAAACTGAAGCAAAAGCCGGGACCAGCATTCGATTGACGATTGATCGCGATATTCAGTGGGTTGCCCAAGCTGCAATTGTGGCTGCGGTAAAGAGTGCTCATGCTAAATCAGGGACCGTTATCGTTATGGATCCGACAACGGGAGCGTTGATTGCCGAGGCAAGTGCGCCAACTTTCGATCCAAGCATTAAGAAGTCAATTTCGGTTGACGCTTTGCGCAATCCAGCGGTCCAAGATGTTTACGAACCTGGTTCGACTGGCAAGATCATTACTTATTCAGCGGCTATCGAAGAAGGAAAAATTACCCCAACTACAGTTTTGACGATTCCTTACTCATTAAAGCGCGGCGGTAAATCTTTTAAAGACCACGAGAAGCATGCGACAGAACGGCTAACCGCAACGGGCGCGTTGGCAATTTCTAGCAACACTGGCGCAATCCAAGTTGGCGAAACGATGAGCAACCCAACTCTTTATGACTATTTGGCGCGCTACGGGATGGGTCAATCGACTAACTCGCACCTGTTGGGGGAGTCAACCGGAATTCTTCACCCAGTCTCGGCTTGGTCGCGCACTTCGGCGCCTACTATCGCATTCGGACAGGGCTACTCGCTTACCGCATTGCAAGCGACTAGCGTATTTGCCACCATTGCAAATGATGGCGTGCGAGTTACTCCCAACATCGTCGCTGGCTTGATAGATCAAAGTGGAAACTATTCACCTACAAAACTTCAGAGTTCCAGCCGAGTTGTTAGTTCGGCTACCGCCAAGCAAATTCGCACCATGCTCGAAAGCGTCGTTTCAGCCAATGGCACGGCGCCAGAAGCTGCGATTCCTGGATATCGGGTTGCTGGTAAGACCGGTACGGCAATGCGAATTGACGAGAAGTGCGGTTGTTATAAGGGCTATACCGCCTCCTTTATTGGATTTGCGCCAGCGGATGCCCCCAAATATGTTGTCAGCGTGACAATCCAAGATCCTCAAGGCCTTCACTGGGGTGGCTCACTCGGTGGCCCAGTATTTAAACAAGTTATGAGTTTTGTATTGCAGTCGCGACATATTCCACCAACTCCAACTAAGAGCGTCACCTATCCGTTAACCGAGTCAGAGTTAAAGAAGGCAAATCTTGCAAAGGCTCAGGCCCTCGCGAAGAAGTTAGCTAGTAGCCTCACCAAGACCACTACTTTGGTTCTGAGGTAGTCCAATGAGACCAATAGAAATTCGAAGCAAGAACTTCGCGGATTTAGCAAAATTCTTGGGCTCAATAGATTTGGTACCGCAAGTTCCAATTACCGGAGTAACTAGCAATACGGCATTTGTTCAACCTGGTGATCTCTTTTTAGCGCTACCGGGTGGAAAAGTGCATGGCGCAAAATTCATCGCAAAAGCTGCGGAGCTTGGCGCTGTTGCCGTTGTAACTGACCTTGAGGGTGCAGGAATGCAGTTTCCAAAATTGCCTATGATGGTGATCGCCGATCCAAAGCGGCGAGCCGGCGATATTGCTGCTTGGGTAAACGACTTTCCACTTCGATCAATGGTGTCGGTCGGTATTACTGGGACTAATGGCAAGACCACGACTAGTTCGCTGCTGCATCAGTTATGGCAGCTTGAAAAGCGGGAAGCGGGATTCATCGGAACTCTCGGAGTTGACATCGGACCCGACCATTATTCGACTACTTTTACGACGCCAGAAGCCACAGAATTGCAATCTATTATGGCAACAATGGCGGAACGCCATGTAACACATTTTGTGGCAGAAGTTAGCAGCCATGCCTTGGAACAGTTCCGGATGGCTGGTTCGCACTTTTCGATCGCGGCCTTCACCAATTTAACGCAAGACCATTTGGATTTTCATGGCACCATGGCCAACTATTTTGCGGCAAAGGCAAAACTTTTCACGACCGAGTACGCCGATATTGGCTACCTAAATATTGATGATCCGTACGGGGTTCGCCTACTTGAACTCTCTGAAATTCCAGTTTGCACGGTTTCGCGTTCGAACCAGGTAGCTGATTGGCACTACCTTGGCTATCAAGAGGTAAATGGCGGATATGAGATTTCGCTTCGAGGAATCGGTGGCATTCTCATAGAAGGCTTTTTACCGTTAATCGGCGAGCACAATTTAGATAATGCGATTATGGCCATGGCCTTAGCAGTTCAAAGTGGTCTGGATCCGCTCTCTATCGCAGCAAATCTCCGACTTCTCCAGGGTGCTCCTGGCCGGCTCGAGAGCGTAAATCTGGGTCAGCCGTTTCGAGCTTTGGTTGATTTCGCGCATACTCCTGATGCCGTCAGGCGCGTTCTGACTACGTTGCGATCGGAATCAGACCAAAGATTAATCGCGGTATTGGGATGCGGTGGCGATCGGGATCGCACAAAGCGCCCGCTCATGGGTCGAGCGCTAAATGAACTCGCAGATGTTGCAATCTTTACCAGCGATAACCCACGTTCTGAATCTCCAGCGGCAATTTTGGATGAGATGGTCGCCGATGTGGTTGTAGCGAACCCGAACGCCATAATTTTAGATCGCAGAGAAGCGATCGCTTACGCAGTAGCGATGGCGCAGCCTGGTGACACCGTTGTCATTTTGGGAAAGGGCCACGAACAAGGTCAAGAAATTTCCGGGATTAAGTATCCGTTTGATGATCGCAAAGAGTTGGCTAGCGCGATCGAGGCGAAACCATGATCGCAATGACCGCCGCGGAGATTGCACAGATCGTTAACGGGTCGCTAACTGAGTTGAGCCCTGACGCCTTAATCACCGAGATTCCTTGCATAGATTCCCGCAAAGCGACGACAGCGAATTTCTTTGTGGCCTTTAAAGGCGAGATTTCTGATGGCAATGATTTTGCCGAATCTGCAATCCAAAACGGTGCCAGATTTGCCTTGGTTACGCGTCCGATATCTGGTCCTTCAATTTTGGTGGCCGATGTCGGACAAGCGCTAATAGATTTGACGCGCGCTTCGCGCCTAAAGATGAAAACGTGCAAAGTAATTGGAATAACGGGTTCTCAAGGAAAGACCACAACCAAGGATTTTCTTAACCATCTCTTGTCTAGCGTTGGTATAACAGTTGCGCCAGTTGGCAATCTAAATAACGAAATTGGCGTCCCATTAACGCTTTTGAGTTGCAACGAAGAAACTAATTTTTGCGTTCTCGAAATGGGCGCAAGGCACATGGGAGATATTGCCAAGCTCGTTGAAGTCGCGCGTCCCGATATTGGCGTCGTCCTGAATGTTGGTAGAGCACACCTTGGAGAATTCGGTTCGCGATCGAACATTGCGAAGACTAAGGGTGAAATGATTACTAGCTTGCTCCCAGGCACGATTGCGGTCCTAGGAAATTACGATGAATTCACTCGTGCCATGGCGGCTACCACTTCAAATAAAGTTTTGAATTTTGGGGAACGCTCAGATTGTGATGTCCGTGCGACCGATGTTGAACTTCGTGAAGGACGTGCTCATTTTGATCTAGTAACCCCAGAAGGTAGACAAGCAGTTGGGCTTCAATTATTAGGTTTACATCAAGTTTCAAATGCGTTGGCAGCGGCAGCTGTAGCTACGGCACTTGGAATTCCCATTGAGACGATCGCAGCAGCGCTATCGACGGCAACTGCCAGCAGTAAATGGCGAATGGAACTGCACGAGGTTGGCGGGTTGCTTCTAATAAATGATGCCTATAACGCCAGTCCAGACAGCATGGCGGCGGCGCTTCGAACTTTAGCCTTACTCTCGCAGGAAAGAGGGGGGCTTTCATGGGCCTTTCTGGGGAAGATGAATGAACTCGGCGAGTCCGCAGGCGCAGAGCACGAGGCGATTGGCAGACTCGTCTCCGAGATTGGAATTGATCATTTAGTTCAAGTTGGCACTAAGGCTTTTTGGCAAAATGAAGAGAAGTCGGAAGGTCGCGAGGATTTGGGAGAAACTACGACAATGCACCATTTTGATTCGGTGACTTTGGCTAGCGCCCTTGCGACTAATTTTTCAGCCGGGGACGTTGTTCTCGTTAAAGCTTCAAGATCTGAGAAGTTAGAGGAACTAGCCGAGCAACTGCTAACTGTTTGGAAAGAGCGGATCGCATGAAGGGCATCCTGATATCGGGCGCGTTGGCGGCGTTGCTGACCATTTTAGGGACTCCGATATTGATCAGGATTCTTGCCAAACGCGGTTACGGTCAATTCATTAGGGATGATGGACCAACCACTCACCACGTAAAACACGGAACGCCAACGATGGGCGGGATCGTTCTTATTTTTGCCACTGTTCTTTCATACTTCGTCAGTCATTTCATTACCGGTATTGAAATTAGCGCTTCGGCAATCTTGATTTTGACTTTGGTCATTACCCTAGGAATTGTTGGGTTGGCTGATGATTGGCGTAAAGTTTCAAAGCAGCGTTCTTTGGGGTTAAATGCAAAACAGAAGCTCTTTGGGCAAGCGCTAGCGGCGGCAGCTTTCGCTATTGCCGGAATTCACTTTCGCGATCACGATGGCCTAACTCCCATTTCATTACACCTGTCAACGGTTCGAGATACCAGTTTAGTTCTCGGCAGTTTTCTCGTTGTTATTTGGGTGATCTTCATGGTCCTAGGTACTAGCAACGGAGTAAACCTGACGGATGGCCTTGATGGGCTGGCCACGGGCGCTGCAATAATGACTTTTCTTGCCTTTGTACTAATTGGAGTTTGGGAATTTGGCCAAAGTTGTGCCGTTACGCAGATTGCTAAATGTTATGCGGTTAGGGATCCGTTAGATGTGGCAGTTATTGCGGCAGCGCTAGCCGGTTCGTGCGCTGGCTTTCTCTGGTGGAACGCCTCACCAGCAAGGATCTTTATGGGCGACGTCGGCTCGCTAGCGTTGGGTGGCGCGATCGCTGGTATTGCAATCACGTTGCGCACCGAGCTCTTGCTGATTGCCTTAGGCGGACTTTTCGTCTTGATTACGCTTTCAGTAATTATTCAAACTGGCTATTTCAAGTTATCTGGTGGGAAGCGCGTATTTAGAATGGCGCCACTGCAACATCATTTTGAATTGCTGGGTTGGGGAGAAGTTACGATCGTAATTCGGTTCTGGATTCTTGCCGGCTTGAGCGTTGCCACTGGTTTGGGACTTTTCTATGCCCAGTGGGTTGTCTCCTAAGATGTCATTCCTGCTCGAGTTACGCCAGAAGAAGGTGGCAATTCTTGGTGGTGGCGTCACCGGAACCGGCTTGATCCAATTTTGCCTAAATAACGGCGTTGAGGTAATTCTTTTGGATGATTCACAAAAGGAAATATTGGGGATCAACTCTCATACAAGTTTAAGCCCAGATCTGAAACTTGACCTGGCAATCGTCTCTCCTGGTTGGCGTCAGGATCACCCAATAGTTCTAGAGTTGCAAGCGCAGGGTGTGGAATTAATAGGTGAGTTGGATTTCGCCTGGTTGGTAAAGGAAGAGATTGCACCACTGCAAAAGTGGATAGCGTTGACGGGAACCAACGGAAAGACAACCTCAATCCAGATGGTCGAGTCAATACTTATTGCCGCTGGCGTTAATGGTAAAGCCTGCGGAAATGTGGGAGAGCCAGCTATTAGCGCATTAACGGGTGAGCAGAGCTTTGATGTCTTGGCTTTTGAACTCTCTTCTTTTCAAATTCAATGGAGCCAGCTTCCCAGGTATGAGGCGGTTGCAATTCTCAATATTGCAGAGGATCACTTAGATTGGCACGGAAGTTTTGATAACTATGCAAACGCCAAATTGAAGTTATTAACGCAGACAGAGTGCGCCATCCTTAATATTTCCGATCCCGAGATCGCCGCCAGAACCACGGTCTGGAATGGCAAGAAGATCTTCTTCACTTTGCAAACTCCCAATGCCGGCGAGCTTGGCATTGTCGAAGAACTACTTATTGATCGAGCATTTGTGGCTGACCATACTCAAGCTGCCGTAGTTGCAGAGTTGAATGACATTCAGCCAACAGTTCCACATAATGTGGCCAATGCTCTGGCTGCCGCCGGGTTAGCGCTTTCAATCGGGGTATCGCATAAAGATATCCAAACCGGACTGAAAAGTTTCAAACTCGACCGCCATCGTCTCCAGTTAATCCCAACATCGGATGGGATTGCATGGGTCGATGATTCAAAAGCAACTAATCCCCACGCGGCAACAGCGGCACTCCTTTCATACTTCTCGGTAATTTGGATCGCTGGGGGATTGGCTAAGGGTGCCAGCATGTCGGAATTGATCCAGCGAACTTCTGGACGGCTAAAGGCCGCAATTCTAATTGGCGAAGATCGAGATTTGATTGCAAACGCTCTTCAAACTCATGCCCCGAAGATTCCGATTTATCGAATTGATAAAAGTGGCGACGTTCAGCACTTTGCCCAAGCGATAGTTCGCAAAGCTCAGTCTCTAGCGACCCCAGGAGACACCGTGTTGCTGGCACCGGCCTGCGCCTCGATGGATCAGTTTCAGAATTATGCAGAGCGCGGAAATAGTTTTGCGGCAGCGGTAAAAGAGTTGGTTGCAAATGAGTAAAAAATCCGCAACTGAAACAGTTGCCAAGAGTTCTCTTCTGTCGCGCCCCACCTCAGCATATTTTATGATTCTATCCGCTACGATTTTTTTAACTGGTCTAGGTTTAGTAATGGTTCTTTCAGCCTCATCGGTTAAATCATTTGAGCAAAGCGGAAATACTTACTCGATATTTATTAAGCAACTTTTGTTTTTAGCGATCGCAATTGGCTTAGCAGTTGTTGGAACACGAATGAGCAGTGAAATTTGGCTAAAACTGGCTCGAGTGGCAATTATTGTTAGCATCGGGGTACTTGTCCTGCCCCAGATCCCTGGGCTTGGCAAAAATGTTAATGGCAACACCAACTGGATTGGTTTCGGACCATTCACCATTCAGCCCAGTGAATTTGCCAAGTTCGGTCTAATTCTTTTTTGTGCCCTGCAACTTCGCCGATATGAAGAGCGAGTGGGAACCGAACGTCCTTTGAACGCTCTCAAACTGTTGCTCCCGGCGATCTCCGTTCTGTTACTGCTAATTATGGCGGGCGGGGATTTAGGTGCCTCTTTAATCGTGGTGGCTATCTCGGCGGCAATGCTATTTATTAGCGGACTACCGGTTCGCCATTTCATGGTGGTCATCAGTGCCGGAGTAGCTTTCGCTGCTGTATTTGTAATTACTCAGCCTTATCGTTTACATCGATTTACGGCGGTACTACACCCATTTTCCGCCCAGAATTATAAATTCGCCGGTTGGCAAACTGCACATAGCGTGATGGGTCTAGCAAGTGGCGGGCTATTTGGTGTGGGCCTCGGTGCGAGCAGACAGAAGTGGGCGAACTTGTCTGAAGCCAATACCGACTTTATCTTCTCGGTAATTGGCGAAGAGATGGGACTTTTGGGGACGCTCGTTGTTTTATTCTTGTACGCGATTCTAATTTACGGAATTTTTAGGACGGCTTTGCAGACAAAGGATATCTTCGCGCGATACGCAACAGCGGGTATTGCTTGTTGGTTGATGATCCAGGTAGCAGTCAACTTGGGTTCCGATATTGGGCTATTCCCAGTTGTTGGAGTTACCTTGCCATTTATTTCTTACGGTGGTTCATCGCTGATCGCTAATTATTTGGGAATCGCCTTTGTTCTAAATGTGGCGCGAAAAGATCCGAATGTCAGCCGCTATCTTCGAGCTCGTCGCAGCGCAAGGATTAAGTAGCTATGAAAAGTATCGTGACTTTAGTCGCCGGTGGTACTGCTGGGCATATTGAACCAGCTTTAGCTGTGGCAAATTGGTTGCGCCAGGAGCATCCGGAGTTAAAGTGCGAATTTATAGGTACCGCTTCGGGGCTAGAGAGCACCCTGATTCCCCAGGCTGGTTTTCCGCTGCGAATAATCGAGAAGGCTCCAGCGCCTCGGAGAATCTCGCTTTCAGCACTTATCTGGCCGATTCGGCTGATTCAAGCTTTAGGTCAAACATACAGAGCGCTAAGTTCCACTTCAGTAGTTGTTGGCTTTGGTGGCTATGTCGCCGCACCAGCATATGTAGCCGCAAAATTATTGCGGATTCCAACTTTGATTCATGAGCAAAACAGCAAACCCGGGTGGGCTAATAATTTAGGGTCGAATCTGACCTCGAACCTTTCGGTTGCCTTTGATGGCGCCCGTTCGACTGGTGCCAAATGGAGCGCGGCCGAACTTGTTGGGATGCCGCTTCGAAAAAATATTGTCGAAGTTGCTTCGCTTTCCATTGCTGAAAGACTGGCAATGCGAAATGAGTTGTGCCGGGAAATTGGTTTCGATAGCTCGAAGCCCATTGTGCTCATCTTCGGAGGTTCTCAGGGCGCAAAGCGGATTAATGAAACGATTCGTGATGCCCGAGTTGAACTAGAGCAGCTAGGGATCCAAGTTATACACGGAATTGGCAGGGCAGAGCCGCTTCCGGTGCGAAGTGATACTTATCTGCCGTTGGACTACATCGCCAATATGGCTATTTTCTACGCGGCGGCTGATCTTGTTATTGCACGTAGTGGTGCCGTTACTTGTGCTGAGATTGCTGCTGTCCAAGATTATGCACTCTTTATTCCACTTCCGATCGGTAATGGCGAGCAAAGCGCAAATGCAATGGAATTAGTGTCAGCAAAGCGCGCTGAACTTATTGAAAACTCCCACATCACTAGCGAGTGGTTGATGAGCAACATTGATAGGTTGCTTGAGTCGGGACGGCAACTTGCAGCAGCACGTACCCCGAAAGTTCCAATGAATTCCGCAAAAATATTGGGAGAATGGGTTGTGAAGCTTCACAACCTTGGATCGGCGCGGTCCAAATAATGATTTCCTTAACAGCGCTCAAACAAATGCGGGTACATTTTATTGGTATCGGTGGCGCGGGGATGAGCGGCTTGGCACGAATTATGCTTGATCTTGGAATTTCAGTTTCAGGGTCTGATGTTAAAGAGTCACAAGTCTTGACCGGCTTGCAAGTGTTAGGTGCGCAGGTAGCCATTGGGCACGCTCCTTCTAATATCGATGGCGTTGATTTAGTTGTCGTCTCGGGCGCAATATCGAACTCGAATGTTGAGTATGAGGCGGCAATTGCAAAGGCAATTCCAGTCATTCCTAGAGCCAGCGCGCTGGCAATCTTGATGTCGGAGTCGACTTCAATTGCGGTAGCTGGAACGCACGGAAAAACAACAACAACTTCGATGTTAACGGTTGCGCTGCAAAAAGCTGGATTCGATCCCTCTTTTGCAATCGGGGGGTTAATAAATAATTCTGGAACTAATGCGCATTTAGGCACCGGAGAAATTTTCGTTGCGGAGGCCGATGAGTCCGATGGCTCATTTCTGGCATACCAACCATTCGGAGCAATTATCACCAATATTGAATTGGATCACGTGGATCATTTCGCAGATTTCGATTCGGTGCTGGCGATTTTCCATCAGTTTGTGAAAACCATAAAGAGTGGCGGATTTCTTGTTCTTTGCAATGATGATCCAGGCGCCGCTCGGTTAGCGAGCGAGATCACCAGAACCGATATTGAGGTAATCACTTACGGTACTGAAGCTAACTTTTCGATATCTAGAGTCCATCTTTCCCCAATGGAAAGTACCGCTCGCATAACACAGAATGGCCGAGTATTGGGTGAACTTAGGCTTCAGGTGCCCGGTGCTCACAATGTATTGAACGCTACCGCGGCCTTAGCTGCCGGTTTAACTTTAGGCGCCTCCCCAATAGAATTCATTTCGGGTTTAGAAATATTTTCCGGCACCCGTCGCCGATTCGAATTCAAAGGCGAGGCGCGGGGCGTGAGAGTTATCGATGATTACGGTCATCATCCAACGGAGATTGCCGTAACTTTAGATGCGGCTCGTAGATATGTTGAACCCGGCCGGTTGCTGGTGATCTTTCAGCCACATCGCTACAGCCGTACTAAGGCTTTCGCACCCGAATTTGCCGCAGCTCTGTCAAAGGCTGACCATATTTATCTGCTCGATATCTACGCAGCTAGCGAGACACCCATTCCGGGAGTCACATCAGAACTCATTTCCCAGTTGTTACCCCAGGAGCAGGTAACTCTCGAATCCTCACTTATCGAGGTAATTGATCACGTAATAGCGCAGGCAAAAGCCGCAGATTTGATCATCACACTTGGAGCAGGCGATGTAAGTTCATTAGCGCTGGTGATTCTCACCGCCTTAGCAGAGCAATGAGCACTGAATATGAAGTAAGACGTGCGCGAAAAATCAAAGGGGTAATGGCGTTAATACTGATTGCAACCATAGCTTTGGTTTATGCGCTGGGATGGTCGAATCTATTGTCAGTAAAGAAAATTGAAATTTCGGGAACTACCCAAGTCAGCAGCGTTCAACAAACCTTGAATCAAACTTCAGCGCATTTGCAGATCGGAAAACCTCTCGCTCGAGTGGACCTGCGAGTAATTAGAAGTTCATTGCTGCACATCTCTTGGGTGGGCGAGGCAAAGGTCACTCGAAGTTGGATTAACGGCACAATCACAATTCAGATTTCAGAGCGCACTCCTATTGCTACCTTCACAACTGCAAGCGGAGAGGTGAAACTCTTCGACGCATCAGGCGCCGAGTTTACATCGCTCGCGGCAAACGCTGGATTGCCAGTTATCGAATTCACAACCACCTATCCCGCAGCTCGCAAGGCGGTTGCAGAATTACTTTCGGAACTTCCCTCAGACCTGCTCTCAGGATTAGCCGGAATGCGAGTTTCATCACCTGCGATGATTGAGATGAGTACCAAATTCTCTTCCCGCACAATAACTATTCGTTGGGGGGATAATCGCGATATGGTGCTAAAAACCAAGGTATTACGGGCACTTTTCACACTGCCAGAAAACTCCAAAGCTAATATCTTTGACTTGTCGGCTCCTACAGCGCCAATTGTTAAATAGTAAAAACTTTATTTACATTCTTATAGTTCGTGTCGGTCATTGATTGCTGCTGATGTGCGGTTTAATTTAACTCGAGAGAATTATCATAACTTTAAGTCTCTAGTTGAGATTTAGAGTCAAAGGAGAGGTACATCGTGGCAACACCGCAGAATTACTTGGCAGTTATCAAGGTCGTTGGTATTGGCGGTGGCGGTGTGAATGCAGTGAATCGCATGATTGAAGCTGGGTTAAAAGGTGTTGAGTTCATTGCAATCAATACTGATGCACAACAACTGATCATGAGTGATGCCGATGTTAAGTTAGATATTGGTCGAAAGTTAACTCGCGGACTTGGTGCAGGTGCAGCACCAGAGATTGGTCGTCAAGCAGCGCTTGATCACACCGAAGAGATTGAAGAAGTTCTGCGCGGGGCGGATATGGTTTTTGTTACCGCTGGCGAAGGTGGCGGAACTGGCACCGGTGGCGCACCAATCGTTGCAAAAATATCTAGAGATTTAGGCGCGCTAACCGTTGGTGTTGTGACTAAGCCATTTACCTTTGAAGGCAAACGCCGTTCCAGTCAAGCTGAAGAAGGGATAGCGCTTTTACGCGCCGAAGTTGATACCTTAATTGTTATTCCCAACGATCGATTGCTCGCGATCTCGGATCGTTCAATCAGCCAATTGGAAGCATTCCGCAGTGCCGATCAAGTTCTCCTCTCTGGAGTACAAGGGATTACCGATCTAATTACAACGCCTGGGCTGATTAACTTAGATTTTGCGGATGTTAAAAGTGTGATGTCGGGTGCTGGATCAGCGTTGATGGGTATCGGTTCGGCTCGCGGTGAAGCTCGAGCGACTAGAGCTGCCGAACTCGCAATCTCAAGTCCGCTACTTGAGGCATCTATTGATGGCGCCCACGGCGTGCTTCTCTCTATCGCTGGCGGTTCTGATCTAGGGCTATTTGAATTGAGCGAAGCGGCCGAGCTGGTCGCGGCATCAGCCCACCCAGATGCAAATATCATTTTTGGTACCGTCATCGATGATGCCTTGGGCGATGAAGTTCGGGTAACTGTAATTGCTGCTGGCTTTGATGGTGGGGCTCCGAAATGGGTTTCGGTTCCTACAATCAGCGCCGCGGCCCTCAGCGGTAATGCCGATCCGATTCCTTCGAACGATCCAATTGCAGTTGCCCTTGAATTGCCAATATCTCAACCGGCCGCGACACCTTCCCAGGCAAAGCGACAGATTACCTTCGAAGAGTTGGTAACTGAGGATGAAATAGATGTACCAGATTTTATGAAGTAGTTGAACATTGGCTAGAACGTTATTTACTTCCAAATATGGCGGGAGCAGCCTTTCCATATTTGAGAGTTTGAATTTGGGTTTGCATGTTGGTGACGATCCAATAGCAGTAGCAGCAAATCGAGAACTTCTTCGCAAGGAGTTTTCTTCGCCGGCCTTGATATTTATGAATCAGAGCCATAGCGCGAAAATCACTGAAGTGAGTTCAACCGAAAATGGCGTTTTAGATTGTGATGCAATTTTTACCCGAGAGCCAAATATTGCACTTGCGGTTATGGTGGCCGACTGTATTCCCTTGTTGCTAAAGACCAACAATATGGTTGCCGCAGTACATGTAGGTCGCCGTGGTCTGCTCGCAGGAATAGTCGAAGCTGTAATCGATCAATTTCAAATTTTTTCAAGTGGCCCGATAACTGCTGATATTGGTCCGGCGATTTGTGGGCAGTGTTATGAAGTAGATCCGGCTACCTACCAAGAAGTTGTTGCCCGTTATCCATCGTCAGCTACCTCGGAGGCAAAGCACCGGTTAGATTTGAAATCAGGGACTTTGAATTTGCTCACGAGCCGCGGAGTTGAAGTAACCGATTGGAATCGATGCACGATGCACGATGTCGGTTATTTCTCCTATCGTCGAGATGGTGTTACTGGTCGGCAAGCGGGGATAATTTCGCTGTGACTATTAGATCGCGAGAGATAATTGAAAATCTAGCCGAGGTTAGAGGCCGAGTCGAAAGAGCGGCAGTTGCAGCAAAACGCCCACCTTCAGAGGTTAATCTGATTGTCGTAACAAAAACTTTTCCAACTTCAGATTTAGAAATTCTTTATGAATTGGGGCTGCGAAATTTCGGCGAGAATCGAGATCAAGAAGGGGCGCCTAAGGCCGGCTCGCTTCCATCCGATATTCACTGGCATTTCCAAGGACAGATACAGAGCAAAAAATTGCGTTCGATTGCTTCGTGGGCACAGACCATTCATTCCTTAGATCAATATTCTCATGCGATCAAGCTCAACGAAATCGCGACTTCGCCTATTGAAGTTTTTGTTCAAGTGGATCTGCAAACTCCAGCAAGTCCTGACCGCGGGGGAGTACCGATACTCGGATTGGACGATCTCCTAGCCAGCCTGCAATCACTAACGAACTTGAAAGTTATGGGCTTGATGGCCGTGGCTCCTCTGGGGGAAGAGCCTCAATTGGCTTTTTCTAGGTTGAGTCAGATTCACTCGCAAGTGCGGGCTAGCTACCCGGAGTCTCGCTATCTCTCTTGTGGAATGAGCGGGGATTTTGAAGCAGCTATCGCTGCAGGCGCGACACATATCCGAGTAGGAAGCTCAATCCTCGGCTCGAGGTAGCCATTGATCTAAGATTGACCTATGGCTAATGCATTCAAAAAGATGGCAGGTTTCCTCGGCTTGGTCGAGGAAGAAGAGATGGAAATAGAGAGCACCCAAGTGGCTGCAGAACCACGTCGAAGTGTTCGACCATTGCCATCTGCTACCCCTTCTTGGGCACAGAACGCTCCGGCCGTAACTACCCTTCCAGGTCGAGCAGCGCCAGTAGCGCAACAACGAGAACTGCCAATCATGGATCGAATCATTACCATCCATCCGCGCTTTTATAATGAGGCGCGAAATATTGGCGAGCATTATCGCGAGGGCCAGCCAGTAATTATGAATTTGAGCGATATGGAAGAGTCTGAGCGCAAACGCTTGGTCGACTTCGCGTCGGGTTTGGTCTTTGGACATCATGGCAGCATCGAACGCGTTACTTCAAAGGTATTTTTGCTCACCCCACCTAATGTGATGGTTAGCGTTGAAGATAAAACTGCAGCTGCTGAAGCCAGTTTCTTTAATCAGAGCTGAGTTACATACATTGAAGCTCATTAATGTTTAGTATCGGTCGAATACTTTCAT
>Ga0194061_1000883_pt1 | contig 18223 bp, 18 predicted proteins | sample SepL2221m_MetaG_FD_163423 | JGI IMG/M metagenome (GOLD analysis project Ga0194061, IMG submission 163423) | Anoxic zone freshwater microbial communities from boreal shield lake in IISD Experimental Lakes Area, Ontario, Canada - Sep2016-L224-21m | ecosystem: Environmental > Aquatic > Freshwater >... | reverse complement strand
CCCCCTCCCCTTCCAGGTGATCGGCGTGGGGGTGGTGCTCGATTCGGTCGGCCGGGTGTTGATCGACCAGCGCCTCAACGAGGGCCTGCTGGGGGGCCTTTGGGAGTTTCCCGGTGGCAAGCAGGAGCCCGGCGAGGCGATCGCCGCAACGATCCGGCGCGAACTGCGCGAGGAGCTTGCGATCGAGGTGGCGGTTGGCGAGGAACTCCTCACCCTGGAGCACGCCTACAGCCACAAGCGGCTGCGCTTCGTGGTGCATCTCTGCCGCTGGCTGTCCGGCGAACCCCAGCCCCTGGCCAGTCAACAGGTGCGCTGGGTGGAGCCCGATCGCCTTGGCGACTATCCCTTCCCGGCCGCCAATGCCCGCATCATGGCGGCGCTAAGGGAGAGGCTTGGGCTGCCATCCGCGGGTGCCTCTGCTGATCAACCTGGGGACACTGCCGCGACGGCCTGATGGTGCTGTGTTTCGGTGAGGCCCTGGTGGACCGCCTGGGGCCGCCGGGTGGGGATCCGGCCAGCGCCCCCTCTCATCAACTCGATGACCGCCTCGGTGGAGCGCCCGCCAACGTGGCCTGTGCCCTCGCCCGCCTCGGCACGCCGGCGGCCTTCCTGGGCCGGCTGGGGCGGGACTCCATCGGCGCCGCGTTCCATTCCCTGTTCGAGCTGCGGGGGGTGGATGTCTCCGCCCTGCAGTGGGATAGGGAGCGACCCAGCCGGGTGGTGCTGGTGCGGCGCGATGCCTGTGGTGAGCGCTGTTTCCAGGGCTTCGCCGGTGATCGGGGCGCTGGTTTCGCTGACCAGGCCTTCGCCGCTGAGGAGCTGGCCGAACCTCTGGAGCGGCTGATGCCCCAGGCCGCCTGGCTGCTGGTGGGCACGATCCCCCTGGCCAGCGCGGCCTCGCTCCAGGCCCTGGAACTGGCCCTTGGACGGGCGGCCCAGAACGGCGTGGCCATCGCCCTGGATGTGAACTGGCGCCCCACGTTCTGGGATGCCCAGGCATCTGTGGGGTCGGGTCCGTCCCCAGCGGCCCTGGAGGCGATGGGGCCGCTGCTGGACCAGGTGCGGTTGCTGAAACTGGCGGCCGAGGAGGCCCAGTGGCTCTTCGCCACGCGGGATCCGCAACGAATTCAGGCCGGCTTGCCCCAGCGGCCCGCCGTGGTGATCACCGATGGCGGCGGCCCCTTGCATTGGTGGCTGGGGGGCCATGGGGGCACGGCGGACCCCTGGACCGTGGAGGTGGTGGACACCACCGGAGCGGGGGATGCCTTCCTGGCGGGCCTCCTGCATCGGATCTGCGCCGAACCGGAGCTGCTCAGCGGCGCCGAACCTGGCCGGGTGCGCCAGGCCATGGCCTTCGCCAGTGCCTGCGGTGCCCTGGTCTGTCAGGGGGCCGGGGCGATCGATCCCCAGCCCAGCGAAGCGGAGGTGCAGGCGTTTCTGGCCCAGCGCTCGACCCTCAGAGGGTTCTGATCCAACGGGCCCGCCGCCCCTCCCCCTCCATCACCAGATCCAGCGCCAGGGCGCCGGCGGGCTCGAATCCCAGCCGCTCCGGCCACTCCACCGCCAGCACGGCCCCCTGGGCCAGGGCCTCCTCCTCCTCCTGCAGGAACAGGTCGGCGGCGGCGCGGCCCTCCAGTCGGTAGAGATCCAGATGGATCAGGTGGGTGACTTCGCCATCGAGCTGGCCGGCGTAGTGCTGGGCCAGGGCGAAGGTGGGGCTGGTGATCGGCTCCTCGATGCCCAGGCCCAAAGCCAGACCTTGCACCAAGGAGGTCTTGCCGGCCCCCAGTTGCCCCCGCAGCAACAGCAGGCGCTCCAGGTTGGGCCTACCCCGTAACTCGGCGGCCAGGGACTGGCCCAGCGCCAGGGTGGCGGCCGCATCGGCGAGGAACACGTTGCTCTGGTCCATCCCTGTAGATTCGCCTTAAGCGAGCCCGAAGCCTCGGCGTCTCTGCAGATATTCCCAGGCCCCAGGCTTTCCCTGGGGGGGTTGCCGTTCCGATCGCACCCTCACCGCCGATTTCATCGGCCCAACACCCCAAGTCCATCCACATTGCCGCGAACCCCATGGTTGCCGCCCCCAGCTCGCCTGCCCTGCAGGTCACCACGTCCTACGTGATCGCCGACATCGGCCTGGCCGACTTCGGCCGCAAGGAGATCGCGATCGCCGAAACCGAGATGCCCGGCCTGATGGCCCTGCGGGAGAAATACGGCGCCGAGAAGCCCCTGGCGGGGGCCCGAATCGCCGGGTCGCTGCACATGACGATCCAGACCGCGGTCTTGATCGAGACCCTGGTGGCCCTCGGCGCCGAGGTGCGCTGGGCCTCCTGCAACATTTTCTCCACTCAGGACCACGCCGCCGCCGCGATCGCCGCGGCCAACGTTCCCGTGTTCGCCTACAAGGGCGAAACACTCGATGAATACTGGGCCTTCACCCACCGCATCCTCGAGTGGGGCGATGGCGGCACCCCTAACATGATCCTGGACGATGGCGGCGACGCCACCGGCCTTGTGATTCTGGGCACCAAGGCTGAGAGCGATCTCTCCGTTCTTGATCACCCTTCGAACGAAGAAGAAACCGCCCTCTTCAACTCGATCCGCCAAAAGCTCGCCGCCCAGCCCGGCTTCTATTCCCGTATCCACGCCACCATCCAAGGCGTCACCGAAGAGACCACCACCGGCGTTGCCCGTCTTTATCAGCTGCAGAAGAGCGGCGAGCTGCCCTTCCCGGCCATCAACGTCAACGATTCGGTCACCAAGAGCAAATTTGACAACCTCTACGGTTGCCGCGAATCCCTGGTCGACAGCATCAAGCGCGCCACCGATGTGATGGTGGCCGGCAAGGTGGCTCTGGTGATGGGCTACGGCGACGTGGGCAAGGGTTCAGCCCAGTCGCTGCGGGGCCTTGGTGCGATCGTGATGATCGCTGAGATTGATCCGATCTGCGCCCTGCAGGCGGCGATGGAGGGCTACCGCGTGGTGCGCCTCGATGAGGTGGTGGGCGATGTGGACATCTTCGTGACCGCCACCGGCAACTTCAGGGTGATCCGCCATGAGCACCTGATCCAGATGAAGGATCAGGCGATCGTCTGCAACATCGGCCACTTCGACAACGAGATCGATGTGGCCTCGCTCAAGCAGTACACCTGGGACAACATCAAGCCCCAGGTGGACCACATCATCCTGCCGTCCGGCAACAAGATCATTCTGCTGGCCGAGGGTCGCCTGGTGAACCTGGGCTGCGCCACCGGCCACCCCAGCTTCGTGATGTCCAACTCCTTCACCAACCAGGTGCTGGCCCAGATCGAGCTGTTCAGCAAGGGTGATCAGTACGGCAAGGAGGTGTACGTGTTGCCCAAGCATCTCGATGAGATGGTCGCCCGTCTTCACCTCGAGAAGATCGGCGTCAAACTCACCGAGCTCACCTCCGATCAGGCCGCCTACATCAACGTGCCGGTGGAAGGGCCCTACAAGAGCGAGCACTACCGCTACTGAACCTCCCGAGTGAGGGGATCCCTAGCCCGGCCGGATGGCCGGGCTTTTTTATGGCCTGGGGAGGTTGATCGCCGCCGCCATGGAAGACTCAGCGACGTCTGAGTTGAAGCCAGCGGATGGGGTTGACGGAACTGGTCCAGCAATTGCCCCAGTTGATTGGTTCTGCGGTGGAGGCCAATCCTTGGCTGGGGTACGGGGCGATCTTCGCCGCCATGTTCCTGGAGAATCTGTTCCCGCCGATCCCCTCGGAGCTGATCATGCCCCTGGGGGGGTTCTATGTGCAGCAGGGGCAGCTCGCCCTGGTGCCCGTGGTGCTGGCGGGCCTGCTGGGCACGGTGCTCGGGGCCCTTCCCTGGTACGGGGTGGGCCGGTTGGTCAATGAGGAGCGGCTTGAGGGCTGGCTCCGGCGCCATGGCCGCTGGATTGGCATCAGCCCCGAGGACCTGGCCCGCAGCCGCCGCTGGTTTGCGCGCCATGGCATTGCCCTGGTGTTCTGGGGGCGACTTGTGCCTGGCATCCGGACCCTCATCTCCGTACCGGCGGGCATCGAACTGATGCCCATCGGTCCGTTTCTGATTTGGACCACGGCCGGCAGCCTGATCTGGACCCTGTTGCTCACCCTGGCGGGCCTAGCACTCGGGGAGAGCTATAGCCAGGTGGAGCACTGGATCGAACCCGTTTCGAAGGCGATCAAAGTGCTGTTGATCGTGGCCGCCGCTGCTGCGGTGGCCTGGCTGGGGCTGCGCACCTGGCGGAAGAGCCGGACGGGCCACTAGGAGGCTGTCCGACCCCAAGGACTGCCCCTGACCTCAGAACGGCACTTCCTCCTCGCTGGGGGAGCCGCCCCCAAAGCCACCGCCCCCTTCGCCGTAGGCGCTGGACGACTCGGCATCCCGCTTCGAACCCAGCAGCTCCAGTCGGTCCACCCGGACCACGGGTTTGCTGCGCTCTTCGCCGGTGGTCCGGTCGGTCCAGCGGTCGAGCTTGAACGAGCCGATGATCCCCAGCTGGGATCCCTTGCGGACGTAGTCAGCGGCAACCTGGGCCTGTTTGCCCCAGATTTCGAGGTTGAACCAGTCCGGCTCCTCGTCGCGGCCGCGGCGGTTGACCGCCAGGGTGAGATTGGCCACGACACTGCCGGATTCGAAGTAGCGCACTTCGGGGTCGCGGCCGGCCCGGCCGACGAGAGTGACGGAATTGACGCCCATGGCGTTGTCTCCTTGGTTGTGATGGATCAATGATGCGCCAACCGATTGGGGCGCTTCGTTCAAGGAGTTCCACCCTTTCTGGCGGCTGTACCAGGTCGGGGTTCCCAGAGGCCGCTGAAGGGGCTTCGGCAGCCACTCCTATGATTCACCGTCCTGGTGGGTCCCCCGTGTTCTTCCGACGTTTCCAGCTCTCCCGCGACATCGGCATCGATCTGGGAACGGCCAACACCCTGATGTACGTCTCCGGCAAGGGCATCGTGCTGCAGGAGCCTTCCGTGGTGGCCCTCGATCTTGAGAAGGGGGTTCCCCTGGCGGTGGGGGATGAGGCCAAGTTGATGCTCGGCCGCACCCCGGGCAACATCCGGGCCGTGAGGCCCCTGCGCGATGGCGTCATCGCCGATTTCGACGCCGCCGAGCAGATGATCAAGTCCTTCATCCAGAAGGGCAACGAGGGCCGCGGCATCGTTGCCCCCCGGCTGGTGATCGGCATCCCTAGCGGCGTCACCGGTGTGGAGCGGCGGGCCGTGCGGGAGGCCGGCCTGGCCGGTGCCCGCGAGGTCCACCTGATCGATGAGCCCGTGGCGGCTGCCATCGGTGCGGGCCTGCCCGTCACCGAACCTGTTGGCACCATGATCGTCGACATCGGTGGTGGCACCACCGAAGTGGCCGTGCTGAGCCTCGGCGGCACCGTGCTGAGTGAGTCGGTGCGGGTGGCCGGCGATGAACTCAGCGAGGCCATCGGCGTCTACCTCAAGAAGGTGCACAACCTGGTGGTGGGCGAGCGCACGGCGGAAGACATCAAGATCCGGATCGGCTCGGCCTTCCCTGACGACGGCCACGACAACACCTCCATGGACGTGCGTGGTCTGCACCTGCTCTCGGGCCTGCCCCGCACGATCAATGTGCGCGCCGGCGACATCCGAGAGGCGATGGCTGAACCCCTCAACGTGATCGTCGAGGCGGTCAAGCGCACCCTGGAGCGCACCCCACCCGAATTGGCGGCCGACATCGTCGATCGCGGCATCATGCTCGCCGGCGGCGGTGCCCTCGTGCGTGGCATCAGCGACCTGATCAGCCACGAGACCGGCATCCTCACCCACATCGCCGAGGACCCCCTGCTCTGCGTGGTCAACGGCTGTGGCTGTGTGTTGGAGGACTACAAACGGTTGGAGCGGGTGCTGGACACCCCTGAGTTCTCCCGCACCACTACCTGATCCCGATGCCCCCCGGACGCTCCTTCCGCGTCCCCTCGCCGCGGCTGCTGGTTCAGGGTTGGCCCTGGTTGCTGTTGCTGCTGGCGCTGGCGGGCATCCGCCTCAGCAAGGGGGCCTTCCTGAGCGAGCTCTATGCCCTGCTCAGCGCCCCTTTCTGGCCTGGCTCGGCCCAGCAGGAATGGCTGCAGTCGGCCCAGAAGCTCTCCGACCAAACCCAGCTGGCCCAGCTGCAGCAGGACAACCGGCGCCTGCGCACCCTGCTTGATCTCAGCCACGCCCATCCACAGCTGCTGATGGCACCGGTGATCTCCCGGGAGCCTGGGGGCTGGTGGCAGCAGCTGCTGATCGGGCGGGGAGAACTGCAGGGCATCCACCCCGGCGACGCGGTGCTGGCCCCGGGAGGGTTGTTGGGTCGGGTGGCCAGCGTCACCCCCATCACCGCGAGGGTCACCCTGCTCACGGACACCAGCAGCCATGTGGGGGTGTGGGTGGGCCGCACCCAGCGCCATGGCTTGCTCACCGGAGTGGGCACCGCCCGGCCGGTGCTGCGCTTCCTGGAGAAGGATCCCCAGGTGCGTCCGGGGGATGTGGTGGTCACGTCGCCGGCCAGCACCCTGGTGCCCCCCAACATCACCGTCGGGGTGATTCAGGCGATCAACGACAAAGCCGTGCCGGCACCTGAGGCGGTCGTCCAGCTCAGTGCCCCCGTGGAAGCGGTCGATGGGGTGCAGGTGATTCTGAACTCCTCCCGCTGAACCATGGCGCGGCTCTCCCATCAGCCCTGGTGCCTCGCCTCGGCCCTGGCCGTTCCCCTGCTGGCGATGGCCTCCCCGGGGTTGCTCAAGTTGGCGGGGGTGTCCCCCTCCTGGGCCGTGCTCTGGCTGCTGCCCTGGGCCTTGGTGGATGGTCCCGTTTCCGGGGCTCTGGCGGGCTTTGCCCTGGGTTTGATGCTGGACGCCCTCAACCTGGGCGGCGCCAGCCAGGTCCCTGCCCTGGTGCTGCTGGGCTGGTGGTGGGGGCAAATCTCCCGCCAAGGCCCGCCGGTGGAACGGAGCTTCAGCCTTGGTCTGTTGGCCCTGCTCGGCGCCCTGCTGCTCAACCTCAGCCTGATGCTCCAGTTCGCCCTCCAAGGCACTCCACTGGAGGTGCTCCGGCTCAGTGGTGTCCAGATCCTGTTCGCCCAGACACTTGTGACGGCCCTGCTGGCGCCCATGCTCTGCTCCCTGCAGCTGCTGCTCTGGCGGCGGCAGATCTCCTCCCTGCGGGGCTGAACTGATGATGCGCCCGAACCTCTCGCGTTGGCTGCCCTTGCGATGGTCCCGCACCCGGATTGCCCGCAGCGCAGCCATCGCTGTTGCCCTAGTGGCGCTGGCGGGCTGCGCTCGCCCCCAGGCCCCTAAGCGGGAGCTCCAGTTCTGGACCCTTGATCTGGCGCCCAAGTTCAACGGTTACATGCAGGAGGTGATCGCCGAATGGGAACGGCAGAACCCCGGCGTCACCGTTCGCTGGACCGACCTGCCCTGGGGGTCGGTGGAACGCAAGCTGCTGGCCTCGGTGTTCGCCCGCTCTGCCCCGGACGTGGTCAACCTCAACCCTCTCTTCGCCGCCAATCTGGCCAGCAAGGGTGGCCTGCTGAACCTCGATCCCGTCTTGCCCGCCGGCGCCGGTGCCACCTACCTGCCGCGCATCTGGGAAGCGGGGCGCACGGGCGGCCACCAGATCGCCATTCCCTGGTATCTCACCACCCGCATCACCCTGGCCAACGGGGATCTGCTCCAACGGGCGGGTTACAGGGAGCCGCCCAAGCGCTGGCAGGAGGTGCCGGCCTATGCCGAGGCCGTCAAGCGCCGCACCGGCCGCTACGCCCTGTTCACCACCGTGGTGCCCGATGACTCGGCGGAACTGCTGGAGTCGATGGTGCAGATGGGGGTGACCCTCACGGATGGGCGCCAGCGGGCGGCCTTCGACACGCCGCAAGGCCGGCGGGCCTTCGCCTTCTGGACCGACCTCTACCGCCGTGGCCTGCTGCCCAAGGAGGTGGTCAGCCAGGGGTTCCGCCGGGCGATCGAGCTTTACCAGAGCGGCGACCTGGCCCAGGTGGCCAGCGGCGCCGAGTTCCTGCGCAGCATCCAAACCAACGCCCCCACCGTTGCCGCTGCCACGGTCCCCTATCCGCCCCTGGTGGGCCCAGATGGGGCCGCCAACGTGGCGGTGATGAACCTGGCGGTGCCCAGGCAGAGCCGCTTGCCCCGGGAGGCGGTGAGCTTCGCCCTGTTCCTTACCAATGCCCGCAACCAGGCCCGCTTCGCCGATCAGGCCAAGGTGCTGCCCTCGTCCATTGGGGCCCTCCGCCTGGTGGGGGAAGGGCTGGCCCAACCAGGCGCCCCAGGATCGGCCGATGACCGGGTGCGGCAGGCCCGCAGGCTGTCGCTGACCACCCTGGAGCGGGCCCGGGTGCTGGTGCCCGCCAACCCAGGGATCAAACGCCTGCAGGCGATCGTCTACACCCAGCTGCAACGGGCCATGCTGGGGCAACTCAGCAGCGATGCCGCCCTCAAGGCCGCCGCGCTGGAGTGGAACCGCTACGCCGAGGCCCGCTGGCCCTAGACCCTGGCGGGCTCTCCGAGAAGGGCCCTGGTGGCGGGGTGCGGGGACCCACACCAGCAGGCGATCGGTATGAATCCTTAAGAGTTGGCGAAAACCGCCTGGTTCCAGCCGGTTACGGCTCATTCGGCCCTACCCGAAAGGTAGTGTTGTCATTCTTCATCTGGCGGAATGCCATGCATTTGGAGGATCATTCAGGCCTTGATCAGGCCAGTTCTGATCAGGACGATCCCTTCGAATCCGGGCATGGTGAGCATCAGGCCACCGTGTTGGTGGTGGACGACGAGCCGGCGGTCCGCCGGGTTCTGTTGATGCGTCTGCAGCTGGCGGGCTACCGGGTGATCTGCGCTGAAGACGGCGAAGAGGCGCTCAGCCTCTTCCACCAGGAACAGCCCGATCTGGTGGTGCTGGATGTGATGCTGCCGAAGCTGGATGGTTTCGCCGTCTGTCGGCGCCTGCGGGCCGAAACCTGCGTGCCCATCATCTTTCTTTCCGCCCTCGATGCCATCTCCGAACGGGTGGCGGGCCTGGATCTCGGAGCTGACGACTACCTGCCGAAGCCCTTCAGCCCGAAGGAGCTGGAGGCCCGCATCGCCACCATCCTGCGCCGGGTGGGCCGGGGCTCGGCCGCCAGCGAACCCCGCGAACTGCCCGTGGGTCACGGCGTCCTGCGGGTCGGCGATCTGGTGGTGGACACCAACCGCCGCCAGGTCACCCGCGAGGGGGAGCGGATCGGCCTCACCTATACCGAGTTCAGCCTGCTGGAGCTGCTGTTCCGGGATCCGGGCCGGGTGGTGCCCCGGGCGGAGATCCTTGAACAGCTCTGGGGTTACCCCCCCCGCCGTGCCGCCGATCTGCGGGTGGTCGACGTCTACGTGGCCCGGCTGCGGGGCAAGCTCGAGCCCGATCCACGCAACCCCGAGCTGATTCTCACCGTGCGCGGCACCGGCTACTCCTCCCAGCGGGTCGGTGAACCGGCCCTGGCCGGCGCCATCGCCTGAGGGCACTCCCGCCGCTGGGGCCTGCGCGTGGTCCTGCAGGATGGGGCCTCCCGACCGAACCCCAACGGTGAGCGAGCTGCGCCCGAACCGCCTGGAGCATGCCCGTCTGGAGAAGGCCCGCGCCCTCAGCGACCTGGGACAGGGTCCCTACGCCCTGCGTTTCGACCCCAGTCACCGCGCTGCGGACCTGCAGCGGGACCATGCCGATCTGCCCAACGGCCAGGAGCGTGAGGTGGCTGTGGCGGTGGCCGGCCGGGTGATGACCCGCCGGGTGATGGGCAAGATCGCCTTTTTCACCCTCGCTGACGAATCCGGCCCGATTCAGCTGTTCATCGAGAAGGCCACCCTGGTGGACTCGATGCCGGAAGATCCCGAGGCCTTTGCCCATCTCACCAGCCTGGTGGACGCCGGTGACCTGATCGGGGTCCACGGCAGCCTGCGGCGCACCGACCGCGGTGAACTGTCGGTGAAGGTGAAGGGCTGGTCGATGCTCACCAAGAGCCTGCAGCCCCTGCCGGACAAGTGGCATGGCCTGGCCGATGTGGAGAAGCGCTACCGGCAGCGCTATTTGGATCTGATCGTCTCCCCCCACACCCGGGAGACCTTCCGCCGTAGGGCCCGGCTGGTGAGCGCCCTGCGCCGCTGGCTGGAGGCGCGGGGTTTCCTCGAGATCGAAACGCCGGTGCTGCAGAGCGTGCCCGGGGGCGCCGATGCCCGCCCCTTCGAGACCCACCACAACACCCTTGATCTGCCCCTCACCCTGCGGATCGCCACAGAGCTGCACCTCAAGCGGCTGGTGGTGGGCGGCTTTGAGCGGGTCTATGAACTCGGGCGCATCTTCCGCAACGAGGGGGTGAGCACCCGCCACAACCCCGAGTTCACCTCGGTGGAGATCTACCAGGCCTATGCCGATTACATCGACATGCTCGTTCTCACCGAGCAGATGGTCGCCGAGGCCACCCAGGAGGTGTGCGGCAGCACCCGGATCACTTACCAGGGAACCGAGATCGATCTCACCCCCCCCTGGCGGCGCGCCACCATGCATGAACTGGTGGAGCAGGCCACCGGGCTTGACTTCAATGCTTTCACCAGCCGAGACGAGGCCGCCGCCGCCATGGAGGCCCAGGGGCTGCAGGTGCCGGCCCTGGCCGATTCCGTGGGGCGGTTGCTGGTGGAGGCCTTCGAGCAGCGGGTGGAGGCGGATCTGATCCAGCCCACCTTCGTGCTCGATTACCCGGTGGAGAATTCACCCCTGGCCCGGTCGCACCGCAGCAAACCTGGGTTGGTGGAGCGCTTTGAACTGTTCATCGTCGGGCGCGAGACGGCCAATGCCTTCAGCGAATTGATCGATCCGGTGGACCAGCGGCGGCGGCTGGAGGCCCAACAGGAACGCAAGTTGGCCGGAGACCTGGAGGCCCAGGGCGTGGACGAGGACTTCCTCCACGCCCTCGAAGTCGGCATGCCCCCCACCGGCGGCCTTGGGATCGGCATCGACCGCCTGGTGATGCTCCTCACCGATAGCCCCAGCATCAGGGATGTGATCGCCTTCCCGCTGCTACGTCCGGAGCAGCGGGAAGGCCTGGAAAGCGCCGAATCGGCTCCTGAACCGGCGCAGTGAGATAATGGACCCACTAGGCAATCTCAACCGGCCCATGAGTGGTGAGCGCGTAGGTTTCCGCTTCAAGCACGCGGATGCAGTGGTCAAGCGCAATCCCCAGGGCCGCTCCCGTCGGGGCTGGGTCATGGAGCCTGTGGAGCAGACCACCAGTCGGGGCACCAAGATGCCCGCCTACCGCATCCGCTGGCGGGATAGCGAACGCCCTGAGATCGTGCTTCAGCACATGCTGATCGCCGATCCGGATCCCACCCCGCCCCCCGAGGGGGTGAGCCTGGTGCCTCCTGTCCCTAAGAAGTAGGCATCCTCAGCTGCGCCCCAGCAGGCGGTAACTGGCCATTCCCAGGTACTCCTTGAGCACCACGGTGCTGAGGTACAGGGATTCGGCATCGGGCAGCACATCCCGCAGCAAGCTGGCGGCGGTGGGGCTTCCCCAGTTGCGGCGCGAGGGCAGCTGGAAGTCGCAGGCAATGGGAATCAGCCTCAGGCCGCTGAGGCGCTGGAAGCTGGCCATGGCCCGCGGCAGGTGGGTAGCGCTCGTCACCAGCAGCACGCTCTGCCAGCCCCGTTGCCGGGCCAGCCTGCCGATGTCCTGGGCCTCTTCGGCCGTGGTGCGGGATCGGGGGTTGGTGACGATCGCCTTTGGGGCCAGGCCCAGCTCGATCGCCAGCGAGCGGGCAGCGAGGGCTTCCGGTGGCGAGGGGTCATCGGCCGCCAGACCGATCCTGCCGCCGCTCACCACCAACGTGGGGGCCCGCCCCTGGCGCATCAGCCGGAGGCCGGTGAGCAGCCGGTCGCCCGCTTCGTTGAGCTCCACGGTGCTGCGGGGGGCGAGGCGCGGTCTGATCCCGCCCCCCAGCACCACCACCGCATCCGCCCGGGGCAGGGGGTTGGGGGTCAGGTCGGCGCTGGGTTCCTCCAGGCTCCAGATCAGCTGCCGGGCCGTGTAGGGCATGGCGCTGATCCAGAGAAGGGCGATGCTGCCGGCCGCCACCCCTGCCGCCCAGCGGTGGCGGCGTTGCGTCTGGGCGACGATCTGGAGAACCAGCGCCAGGCCGAGGGGGTAAAGCGCCAGGGGGAGCAGCTTGGCGAGCAGGAAGCCCATGGATCAGGGCTTCCTGTTACGGCGCAGACGCTCCAGCTCCTGCTGGGTTTCGAACTCCGCCCAGTCCCGCTCCAGGTCCAGGCCCCGCCCATTCGCCTCCGTCTGCCCGTCCTTGCCGCCACCGCTCCCCGCTTGGGGCTGCTGTCCCAGCTCCTCGAGCTCCTGCCGCAGGCGCCGAAATTCCTCCCCTAGCTCCGCCAGGGCTTTCCAGCGGTCACGGCCCTGGCCCATCAGCTGATCCACGTGGGCCTGGGCTTTGCTGGCCAGCTCCGGGGCCTGGGCGCCCCGGGCCCGCTCCACCCGCTGCTGCCAGGTGGAAATGTCGCTTGCGAGTGCCAGCAGCTGGTTGCGCTGATCGATGGCCTGCTGTTGGAGTTGCTGTTCCCTGCGGCGCAGCCGCCGCTCGCGCTCCTGCAGTTCCTCCTGATCGAGCAGGGATTGCTGGTGGGGGTTCGCGTTCAGGAACTCCTCCAGCTGTTGTTCCAGCCGGGCCTCCAGCTGCTCAAACCAGCTGGAGCTCATGGTGCCCCGCCCGCCGGGGCCTGATGGGGGACCTGGGACGGGGCGCTGGTGATCAGGGGGGCCTCGATCTCCTCCTGGAGAGGGGTGATCGCCGCTTCCCGGGAGCGCAGCAACAGCTGGGTGAGACGGGCGATGGCCCCTTCGCCCAGGTCTTCGGTGCCAATCCGGTCGAAGGCTTCGCGGTAGAGGCCTTCGAGTTGCTCGATCAGTCCTTCGCGCACGGCCCGGACCGCCCGCCGCTGTTCATCCCTGCCCATGGATCCGAGCTTCCGTTGTTTCCAAGTCTGCCTGCTCCAGCAGATGAACACTGAGGTCGCCGGCGGGGTCGCTCCAGCGATGGCGGGGGGCCCAGCCCGCCTTCGACGCCAGGGCGAGGAAGGCATCGGCGTTGTATTTGACGCTGTGCTCGGTGATCAGAGGCTCCTCTGCTTCGAAGTGCCATCGGCATCCGGCAACGTTGACCCACTGGTCGTGGTCGCTGATCAGCGCCATCTCGATGCGCTGGTGCTCGCTCTGCCAGCTCGCCCGGTAGCGGAAGGAGGCGGGATCGAAGCTGCCCCCCAGATCCCGGTTGAGGCGGTGTAGCAGGTTGAGGGCGAAGGCGGCGGAAAGGCCTGCCCGGTCGTTGTAGGCGGCCTCCAGCCGCTGGACGCTCTTGGGCTGGTCGATGCCGATCAGCAGCTGGCCGCCGGGGCCCAGCAGGCGGGCGAACTGCTTCAGCAGCCCCACGGCCTCCGGGCCCGTGAAGTTGCCCAGGGAGCTGCCGGGGAAGAATCCCAGACGAGGGCGATCCCGCAGCAAGGGGTGGTCCGGCAGGCGCTGGAGGCTGGTGTAGTCGCAGCAGATCCCCAGGACGGGCACGTCGGGATGGCGCTGGACCAGGTCACGGCAGGCCTGGTTCAGGTGGGTCGAGCTGATGTCGAGGGCCACGTAGGCCGGTTGGGCCAGGGCGTTGAGCAGGGGGCTCACCTTGCGGGCGCTGCCGGCCCCGAACTCCACCAGGACGCCCGATCCCATCGCCCTGGCGATGGCCGGTGCCCAGGCCTCCAGCAGGGCGGTCTCGGTGACGGTGAGGGTGTACTCGGGCTGCCGGCAGATGGCGTCAAACAGGCGCGAGCCCTCCTCGTCGTAGAGGAACCAGGCCGGTAGCTGGCGCGGTTGGCGCTGGAGGCCCTCCCTCACCAGTCGGGCCATGTCCGCGGGCGCCGGGTGCAGGTCGATCAGCTCCGGTTGGGGCAGGAGGGCCGTCATCGCTCGCTGCGGGCCAGACGCAAACCACTGGCCATCCAGCGGCTGGAGGGGGGGAAGAAGTTGCGGTAGGTGAGCCGGCCGTGGCCAGCAGGGGTGAGGAAGGAATGGCCTCGCAACACGAACTGGGAACTCATGAACTTGCCGTTGTATTCCCCCACCGCGCCGGCCACGGGCAGGAAGCCGGGGTAGGGGCGGTAGGGGCTGGCGGTCCATTCCCACAGGTGTCCCACCTCACCAAGCAGCTCGGCAGCGGCAGCCACCTCCCATTCAGCCTCCGTGGGCAGGCGGACGCCGGCCCAGCGGGCATAGGCGTCCGCTTCGAACCAGCTGAGGTGGCGCACGGGAGCATCGGGGTGCAGGGGCCGGCGGCCGGCGAGGGTGAACTCCCACTGCCAGCCATGGGCCGGGCCACTTCCCCTCCAGTAACGGGGCGCCTGCCAGTCCCGCTGGCGGGCGAGGGCCCAGCCCTCGCTCATCCACCACTGGGGCTGCTGGTAGCCGCCATCGGCGATGAAGGCGCCGAACTCGGCGTTGGTCACCAGCCGATCGGCGAGGGCGAAGGGTTCGAGCCACTGGCGATGGCGGGGCCCCTCGTTGTCGAAGTGGAAGCCACCCCCCGGCTCTCCCGGATGGCCGATCTCCACCAGACCGCCGCCATGGGGGCACCAACCGGCGACGACCGAGTGGGCCGCCGCTTCCGCCCGGAGCCCTTCGTAGCGGGCCTCCGGGCCCTCCGGATCGGTGCGGTAGGCGGGTTCGAGCGGGTTGCGGCCGAAACCGTCCAGCAGATCCATCAACAGCAGCTCCTGGTGCTGCTGTTCGTGCTGGAGACCAAGCTCCACGAGGGCCAGGATCCGGCCGTCGGTGCGGGGATCGGGGCCGTCGATCAAGTGGGCCAGGCCCTCGTCCACCTGATTCCGCCAGGCCAGCACCGCTGCGATCGTGGGGCGGGTGAGCAGCCCTCGATGGGGACGGGCCAGCCGCTCACCGATGGTTTCGTAATAGGAGTTGAACAGGAAGCCCCACTGGCTGTTGGCCCCTTCGTAACCAGGAAGTTCCGGCGCCAGAAGGAAGGTCTCGAAGAACCAGTTGGTGTGGCCCAGATGCCATTTGGGCGGGCTGGCGTCGGCCATGCCCTGCAGGCAGAGATCTTCGGGCTCCAGGGGTGCAATCAGGGCCTCGCTGTGGCCGCGGATCGCCTTCAGGCGGCTCATCGCCGCCGTGGTGTTCGGGAGCGTAGGCACCAGTGGACTGTGGTTGAAACGACGCTAGCCGCGGGGACCGGGAGCGGCCGCGCCACCTACGATCACCCAACTTCTTGTGCGGGAGCAAATCCGGCGCCATGGGCATTACCCAGGGATTCGTGGGCGCGGTCGGCCATACCCCTCTGATCCGCCTCCATGCCCTCAGCGAGCAGACCGGCTGCGAGATCCTGGGCAAGGCGGAGTTCATGAACCCCGGCGGCTCCGTCAAGGACCGGGCCGCCCTCGGCATCCTGCAGGAGGCGGAGGAGCAGGGCCTGCTCCAGCCGGGCGGCACCGTGGTGGAGGGCACCGCCGGCAACACCGGCATCGGCCTGACCCACCTCTGCAATGCCCGCGGCTATCGCGCCCTGATCGTGATCCCCGACACCCAGTCGGCGGAGAAGATCGGCCTGCTGCGCAGCCTCGGGGCCGAGGTGCGCACCGTGCCGGCGGTGCCCTATCGGGACCCCAACAACTACGTGCGGCTCTCCGGCCGGATCGCCGCCGAAACCCCCGGCGCCATCTGGGCCAACCAGTTCGACAACCTGGCCAACCGCCGCGCCCACTACAACAGCACGGGCCCGGAGATCTGGGAGCAGACCGGCGGCAAGGTGGATGCCTGGGTGTCCGCCACCGGCACCGGCGGCACCTTCGCCGGCGTGGCCCTCTTCCTCAAGGAACGCAACCCCAAGGTGCGCTGCGTGCTGGCCGATCCCCATGGCAGCGCCCTGTTCAGTTGGGCCACCACCGGCGAGCTCAGCCTGGAGGGCAGCTCGATCACCGAAGGCATCGGCAACAGCCGGGTCACCGCCAACCTCGAAGGCGCTCCGGTGGATGACGCCGTGCGGATTGATGACCAGAGTGCCCTCGACACCATCTACCGGTTGCTCTGGCAGGAGGGGTTGTTCATGGGCGGTTCGGTGGGGATCAACGTGGCCGCGGCGGTGGAGACCGCCCGGCGGCTGGGGCCGGGGCACACGGTGGTGACCGTGCTCTGTGACAGCGGGGACCGCTACCGCTCCCGCCTCTATGAAGCCGACTGGCTGGGCAGCAAGGGCCTGCACCAGCCGAGGCGCGACCCATGAGCGTCGAGTTGATCGGCAATCGCTATCGGCTCGAGCAGCAACTCAGCGATGGCCCCCAGGGGGTGCTGTGGCGCGCCAGCGACCAGCTCGCCGGCGATGCGCCGGTGGCTCTCCGCCAGCTGGCGGCGGACCAGGATCCCCAGGCCTTCCGCGACCTCTGGGGCCGGTTGCAGGGGGTGCTGCATCCCCAGGTGCCGCGTTTTGGCGGCGTGGTGGAGCAGGGCGGCCAGGTATGGCTGGTGCGGGAGTGGCAGGGGGGCCCCACCTACCAGGAGTTGTTGGAGGCCCGCCGCGAGCGCCAGCTGGTGTTTGGCGCCGGCGAGGTGCTGCTGCTGCTCCGCCAGCTGCTGCCGGTGCTGGCGGTGCTCCACAGCCAGGATCTGCTCCATGGCGACCTCACCCCCGCCAACCTGCTGCGCCGCGACCGGGACGGCCTGCCGGTGCTGCTCGATTTCGGCCTGGTGCGCGGACTTTCGGCCACCGCCTCCGCACCGGCGGGCCTGGTGGGGGCAACCCCCGGCTTCGCCCCCCCCGAACTGGTGCGCGGTGAACCCGCCCAGCCCTGGATGGACCTCTACAGCCTTGGGGTGGTGGCCCTGGTGCTGCTGAGCGGCCAGGAGCCCGCTGACCTGCTCGATCCGGTCACCCTTGCCTGGCGTCTGCCACCGGGGCTGGAGGGCGAACCGGGTTTCCGGGACGCCCTGCTGAAGCTGCTGAGCGCCGATGGGGCAGAGCGTTTCACCACCGCCGCCCAGGCCCTGCAGGCTCTCCAACAGCTGCCCATGCCCGAGAGCACGGGGCCTGTGGCCCGGTCGGACCGCACCGTGGTGCTGGTGCCCCAGGCCGCTCCGCCCCCCCTCGACGCGCCTCCGCCTGCGGCATCGCTCGGCCAGCGGGCGCCGGAACCGGAGCTGCCGCCGCTGCGGTCCGCCGAGGGGCCTGCGGCGGGGCAGCCCCTGCGCACCCGAGCGGAGTTGAAGGAGGAAGAGGCCGAAGGCCGGCTGTGGCCCGTGGTGATTGCCCTGGTGATTTCTGCCGTGGTGGGCACAGCCTTGGGCTGGTTCTTCCTCAGCCGCGGCAAGCCCACCGCCCCCGATCCCCAATCGGCCCTGCAGCTGCCCGCCAGCCTGCCGCCGGCCGAGGTGGATCAGCGCCAGCAACTGCTCAACCGCCTGCGGGCCCTGCAGATCGACCGGGCCTGGTTCCTGAAGCTGGTGGACGCCAACCTGCTGGCCCAGTTCCCCGAGCGGGGTGGGCGGCTGCCCAGCGACTCCCTTGAGGACGCCCCCCTGCGCAAGGTCTGGAACGAGTTGGCCGAGGAGTGGCTGGCCCGGGTGGAGCAACTGCCCCTGGAGATGCGTCGTCGCCTGGGGAGCTTTAGCAGCGCCGATTGGCAGGCCCAGCAGGACCGCCTCGGGGGCCAGGGCCTCAGCCCCGCCGTGCTGCGCCAGCTGGTGTCCGGCTCGGCCCAGAACCTCTTCCCCGGTCGCTCCGGTGAGGACATCCCCCCCGAGCCATTCCGTCAGCTTTGGTACGCCGCCGCCCAGAAGGTTCTGGCGAATGTCCAGATCGAGCAGATCCAGACCCAGCTGGGCCAGACCCGGGTGCTCTCGGCCCAGGTGGAGGCCGGTGGCGCCCGGTTGCTCTCGATTCAGATCACCCCCAGCTCCCGGTTGGTGCTGGGGGTGAATGGTTCCCCCCTGATGCAGATGAGCGTGTTCGGTGCGGACGGCTCCCTGCTGGAGGCCAAGGGCCCCTTGCGGGTGATCAGCCTCGACAAGGTGACCAGTGCGCCGGTGCAACTGCTGATCACCAATGAGGGGGTGGCCCCCGCCCTGATCACCCTGTCCTTGCGGGTGGATCCTGCGCTGCCCGCCAG
>Ga0194061_1000882_pt1 | contig 18232 bp, 14 predicted proteins | sample SepL2221m_MetaG_FD_163423 | JGI IMG/M metagenome (GOLD analysis project Ga0194061, IMG submission 163423) | Anoxic zone freshwater microbial communities from boreal shield lake in IISD Experimental Lakes Area, Ontario, Canada - Sep2016-L224-21m | ecosystem: Environmental > Aquatic > Freshwater >... | reverse complement strand
GTAGACTGTACTCTAGATGACGTTCGTAAGAACGCCGCGCTCAAATAAGTAGGACAGGCTTACAGCCAGTCAGAGTGTGAATTTAATAAAGGACGGGCTATAAGCCCGTCCTACTCTTTTTCAGAGATTGACGCACCGCATGTTTATTGACGAAACACAGATCAAAGTAAAGGCCGGTGATGGCGGCGATGGAGCCGTTGCGTTTTTGCGTTTGAAGTTCATGCCCTGGGGCGGCCCGGCGGGCGGCGACGGCGGCAAAGGCGGCGACATCGTTTTTGAAGCCACGCGCAACATCGACACCTTGCTCCCGCTCTATCGCCGACGGCGCATCGCGGCAGCTGACGGTTTGGGTGGATCGAACAAGAATTGTTCGGGACGCGGTGCCGACGACATCATCATTCAAGTCCCTCCGGGCACGATAATCCGTGACGCCGCGTCGAAGGAAATTCTCTGCGATCTCACCGAAGCCGGACAGCGTTTCATCGCGGCAAACGGCGGAAAAGGCGGACGCGGCAACCAACATTTCGCGACCTCCACGCATCAGACTCCGCGCCACGCTGAAAAAGGCACGGACGGCGAAGAACGCGAACTGCATTTGGAATTGAAACTCATCGCCGACGCCGGATTGATCGGTCTGCCGAACGCCGGCAAGAGCACGTTGCTGGGACGCATCAGCGCGGCACGTCCGAAGATCGCGCCGTATCCGTTCACGACGAAGCAGCCTCAATTGGGCATCGTCGATTCAGGCGATTATCGCCAGGTCGTCGTTGCCGATTTGCCGGGATTGATCGAAGGCGCTCACGAAGGTGCAGGCTTGGGCGACGAGTTTTTGAAACACGTCGAACGCACGAGCTACCTCGTCCACGTCATCGATGTCATGCCGCCCGACAGTTCGGACCCGGTCGAAAATTTCAAGATGATCGAGAACGAATTGAAGCAATATTCGACCGCATTGTACGACCGTCCGCGATTGATTGTTGCCAACAAAATCGACATCGAAGGCGCGCCTGAAGCCGCCGCGCGGTTGAAGAAATTATTGAAGCGCCCAGTGCTCGCGATCTCTGCCGCAACGGGACAAGGCATCAAAGAATTCATCAAGATTCTGATGGACGACGTGACCGCTCGAAAAGGCGAACCGGTAAAAGCACCGCTCCCCGGCCCCGCGCGAATGGCACCGGTTGTGAAGAAGCCGGTCACGTCAATGCCGATTGGAAAAATCAGAGTCAACCGCGAAAAATCGCCGATGGGCAAGACCATGGCCCCCAGCCGAAAAGGCGTCGCGAAGAACAAGAAGAATCGACAGCAGCGATAGTCGCTGCTTTCGAGCTTATGGGTTTTGCAGAACGTCGTTTTCGTCCTTCAGAATGGCTTCGATCTTCAACCCGTAGACGCAATCCGAACGGCCCTTGTCGTTCTGTGTGTATCGAAGGTGACGCGCTTCACAGAACGCGATGATTTTATTCGCGCCGGCATCTATGGTGACCAACATTTTGACTTGTTCGGGCGGAAGCGCGCTCGAGTCGCGCTGGATGGTCGCCGGCGCAATCAATTGCATACCTCTCATGCTCACGTCTATAACCCGCCCCGATGCAACGGCTCCAAATTGCAAGGGGCCATCAGCCGGGGACGTACGGAACGTCGCGGGCATCGAAACATCGAAACGAGTATGCGAGCGGCGCTTTTGAATGTCGCCTTTTTGAATCCCCGCGAAAAACCGAGTCAGCAATTTCTCCGGACACAGCACCAGTTCAACTCGCTTACCACAGATTTTCTCAAGCGCGTCCAATTCGCTTTTGGAAATTGGGTTCACGCACGCAATGCGAACAGTTTCAGCGTTCAAGGCGACAGGCACACATGCCAGTCGCTTCAAGTGGTCTATGGGAATGATATTCAGCAGATCATCCGCGATGGAACCCACATCAAAATCCGCATACGCCAATCCGGTTTGTGCGGAGCGGGCTTCGAGCACTTGCTGTGGAGTAACGAGGCCTTGGCGGACCAGAAATTCGCCCAATTTTAATCCACATTCCGCAGCTGACGTAACTGCCCTTTCAATGCTCGCTTGAGGCAACGAACTCGTTCGGCTTAAAATTTCACCAAGCAACGAAACTTTACGTGAGAGTTGTGCGTCTCCTGTCGGAGCCGCAACCTGCCGCTGCTTTTCCGCACGAATTTTCTCCGCAGCATCTCGCACGATATGGACTAGATCCTCATCCATGCCGAGAAATGCCGTCTCTAATTTGAAACAGTCGACCGTCACCATCAACGCACTGCGAATTTCGACAGAGAGATGCAGCCAAGGAATATAGGGATCGAAAACAATATCAGCTTGAAACACGACACCGTTTTTAAATTCATCCGCCCATTTTCCCGGCACAGCCCATTCGTTGTTTGGGACATGTGAGACACACGACATACCCGTTTCGACGAAGTCCACTAAGTCACAGAGAAACAACGGTACGTCCGGCTTTCGCAAAACAACGGTGCCGTTCATTTCTAGAGATTTTGCAGGGGCGCGCTCGTTCGGAGACGTGTCGCTCATAATTCTATTTCCAATTGGCACATCATGTCGGGAAGGGAAAAAATATTTGGCATACGAATGCACAATGCGCATATTATAACAATATACATTTCATGTCGAGCAAAAACAATATCGGCCCACGTACATCTATTCCTGCTCGCATGAAGTGACCATGAGATTCTCCATCAATTACCCGATTCGTTTTAATCGCGCTTTTCACCTTGCAGCCGCTTTGAGACGGTTCAAGATACCGAATTGAAATTGAGTTCGCAAACGGAACAGCGTGTGCATTTCAGCGCGAACGAAAGGATCGGTTTGATGAAGGTAGCGAAAGAGCGCGTATCGCAGAGCCAGTTTTTGCCGGTCTGGGTGCGGCACGAACACACCGCGCGCTATCAATTCGCATCCACGTTCGTCGCCGGAAAAACGGTGCTGGATTGCGCGTGCGGTGACGGAACGAGTTCGAAACTTTTCGCACAATCCGACGCTGCCCTCGTCCACGGAATCGATGTCTCCGCCGAATCCGTCGAAAGCGCCGCGCGTTCCAATTCGTTCAGTAATTTGAAATTTCAAGTAGGCGACGCGACGGCTCTTCCGTTTGAATCGCAATCGATTGATGTGTACGTTTCGCTGGAAACAATCGAGCATCTTCCGGACGATTCGCCCTATCTGCGCGAAGCCGTTCGAGTCCTTAAACCCGGCGGCGTCTTCATCTGCTCGACCCCAAACCGCGACGTAACCAATCCCGGCAAAACGCTGACCGACAAGCCTTGGAATCCGTTTCATGTGCGGGAATACAACGCCGCCGAATTCGACGCACGGCTGAAGAATTATTTCGGTGAGATCGAGATGCTGGGACAGAATCCGAAGAATCAAACCGCCGTCAACAGCATGCAGTTCATCGGCAAAATTCTGCCGTTTCACGGAGCGGTGCGGATCAATCAAGTCTTCAAGCTACCGAGTTTGTTGTTCGATAAACTCGACCATCACAGCGTGAGAAAAAGAGGCAGCGGGACGTGTTTTGAATACTGTGTGAGCGTGTGCCGCAAGCCGATTGTACAACCATCCTAGCACTCATTTCACGAATCGCGCCGTTGTTCAATCCGCTTAATGCCGTCTTGAATGTCGTTCAATTGCGCGCTGATGTGCTTGGACACAATTCCGTTTTTATAGCTCATCACCATTAGTTTTGCCGAGACCAAAAATACGCCCGCTTCCAACAGCAAGTCATGCGTGAATCCTTTTTCAAAGATCGCGGCCACGAACAGCACCACCGTGATGACCATGACCCAGAACGAACCATTATCGATGTGTTTTGTTAATTGATTCATGATGGATTCCGATTCGAAGAACGAGACGAAACGGGCCCGATCATGTTCGATGCGGGCCCGTTTTAGTTCTAGTGGCTCTTAATATTCTCCGTGTGCTTCTCGACGTAAATAATCTCCTTCAAGTAATCCATGATAGCGGTCACACTTTCAGGCACGGAATGCTTGCTGGTGTCGAGTGTCAGTTCCGGCTTGACGGGCTCTTCGTATGGAGCGGTCAGGCCCGTGAAGTCTTTGATTTCGCCGGCCTTCGCCTTTTTGTACAGCCCCTTCGGATCGCGCTTTTCGCACTCTTCGATGGGGCACTTCACGTACACTTCAACGAAATCGCCTTCAACGATCTTACGCACACGTTCGCGGTCTTCGCGGTACGGCGAGATGAACGTCGTGATCACGACCAAACCAGCGTCGCTCAAAATGTGCGCGACTTCACCGACGCGGCGGATGTTCTCCGTGCGATCCTTCGGCGTGAAGCCGAGGTCGCCGCAGAGGCCGTGGCGGACGTTGTCGCCGTCCAACACATACGTGTTGATACCGTGGTGGAAGAGTTCGTTTTCGAGTTCCGTCGCAATCGTCGACTTGCCCGCACCCGACAACCCCGTCAACCAGATCACCGCGCCCTTGTGGCCGTTGCGCGCGGCGCGTTCGTCAGTGCCGATCTTCGTCTTGTGCCAGACCACATTGCTCGACTTCTGCTTGGCCGCATCCGCGTAAATACCGTGAAGAATAATGCCGCCGCCGCAGACTTCTTTGTTATCCACGATCACGAACCGGCCCGTCTCCGGAATGCGGTTGTGGTTGTCGAATGCAACCGGGTATTTTGTGCGGAGCGTGATTTCAGCCACATCGTTCTTCGCGATGTAACCTCGATCTTTCGCGACTTCGCCGAGCGTGGATGCGTCAATGATCTTCTCGATCGACGAGACTTCGCACTCGACTTCCTGCGTCGTCAATTTGATCTTATACTTCTTGCCGATTTCGAGCGCCGCTTTACCCATCCAGAAAAGATTTGCTTGGAACTCGGTCGCAACAATCGGTGAATCCGTCTCCAAACTGCCGACGTGGCCGCGTTCGACGAAGATCTGTTCCGAGAGCGTCACGCCAATCGATTCGCCGGCCTTCGCTGTGTCGTTCGACGCGGAACTCCAGCGTTCAATCGTCTTCACGACCGCCGTTTTATTGCGCGGTCCGAACATCAATTTATCACCGACCTTCAACGTTCCAGATTCAACGCGCCCGGCCAAAATGCGGCGGTGATCGAAGCGGTACACGTCCTGAATCGGGAAGCGCAACGGCAGGTTCGTCGGAGGCAACGGAATCTGGAAGAGCGCGTCAATCGATCCCACGACCGGCGTGCCTTTGTACCACGGCGTCTTTTCGCTGTTCGCGACGATGTTGTCGCCGTGCTTGGCCGCGATGGGAATGAAGAGCTTCGGCTCAACGCCAAGCTGCTTCAAAAACGCGCGGTACTGCGTTTCGATGGTGTCGAATACCTCTTGCTTGTAGTCCACCAAATCCATCTTGTTGACCATCACGATGACTTGCTTGATGCCGAGCAAGTGCAGCATGTAGCCGTGGCGGCGGGACTGTTCCTGCACACCTTCGTGCGCGTCGATCAGGAGCAGCGCCGCATCAGCGTTGGCCGCTCCGGTGATCATGTTCTTCAAGAACTCTTTGTGCCCGGGCGCGTCGATGATAACGTACTGGCGCTTCGGCGTACTAAACCAAATCTGCGCGGTGTCGATAGTGATGTTCTGATCGCGCTCGCTCTGCAGCGAGTCCATCAGATTCGCCCATTCGAACGGCACGCCGCGACGCTCAGCGATCTTGACGAGCTGCTCATACTTGCCCGTAGGCAGCGAGCCAGTGTCATAGAAAAGGCGACCGACGAAGGTGGACTTACCGTGGTCAACGTGACCGACGATGACGATCTTCATTTGTTCAAGTTGCTGGGACACTTTAAACTCCTTTTAATCTTCGCAAAGACGCATTCGAATGAGCCCCGATGGGGCGGCATAATGCAGCCCAGGGCGTAAGCCCTGGGTTCAGGCCGCGCGATTTTTTTAGCCCTGAAAGGGCGGCATAATTCTACCGCGAACATTGCGCTTCTTTTTTATGCCGCCCCGTTGGGGCTCGTTCATTCTTTTAACACATCACCCAGGGCTTACGCCCTGGGCTACATTATTCCGCCCCGTTGGGGCTACACATCCGCTTACATATACCCATCGCGCCGCAGCTTCTCGAACGCGTCCTCGCTCTCCTGATCTTGCGCACGCCCGGCTCGTTCTGCTGTCTTCGTATGCTTCAATTCTTCCACAATCTCATCCACGTTCTTCGCCTGCGACTTAATCGGGAACGTGCACGGGTAGCAACCCAAGCTGCGATAACGTTCACCTTTTTCATTCGCAAAATACAGTGGAATGATGGGCATGCTTTCGCGTTGGATATATTCCCAAATATTCAACTCCGTCCAATGCAGCAACGGATGGATGCGGATGTGGGTGCCTGATTCGAAGTCTGTCTTGAACTGGTCCCACAACTCCGGCGGCTGGTCTTCGACGTTCCATTCCATGTTCTTGTCGCGCGGCGAGAAGTAGCGTTCCTTCGCGCGCGTTGGTTCTTCGTCGCGGCGAACGCCGACGATCACACCGGTGTAATTCTTTTCTTCGAGCAAATTCTTGAGGCCGTCTTTCTTCAACGTGCCGCAACATTCGACGCGCGTCGCTTTACCATGCGGGTAATCGATGCCGCTCTCGAGGACCTTCTTGTTCTGGCCGACGACGAGATTCAGGTTCCACTCGAGCGCGAGTTTGTCGCGGTACTCGATCATCGACGGAATCTTGTACGACGTGTCGATGTGAACCAGCGGAAATGGCACGTGGCCGAAGAACGCTTTGCGCGCCAGCCACAGCAACACGGTCGAATCCTTGCCGATCGACCACAGCATCGCCAGATTTTCAAATTTATTGAACGCCTCGCGCATGATGAATACGCTTTGATGTTCAAGTTCGTCCAGATGATCCATGTATTTCCCTTCCAAAACGATGCGCACGAAACAGTTTCCATAATGTCTATCGGAAATATATGGATTGTCAACATCTTTCTTCAAAATTCGCGTTCTGTCCAAGAAATTGTTGCGAAATACCGTCGTTCGGTTTAGGGTATGCAAGGGGACAGACAGGCGGTCATTACGAATCTATGCGAACATCCCAATTCGATCCAGTTCGGCTTCATCTTGCGCTGGTGGTGAGCGTGGCGCTGAGCTTCGTGTCGTACTCGTGTCTCCATGCAGGCGAAGATAACTCCCCGCCGCTGATTGACCCCGAACACGTCCGACTCGCACGCAAGTTTGTCGAAGCACTCGACAACGATCACTACGCCATCCGCGAAAAAGCCGCCGATTGCCTACTGCGTCTAGGCCGCGCCGCGATTGAGCCGCTCGAAGACGGCCGCAAAGCTACGTCCAGCGAAGTTCGGCTCCGCTGCACCACGCTGCTAATCACGCTACGCGGGCGCGGGATGCTCGGCGTCGGCATGATGATGAGCGCGTTCGGGACGATGCCCGCGTTCGGATCCGGCGTGCAATCGGTTCCCATCGGTATGCCAGCGGAACTTGCCGGGATTGCCACCGGTGACACCATCATCGCACTCAACGGCAATCCTGTCAGCGACAACAACGAACTCCAGCACCTCGTTTTCGTCGAAGGTCCGGCCCGCGTTATGGACGTCACCGTTGACCGAGCAGGCGAAAAACTACACCTGCCTGTCTTGCTGACTTACAACATCAGCTATCCGGCCCCGCCGACTCCGATCATCAGCCTCGAAGCTGAACTTCCGGAAGCGGATCGCAAAGGCCGCGAGGAAGCTCGCTCGAAAGCGTTTCAAACCGGCTGGGCGGGAGGCCAGGGTCAATTCATCGTGGTCAACGGCGTCGTCCAACAAGTCCAGCCCACACCATCCAACGTCCCCCAACAGACCGCCCCGTCCAACGTCCAAGCTCTCGACGCCGATTTCGAACGACTCCGCGCGGAAGTCAAACAGAACGAAGCCGACGTGGAAAAGCCGGTATCTAAATAAAATTGTCCGTTATGCAACCCGCCTCAGGTATGCTTTTGCCATCTGCTCACGACGACTCGTATGGGCTAATCGTGAAATAGAACGAAGACTCTTGGACCCACATTCATGCGCAATCTCTTCTGGTTCCGGCACGACCTGCGCCTCGCTGACAACACGGGATTCTTCGCCGCGTGTCGAGCGGGGGACGTCGTACCGTGTGTGATTCTCGACGACGCATTTCTCAAAAATCCCAACATCGGCCCCAACCGTTGCGCACTGTTCGTACGAGCCGTCGCCTCACTCGCAGCCGATCTGAAAAAACATGGATCGCGGCTGATTCTCCGCCATGGCAAACCCGAGATCGAAATCCCGCGCCTACTTAAAGATGCCCAAGCGCACAGCGTCTTCTGCAATCGCGACTACGAACCGTACGCCGTCGCGAGAGACCAACGCATCAGCGCAGCGCTTGCAGAAATCGGTTCGCCGTTAAAGACCTTCAAAGACCTCGTCATCTTTGAACGTGGCGAAATCCGAACGCAAACCGGCGGACTTTACACCGTTTACACACCGTTCAAAAAAACGTGGCTACTTCAACCGTTGTACCCAAGCGTCCTGCCCTTTCCTGAGAAGATCATCTTTCCAAACGACCTCAAGGACTTGCACTCGGCACCGTTTGATTTCAATTCCATTCGCCCGGAAAGCGATGTCCCGGTTGTCACTGAATCGTCCGCCTTGACCCTGCTCAAAAAGTTTCTGGCCGAACCGATTTTCACATACGCAGAAACGCGCGATCTCCCAGCCGTTGAAGGCACGTCGCGACTCTCGCCACATCTAAAATTTGGAACCATCAGTCCACGCACTGTCTTCGCCAAAGCGACACAAATTTTAAACGCCGCGAAATCCGCCTCGCACAAAAACAGCATCGCTACGTTCATCAGCGAATTGGTGTGGCGCGATTTCTTTTTCCAAATCATGGCCGAGCATCCGCGTGTCGCAACGAACTCGTTTCGTGCGGAGTACGACACCATCAAATGGGAGAATTCGCCGAAACTGCTTGAAGCATGGAAGGCCGGACGAACAGGCTATCCAATAGTGGATGCCGGGATGCGACAACTCGCGCAAACAGGCTGGATGCACAACCGCGTGCGCATGATCGTCGGGAGTTTTTTGTGCAAGGATTTACTCATCGATTGGCGCGAAGGCGAACGCCATTTTGCGCGCTTGCTAATCGACGGAGAACCCGCAGTCAACAACGGCAATTGGCAATGGGTGGCCGGCACCGGCACCGACGCACAACCGTATTTTCGTATCTTCAATCCAGTGTCGCAAAGCGAGCGATTCGATCCCAGCGGCACCTACATCCGGCGCTGGGTTCCCGAATTGACTCACGTGCTCAACGACAGCATTCATTCGCCCTGGGACGCGCCGCTGATGTGTCCCGATTATCCTGCACGAATAATCGATCACGCCGAGCGCCGGATTCGAGCCGTCGAATTGTACAAAGCCGCACGCGGTTCGGATTAAATCCCAGTTCCGCAACGTACACATACACTCCCAATCCCCCGTTCCAATCACCGCCCACAACTCCTGCTCGATGGCGTATACCTAAAGGCACGCGCATCATGTGTCTCATAATCAGCCCAAGCTTCAAATTCAAAGTAAGTGGAGAAAACGCAATTCCACGTGTACAATCTGATTTGATTTGTTGAGATGTGGCACGTTTTAAGATTTAAAGAATGAGCGGTGAATGCGTCGCAATCCATTGGATTGAGTCGTACGCACTGCCCGGCGCAGAATCGATTGTATGCCGGCTGCACTAGGAGTGATGGGCATGTTTCCTTCCATGGTTGAACGCATACCGACGACCTCGGCCGAATCTCAAGCCCAGAAAATCCGGCGCGACATGAAGGCTACAATTGTGCGCGTCGCCGCCGAAGGCTCACTGGCCATTGAGCGCCGCCTGCACGAATTGAATAGCGAGTGGCCCATTGAGCGGATGCTCGAAGCAAACGCCGCAACCGCCTCGCTTCTCGGCCTGACTCTGGGCGCAACGGTGAATAAAAAATTCCTGATCCTTCCTGCCATCGTCGCTGGCTGTATGCTTCAGCAATCGATCCAAGGGTGGTGCCCGCCGCTCGGAGTTTTGCGCCGCATGGGCTACCGCACCCGCGCCGAAATCGAACAGGAACGCTACGCGCTGAAAGCGCTCCGAGGCGATTTCTCCGACGTTCGAAAAAGCTCCGAGCAAGTGACCGGCGAAGGCATCGATAAAGCCATGAACGCCGTCCAAATCTAAGATCGGTGATTGATTCCCATGCCGACAGTCTCACTGATCATTGTGAATTTCAACGGCGAACGGCTGCTGAAAGACTGTCTTACTTCACTCAATGCTCAGACCTATCACGATTTCGAAACGATCTTCGTGGACAACGGCTCGACCGATATGTCGGTCATTACAGCACGCACGTTGATGCCCGAAATCCGCTGCATTGAATTGCATGAAAACATTGGCTTCACCGGCGGCAACAATGCCGGTTTCGCCGCCGCGCGCGGTACCTTCATCGTCGTGCTCAACAACGACACCGAATGCGCACCGGACTTTCTTGAACACCTTGTCCTCGCGTTTGAAGCAGAATTAAAAATCGATCCCAACGTCGGCATGGCCGCGCCGAAAATCCTAAACTTTTTCGACCGAACGCTAATCGACTCCGTCGGCGGTTTACTCGCTTCGCCAGACGGCATCGGCATGGGGCGCGGACGCGGCGAACGGGATGCCGGCCAGTATGATGCGTTGCACGACGTCCTCATGCCCAGCGGTTGTGCCGCGTTGTATTCGCGAGCAATGCTGGCCGAAACCGGCCTCTTTGCCGATGACTTTTTCGCGTATTGCGAAGACATGGATTTGGGCCTGCGCGGAACCTGGGCCGGATGGCGCGCCATTAACGCACCGCGCGCAGTTGTTTACCATAAATATTCGGCGAGCAGCAGCAGTTACTCCGCGTTCAAAATGAAGCTTGTCGAGCGCAACCACTATTTTCTGGCACTCAAAAATTTCACATTCTCAACGCTGTTGGCGCTTCCATTCTGGACGCTCTACCGCTTCGCGTTGATGGGATACGCCGTGCTGTGCGGAAAAGGAAAAGGCCAGGCTGCGGGAAGTGAAAAGGTGAGCGCACTGCTCCTGGCGTTCATCGTAGGACACGTGCAGGCATTGACCGGAAGTATCCGCCAACTCCGCGATCGCCCCAGGATAAAACGGCTCACTGCGGCGGCATTCGACGAGAAACTAAAACGCCATCGCATTTCGCTGAGCGCCATTTTGTTGAGCGATTAACGAGCACGCGCGGTGATGTGTTTGTATGTATAGAGCATTGAATCTCATATAATAAAGGACGTATCATCGTGAACCGCATTCCATTGCTTTCGTATCTTTTGCTCATCACACTCATCGCACTGACCGCGTCTCCGAAAACTCGTGCCGCCGATTATTTCCCGCCGCCCGATAGTGCCGGAGGCTGGCGTGAATTGAAAGACGCCGAGCAAATTCGCACGCTCGCCGGGATGGATTTGCAACGTCTGGAACAAGCCGCTGAGAATTGCAAACGCGGCACCCAGCACGGTGGCCTGTTGGTCGTTCGACACGGGTATTTGGTGCTCGAAAAATATTGGGGCCGCGCATTCCGCGACGCGAATCCGGACATGGCCTCGACCGGCAAAGCGTTCACCAGCATCGCCTGCGGCATCATGCTTCACGAAAAACATGAAGCGATTCCCGATGGCTTGAACACAAAAGTGTTCATCGAAAAATATCTGCCCGAAGCTTTCCCGCTCGACGACCCGCGTAAAGCAGACATCACCCTGGGGCAATTGCTCTGCATGTCCGCTGGCTACCACGGTGAGGGTAACAGCCCCGGCGTCGTCAACGGCGAAGTCGTTCCACTCACGCCCGTCCCGGGGCAAGATCTGAAAGACCTCGACAAGTCGTCGATTCGCACGGTTCTCTGGACCAAACCCGGCGCGGGATATTCATATTCGTCGCCCGCGCCTCATATCGCGTCGATCGTTTTGCGGCACGTCACGGGCATGGAATTGAAAGATTATATCGACGAAAAACTCGCCAAGCCGATGGGATGGGGGCCGTGGAATTACTGTTTGTTCCGGGGGCCAATCACGCTGCCTCACGCCAATGGAGCCGGCAGCACCGCACTCCACGCGACCGATGCGCTGCGCTTCGGTTACATGTTGCTGCACAAAGGCAAATGGAACGACAAGCAATTGGTCCCGGCTGAGTACGTCGAACTCTGCGGCAAGCCCTCGCCGCACAATCCGCACGCGCCATACAGCCTGCAGTTCGAAGTCAATGCGGACGCTCACGTCGAACTCGCCCCGCGCGACGCATACTGGAAATCCGGCGCGGGCGGCTTCGCGATCTACGTGATTCCCTCGCTTGATATGGTCATTTATAAAATGGGTGGAACCGATGGATTCTACAAACAGGAATTGACCGGCATTCCGCAGAATTTCAAATACGACGGCTCGCGCGATAATTGGAAACCATACGCCGGAACGCCATTTGTCCCGGGCGGTGGCGGCGGAATCAGTCGCGTACTCGAACTCGTTTCAGGTGCCGTGGTGAAGTAAAAAAAGAACGGGCTTTTAGCCCATTCACGTCGCGCCGCATTTATCGGCTGCGGTGCGAATTTTCATCGCGCTTCACCGGGCGGTACATCAAATCCACAGGCGCGTAATCGTCCGTCAAAATCACTTCGAATTGTTCCAGCGTATCGATTGTTGGGAAACGGTGCGAGTTCAAGCGCTTGTAGCTCTTGATGTGCGAACGGAGATCGCATTTGACGATCGACTTTTCAATCGCCGCCTCGCGATCCTTTTCTTCTTTCAGATCGTCGACTCGCGGAGAGAGTGCAATAGCCATTTCTTCGAGACTGTCCGGTGTGCTATCAACGTTGCGGCGCTTGTCTTCATTCGTCGCGATGACGATCACGTTGCGGTATTCTTCGAGCTTTCCTTCTGTCAACGATTCGTCGTCGGCATAGAATTTCGGAAAGACATACAGGTGCTTGAAGAGGGGCGCTTTGTCCGCCGCGTCTTCGCTCTGCAATCCCAGCGCTTCGTTTCGGCTCGCGCTCAGTGTCTTGTATTCAGTGAGAAACAAATCTGCATTGTGAGCAGAGTCACTCTGCGTTCCGTTTTGCAAACCTGAAATAATGTTCGTGATCAGAATGCCGTTCGGAGCGAGCTTCGCCTTGACTTCGCTGAGAAAATTCCACGTCATCAAATGAAACGGAATCTGACCGCCCGACGAGTACGCGTCGAGCATGATCACGTCGTATTTCATGTCCTTAAGATCGCGGCGAATCGTCTGACGACCATCGCCGATATAAAATTTAATGTTCTCGTTGAGCTTGCCATTCTTCTTCGGCATATCGAAATATTCCTGCGCAACGTCAGCGACCTTGCCGTCAATTTCGGCGACGTCCACTTTGCAATTGTACCAATTCGAATATTGGCTCGGAATGATGCCGCCGCCGCCGCCCACGACCAGAATCCGTTTCGGTTCTTTGTTCCAGATCAGCGGCAAGTGCAACAGGTCCGTGTACGTGACCGCGTTCAAATGTTTCTTGCTGTATGGAAATGTTCCGCTTTCAATGTTCTCGTTGAACTTCAGCCAGCGGCGCTGATAGAACATCGGCGCGTCCCAATATTTGCACGGAATCAAAAATCCGCCGTCTTTGAATTCAGGCTTGTCGTCGTATGAAACGGTCTCTTCGGTAACTTGAATTTCATGGTAGGGCGAGTCATCGTAATGAATGAGGCGTGTGCCGGGATAGAGGTTCGGCTTGATCGGAAACGCGGCCCAGCATTCGACGCCAATGAGCAGCGTAAGCGCCAACATGCCCATCGTTCGTACTTGTTCACGGTTCGCTTTTCCTGCCGCCGCAATCGACAAATACATGCACACAATCGCAGTGAAGAGGAGTAGTGCGCCGAGCAATTGCAACACGTAGCTGAGCTTCATAGTTGGGATCAACATGAAGGTTGTCAGCCACGTCCCAACAATCGAGCCGAGCGTGGACAATGCATACAATCGGCCCGCCACGCCGCCGACTCCAGCGAGCGAACTCGCGTTCAGTTTCACCGAATACGGCGAGACCATGCCCATTAAGAAACTCGGTACGAAGAAGAGCAGCATCGACGCGATGAGCGGATCAAGCACTTTGCCCATGTCCGCGCGCGCGATCGATTCAGCGAGCCCTGGGCCGAAACGCGGCAGCAGCAGTACCCAGATCGCGGCTGCGCCAACGATCATCGCCAACGTTTGAAATGACGGCCGTCTGTCCGCGACGTAACCGCCGACATAATAGCCGGCTGACAGTGCGCCCATGAACATGCCGATGATCGCGCCCCAGACGAACGTCGACGTCCCGAATCCCGGCGCGAGAATCTTCGCCCCGGCGATTTCGAGTCCCATCAACACAGCGCCCGAAACGAACACAATGATGTACAACGCCCGCGCGGCCAACACCGGATTTCCGGTCGTTCCGCCTGTCGAATTGCTCATGTCCACTCCCTTATTGTCGGTCCTGTTTTGACGCCCCAAAATTCAATTGATCCAATACCGCCGGCAATTCCGCTTTGAACCGTTCCAGCGGGAATCCGACCACGTTGAGAAAACACCCTTCGATGCGCTCCACGAATTGATCGCCGTTCTCCTGGATCGCGTACGCCCCGGCTTTCCCGTCCGATTGCCCAGAGTTCACATACTCCGCAATCGCCTCCGGGCTCATCGATTTCATCGTGACCCACGTGCTTTCCGCGAATTCAAGCGGCGACACTCTCTCGACACGCGGATGTCCCGCGTCCTCGCCTGCAAAAACGGCAATGACACAGACGCCTGAAATCACACAATGACGGGTTCCGGAAAGACCTGATAGAATAGCGACTGCGTCCGCGCGGTCCAATGGCTTTCCGATGACCCGTTCGTGCGCGGCCACAAGCGTGTCCGCTCCGATGACCAGTGCAGGGTACGGTCCCTGTACTTTTTCCGCAGCGGCACGCGCCTTTGCACGCGCTTTATCGATGGCCAATTGCTCGGGCGTGTGCGCGGAATTCACCGCGTCTTCTGCGTCGCCGGGGTCCATGATTTCGAAGCGGAATCCAGCGCTTTCGAAAATTTGCTTGCGACGTGGCGAAGCCGATGCAAGGACCATGCGCGGCAGGTCTTGTTTCGTTTGCGATTGTTCAATTCCATCCGGCATTAAGAAATTCCTTGGATCGACATCGGAATCCATTTAGTTAGTGCCTAGTCTGCCCGCTCTTTTTTCGGCTGGTCGTCGAGCGGATCGCCGGGAAGCGTATCGAGCGATTCGCCACGCAGTGCCGCCGCAGCTCGTTGCGCCAGAAACATGTCGAGCCCCTGTTTTTGGACGACGATCGTGCGCGACAGAAGGTCACCCAGCCGCTGCCTGCGCGGACTGAATACAACCATCGGAAACGAGACGATAATCATCATCGGTTGGCGTTCCAACAGCCCGACCGTATTGCGAACTGCCGCAGCCCAGAACGTCGGGCGCATGCCGTTGTCCGAAACCACGCGAAGGCCCATTACAAATTTTCCCAGCGTCGCGCCGAGCAGCCATTCGGTCAGCGTAAAATAAACCATGAAACAGACTGCAATCGCCGAGAGCGGAATCGCCGCGTTGCCGAGTTGCACGGAATACTCGTCGCTGATCTGCTCGGGAATAATCTGCGATGCACCGATGGCGAGTGCGATGACGATCAGCATGTCGATCAGATACGCTCCGGCGCGAGATGCGAGCGGTGCGTTCAAATCGCCGGGCTGAAGATTGCGCAGCAACGTCAGCGCGTGGCGGCGGCGTAGGAATCCAAGCAACGCGCCGAACAACACGACACACGCGCAGAAGCCCAGCGCACCAAATAATTTTCGTTCGAGTGAATAGACCGGAAGTCCCGCTGTTGCGTGTTGCATCAATTCCCACGCGCCACTGTCGGTGCGTTTCCACACTTCAAAGCGCTGCCAGTTTGAGCGCAGAATATATTCGCGGTTGCCCCACATAAATCGCTCGGCGGCGATGTACGAAAATAGGCCGATCGATTTGCTCGGTGACTTGATGGTCTCCGCGAGCTTCGCCTTACCTTCGGGCGAAATCGTCCAGATTTCCATCCGACCTTTTTGCCCCGGCTCTTCTTTGCTTTTGAAGCGCGTCTGGACGAGGCATTTGATCATCCCATTTTCAGACCAGATGCTTGTATTGCCCTTGGGCAAACCCGTGATGACCAGCGGCTCGGCGCTAAATTTCGTGCCATCAAAAAAACACATACCGATGTCGCCGTCGGTTGCGATGCGCAGACCCTCGACGCGCGCGTCTATCGTCTGATCCCATTTCGCGCCCCGCCACAGCACGGCGATCCGTCCTTCCAGTGGCACAGATTTCAGCCAGAATCCCGCCTTGCCCGAGCGCACTTGAGGCCCCGTTACGCCCGCCACTTCGACCCACTCCTTCCCATCGAATCGAGCGGATTTCAGAACGCCGTTGGGCATCCCTCCTTCAGCGGTTGGCTTGTCTAATTTCGCTCCGAACGCAAACGTCTCACCTTTTAGATGAGATGACGCTTCCGGATTCCATTCCAACGCAATCGGAAAGGAGGCAACGCTGCTATCCTTTTCTGAGGAATTGACTCGAAACAGTCCGCACCGGTTCTTGAAAAAGACGCCGAGGCCTTCGTCAAAATTTTCGAGAGGCACAGCGGGTTTATCAAGCGGCGCGGAGATTGTAGGAATCTCGGGTGTAAGGTTGGGAGTGGGTAGAGCGACTGTCGGCTTCGATGCAGGCGGTAGTTCGAAACTGCCGAGCACTTCGCCGGATCGGTTCGGAAAGATCGGGGTCCATTCCGTGAAGTCTTTTCCGGATGGCGTGAAGATGCTGAACGTTGAAATGTCCGATAGCGTCAAATAGGGTTTGCCGCTGATGGTTTGGACTTGCATTCCGACATACGTTTCTTCGATGGGATCAAACGACAGCAAGCCTAGAAGAATGAACATCAGCAGCGTCAACAGAATTGAAAAACGAACGCGCATGAAAGGCCTCATTTCAATTCTTTTTCTTTAGAAGGTGCTGACGGTGGGCTCTTTTTGTCAGGAGCCTTTTTAGAATTCTTACCGGTGTTATCCTCTTTGGGCAATACCGGAACGTCGTCGAGATTCTTGAGCGCGGCGGCTTCAGCGGCGATGCGTCGCCCCAGCGTGATCGATTCGGACGCATCTTGCATGACGCCCAACGTCACCAGCGACATGCCCGGGAAAGGGCAAAGCGCGCGGCATTCCAGGCGGTTTCCAGTGCGGTTCGCGGACAAGCGCATCCGGCCTAAAGTTCGGCCGAAGACTTGGGGCGGGGGAAGCAGGTCGGCGGGTACTTTATAATTTCCGATCATCGGCCCTTCGTTATTTCCCAGTAACCATGCCGCATAACCGAGCTTGAGCACACGGTCCAAATTCACGTCCGCCCGAATGGAATCTTCAGCGGACCATTCATTGGGCGCAGCTGGCGTCGGCGCTGCGGCAGGCGTGCCCGGAAGCGTTACATCCGCAGCCGCCGGAGCATTCCGGCGCTTCTCACGAGCGGCCAGCGTTCGTCCGGATTTAAAAGCGTCGGTCAATTCCTGGTACGCGACGGACGACGAACACAACCACGCCCATCCGGGGCTTAAGCCGATCACTGGAGCCGCGAATTGTCCGCGCCCGTGAAATGCAGCGGCCAGCGGTAGAGCGCCGCCGATTTTTCGAGCGCCAAGCAGCGTCTCGAATTTCGCACCGGTCGCTTCCAATCCCTTGGTTAATTCGTCGCGAAATTTCTCGGTGTCATTTCCTTTGTACGGATCAAGGGGATCGGGCTTCTCTTCAGTCGGTTTGGTTTTGACGGACGATAAAACAGTCAGTCGCAACTCTCCCGTAATCGCCGGTTTTGCCGTCACAGCGAATGAGCCATTCAGGCGCGTCGTGAGAAATTTGAATCGCGTGGGGTCCAGAGCGTCGGCGGTCAAGCCCACTGTTTTCGACCAACGCTTGCCTCGGAAATAACGTTCGGCGGATTCGAAGAAATGTGGGAGATCATCACCCAATTTTGTTAGATCGCTTTGCATCATGAAGATCGCGTCCACGTCACCCGGCGTCGCGGCCATCAACCCATCCCACGACGCGACCGCTGTCGATTCTTTGAACGCACTGGTGAATTTTTTGAATGCAGAATCGTCGTCACCGACATCGAGCACCAACCGCTCACTCATCAAA
>Ga0194061_1000881_pt1 | contig 18248 bp, 14 predicted proteins | sample SepL2221m_MetaG_FD_163423 | JGI IMG/M metagenome (GOLD analysis project Ga0194061, IMG submission 163423) | Anoxic zone freshwater microbial communities from boreal shield lake in IISD Experimental Lakes Area, Ontario, Canada - Sep2016-L224-21m | ecosystem: Environmental > Aquatic > Freshwater >... | reverse complement strand
AGGCAGTTTGCGCCCCCCCCCGGCACACCGATCAGGACGACGATTTCGAATTCAACCTCGCCGCGCCACTGTACGGCAGCGAACAGACCCAGCCCGCCCGCCAGCCGGTAGTCATTGTTGACGATGACGGTCCGACACTGCGGGCCATAGCCGACAGCCTGACCGAATCCGGCTTCGATGTCCACGCCATGACCCGCAGCGAGGACACTCTGATCAAGGTCGATGAACTCCACCGCAATGGAGCCCGGCCGACAGTCCTGCTGGACCTGATCATGCCCAAGATGGACGGATCTGGGGTTCTGGGGGGGCTTGAACTGCTGGAACTGCTCAGCAACAACTTCAGCGACCTGAAGCTGATAATCATGACCGATTATCACCATGCCGAAGCTGAAAAAAAGATTCACGAACTCGGTTGTTTCTTCATCGTCAAGCCGCGACGTGTCGAGATCAGCGACACGATAATTTTTGACGAATTTACCGACCGGCTCGTTCGGAACATCCACCAGAACGCTGCAGTTCAGCCGGGAGAAGGCTGGCAGGAACGCTACAACCTGGGCGACGAGCTGCGCATCGAGATGGGGGAAGAGGAGGAATCGTCCACGACCGGGGAAACAGCTCCGCAAAGCAGCGGTCTCTCCCTGCTGCGGGGTATGCTCGAAGAGCTGAATAATCCTGACTTGCAAGGGGGCGTTCTGCTTCTCGTACTCCGCTTTGCCTCCGAGTTTCTGAACCGGGCTATTGCCTTCACCATCACCGACAATATAGTTTCCGGGTCAGGACAGTTCGGCATATCCGGAGGGGCCATAAGCGGAGATGAGCGGGTGCGGTCGATCCAGTTTCCGCTCGAAGCCGATTCGATGTTTCAGGAGGCGTTCCGGACAGGGCAGGCTGTGACAAAAATCCCCGCGCCGACCCCCCTGGACCTGCATGTTTTCGAACAGCTCGCCGGGGGGACGCCGGAGGAGTATTTCATCGGGCCGCTGGTGAGCGGTTCGCGCGTCATCGGTTTCCTCTACGGTGACAATCTGCCTGACAGACGCGGGGTGGGTGATGTGGACTCACTGACTATTTTTCTCTCCCAGGCCGGACTTGCCATGGAGAGATCGATTCTGGAACGCCAATTACACGAAAGGGTCGCCACGTGAGCACCAAAACGATCATGATTGCGGACGATTCGGCTACCATGAGAGCCATGCTGATCGCCGCCATAGAGACACTCGACGACTTCCGGATCATCGAAGCGGCCAGCGGATTCGAGGCGCTGCGCCTGCTCCCCCGCGAGCACGTCGACCTTATTCTGACCGACATCAACATGCCCGATATCAACGGGCTCGAACTGATCAGCTATCTGCGCAACAACCCCAATTACCGTAACACCCCCGTGTTCATCATTTCCACGGAGGGAAGCACCAAGGATGTCGAGAAAGGGCGACAACTGGGCGCCAATGAGTACCTGATCAAGCCATTCAATCCCGAACAGCTCCAACGACTTGTAACGTCGTATCTTAAAGCCGGCAGTTGAGCGCATTCATCAAGGTTCGCGTATGAGTGACAGCAGCACAACATCGCGCAGTAAAGCCGTTGCCGATTTTCTGGCGGAAGCCGAAGAAATCGTCGAACAGCTCGGTTCTGAGCTTGCCGACCTCTCCGACATGGCCGAAAGCGGCGATCTCAACCCTGACGTTCTTAACTCGATCTTTCGCGCCGCACATTCCCTGAAGGGGCTGGCAGGCATGTTCGGGTTCAGCGATGTTGCCGAGCTTTCCCACAACATGGAGAACATCCTTGACTGGCTGCGACTCGGTAAACTTGCCGTCAGCCAGCAGCTGATGACGGTGCTGTTTGACGCCCACGAACTCCTCACATCGCTGGTGCGGGTACTTTCGAGCGGTGGAAACGTCAGCATGGCTACCGAAATAGCGGCCTGTGTCGCCCGCATCAACGCCTGTCTCGCGCCTCCCGAAAAATCGGCTGACGAGTCGCCTCTCAACTCTCTTGGTCTTTCGCCACAGATACTGGGCGCATTGACCGAGTACGAAGAGCACCGGCTGTTGGACAATCTGGCCAAGGGTAAATCCATCTTCAATGTCCACACCTCTTTCGACCTCTCCACGTTTGACCAGGAACTGTCGGACGTCACCGGGTTGCTTAAAGGGTGCGGCGAGGTAATCAGTACACTGCCGAGTGTTGGCAGCAACATGGAAACCCACATCGACTTCGATCTGCTGTTCGGCTCAAAAAGCAACCTCGATGAGATCAAAAAACTTGTTGAAGGCCCCAGCGTAAGCGTTACCAGGCTGAGCGCAGCTGCACCGCCGACTCCGGCTGCAGTTGTACCAGAACTAGCCACGCCCCCCCCTGCCGTGCCGGTTTCAAACGGTCAGACAGACAGGGCGGCGATTGTTGCCGACTCCGCTGCCGACGACAGCGCACTGAGCGCCAAGAGCATGAGCCGCACGGTTCGCGTCGATATCGGCAAGCTTGACGAACTAATGAACATCGTCGGGGAGCTGGTTCTGGCGCATTCGGCTATCAACAGGGTGAATGTCAGAATGCGGAGCGAAGGCTTCTCCCGTATGGCCATCGAACTGGGCAAAGCAGCCACAGGACTTGAGCGTAAACTCTCTGATCTCCAGAAAGGGGTCATGGACATCCGCATGATCCCGGTCGGGCAGCTATATGAGAAAATGGGGCGCATTGTACGGAAAATATCCCGCGAACAGGGGAAAAAGGTCGAGCTCAAATTCTTCGGCGCTGACACCGAACTCGACAAGCTGATTGTCGAGGACATATCCGACCCGATGATGCACATCATCCGCAACGCCATCGATCACGGCATCGAATCCCGTGAAACCCGGCTCGCTGCCGGCAAGGATGAAAAGGGAACTATCCAGATTTCATCCTACCAGAAGGGGAATCATGTCGTCATCGAGGTGGAGGATGACGGCAGCGGTATCGATGTCGAAAAGGTCAAGAAAAAAGCTCTGCAGAAAGGGCTTGTCAGTGACATTAACACCGTGTCAGACCGTGAGGCGATTGATTTCATCTTCCTCCCCGGCTTTTCCACCAACGAACTGGTCAGCGAAGTGTCGGGGCGGGGCGTCGGAATGGATGTGGTCAAGAACAACATCGCCGCAATTTCCGGCATGGTCGATATTGAGACCCGCAAAGGCGAAGGCAGTCGCTTTATCATCACGCTGCCGATTACCCTGGCGATCATCAAGGCCCTGATCATAGCCTGTGGCGGACGCACCTACGCCCTACCGATAACGTCAGTACTTGAATCGCTCCTGATGACCGACCGCGAGATCAAAACCGTCGAACGTAAAGAGGTCATTCAGCTGCGCGAGACGACCCTGCCGCTTCTGAGACTGCAGAATTATTTTGATATCACAAGCAGCGTCGCCCAGCCGCAGGAGTTCTATGTTGTCATCGTCGGCGTCGCTGAAAAGCGTCTCGGGATCGTCGTGGACGATCTGCTCGGCCAGCAGGATATCGTCATCAAACCGCTCGGAGAGTCGTTCAAGCGTTTTCGCGGCATTTCGGGTGCCGCCGACCTGGGAGACCAGCGAACGATTCTGGTTCTCGACGTCGGCGGGATTGTCAACGAAACCATGCGTACCGGGGGCTGACGGCCATGTACAAAAGCTACTTCGGCTTCAGGGAGCGGCCGTTCAGCAAAACCCCCGACCCGCGCTTTCTGTTTTTGAGCCGCAACCACGAAGAAGCGCTCGCCAGAATGGAGTTTGTGGTCACAGAACGGGAAATTGCCGTCCTGACCGGTGAGATCGGCTGCGGCAAGACCACCCTCTCGAGGGCTTTGATGGACAGGCTTGGAAGCGAATATCGCTTCTGCTACGTCATCAATCCGCGCCTGAATGCGTTTGAATTTCTCCGCACCATCGCCAGGATTCTGGACGTGGATCATCCGGCCGATGCCAAGGATGACCTGATCGATCAGATTCAGTCGGCGGTCTACGGACTCAATCAGCAGGGGATCTGTCCGGTGCTGGTGATCGACGAAGCCCAGATGATTAATGATGCCGAGGTGTTCGATGAAATCCGCCTGCTGACGAACTTCCAGCTGGATGACCGCAATCTGCTGGGGGTTGTCATCATGGGGCAGCCGGAGTTGCGGGCGCTGATCGCATCAAGCCGGTTTGAGCCGCTCCGCCAGCGTATCGCTCTGCATTATCATCTGCAGCCGCTGGCGCTCGACGAAGTCATGGAGTACCTTGATTTCAGGCTGGAGGCGGCCGGGGGGAGCGGTGGTCTGTTTACTCCCGATGCGGTGCAGCGCCTCTTCGAGCTCACCGGCGGCGTGCCGCGCAGGATCAACTCCATGGCCACCAACGCGTTACTGGTGGCTTTCGGAAGCGATGCCGCCCTGATAGATGCTGATATTATTGATGAAATAAAAGATGAATTGATGATGTAGGCGGAGTCGTAATGGATCTCGCGAAAATCAGGAAAAAATCTCTACTGACGGAGTCCCCTTCCACTTCTCCGGCGCTTCCCGTCCCTTTGCGCCAGGAATCCACTGCGGAACCCGCACCCGGTCTGCCTGCGGGAGAGCCGCCTTTTGGAGTGCAGGCATCTCAGCAGAAGACCATTCAGCAGCCGGCTCCACTACTGCCCGGCATTTCGACATCGGCTGCCGTACTGCCCGTGAGTGCCGCAGCTCCTGCTGCCAAAATTGATCACCGTACTCCGATAGAGATCATCCTTGCCGGACGACAGAGCGCCGGATGCCAGGAGTATGTTCTGCCCGAGGATGACGCGGCACCGACCCTGTCGGACGATCAGATGGAATTTCTCTGCTTTCGCGTCTCGGATGAACTGTACGGCATCAACATCATGGACATCAAGGAGATCATCAAGCCGCGGGAGGTCACCGAAGTGCCGCGGGCGCCGGCGTTTGTTTCAGGCATCCTCTCCCTGCGCGGCACCATCATCACTGTTATCGATATGCGGCTGCGCCTGGGCCTCGATCTGCAGCCAGCCAGCGGCAGGGAGCGGGTGGTGGTGGTCAGGAACGGGGATTCACTCTGCGGACTGCTGGTGGACGAGGTCACCCAGGTTGTGCGCATCGCCGCAGAGGGAATAGAAGCCGCCCCGGCCGTACTTGACGGTATCGACCGTGATTTCGTCAGCGGCATCGGCAGATCGGGCGGGAAGTTTATCATCATTCTGCATCTGGAACACATAGCCGACATACATCTCTACTGAAAAGAGGAATCATGCAAAAAAAGAAACGAATACTGATCGTCGAGGATGAAGAAAGTCTCCTCAAACTTGAGACGGTTCTTTTGACCGTCAAAGGCTTCGAGGTCGTGGCGGCCTTTACCGGAGCCATGGCGCTTGAGATTCTGGCCCGTGAGACATTTGACCTTGTTCTGCTCGACATCATGCTCCCCGATATCGACGGTTTCGAGGTCTGCCGGAAGATCAGGAGCGACCCCCGCTCCTCCCGAATTCCGATCATCATGCTGACAGCCAGAAAATCCCAGGCTGACCAGGATCAGGGCACCCTCTGCGGGGCCAACTCGTATCTGATAAAACCGTTTAAATCAGCCAGGATCATAGAAGAGATCAACAGGCTGCTGATACCGGACGGCACCTGAGATGGAACACGGGTTAAGCCAAATTCAGCTGGCCTGCTTCAGTCTGGGGGAGAAACTGTTCGCCGTCGATATCATGCGGGTGCGGGAGATCCTGATTCCGCAAAAACTCTCCAACCTCCCCAGGGCTTCCGACCTGCTGGATGGCATCATAAACCTGCGCGGCAGCGTCATTCCTGTCATGAGCGTGCGCAAGCGTTTCGGCATGCCTGTCGATCCTTCGGCAAGACAGGGCAAGCTCCTGATCGTGTCACTGGCGGGGCAGATGCTGGCCCTGCTGGTGGACGACGTCATGGAGGTCATCGATGTCCCGCTGGAAGAGATCAAACCCCCGATTCAGATGGCGCCCGGCACCGGAATGGAGTTCCTGCTGGGGGTCTGCCTCCATGAGGGAAGTGTATTCATGATACTCAATATCGACGCACTCCTGCCGCGGGTTGAAGAACTTCAGTTGATTAATGATGGTCCGGCAGAGTAGCAGCAGTCATTTTCACGTTTTTCAGGAGTAGCCGGCAATGAACGTCCAGGAAATTCAAATTGCGCTGCAGTCGCCTGAGGAAGAGATTCGCCGGTCAGCTCTGGCTGAGCTGCGAAAATTCCCTCTGCCCGAGTCATTCTCGCACATCGTTCTGGCTATGGGGGACCAAAGCTGGCGGGTCCGTAAAGAGGCCGTCGAGCTGCTCGTCGGTTCATCCCCCGATGAGCGCCGCCTTGAAGAGGTTCTCGAACTTCTCCGCAGTGATGAAAATGCCGGTTTGAGAAACTCAGCCGCCGAGGTACTGATTCGCCTCGGCTCGCTGGCGGCAATTCCGCTCATAAACCGCATAAATGATTCCGATCCTGATGTCCGCAAGGTCGTCGTCGATGTCATGGGTGCGATTGGAGATCCGCTCTTCGTGCCGCAACTGCGCAACGCGCTGAATGACCAGGACATCAACGTCGCCTCGGCTGCAGCTGAACAACTGGGTGCGGTGGGCGATCCGCGCGTCATTCCCGACCTGCTGCAGGCATTGATGACACAGGAAAACGTACTGTTCCGCTTTAGTGTGCTGGGCGCCCTCGGAGTGCTTGCCGCACCAGCCCCGGTTCCGGCGGAGCTGCTCAAGCTTGCAGAACAGGAGATGCTGCGCAAAGCGGTATTTGACTGTCTCGGAAGTATTTCCGACGCAAGCTCGTCACAACTGCTCCTTGCAGGTCTCGGTAGCCGGCAGGCCAGTAGCCGCGCCTCCGCACTCAAGGCACTTTTCAAAATCTTTCGTCGCTCGGGAGCGGAGGCACGTCAGAAAATCAACGATACCGTTGCAACCCTCAAAGGGAGCTCCCTCGCCCCGGCGCTGTTCGACCTGTTCAATAACCAGGATACCATCCTCACCGAAGCGCTCATCTGGGTCGGTTCGACAAGCGGTGACGTACGCTCGCTCCCGCTGATCATCGAAGCATCCAGTGATGAGCGTTACACCAAAGATGCCCTTGCAGCGCTCAAAAACTTCGGCCATGAAGCACTGACCGAGATGATGGCAGGATACGCTGAACTCGATGAAAACGGCAGAAGAACAATCTGTTCGCTGATCGGGGAGTGCGGATATGTGTCATATGGCACCCTGGTAACCGGCGCACTCAACGATTCTGCAGCCAGCGTCCGCAAGGCGGCAGCCATCGCAACCGGCAAGCTGGGGCTGGTTGCCTCTATCCAGAGCCTTGTGGCGTTGATCGATGACAACAGCCAGGACGTTTCAAATGCTGCAGTTACAGCACTGCGGGAACTGTCAATCATCGAACGGCACTCTCTGATTGAAGCCGCTTTCCACTTCAGTGATTCGGACGTTTCACGACACCGGCAGGTAGCCACCACGCTGCTGGCAACGCTGGGAGAGCGGGACAGGCTGATTCTGCTCGCAAAGGACGCGGATCCGCTGGTCAGAAAAAGCGCCGTTGCAGCAATCGGGGCGATTCGCCATGAATCAACGGCTGCCGTGCTCACCAGAGCTCTGGTTGACGAGGACCCGGATGTGCGTATTGCTGTTGCCGAAGCCCTCGGCGAGAGCGGAAACTGTGATGTTCTGGATCCCCTGGAATATGCCCTGGCTGATGACGACGTCTGGGTACAGTGCGCCGTGCTGCGCGCCATCGCAAAGCTATCGGTAGAACGGGTTCAGACGATAATTACCCGTGTCAGCGCAGATGCTGAAGGTCTGTTGATGATCACCTGCCTGCAGCTGCTGGAAGAAATCGGGGGGGAGGCCGCCGAAACAATCATCAGAGCGGCACTGTCCTGTAAAGACCCTGACGTTGCCCGTCAGTCAGCCCTGTCGCTGAAACGGTCCTTCGCGGGTGGCAGCAATGGGTGACGTCTTTTCTCGCATCCCATCCGGACTCCATCCACTGCGCAACCAGGTGGCGGGATCATGACATTCTCTGCTGTCAGTGAATTTCCGATGTCCGATGAGGAGTTCGGCCTCATCCGGGACTGCGTCTACAGCCACTGCGGCATCTATTTCGAAATAGAATCGAAATATATTCTGGAGAAACGCCTTTCGCGCCGCCTGACCGAACTGCACCTGTCAAGTTTCCACGATTACTACCATTATCTGAAATTCAGCCGGCACAAAGACCAGGAGATGATGGATATCATGGATGTGCTGACAACCAACGAAACCTATTTTTTCCGCGAGTCGTTCCAACTGAAAGCCTTCACCGACGAAATCATTCCTGAACTGATCCGGGTAAAATCAGCGCATGGCAGTCGCTCATTGAAAATCTGGAGCGCGGGCTGCTCTACCGGTGAGGAACCTTACACAATTGCCATGCTGGTAAGCAGTATGCCCGCCCTGCGAGGGTGGAACGTTGAAATTGTCGGCACCGACATCAGCCAGAAGGTTCTGCAGCACGCCCGACGGGCCGTCTACGGCAAATCATCCTTCCGCACGACGGACCAGGAACAACAGAGAAAATACTTCCACCTCCAGGACGACGGTTACAAGGTGAATGACTCGATCCGCGAACTGGTAACCATCAGCCACCTCAACCTGTTTGACGCAAACCGCATCATGATGCTGGGGAAGATGGATCTGATCTTCTGCCGCAACGTGATCATTTATTTTGACCAGGCGGCAAAAAAACGGGTCGTAGAATCCTTTCACGCTTCACTGTACGATGGTGGATTCCTCCTGTTGGGACATTCCGAATCACTGATGAACATCACCACTCTTTTTACCTTACGCCATTTCAAAAACGACATGATCTACCAGAAACCTGACCGTCTGGCCACGGGGGTGACACAATGAAGAAGATCAGAGTCGTGGTTGTCGATGATTCGGCCTACAGCAGACGTTCCATAACCCGTATGCTTGAAGGGATTCCGGCGGTCGAAGTCGTCGGTTACGCCATTAACGGGGAAGAGGGGATTCAGAAGGTCATCTCGCTGAAACCTGATCTGGTGACCCTCGATCTTGAAATGCCGAAAATGGATGGCTTCACCCTGCTGCGGATCCTCACCACCCGTTTTTCGCTACCGGTAATTATCATCAGCGCACTCAGCGGAGCCGACAAGGTCTTCAGGGCACTTGAACTGGGAGCCCTCGACTTTGTTGCGAAGCCGTCCGGCAGCGCTTCTGTTGATCTGCTCTCAATCAAGGGGGATCTGCATCAGAAAATCATGCAGGTCCTGGCCCTGAATCCGGGGGGGATTTCCCGGGCCCGCTCGGCGATGGCGCTGCCGCGTGAAAGCACACCCGTCCCGACTGCTGCTGAGCGGGCCGGTAATGGCATCCACCACGCCCTTGATTTTGTAGCCATCGGATCATCAACGGGAGGACCGCCGGCCCTGCAGCAGATATTCTCGTCCTTCGAACAAAAGTGCCAGCTGGCGATTGTGGTATCCCAGCACATGCCGGCCGGCTTCACGAGGGCCTTTGCCGAACGCCTTGACCGCTGCTGCGCCTTCGACGTAAAGGAGGCTGAAGATGGCGACGCGGTACTCCCCGGCAGAATTTTGATTGCACCGGGCGGGAAAAACCTGGTCTTCGAAGTGTGCGGCGGTCAGGTCACTGCCCGCATTGTACCACCTTCGGCAACAGACCGATACGTCCCGTCGGTTGATGTCATGCTGGAATCGTGTGCCGGTATCTACCGCAAGCGGATGGCTGCCATCATTCTGACCGGCATGGGCAATGACGGCAGCAAGGGGGTGCGGGCTGTCAAGGGGCATGGCGGGTATGTCATAGCCGAATCCGAGGAGAGCGCCGTCGTCTACGGAATGCCGCGTGAAGCGGTGGCAACCGGTGTCGTGGACCGTACCATTCCGCTTTCACGAATAGCACGGGAAATCATGGTACAGGGCGGATTTCTGTGATGCCCCGGCAATAGCAGTTTTTCGGCGTTAGTTGAATACGTTTTCAGGGAAAGGCACCAGGTATGAGTTTTCTGAAGTCAATGATAATTTTAATGGCGTTGATTGCCGTTCCGGTTACCCTGCGTGCAGATGATATAAATCGGACAATCTACTTCACCACCAAGAACGCAGGGAATGTCCCCTTTGAGCACGATAAGCACCTGCGCAGCCTCAACAGCAACTGCTCTGCATGCCACAATTCAATTTTTCATATCTCCCGCAAACTCAATCAAACCGCCACCATGGCTGACATGGAAAAGGGAAAGTCGTGCGGGGCATGCCACAACAAGGAAAACCCTGCAGCCACCCAGCTCTCCCGCTGCACCGCCTGCCATCCGATTGACACCGTACCAATTCAGATCCCCAACTTCGGAACCCTGGAGTTCAGTCACAGTAAGCATCTTGGTATGTACAGCTGCGGTGATTGCCATAGCGGAATTTTCAGAACCGACAAGACTAATCCGCACGTTTCCATGCTTCAGATGACACAAGGAGCCTCCTGCGGTACCTGTCACGACGGGAAAACCGGCTTTTCAGTGAAGGGTGATTGCGTCAAGTGCCACACGGTAGCTGAAATTCCTCTGGCCGGCGGCTCGGTGTTCAGCCACAAAGCCCATCTGGAGATGTCATTTTCCTGCTCCGACTGCCACAACAAAATTTTCATAGCTGGTCCCAATCGGGTCAGTTACTCCATGCTTGATATGGAAAAAGGAAAGTCGTGCGGTGCCTGCCATGACGGGAAGTCGGCCTTCTCAGTCAAGGGTGACTGCCAGAAGTGTCACAAAAGCGTAAAAGAGATCCAGTTCAAGGCTTTCAAGGCCATGTTCAGCCATGATGTGCACACCGCCATGTTCAAGTGCAATGACTGCCACAGCGCCATTTTTGTCGGAGGTCCGCGCAGTATCCGCTATACCATGCCTGAAATGGAGAAGGGAACATCCTGCGGTACCTGCCATGACGGAAAAACCGCCTTTTCGGTTAAGGGTGAATGCCAGAAATGCCACCTGGAAACTCCACCCGAAAAGGTGTTCACCATAAAAAATGCCGGCACCGTTCAATTCAGCCACCTGAAGCACAAAACAAAATTCAGCTGCGGCGACTGCCACAATGCCATCATCGCAACCGGAGTCGCCGTGAAACGCTACAGCATGGCCGAAATGGACAAGGGAGGGTCGTGCGGCGCCTGCCATGACGGAAAAACCGCCTTCAGCGTGAAAAGCTGCAGTAAATGCCACCCGATTAAAGATGTCCTGTTCTCTGACGATGCCCGTTTCAGTCACGACCGGCATATTGCGGCTTATTCCTGCAGCGACTGCCATAACCAGCTTTTCATTGCCGGCCCCGGTAACAGGCGGGTCAGCATGGCCGAAATGGAAAAGGGGGCTTCGTGCGGCGCCTGCCATGACGGTTCGACGGTATTCAGCGCCAAGGGGGACTGCAACAAATGCCATAAATCAACCGTCAACGTTGTGTTCACCCCCAAAGAGACCGGAGCGACCACGTTCCCTCACTCGAAGCATACGGCGGCCTATTCCTGCACGGATTGCCACAACTCGCTATTTATTGCCGGCAAGGGGAGCAAACGATACAACATGGCGGATATGGAAAAAGGAGCGTCGTGCGGCACCTGCCACGATGGTAAAACCGTATTCGGCGTCAAAAACGATTGTCAGAAATGTCATCTGGTCAAGCAGATAAACTTCCGCCCCGGCTCAGCCGTATTCAGTCACACCGTTCACACCGCAGCCTACAGCTGCAAGGACTGCCACCCGGGTCTCTATGCTCCCGCCCCGCGGAATAGAAATAAACATTACAGCATGACCCAGATGGAGCAGGGCTCCTCATGCGGTACCTGCCATGACGATAAGAGCGCTTTCAGCGTCAAAGGGAACTGCCAGAAATGCCACCCCGGCAATCTGCCAACCATACGCTACGAGCTGTCCGCAGCAACGGGAAACGTGGAATTTGCCCACAAAGTTCACATTGACAGGGGATACGGCTGTGGTGACTGCCACTATGGAGCTGTGCCGTCGGGCAACTCCGCCAAACGCTGGGTCATGAAAGAAATGGATCAGGGCAAGTTCTGCGGAACCTGCCATGGCTTCAGCATGGCTTTCAGTGTCAAGGATCCCGCCTCCTGCGAGCGCTGTCACCTGAAGGATCAGGACTGGCGCCCACAGCAGATGCGCTGAAGTTACACCTGCCGGAATTACCGGTACTTAGAAAGGAATAGACCGTGGAGCACAAGTACAATCCAAAAGATGTTGAACTCAAATGGCAACAGGCCTGGGAAACCGGGAAAACCTTCAAAGTATCCGAAGATAAAGGCAAACCGAAATATTACCTCCTTGAGATGTTTCCCTACCCGTCAGGGCGTATCCATATGGGCCATGTCCGTAATTATTCCATCGGAGATGTGGTCGGACGTTTCAAAAGAATGCGCGGCTTCAATGTCATGCACCCGATGGGATGGGATGCTTTCGGCATGCCGGCGGAAAATGCCGCCATCCAGAACAACAGTCATCCGGCGGTCTGGACCTACGACAACATCGCCTACATGCGCAGCCAACTCAGGAAAATGGGACTCTCCTACGACTGGGACCGGGAACTTGCGACCTGCGACGTTGAATATTACCGTTGGGAGCAGAAAATTTTTCTGGAGATGTTTTCCAAAGGTCTGGCCTACAAAAAAACCTCGTATGTCAACTGGTGTCCGAAATGCGAGACGGTGCTTGCAAACGAGCAGGTGGAGGATGGCGGCTGCTGGCGCTGTGACAGCGAGGTGAGCCTGAAAGAGCTTGATCAGTGGTTTTTCCGGATTACCGATTATGCCGAAGAGCTGCTTGATAACACCAATAAACTGCCCGGATGGCCCGAGCGCGTCCTGGTCATGCAGCGCAACTGGATCGGTAAAAGTTTCGGCTGCGAAATCGACTTCCCCCTTGAAAACGGCTCCGCCCCCCTGCGCGTGTTCACTACCCGGCAGGATACCGTCTTCGGGGCGACCTTCATGTCGCTGGCGCCCGAGCATCCCCGCGCCCTGGAATTGACCACCCCCGACCGGCGTGAGGCTGTCACCGCATTTATCGATAAAATCAGGAAAACCGACCGTATCAAACGGACAGCAGAGGATTTTGAGAAAGAAGGGGTATTCACCGGATCATACTGCCTAAATCCGCTGACCGGCGCCAGAATGCCGGTGTTCCTGGCAAATTTTGTCCTGATGGACTACGGCACCGGCGCCGTCATGGCGGTACCGACCCACGATCAGCGCGATTTCGAATTCGCCAGAAAATATGATCTGCCGCTCAGAGTGGTAATTAATCCGGTTGGGGAATCGCTCGATGCGGAAACAATGCAGCAGGCCTTCACTGATGCCGGCATCATGGTCAATTCCGGACAATTTGACGGCATGCCGAGTGAGAACGCTAAAGAAGCGATCGCCGACCACTTGCAGTCCGCGGGGCAGGGAACGAAAACGGTGAACTTCCGTCTCCGCGACTGGGGCATATCACGCCAGCGCTACTGGGGCAACCCGATCCCGGTGATCTACTGTGATGTCTGCGGTGTCGTCCCCGTCCCTGAAAAGGATCTGCCGGTTGTGCTCCCCCGCGACGTTGCCTTTACCGGTGAGGGGGGAAGCCCCCTGGCGCAGATGGAATCCTTTGTCACCTGCAGCTGTCCGATCTGCGGCATTGCCGCCCGCCGCGAAACCGATACGATGGATACATTCGTCCAGTCGTCCTGGTATTTCCTGCGCTATTGCTGCCCCGATTTCACCGACGGCATCCTCGACCGTTCACGGGTGGACTACTGGATGTCGGTGGACCAGTACATCGGCGGCATTGAACACGCAGTACTGCATCTGCTGTATGCCCGCTTCTTCACCAAGGTGCTGCGTGACCTCGGCTACATAACGGCCGACGAACCCTTTACCAACCTGCTGACCCAGGGGATGGTGATCAAAGACGGCGCCAAGATGAGTAAATCAAAAGGGAACGTTGTCGATCCCGACGCCCTGATCACAAAGTACGGCGCCGATACGGCCCGCCTGTTCTCTCTTTTCGCGGCACCACCTGAAAAGGATCTGGACTGGAATGACCAGGGGGTCGAAGGATCGTTCCGCTTTCTGAACCGGATTTGGAAACTGGTTCACGATCGACTCGACCTGATCAAGGGCGCCGGCGCAGTTGACGTTTCAGCCCTGTCTGCCGACGAACGCTCACTGCGCCGGGCCGTTCACAAAACCATCCGCAAAGTTACCGAGGACGTGGAGGACCGCTTTCACTTCAATACCGCCATAGCTGCTGTCATGGAACTGCTGAACACACTGCAGCCGGCCGAAGCGTCATCCCCCAATTTTGCAGCTGTCATGAAGGAGGCCCTGGAGAGCGTCGTTCTGCTGATGGCCCCTTTCGTCCCCCATATTACCGAGGAACTTTGGAGCCGTATGGGGCATACCGTGCCGCTGTCGGGCACCACCTGGCCGGAATACGACCGCAGTGCAACCGTGGATGAAGAGGTCGTGATGGTCGTGCAGGTCAACGGCAAACTCCGTTCAAAAATTACCGTTGCTGCCGGTACTGGCGAGGAAGAGCTTAAATCAGCAGCCCTGGCCGATGAGAAAGTACGCTCGTTTCTGGAAGGGCAGACCATTCGCAAGGTGATCTGTGTCCAGGGAAAACTCGTTAATATCGTGGCGGGTTAGGATCATGTCGCTTACGCGTATCATCTCCATCCTGTTCTGCGTCTGTGCCATCTGGTCGCTGACCGGCTGCGCCTACAGACTCAGCGGTTCATCACAGCAGAACATGACTGCCGGCCGGACGCTGTGGGTGCCGTTCATCGGCAATGAAAGCATCAGCCCCACCGCCCAAACGGTACTGCGGCGGGCGCTGTATGACGAATTCCACGCCCTGCGGGGGCTGGTGCCAGCCGAGAATGAGGCAGCGGCCGATGTAACAGTAAAAGGAAAACTTGTCTCGTATGGCAGCAGAGCCGTATCCTACAACGCCGCCGACCGGGTCAGAGCCTTCAGTCTGCAGGCAGCCGCCGAGCTTGCAATCTATCGAAAAGGTGAGACGACACCATTCTGGAAGGGTGCACTGTCGGGATCAAAGGAATTTCCGGCCAACTCGGACCTTGCCCTGCAGCGCAATGCCGAAGAACAGGCCTTTGAGGGTGCCGCCCGGATCATAGCCCGGAAACTTGCTTCAACCATGGAGCACTCCTATTGATCATGTCCCCCCAGGAATTTGAGTCGTCTATTACGGCAGGCGCGCTTCCGCCGGTCTGCTTTCTTTACGGTGAGGAATCGTTCCTGGTGGAACGAGCCGCAGGACGCCTGCTGGAACGTGCTCTCGACCCCTCGCTCAAGGACTTCAATTTTAACGTTTATTACGGCAACGAATCGAACGGCATCGACATTGCCGACACAGCCAGAACTCTGCCGATGTTTGCCGAACGGAGAGTGGTGCTGGTCAAACGGGCGGAACTGCTTAAAGCAGATTCCCTGGAAAACCTGGTGCGGTACATCGTAGAGCCGTGCGACAGCTGCTGCCTGCTGATGACCGGGGTAAAAATAGACCTGCGGAAAAAATTCTTCGCCGAACTCAAAAAACATGGAGTGCTGGTTGAGTTCAAACGGCTGTACGACGACAAGCTGCCCGGCTTCATAAAACACGAGGCCGCCGTACAGGGGAAACCGATTGACGCCGCTGCGGCAGAGCTTTTGGCAGCACTGATCGGCAACAGCCTGCAAGAGCTGGTATCGCAAATTGAGAAGCTGGTTCTGTATGCCGGCCCGGCACCCCGCATCACCGTCGAAGATGTCCGCACTGTTGCCAGCAGCAGCAAGGCATTCACGGCTTTTGAGCTGGCCAAATTCATCGGCCTGCGTGACCTGTCCGGATCACTGAAAAGCCTGGACGCCCTTTTTCTGCATGGCGAAGAAGCACCCATGCTGATCGGAGCCCTGGCGCGGCACTTCCGCCAGCTCTGGCGGGTCAGAGAACTCCTTGACCAGAAAAAAGCGGCGCCCGCCATCGGCAAGGAGCTGGGTATACACCCTTTTTTTGTCGGAGATATCCTGCAGCAGGCCCGCAATTTCACGCGAAGCGAACTGCACACAATGTTCTCAGAGCTTTATTCCTGCGATGTCGCCTCAAAATCGGGGGGGCACCCCTATACGCTGCTTCACGGACTGGTGGCGGGAATTTGTTCAGGACGACCGCAATGAGCTGAACATACTGCACGGCAGGGAGTGCCGGAATTCATGACTCGATTCGTTCACGCGCTCATCATCAGCATTCTGGTTGTCACCTTCATACGGCTGACCGAGCAGGTATGGCAGCCGGCTGAAATGCGGCTCTACGACCGTGCCGCCCGGCTTGCAGCCACCCTCCCCCGCTCAGCCCCGTCCGCTTCCGGCAACGTGGTGCTGGTCACCATCGATGAAAAGAAACAGATGAAGGACAAGCCGATTCTGGCGTATTATCCGGACATCGGGCGTTTTATCGGGATGATGGGGAACTGGAAGGCGAAAGTGATCGCCCTCGACATCATTCCGGTCCATTCGCTGGGAGACACGCTGGGCTCGGCTTTGGCACATTCAAGGCATGCAGGCATACTCACCGAAATAGGGGAGGAAGCAGACCGCTCACTGCTCTCACCCCTGATCGAAGTCTCCCGGGAAACGGCCGTGGTGCAGGGCATCAGCGGCACCATACTCCCCTTCTACTATTTCCTCATCTCCCACACCCCTGCGATCAAGCCCTCTTCGGTGCGCTTGCTCAAGGACCGCGACCAGGTGGTTCGTTCAGCCTGGCTGACGGAACCGGGACAGCAGAACCTGCCGGACCAGTCATTCGCCATGAGCGCGTACCAGCTCATGACCGGACATTCAGCGCCCCTGTCACGGGCGCTGATTGATTTCTCTCTGGCAGGCGGCATACCGCAGTACGACTTCAACGACGTACTGACCAATAAAATCCCTCCGGAAAAATTCAGCGGCAAGCTGGTCATACTCGGCTCGGCGGGTTCCCATGACGATCTTCACGCAACCCCGCTGGGCATGATCAACGGCGTCAACATCCACGCAACCATTGTCGAAAACCTGCTCGGCGGGCTGCCGATGCGCCCGGCCCCATTGTCGCTGGTTTACCTTTTGGCCCTGGTCTGCTGTTATGCAACCGCTCTCCTAGGAGAGAAGTTTACCCTCGGCAGTGGTGCCGGTGCGGCGTCACTACTGATAACGGCGGCAGCCGCTGCTCTGCTGCTGTCGTACCGGAACGGATGGTATCTGCAGTTCATCCCGGTCTGCGGCGGAATCGCCCTGACTTTTGGTTCGGTCTACAGCTATCGCTACACGGTAGTTGAACGGCAGCGCCGGGAATTGAAGCGCACCTTCGGCTATTATGTCGACACCGATGTTCTCGACGCGCTGGTGACGGCAGGACGGCTTGAGGGCGAATATCGTGAGATGAGCGTCCTGTTTCTTGACGTACGCGACTTTACACGCCTCTCGCGGACGATAACCGCGATGGAGATTGTACAGTTTCTTAACATCCTCTTTGACCGGATCACCGGTGTTGTCAAGGCGCACGGCGGTTTCGTCAACAAGTTCCTTGGCGACGGCGTGCTGGCTTTCTTCTGTACTGGTGATGACCACGCCGACCAGGCAGTGCAATCAGCCCACGGCATGCTGCAGGCCGTGGCCGAACTGAACGGGGATCAGGATTTTTCCCGGCTGATCGGTGAGTGGCAGGTGCGGGTCGGCATCGGCATTCACAGTGGAACCGTTGCAATGGGAACAATCGGCAGCAAACAGAAAATGGACTTTACCATCATCGGCGATCCTGTTAACATGGCTTCACGCATTCAGGAGCGCACCAAGGAACCGGGGGCCCCGCAGATTCTGTTCAGTCGTCAGGTGGCCGAACAGATTCAGCAGCTGGGGGATCGCGGCGTACCGCTGTTTCACGAAATCGTCCAAATCAGGGGGACTGACAATGAGACCGAACTTTACACCATGTAGCACGGCTGCGTTTTGTTTGCTGGTGATCTTCTGTCTGTCAACCGGTTATGCCGGAGCAGCGGAGCGTTTCGGGTTGATTTATGATCTTCAGGGGCAGCCTCGTCTGACCACCTCCGAGGGAAAAAAGAGCGTGCTCGCCCGTGAGCGGGATCTGCTCAGGACGGTCCACCAGGGTGACGAACTCCAGCTTCCGGCAGGGAGC
>Ga0194061_1000879_pt1 | contig 18281 bp, 13 predicted proteins | sample SepL2221m_MetaG_FD_163423 | JGI IMG/M metagenome (GOLD analysis project Ga0194061, IMG submission 163423) | Anoxic zone freshwater microbial communities from boreal shield lake in IISD Experimental Lakes Area, Ontario, Canada - Sep2016-L224-21m | ecosystem: Environmental > Aquatic > Freshwater >... | reverse complement strand
CCTTGCTCGAAGGCGGTGTGGATTTCTTCTCGGGTCGGCATACGGATGTTCATGGGGCCTAAGGATAAGCGGAATGGGCCATTTTGGCAATTACACTTTACAGCGAGAGACCTGAGTAGTTACAAAAACAATTTAATAATAACGTCACATTGCTACAGAAGCATTACAGCCAGCGTAGCCCGGATGTAGCGTAGCGAAATCCGGGTAGGGATGGCCCTAAAACCCGGCTTCCACTCCGTTCCATCCGGGCTACCTGCTTTTGGGATAAAGCGGTGGGTTGATCGCTTCCGTCCTGCCTTGCGAAGCTTGAACGTGGGATAATGGCGGTTTCCCCTCACTAGACTGCATTGCACGAATGGCACAATATATTTACACCATGAACAAGGTGGGCAAGGTCGTCCCGCCCAAGCGCGAAATTCTGCGCGACATCTCCCTCTCCTTCTTCCCCGGCGCGAAAATCGGCGTGTTGGGCCTTAACGGCTCGGGCAAATCCACCCTGCTGCGCATCATGGCGGGGGTGGACACCGATTACAACGGCGAGGCCCGCCCGCAGGCCGGCATCAACATCGGCTTCCTATCCCAGGAGCCGCACCTGGACCCCGACAAGACTGTGCGCGGCAACGTCGAGGAAGCCCTCTCGCACATCAAGGATGCCCTAGCCCGTCTCGATCATGTGTATGCCGCTTATGCCGAACCGGACGCGGATTTCGACGCCTTGGCCGTCGAACAGGCCAAGCTCGAAGCCGTCCTCCAGGCCAGCGACGGCCACAACCTTGATCGCACACTGGAAATCGCCGCCGACGCCCTGCGACTGCCCGACTGGGACGCCGATGTCACCAAGCTCTCCGGCGGTGAAAAGCGCCGTGTGGCCTTGTGCCGGTTGCTGCTGTCCAGCCCCGACATGCTGCTGCTGGACGAACCGACCAACCATCTCGATGCCGAGTCGGTGGCTTGGCTGGAGCACTTCCTGCACGACTTCCCCGGCACGGTGATTGCCGTCACCCATGACCGCTACTTCCTCGACAACGTGGCAGGCTGGATTTTGGAACTGGATCGAGGCTACGGCATCGCGTGGGAAGGCAATTACTCCTCGTGGTTGGAGCAAAAGGAAAGTCGCCTGGAAATCGAAGAAAAGCAAGAATCCGCCCGCATGAAGGCGATGAAGGCCGAATTGGAATGGGTGCGCTCCAACCCGAAAGGCCGTCATGCCAAATCCAAGGCCCGCTTGGCCCGCTTCGACGAACTGTCTTCCGAGGAAAACCAGAAGCGCAACGAAACCAAGGAAATCTACATCCCGCCCGGCCCGCGTTTGGGCAATGTGGTGGTGATCGCCGAAGGCATACGCAAGGGTTTTGGTGACAGGTTGTTGATTGATGATTTAAGCTTTAGCCTGCCGCCGGGTGGCATCGTCGGCATCATCGGCCCCAACGGCGCGGGCAAGACCACGCTGTTCCGCATGATGGCCGGGGTCGAACAGGCCGACTCGGGTTCCATCCGCATCGGCGAGACCGTGACAATTTCACATGTCGATCAAAGCCGCGACAGCCTGGATGACAGCAAGACGGTATGGGAGGAAATATCCGACGGACTCGACCTGATCACCGTCGGCACTTACACCACCCCGTCGCGGGCCTATTGCGGACGCTTCAACTTCAAAGGCCAGGACCAGCAAAAGCGCATTGGCGACCTCTCCGGCGGCGAACGCAACCGCGTCCACCTTGCCAAACTGTTGAAGAGCGGCGGCAACGTGCTGCTGCTCGACGAACCCACCAACGACTTGGACGTGGAAACGCTGCGCGCCTTGGAAGAAGCCTTGCTCGACTTCCCCGGCTGCGCGGTGGTCATCTCGCATGACCGCTGGTTCCTCGACCGCATCGCCACCCACATGCTGGCCTTTGAGGGCGATAGTAAAGTCGTCTGGTTTGAAGGCAACTATGCCGACTATGAAGCCGACCGCCACCGTCGCCTAGGCACGGATGCGGATCAGCCGCATAGGATTAAATACAGGAAGTTGCAGAGTTGATTTGTATGGGGTGGCCTTCGGGTCACCCTTCTCACGAATGATAAATAAATTAACAATTAGGAAAAACCAATGGCTGAACAAAAAATCCAGATGATTCCAACAGCCAAACTCGATTTTGACCCGGATAATCCGCGTTTCTATCGAATGAAAGACGCACATGATATTCAGGCTATCATCGAGAAAATGCTTGACGTAGAGAATCTGCCTGACTTGATGCGTTCGATTGGTCAAAATGGATATTTTGCAAGTGAGCCACTGGTAGTTATAAAAGCATTGGGTGAAAATTACACTGTCGTGGAGGGTAATCGCCGCCTTGCGGCGGTTAAATTACTCAATAAAGAATTACTTCCTCCAAAAAGGCGTACAAACAGTATTGCGGAAATAATGGCTGGTGTTATCGTGACACCCCCAATCAAACTGCCTTGTTTGGTCTTTGCAAGCCAAAGAGAAATTTTACAAGGTCTTGGGTATCGTCATATTACCGGTATTCAAGATTGGGATTCACTATCTAAAGCAAAGTACTTAGTTGAGTTACGGGATGCCTTGTATTCGCAGCTTCCTAGGGTCGAGCAACTTCGATCCATGGCTAATAGCATTGGAAGCAGCCTAGCATCTGTGGCTCAATTATTAACGGGGTTGGCGCTTTATGAAAAAGCTGAAAACTGCGGCTTCTTTGGCCTACCAATTAATGCGACGGACATAGGATTCTCTTATATTACTACGGCACTGAATTATAGAACAATATGTGCATGGCTTGGGCTTGAAAGCCGGACGGACATGGACATGCTAAATCTCAATGAAGAAAATCTTCGGCATATGTTTGCTTGGATGTTCTCTAAGGATCAACAGGGCTGGACAATTTTGGGGGAAACCCGCAATTTGAGGGTCATGGCAGCCGTCGTTGCCAGCCCAGAGGCTATCAAGGCTCTGATAGATACTGGTCGCTTAGATGAGGCTTATCTATACACTGAAGGGTCACAAGCGGCTCTTGAGCAAGCTATGGGCGAAGCCGACCAGAAACTTCGTGTTGTCTGGAACATGCTATTGAGAAAACAGCCTATCACGCAAGGGCATTTGAGCCAAGCAGAAGGTTTATTCGAGGTGGCTCGACTGATACGCAACAGTTTGCGGGAAAAGCTGGAGGACTAGCGATGTTGAACATGGACGCTTTGGATATACCCCCTAGTGGCAGCGATTCGTTCTTATGGACTGATTTTGCCGAACTTCGTGCATTAGTCCATCCAGATAGAGAATTCAGCCAGACAGATTTAGAAGCTGTCGCAAATCGTCGAAGAGACCTGCAAGATGAGAATGAGTTTGACGATTCGGGTCAGGATGTATATCGTCGAAAAAAGCGCGGGTTTAATGTTGAGCATCGATGGCAGGAAATCACTAATTTCATAAAGCGTCGTCAAGAAGATTTTGGGGATAGTTATCCATTTTGTCTTTCTGAAGATAGGGATACAATAGAAGTAAAACAAGAAACGTTTGAGTGTAAACAATTTGCATATCTCGGCTTGCTTGTGGCATCCTCTTTGCGCTTGATCAAAGATAATAGGCGAGATGAGGTAGCCCGCACTTTCGAAAGATTTTCGTATACGATATTTTCTCAACTGATGCCGACAGGCTCGGTGGTGAGGCCCACATGGGCTCAAGGTGGGGGAGAGGTTGTATATCAGGGTAATTTATATCAAAAAATGTTAAAAATTGCCCAAGACATTCGTTGTAAACCAAATTTCGAGCGTGATGATTATAAAGATAGAAATAGAGGAGATGGCGGAATTGATATAATTGCTTGGCATCCTATGGCAGACACTCGGGCGGGAATGCCCATTGCTTTTGCTCAGTGCGGTTGTTCCCCAGATGATTGGCGATCCAAACAGAGCGATTGCTCATGGGAGAGGCATCATTGGAAACTGCCAGTGATACATCCTTGGACAAATTATTATTTTATGCCGCTGGATTTGCGCAGGCCGGAAGATGGTGATTGGGCATATAAAAATGAAATTCGCACTGTCATTATTGTGGATAGATTACGGCTATTACGGCTTGCGTCGCAATACAAACTGCATGACCAACTGCCAAGTATGCCGTTTATTGATGAGATCATAGCCTTGAGATATAGCTAATCCAAAGACTTGGTCAATGCCTATTCATTATCCAGACAATGACGCTAACCAGACATTCCCCACCACGGTATACCGCATATCCAAACTTCCCGCTCTGGTGTCGGAAAATACCAAATCCCCAAACCCTTGCAGCCTTGCCGCCTCCCGGTAACTGAATCGACGTGCCCGGCCTTCGTGAGCAAAGCGCCAGACATTATGCTCTAGCTTGCGCAACGGCGGACTCATCGGATGCAGGGGCATGTGGCGCGGATTGGCGACGATGGTCTTGGACAATTCGCCCCAGTCGCGGCGGCGGTCGCGGGAAAGGTAGTACCAATGGAACTTACGATCATAAAACTCACCTTCTGGCCATTCCGGCATATCACCGATAGTGTCCAGTATAGTGGCATGAGGATATACCCGGTTAGGGCCATGAGTGGGTTTTGGAAATTGGTATTCCAAGCCTAAATCATCTCGTAAACCGACAATAAAGATACGACGGCGCTCTTGAGCAACACCAAAATCGGCGGCATTCAGAACTTCTGATTTCACTTTATAACCAGCTTCTGTAAAAACTCTTTTCTGATCTTCCAGCAAATGCAGGAAATTACTTCTGACCATGCCTGAAACGTTCTCTACGATGAATGCCTTAGGCTTAATCTGAATCAAGGCTCTGGCAAATTCCAAGTAAAGCGTGTTGATTTTTCTGTCAGCTTTGCGCACCCCGCCTTGGCTAAAGCCTTGGCAAGGGTAGCAGCCCACTAACAACTCGGCGGGCGGGAAAGCTTCAATTGCGGCAACATCGCCCAAGCGAAAGTCAGTCTCCGCATGGTTGGCAAGGTACACATCGCGGGCATAGGGCAGAATGTCGTTGGCCATCAGCACGTCAAAGCCGGCCTTTATGATGCCGGCATCTGAGCCTCCGCAGCCAGAAAAGAGTGAAATAGCAGTGGGCATGGTCGTTCGTTTGGTTGTTTGCGTCGATTATACGTCATCTTTATGGATCGTTTCGCCCCTAGCCTGTTTGCTACAGATTCATTGCGCAACAGTTTTGTTGCGCGAATTGCTATTCACTTGCCTATCCCTCACCGCTTGCAACACCCGACCGGAATTTTAGCCTACCTGACGGCCACACCACCGACAATTCATCAGTGGCGAACGGCTATGTCGGGGCCGCCCTACTGTTCACTCCCTCGTAATAAACGCCAACTTCTGAATCCCGGCCTTGTGCGCAATCGCCATCGCCTCGGCCACCGTACCATAAGCCACGGCCTTGTCGGCTTGGAATTGCACAATCAGTTCGGGGTCGGCTGCAAGCAACGAACGCAGGCTTTGCTCCATGGTGGCCATTGCTTGGGGCTGGTCGTTCAGGGTGACCTTGCCCAGCGCGTCGATGGACACCGTGCTGGTGTGCTTGTCCGGGGACGGGTCGGCCTTTTCGGTTTTCGGCAAATCCACTTTCACTGCCTGGGTCAGCAACGGGGCGGTGACGATGAACACGATCAGCAGCACCAGCATGACATCCACCAAGGGTGTCACGTTGATCTCGCTCATTGCCTCGCGGTCGGACGAATCGTTTTTAAACGCCATGTCAGTCATCCTCGTCGGTTTTCAGGCTGGATCGCACCGCTAGATTTAAGAAATCGGTGGCGAAGTAATCCAGTTCCGCCACGCACAGCTTCATTTTGCGCAGGAAGAAATTGTAAGCCAGCACGGCGGGAATTGCTGCGGCAATGCCGATGGCGGTGGCGATCAGCGCTTCGCCGATGGGTCCGGCGACCACGTCCAAACTGGCGGATTTGGCCTTGCTGATGCCTTCCAGCGCATGCATGATACCCCAGACCGTGCCGAACAGTCCGACGAAGGGCGCCGTGCTGCCGATGCTGGCCAGCATGGAAAGCCCCGACTCCAGCACTTTGCGCTCCTTGCTGATTTGCTGGCGCAGGGAGCGTTCCAGGATGGACTGGATGTCGCCGCTCAGTTCCAGCGGGCGGGAGGTGTTGCTGCGGGTGTCGTTCAGCACGTTGAAGCCAGCCCCGGCGATGCGGCCCATCGCGCTTTTTTCTTGCACCGAAGAGGCTGCCTCCAAGTCGGCCGCCGCCCAGAACGCCTTGCCATAATTATTGTTATCCCTGCCCACGGTCCAGAACACCCAGCTTTTGAAAAAGATGATGCCCCAGGTGATGGCGGAAAAGGAGATCAAAATCCATAGGGTGTATTTAACGATGTCGGAGGAGGTCAGTTCGATCATGAGTAATTTTGGCCTTGTTGTTTGTTTGAATTGTTTATAGCCCTCTCCCAGGCCCCTCTTCCGCAAGCGGGGGAGGGGAGTAAACGGCCCCAATCCCCCAGTGGGGAAGGGGCTGGGAAGGGGGGCAAGAAAAAAACGCCCATTGTTTGACTATTTCGGAATGGTAAACCGATAAGGCACGACCACCCACGAATCAACCGGTTTGTCGCCTCTGCGGGCCGGGGTGGCGTGGGCGTCTTTGATCATATCCACCGCCGCCTCATCTAGCATGTCGTGGCCTGAACTGCCGGTCACGATAACTTCCCCGATGTCGCCATCGCTACTGATGTGGACCTTCAGTGTCACCGTACCCTCCCAACCCTTTTCTTGGGCGGCATGGGGATACCGTCTCCTGAAACCACTCATCCCACCGGGATGATAGCCCGTGTCTTCCCCCTTGTCCGCCTGGGCTTTCGGGGTTCGTCGACCTTCCCCTTCTTCCGTGGCACGAGGGGCCGACGGGGCTTCATGATGGGTCTCGTGAGGCGACTCTCTGGGCGCTTCCCGAACCGGTTCTGGCGGGGGTGATTCGGCCTCTTCTTCCAACGTCGGTGTGTAGATGGGCCTTTCAGTCCGTGCCGGCTTGGGTTTGGGCTTAGGCATCGCGGCCTTGCCGGGTTTTTCCATTTCTTTTGGCACCGGCTTGGGCACAGGCGGTTTCATGATGGGCTGTGGCTTAGGCTGTGCGACAGTTGCCGGAGATGGCGGCGTAGCGGTTGCTTGAGGTTGTGTGATGGTCGCAGGTGTTGTCTGGGCTATCAATGCAACTTCAATCACCGTGGGTTCCTCCGGTGGAAGCGGTTTAGGTGTGTGTTTATAAAAATGCCAAAATCCGGCATGAAGACAGAAAGCAAGCAGAAAGGCAACCGCTTCGGCTATCCATTGTGCATTCCGTTGTTGCGGATTGATGGGTACGGATATCGACTTCATGGATTTATTGATTTCTATGCCACTTCCAAATTAACTGCCTTTTATCGAGGATGCCGAGCTTAATCACCATAGACGGTTACTGGCGATAGAACATTTTCCGAATCAATGTCCATGCATTGTTGGCGACGAATTTGGCACTATCAATACTGAGGCAGACCGGCAAAGACGAAGGATTCATACGGAGCATCAACTCAAAAAGTGATAATTAAAGCAATAATCACGCCATCAATAAATTATTCACATTTGGATGCCGACCCAGCCAGTGGTCTGCTCAAACCTTATTTGCATTTGCTTTTTTTTCAAACACTGTTCGGGTGCGCCGCGCACATTCCTAGGCTCTTTGCGGGTGTAATATTGAAGTAAGAATGGGTTGCCGACCTCTTGGCAACCCAACATTCTCATTGGGGTACAGATAAAAAGGTTTTTATCACCTAGCTATATGCTATGTCATATGACTCACTTTTTGTGTGATATGCCTCAGATTGTCTGTAGGCTCTTTAGCAAAAAAGTGAAGATGAAAGCTTGAACATAACTGAGTGCAAGGGTTTTGTAGACTTGGCATGTGTTTTGCTTTTCAATTAACGTGTTAAAAACGATAAGTTACTTGGGATTTAGGATATGGGCCAAATTTTCGATTTGCCGCCCGGATTTGCCAAGGACTTTTCGACGACTGTGCTACGAGAAATTTCGCTGCTTTTCTGAAAAAGGCCAATGTCGGGAACTCAAGCTCTGAACAAACAACGCTAAACATCAACCTGCAATTCATTGGAGATTTACAAAAATGACTATTCGACCTTTTTTTAAGCTTACGTTAACAGCAGCGTCTTTAACGTTTGCCACAGCAGCGTCTGCAGCAAATGGATGGGAAGGGACATGGGGTAATAATGACAACATTCTCGACCCGGGGACGAGCATTCAATCCCTTGCCGCCAATTCAAACAAAAATAGTTACACTAGCAATCCAGCGTTAACTAGCAACGCATGGGGCATGCAAGGCACATGGCTTAGTTTCCAAGTGCCCAGCGCGACCAATGTGCTGATTTCCTTAACCTCAGCAAAAAACAATGCGCCGGGTTTTACTCTTTATAGGACCAATGGAGCTTTTACTGGTAATGGTACGGGCACCACTACCGGCACTAACGGGGCCATTCATAGTTTCAACCAAGTTGGTCAAGCAGGCACCGCTGGCATTGTCTGGGCGACTGACAGTTCGGTTACCACCTCATTACCCGGAAATACCACAGCTAACGGTATCGTCGAAACGTTAGGTTATGTCAATGGCTCAAATGTCAACTATCTCAATAAATATGGTGCCAGAGTGGACGCGGGTGCGCATGACGTTAGTATTGACAATCTTTACGAAAATGGCATTTTTGGCAATATTACTGAGGTAGGGGGCTTGAACTACTCCAATTTAACAGTAATCAATTTGATGCCGGGGTATTACACTATCTTCCTAGGTGGCACTAACACGGGTGGCACGGGTGTTCCAATAGATGTCAAGGTTTCCGCAAATACAACAACGCCTATGGACTGTGTATTTAATTGGGCAGAGCTTACTTATCCGGCTCTCTTTACCCCGGCAGGATCTGCTTCGAAAGTAGATGGCACTTCTAACTTTTACTATCGAGGCTACCCACAAATGCAAACATATCTAGGTATATCAAGGGAGGATAACCATGTATGGTTTTCGGGATCTGATAATGTAATGCAGGATCAGGGTGCTTCATCCGCTTGGTTGACAGTAGCAGGGTGTAACTAGGGCATGTAGCCGCGTGGGTTGGGCATGCTGTTTATTGCCTTTTCCCATGATTCAGTACAGGAGTGGAGTTCGTTTTTCCCTATATAACGGATGAGAAAGTTCCGGGCAACAAGAGTGTTGCCCGGATTATTTGAACAATTAAACCCTGTAATATTTATTGGATTAATTCTGAGGCTTGCCTTATGTGCATGTAAGCATATACAGCGTTTTCAATATCAATTGATTACTTTATTTAAGCCGTAGGAGTGGGCCATGCCCGCGATTGATTGGGCCGATTCAGCAAAAATGGGCTATTTATCGCTGGCATGGCCCGCTCCTACATGTTGCGTATATTCATTTTTAAGTAACTATTTGATATTAAAAACGCTGTAAATGCATTTAGGATGCTTCAGAGCCTTTTTGGAAACGAACATGTTTTTTTTTCGTCATAGCCCACTAGTATTCTTTATGTTTTCGCTATACAGTTCAAGTATCAATGCCATACCACTTGAACCAACGCAAAACAACTCCACTGCCCGCGCTTTACCACTTGGGCCAATGCCCATTAGCCTAAAAAATTTATCTGTACCGGAAGTGCCGGGATTGCTGGATGGCTCCAATCCAATCATAGTCAATAAGACAGCCGGAATTGCATTAGGTAAAGCACTATTTTGGGATACCAATGTCGGAAGCGACGGAATGGCTTGCGGCTCTTGCCATTTCCATGCCGGTGCAGATCGCAGAATAAAAAACCAAGTGGCTCCCGGTGGCCAATCATCACCGTTAAACACACAACAATTTAATAATTCTGTAGTTAATGAGTTATTGGGGCCAAATCGCATTCTTAGTTTAAGGGATTTTCCTTTACATCAAAGGAAGGATCCTTTGCAAGAATATTCCCCAATCATTTATGATACTGATAATGTTGCCGGATCGGCTGGCACATTCGGTGGTGAATTCAAAACAGTAAGCAGTCTCGGTAGCGGCATTGATGATTGCAAGGGGAGTGCCGATACATTATTCCATGTAGGAAATATTGATAATAGGCGTGTTACACCGCGAAATGTACCGAGTGTGATTAATGCGGTTTTTAATCATCGCAGTTTTTGGGATGGGCGTGCGAATAATGTATTTAACGGTAGTAGCCCTTGGGGGGATCGTGATCCAAAAGCAGGTGTATGGGTAAAAGTAAATGAAAGAACGGTCAATAAACAGCACTTGCATTTGATTAATTCCTCTTTGGCTTCTCAGGCGACAGCACCGCCCTTGAATACAACTGAAATGAGCTGCAAAAATCGAACACTAAAAGATATTGGCAGGAAATTATTGCAACGCCGTCCGTTGGAAAACCAAAAGGTACACTGGAACGACAGTGTGTTAGGAAGTTTAAGTTTAAGTATCCTAGGAAATTTAAAGCCCGGTCTCAAAACTACTTATGAAACCTTGGTCAAGCAGACTTTTAATCAAAAATACTGGTCATATTCACGGTTAGGTGAATTTGGTCGTCCGGCTGAAGGTTCGCCCTATAGCCAAATGGAAGCAAATTTTGGCATGTTTTTCGGTTTGGCGATTCAACTTTATGAAAGTACGCTCATTTCTGATGAATCCCCATTTGATAAAAGCACCCGTGACGCTGCACATCAACCAATCAACCTGACCGATGCTCAATTGAGAGGATTAGAGCAATTTAGGAAAAATCTTTGCTCTCATTGCCATATTGGGCCAAATTTCAGTGCCGCTTCGGTAAACGCAAATGCTGCTGCCAATCTGACTCACCCGGAAGCGTTTGGTGAACCTACTTTCTTTATAAGTACAACTACCAATGTTGTTAATCGTATTCCGTTGTTTGCCCGTAATACAGCGGTTACTGCATTCTTTGATACAGGTTTTGCATCCACCGGTGTTTCCAAGGAATCGGCGGATATCGGCCTAGGTGGCGTTGACGATTTTGGCAATCCATTATCCTTTAGCAAGCAATATCTTCAGCACTTGGCAGGAAATAAGCACGGAGTATTTGATGCTGATGTTGCTAAAGTACGAGCCTGTGATTTTCAGGAAGAGTTTGCAATAAATTTCAAGCCGCCCTATTCAACGACAAGTCTATTTACACCTGAAGATGGAATTATACCTCAACCACAAAACACCAAAAATTGCTATTTATCGGCTAAAACCAATGCCTTTCTTCCGAGCATAAAGTCTGCAAAGGCTGAGTTAAATAACCAAAATACTACGAAAATGCTCGCAGAGGTCAAAGCCAGTTTTAAAATACCTTCATTGCGCAATGTCGAGTTAACTGGACCATATATGCACAACGGCAGCATGGCGTCTTTAGAGCAAGTGATCGAATTTTATACCCGTGGTGGCAATTTTACGGATGATGCGAAACAAGTCACGCGCGTCTTTCCCTTACCTAGACTGGAGTCCTCTGAACAAAACCGCCAAGACTTGGTTGAGTTTTTAAAAACATTGACTGACGACCGAGTTCGCTACGAAAAGGCACCGTTCGATCATCCAGAGATTTTAGTTCCGCATGGTCATGAAGGTAATCAGTCAACGGTGACATCTAATGCCTTATATCCCAATCTGGCTAAAGATGAATTTTTGTTGATTCCTGCAGTAGGCGAAACTGGCACAGAAGCTCCGCTTCAGCCGTTTAGGGCTTATCTGGTACAATAAATAAATATATTTATTGATAAATATATTTCAAAGTGGTATAAATATTATATAGTACTGTATAATTTAGGATATACCAATTAAATTAGTAGAATTATTTGGTAGCGCATCAAAGCTCGAAACGCAATATGAACATCAAACCATTATTTACGTTAAGCCTAATTGTATTCGCGGTTTGCCAAACCGTTTATGCAACCGATAAAGCTGAAAAAGGCCCCTTTAGAGAAGAAACACCCACAATCCTTGAAGAAATCGTCGTCACTGGCGAAAAACCCCAACTTCAGATTGCGGTAAAAGATGAGATTAGGCCTGCTGAAATTCCCACTAAACAAGCCCAAGTCTCTGATACTGCGAAATTATTAGAGGACACCGCAGGAGTCAGTTTGCAGGCTGGCGGCGGGGTGTCTTCATTACCCGTTATTAACGGCTTAAACGATAACCGTATCAAGGTTGATGTCAATGGCATTACCATTAACTCGGCCTGTCCCAATCATATGAATCCGCCGCTGTCTTATATTGACCGTAGTAATATTGCCAGTATTGTCATCTTAAAGGGTGTTTCACCAGTTAGTATGGGGGGCGATAGTATTGGAGGCACCATTTCGGTACAGTCACCCGAGCCTGAGTTCGCTGAACATGGTAAAAGCCCCTTGCTAACAGGTAAAGCTTCCTCTTTTTATCGCAGTAATGGCGATGCTTTTGGTGGCAGTGTTTCGACTGGGATTGCCAACGAACATGCACGAATGGATTATACCGGATCGTATACTCAAAGCGGTAATTATAATGATGGCAACGGTAATACCGTTAAATCGACCAGCTATAAAAGCGAGAACCATGCAGCCGCACTATCCTTCAAATTCGACAAACACCTATTTGAAATCAGAGGTGGATTACAGCATATTCCTTTTCAGGGATTCCCAACGGCACGTATGGACTTGACCAATAACGATAGTATTTTTGGAAGTGCCCATTATAATGGAAAATATGATTGGGGTAGCCTAGACGGTCATCTATTCCTTGAAAATACCAACCATACCATGGACTTTGGAGCGGATAGAAAAGCCATAGAACCTATGCCCATGGAGACACGTAGCAGGAATTATGGTTATAAGCTACAGGCGGAGATACTATTCGGCGATCAAGATACGTTTCGTTTCGGCAACGAATACAAAAGCAGCTTCATCAATGACTTTTGGCCCCCTACTTCCGATATGCCTAGTATGATGGGACCGAATACGTTCCTTAACCTCAACGATGCCACTCGGGATCGAATAGGGACATTTGCCGAATGGGAAAAGAATTGGTCAGAGGAATGGAAAAGTATGTTGGGACTAAGATATGACCATACCATGACCGATACCGGATATGTTCAAGGATACAATGACGTTGTGCCGAAACGCTATGTGCAAATTCCTGATTATTTGCAAGCCTTTGACTTTAATAGTCGGCACCATCAACGAAACTTTGATACTTTTGATGTGACGGCATTGATGCATTTTACTCCTACCTTATGGAGTCAATATGATTTTGGCTACGCCCGCAAAAACCGTGCACCCTCGCTGCATGAACTTTATGTATGGAGCACCAGTCCAATGCCCATGACCATGAATGGCTGGTTTGGCGATGGCAATGGATATGTTGGCAACATGAATTTACAACCAGAAATCGCGCACAACATAACATTTACGGCAAATTTCTATGATCCTAAAGAGGATGCTTGGAACATTAAAATCACTCCCTTCTTTAGCTATGTTGAAAACTTCATTGATGTTGACCGTTGCGTGACTTGCCTACAGCCAAATAATGGCTTCTACTACTTAAGGTTTGCCAATCATGATGCTCGCTTATGGGGTGTTGATGTGACCGCCAGTGCTGATTTATTCGAAGACAAGCTGTTTGGAAAGTTTTCCACACGTTCCATTATGAGTTATGTAAGAGGTGAACGCATGGACAGTGGCAACCTCTATCACATGATGCCGTTTAACATCAAACTTAGCCTAAACCATGAATTGGGGGGATGGAAATCCGGGTTCGAAATGCAATATGTTGATGCCAAAGACGATGTCCAGGCCATCAGAAACGAACTTAGAACCCCTTCCTATTTTCTGCTGAATGCCAAAACTGGATATAAATGGGAGCATGTGAGCATAGATGTCGGCTTGGATAACATCCTCAATAACCAATATTATTATCCCTTGTCAGGTGTGTATATTGGCGACCAATCGGCCATGACACTCAGTTCGTCCAGACCCAATACGCAAAACCTACCTGGTTTAGGAAGATCAGTCTATGTAGGTATGACCGTTAGTTACTAAATTGAAACAAGCAACAATAGGAATATTAAAATGAAAACACTTCCATTATTTACCCTGTTATTCATAGCAAGCGTCATTGCCAACCTAGCACAGGCAGGCAATGCCCACTATGGCATCACGCTGATTTTTACCGATGACACCACATTCAGAGGTACGTTCGACTATGATACCACTAGCCAACAGGTCGCAAATCTGAAAGGCGAGCTAGATGATGTCCTGATGGGTAATATAGAGCCTCTCAATTACCAGCTTGGTTATGGAAGCGACGGGAAAGGGGGTATAAATGCGTATGCATTTGAATTGAATACAAGTGTCATAGGCACTAACCCACCTCTAAATAACAACGCTGGCGTCCGCATAAATTTCAAGGCCCAAGATCCTACATTAGGTATCGCTAACGCGGATCAATTGGCTTACATGGACTGCTCAGTTGGCGGGCTTATGGGGAAAACGTGCATGTACTACCTACCAGGGCATAACCCAATTATACCAATGGAGGGCGGGCATGGGGTGCTTTCGGAAAAGATCGCCTACCTTGGCCCCATTGATCCCGTTAGTCCAGTATCACCTTCCGATTGCTTGTTTAATTGGGCGGAAAAAAACTACTCACAATTATTTTACCCGGCAGGAGTCGGTTCGCAAACATCGTCGCCTTATTATTACCGCTATTACCAGAAGACTAATTCCTATCTCGGTATTTCCTCGGCTGATAACCATGTTTATTACTTAGGGCCAGATGGTGTTTTGCAGGATGTGGGAGAATTATCCAACTGGTTAAGCACGTCAGGTTGTTAGTTGGCACACTTGGAATACGGAGATGGAATCGTCAAGTCGTCTCGGTTTTGCAATCCCTAGTCCAAACTCGGTCGGGTTGGCATGGGAATGCAAGCCTGCTTCCTATTCCCTCGTAATAAACGCCAACTTCTGAATACCCGCCTTGTGCGCAATCGCCATCGCCTCGGCCACCGTACCATAAGCCACGGCCTTGTCGGCTTGGAATTGCACAATCAGTTCGGGGTCGGCTGCAAGCAACGAACGCAGGCTTTGCTCCATGGTGGCCATTGCTTGGGGCTGGTCGTTCAGGGTGACCTTGCCCAGCGCGTCGATGGACACCGTGCTGGTGTGCTTGTCCGGGGACGGGTCGGCCTTTTCGGTTTTCGGCAAATCCACTTTCACTGCCTGGGTCAGCAACGGGGCGGTGACGATGAACACGATCAGCAGCACCAGCATGACATCCACCAAGGGTGTCACGTTGATCTCGCTCATTGCCTCGCGGTCGGACGAATCGTTTTTAAACGCCATGTCAGTCATCCTCGTCGGTTTTCAGGCTGGATCGCACCGCTAGATTTAAGAAATCGGTGGCGAAGTAATCCAGTTCCGCCACGCACAGCTTCATTTTGCGCAGGAAGAAATTGTAAGCCAGCACGGCGGGAATTGCTGCGGCAATGCCGATGGCGGTGGCGATCAGCGCTTCGCCGATGGGTCCGGCGACCACGTCCAAACTGGCGGATTTGGCCTTGCTGATGCCTTCCAGCGCATGCATGATACCCCAGACCGTGCCGAACAGTCCGACGAAGGGCGCCGTGCTGCCGATGCTGGCCAGCATGGAAAGCCCCGACTCCAGCACTTTGCGCTCCTTGCTGATTTGCTGGCGCAGGGAGCGTTCCAGGATGGACTGGATGTCGCCGCTCAGTTCCAGCGGGCGGGAGGTGTTGCTGCGGGTGTCGTTCAGCACGTTGAAGCCAGCCCCGGCGATGCGGCCCATCGCGCTTTTTTCTTGCACCGAAGAGGCTGCCTCCAAGTCGGCCGCCGCCCAGAACGCCTTGCCATAATTATTGTTATCCCTGCCCACGGTCCAGAACACCCAGCTTTTGAAAAAGATGATGCCCCAGGTGATGGCGGAAAAGGAGATCAAAATCCATAGGGTGTATTTAACGATGTCGGAGGAGGTCAGTTCGATCATGAGTAATTTTGGCCTTGTTGTTTGTTTGAATTGTTTATAGCCCTCTCCCAGGCCCCTCTTCCGCAAGCGGGGGAGGGGAGTAAACGGCCCCAATCCCCCAGTGGGGAAGGGGCTGGGAAGGGGGGCAAGAAAAAAACGCCCATTGTTTGACTATTTCGGAATGGTAAACCGATAAGGCACGACCACCCACGAATCAACCGGTTTGTCGCCTCTGCGGGCCGGGGTGGCGTGGGCGTCTTTGATCATATCCACCGCCGCCTCATCTAGCATGTCGTGGCCTGAACTGCCGGTCACGATAACTTCCCCGATGTCGCCATCGCTACTGATGTGGACCTTCAGTGTCACCGTACCCTCCCAACCCTTTTCTTGGGCGGCATGGGGATACCGTCTCCTGAAACCACTCATCCCACCGGGATGATAGCCCGTGTCTTCCCCCTTGTCCGCCTGGGCTTTCGGGGTTCGTCGACCTTCCCCTTCTTCCGTGGCACGAGGGGCCGACGGGGCTTCATGATGGGTCTCGTGAGGCGACTCTCTGGGCGCTTCCCGAACCGGTTCTGGCGGGGGTGATTCGGCCTCTTCTTCCAACGTCGGTGTGTAGATGGGCCTTTCAGTCCGTGCCGGCTTGGGTTTGGGCTTGAGTTTCTCAACCTTTTCGGGTTTTTCGACGACCTTTTTAGGCTCGGTTTTTTCCACTTTTGGCACTGGTTTAGGCGCAGGTGCCTTAATGATGGGCTGTGGCTTGGGTGGCGACGCAGGTGCCTGGGGTTGCACAATGGGCGCAGGTTTTGGTTGGACGAGCAGCGCAACCTCAATCACCGGCGGTTCTTCCACTGGAAGTGGTTTGGGTGTGTGTTGATAAATATGCCACAATCCGGCGTGGAAGATGAGCGCGAGCAGGTATGCGGCAGCTTCGACCATCCAGAGTGTGTTGCGATGTTGCCGATTAACAGGGGGTGATGACGCCATGGATTGATGTTTTCTATGCCACTTCCGAGGATTAGCCGCCTATTATCGGCGATGCCGGGCTGAATCTCCATAGAGGGGCGAATTGATGGAATTTTTCCTGGAACATCGGCTGGACAATTCAGCTAAGTCATGCATAAATAAATCTCCTTACCCTGTAAACATTTACTTCAAGAGAGGACGAAATGCAAAACCAAAAGATTACTGTATCCATGACTGGGTTGCTTGCTTTCACATGGCTAATGTTAACTGCCGTTCCGACCCAGGCAACCACTATGCTGGTTTCCGGCAACGCCATGAACCAATTCAATGCAAATTTGACGAATGCCATCACAGGTTTGGGCCTACAGGCGGTTTTCGTCGAGCCATCAAATTTTGCGGCGACGAACCTCGCTGGCTTCGATGCGGTTTGGCTGGATGGGTTTAGTCAGTATGGCTCGGGGAATTGGTCGGCCAATCTGATGGCATTCATGAACGGTGGGGGCAAGGTGTTTGTGCAAAATCCCGGATTTGGCTCCGAAGGGTTTTCAGCGTACCCGCTAGGCGCTCAATTGAATGCCATTTTCACCTATCCGCCGGGTCAAGAATCGATTTCAATAGTGGACACGACCAGCCCTGTTGGGGCCAACCACCCGGTCAACCAAGGATTGAATAATGCAGGGCTAAGCAACTGGGGCGCATCGGCTTATGGCTATTTCAGTGGCATTGGCGGGTTTACGGGTTTGACTACGACTGGCACGGCAGGGGAATGGATTACCCTCGTCAGTCCAGTCGGTGCGGGTTATCTTGTTTACACCCAACAAGGGCTCAGCCAATATCTGGGCGGTCAAAGCAACCCCGGTGCCGGCAGCGAAGCGGCATATTTTCTTAATAATGTGGTGACACTCAGTTCAAACCCAGTGCCGGAGCCTTCAAGCATCAGCCTGTTCCTTCTTGGGTTGGGGTTTATTAGCCTTCTTGCGATCAAGAAACATCAAACCCCTGGCTGGAAATCTTCATCATTGCGGGTTGTCACAGTGTCGCCACTTTGCACCAGCACAAACAAACCCTGCCGGTAGGCGAAGCGGGCGGAGTCTTCCGACCCGACCATCCCCGGTTTGTGTCTTTCATCATGCCGGAAACGCCCGCCGGGGCGGGCCTTTCGGCTTCGCTCAAGACAGGCTTATTCCGGCCTGTCATAGAGAAGTCAACACCCATCAAAAGCGCTTTTCTCAAGTCTTTATCCCGCACGAAACCCTCCTTTTTTAAAACCTCACAAGGCGTGGTGTTCATGCG
>Ga0194061_1000875_pt1 | contig 18366 bp, 22 predicted proteins | sample SepL2221m_MetaG_FD_163423 | JGI IMG/M metagenome (GOLD analysis project Ga0194061, IMG submission 163423) | Anoxic zone freshwater microbial communities from boreal shield lake in IISD Experimental Lakes Area, Ontario, Canada - Sep2016-L224-21m | ecosystem: Environmental > Aquatic > Freshwater >... | reverse complement strand
AAATTGGTGTTCGGTGCTATTCGGTCTTGGGTTTCAAAATGACGCGCACGGTTTTCTGCGCGCCGTCCTTCGCGGGGGAAAAGCTGTCCATCAGCGTCGGCGCATTCGCCGGCGCGGGCGATGGTGTTAAAAGCTTAACAGTCTCCGCCGGCTTCGGCGTTGGCACGCCGCCGAGCGCCTGCCGCAGCGCGCCTTCGACGAGCTGCGCACAATGGATGCGCATCGGGGGCAGGGGGCCGAGCTGCGCGCTCAGCGCTTCGCCATCCATCGCCATCGCCTCCTCGGGCGTCTTGCCCTGGATGAGCTGCGTCGCGAGGCTCGCGACCGCGATGGCCGTCTCGCAGCCAAACGTCTGGAACGTGGCGCGATCGATCACCTTCTTCCCGTCCTCGTCGCGGAACTTGATCCACATCCGCAGCATGTCGCCGCAATCCGCGCTGCCCGCCGTGCCGACCGCGTCGGCATTATCCATCTCGCCGAGGTTCTTCGGCTCGGCGATGGCGCTCTCGATTTTCTGCTGAAGGTCGTCGTTCATGTTTCCGATGGCATTCAACCCTGCAAATCGAATTCTTCAACCGTTTCGTCCTGATTGATCGTCGTCACCAGCCAATGTCCTCCGAACATCTCTTCATAATCGTTGAACCAGAAATCCACAGTTCCATCCGCGCGAACTGTAATCCCACCGGGAGAAAGCCGCCGGACGAATTCTTCCTCTGTAATTGGCTCCTCGTCTGGATTCCAATCCGCAAATAGAGGCATCAGATCCTTTGCCGCGTTCTTCGGAAGTTCGGACAGGAGGCGGATCAAGTTTTGCATCGATGTCCGCATCACCTCCGATATCGGCGCATCTTTGCCGCGAGGCGCTTCAATCCTTAGCTCATATGGCGAATCTGCTGCTGGCGGATAGACTCCAACCCATTTTTTGATTTCCGGGCTCCAGTAGATATTTCCAAACAATACGTCGTGGACTGGTTCCCCGAGGTCGGTGGGCGGCTTATTTTTTTCCGGAGGAGGGATTGGAGGTGCCTTTTCCGCATACCTCCCGCAGCCAAAGCAGAAATCTACATCATCATCGTTCAGCTCACCGCATTGGCTGCATTTCCACTGGTTCATGCGACTTCGTAGCGTGGCACGCTCGCATCCACCTCGCAGCTCCATGCGTCAATTCCACCGCGCAGCACGCGCACATTTTCCAGCCCGTGCCCGAGAAAATACGCCGCCGCATCCATGCTCTTTACGCCGTGGTGGCAGACGAATACCAGCAGATCATCCTTCATCAGGCCGCCGAGGGAGTGCATGAGTTCCTGCGTGAAAAATGTGCTGCCCTCGATGTGCGTCGCGTCCCATTCCTCGCGTGAACGCACATCAATGAGCCGTGCCTTGCCAGCCTTCACCAGTTCTGCGGCCTCCGTCGGAGCGATCCGCATTTTCTCATCCGCCTCGTGCGCGGTGAGGATGGTCTGCGCGACTTCGTCCGCGTTCAGGTTGTTGTTCCGCGCGCACACCTGCGCGAGCGTCTCTGCGGGATTGAACCCGCAGCTCGAGCAGCCGCCGATGTGATAGCTTCGGAAGAGCGCACGTTGCGCGCCGGGGAAGAGCGAAAGGAGTTCGCCCATGCTGGTCTGTGGATCAATCGTCGCGGTCATCGAATGCGGAACGTAACGCGGGCATCCCGCGATGGCAACCGAAGCCGTGCCAGCGGACGTATTGGCCGGTGCGGGCGGCATCCGCTGTTTTGCAAAGCGCTCAGTCTGCCTTGTTCAGCCGCGCGTCATCCTTCTCCACGCCATTGTTCCAATACGCCTGCATCTCTGTGGGCGTCGGAGTTTTCAGCGGGCGGACGATTCGGAAGCCGAGGAACTGCGCATCCGTGTGGAACCAGATGCTCTTCGGGAGCTGTGGATCTTGGCGTTTCCATTCCGCCGAGGACGCGCGGCGCGCTGCGGCGCGGAGCATTTCGGGCTTCTCGGCGTCCCACGCTCCGCCGCGCGCGACGTGCGGATAGGGCTTCGTCGCCTTGTTCCATGGATTTGCGCCCGGGGCCTTTTTGTAAAACTCGGGGTCGTACTGATCGAGCGTCCACTCGGCCACATTGCCGAGGATGTCGTAGAGTCCCCACGGGTTCGGCTTTTTCTTGCCGACCTTCTGGTACTTGAAGTCGCTGTTCTTTTCCCACCAGCAGTACTGGCCGATCTGCGACGCGTCGTCGCCCCAGAAGTAGGCGGTCGTCGTGCCCGCGCGTGCGGCGTATTCCCATTCGGCCTCGGTGGGCAGGCGGTAAAAGTGGCCCGTCTTCGCGCTCAGCCACTGGCAGTATTTGTTCGCCATGTGCTGCGTCATCGAGATCGCCGGGTAGCCGTCCGTGCCCATGCCGAAGCTCATCTCGACGTAAGGCTTCGTCGGGTGCGTGACGGCGTCGGTCAGCTTGTTCAGTTCGGGCGCGAGGTTCTTCGATACGCTCGCCTTTTTCTCCTCCTCGGGATACATGAAGAGCTGGAATTCATTCCACGTCACCTCGCACTTCTCCATCCAGAAAGGTGCAATCTCCACTTCGCGCTGCGGGCCTTCGTCCGCGCCGCGGCCCTTCTCGTTTTCGGGGCTGCCCATCTTGAATTTCCCGCCGGGAATCGGCACCATGTCGAAGCTCACTTCCGTCCCGAGAATCGTCGTGGTGTAGGGCTTCATCTCGGCCTCGGTCTTTTCCTTCGAGTTTTCGCCGATGCGCTTTGCGATCTTCGCGACCACGAGCGTTTCCGCCGCGTTGTCCACCTTCGCTTCTTTCTTACGCGCGACCAAAGTCACGCCATCGGGCCACTTCGCGCCTTCGTTGATCCACGTTTTGAGTGTCTCGGCCTCTGCCATCGTCAGGCGCGCGCTCGATCCCTTTTTGATCTCCGCAGACGGTGGCATGAGCTTGTCGTCGTCGTCGGCAAGCTGGGTGGTCGTGTACACTTTGCTCTTCGTTGCGTCGCCGGGGACGATTCGTTTTCCGCGGATGGCTTCCGCTTTGGTGTGGAGCAGGGGCGCGTCATTTTTTTCCACGTCCGTGGATTTCGGATTGTGGCAGCGCACGCAGTTGAATTCGAGGATCGGCTGCACGTCCTTCACGAAGTCCACCGCGGCGGTGGCGAGCGTGGGGACGGCGATCATAATGGCGAGGATGGCGGGAGTCGTGCGTTTCATGAGCGTGGAGTGGGTGAGTGCGGGAGGATTCATGCCGGTTTTATTTCTTGCGATAAAAAAGGGACGCACTGCATGTCCGAGCGATGCGGGTGGATCAACACCATTTCACGGCGGTATCCGGTTCTCTCTGAATCTTAATCCTCATCCTAATTCTCCCCGTGGTCTCTTTACACGGGCAACGGAGGATTAGGATTATGATCGGGCTGTGTGCGCTCGATGTTGCACGCCGGGTGCCGGATGTCCGATGCTCTCGGAAATGAACATCACCAAGACCGAGCACGGCCTGCGCATGAGCCAGCATGGAGTGGTCATCACCGAACTGCGCGCCTCGCCTGGGCCGACGCACAGCGTGGCCGATGTGCTCGCGGCGCTCATCAAAGTGCTGAAGCCCGAGGGGCGGATCGGTGTGCTCGGATTTGCCGGCGGCGGGATGCAGGCGCCGCTGTGCGCGCTCGGGGTGGAGACGAAGGTGGAGGCGGTGGATCTCGATCGCACGGGCTGGGATCTCTTCCGCTGGCACTGCCCGAAGTGGGTGCGGCGCGTGAACTGGAAAAAGGCCGACGCCGTGAAATGGCTGCGCGTGCATCCGGCGGATTTCGATCTGCTCGTCGAGGATCTTTCGGTGCCGGAGGGAGGCGATGTTTTCAAACCCCCGATCACTTGGGATGTGCTGCCGCCGCTCATGCGCGACCGGCTGGCGCGCGGCGGCATCGCGGTGTTCAATCTCATGCCGCCCGCGGGCGGAGTCTGGCTCAGTGAAGTGCGGCGAATCGCGCGCATTTTCGGCAAGGCGCGGATCGTGAGCTTCGATGATTTCACGAACCGCATCCTCGTCGCCGGAAAATCCCTGCCGCCCGTGCGCGAACTCGGCGCGGTGCTGCGCGCGGCGCTCCGCATGATCGGTTCGTGCCAGGCGGAGCGGATCCATCTGCGGACGGTGTAGCGCCGCTGCGGAATTCATCTGCGGCAGAAAGTTTCTTGCCCTCATCGCACGGGCCGATAGCGTCCCGCGCTGTTCCCTTTCCCCGAATGGACGTCCGAAAAACAGCAGCCAAAGAAAGGGAAATATGCAGCCGATCCATACATATAACGTCGTTCCGAAACTCCCGGCCAATCTCGAACCGATGAGGAGGCTGGCGCTCAACCTGTGGTGGACGTGGGAGCCGACGGCGCGGGCGCTCTTCCGCGAGATCGATCCGGTGATCTGGCACACGACGAACCACAACCCCGTGCGGATGCTCCAGCTCAGCCGCCAGGCGCGGCTCGAAGAGCTCGCGGGGAGCGATGATTTCTTGCGCAATATGAAGGCCGTGCTGGAGAAGTTCGACGCCTACATGACGCGCAAGGACACGTGGGGAAAGACGGACAAGGCTGCGGCGCTCGGCGGCCCCGTGGCGTATTTCTCGGCGGAGTTCGGCTTTCACGAGTCGTTCCCGAATTACTCGGGCGGCCTCGGCATCCTCTCGGGCGACCATTGCAAGTCGGCGAGCGATCTGGATCTGCCCTTCGTGGCGATCTCGCTGCTGTACCGGCACGGGTACTTCAAGCAGCAGATCAACAAGGAGGGCTGGCAGGACAGCCTCGCGCTGAACCAGAATTTCTCGCACCTCGCCGTGCAGCCGGTGCTCGATGCGGAGAAGAAGCACCTCACGCTCGGTGTCAAAATCCTGGACCGCTGGGTGCGCGTGCGCGTGTGGCAGCTCGCGGTCGGGCGCATCACGCTCTACCTGCTCGACACGAGCGGGGCGGAGAACACGCCGGAGGATCGCGATATCACCGCGCAGCTCTATGGCGGCGATCACGAGATGCGGATCAAGCAGGAGATCATCCTCGGCATCGGCGGCATCCACGCGCTGAGCGCGCTCGGCATCAAGCCCGCCGTGTATCACATGAACGAGGGGCACGCGGCATTCATCTCGCTGGAAAGAATCCGCCGTCGCGTGCAGGAGGACGGCCTCGACTTTTACTCCGCGCTGCAGGCCTCGGCCTCAGGCAATGTCTTCACCACGCACACGCCCGTGCCCGCGGGGAACGATGCGTTCCCGCTCGATCTGATGCGGAAATATTTCGGCGACTATCCCGCGTCGGTGAAAATTGACTTCGAGACCTTCGCGAGCTTCGGCCAGACGCGCGTGGATCCCTCGGAGCCGTTCAGCATGACGATCCTCGCACTGCGCACGAGCCGCCACGCGAACGGCGTCTCCAAGCTTCACGGGCATGTGTCGCAGGGGCTGTGGAAGGATGTGTGGGACGGAGTGCCGGAGGACGAGGTGCCGATCACGAGCGTGACGAACGGCATCCACACGAAGACGTGGATGGCGCCGGACTTTGTGCGGCTCTACGACCGCTACCTGCCGGACTGGGAGGAGCATCTCACGGATCGGGATTTCTGGCGCAAGGTGCAGGATATTCCCGACGAGGAGATCTGGAACACGCACCAAATCCAGAAGCGACGCACGATTGATTTCATCCGCGCACGCACGCGCGACCAGTGGATCCGTCTCGGTGAGACGCCCGAGCGGCTGCGTGCGATCCCGGCCATGCTGAATCCCGAGGTGCTCACGATCGGCTTCGCGCGGCGCTTTGCGACCTACAAGCGCGCGACGCTGCTCTTCAGTGACATCGAGCGCCTGAAGCGGCTGCTGAACAACGCTGATCGGCCTGTGCAGTTTGTCTTCGCCGGAAAGGCGCACCCGAAGGACGAGCCGGGGAAGCGGTTCATCCAGGACGTGTATCGCTTCAGCCGGATGCCGGAATTCGAGGGGCGCATCGTCTTCATCGAGGACTACGATCACTACGTCGGCCGCCGCCTCTATCAGGGCGTGGACCTCTGGCTGAACAATCCGCGCCGCCCGCTCGAAGCGAGCGGCACGAGCGGCATGAAATTGCCACCGAGCGGCGGACTGAACCTCAGCGTCCTCGACGGCTGGTGGTGCGAGGCGCACACAGGCAAGAATGGCTGGGCCATCGGCCCGGAAATCCCCGAGAGCACGATCCCGCCGGAGCCGGCTTACGAGGACGAGGTGGATATCCACAGCCTCTTCCATGTGCTCGAGACGCAGATCCTGCCGCTCTATTACGCGAAGCCCGACGGACGGCTTCCGATCGCGTGGATCAATCTCATGCGCGAATCCATCCGCACGATCGTGCCGGTCTTCAACACGCACCGCATGGTGAAGGAATACACCGAACGCCTCTACGCGCCCGCTGCCGCGGCGCACGCGACACTGGTCGCAGACTCCTGCACAAAGTCCGTGGAACTCGCCCGATGGAAGGACAAGATCCGCCGCGAGTGGCCGCACGTGAAGCTCTCGGAAGTCGTCATCCACACCGGCAACGGGACGAATGTGACCGTCGGCGACAAGGTCGAAGTCAGCGTGCGCACGTCGCTCGGGCCGATTGCGCCGGAATTCGTGCGCGTGCAGGCGCTCATCGGCGAGGCGAGCAACGGAGCGATATCACAGCCCGTGACGATCGATCTCAAGCAAGTCGAGAAGCTGGGGAACGGGGCGTTCCGGTTCGCCGGCGCGATTCCGGCGCGCGAGAGCGGCAGCTACGGCCTGAGCGTGCGCGTCATCCCCACGCATCCGAACCTCACGCAGGAGCATGAGCTGCGGCTGATCACCTGGGCGCACTGAGCGGCGCGCGTTGGATGTTAAAAGTTGAACGTTGAACGTTAGAAGTTGAGCCCGCCGCAGGCGTCTCGCGAATGCCAGCGAGCGTCGTGAAAACGGAAGGCCGCTGCGCGGGGCTCAACGTCTAACATTTAACATCCAACTTTTAACGCCAAACGGGGATGCCCCGCCCGATTGCGGATTGCGCCGCCGCACGCTTTCCGCTTCCCTCCCGGCAGCGCGCGTGACTGCGCGCCGCGACACTGCGGTTGCCCAATTCGCAGCCCGTGCTTCCATTTACAAAACCCCTGACACTCATTTCCATCACCCGCCCATGCTGAGCTGCTCCACCTGCTGGAATTCTGCGCGCCACACGGATGGTGCCGCGATGATCGAGGAAATTCTGGATCTTGGTTTCGACACCGTCGAACTCGGCCACGGCACGCGGCTCCCGCTCGTGGAGGGCATTTTGAAAATGCACGAGGCCGGCCGCATCAAGGTCAGCTCGCTGCACAATTTCTGCCCGCTCCCGCCGGAGATCCCGCGCGCGTCGCCGGACTGCTACCAGTTCAGCGCGGTGCACGACGGCGAGCGCGATCGCGCCGTGCGGCACAGCTTCAAGACGATTGATTTTGCCAAGCGCCTCGGCGCGAAATTTGTCGTCATGCACCTCGGCTCCGTGCCCATCGGCGACTACACGCGCGCCCTTGTGAAGCTCGCCGAGGAGGGCAAGCACCTCTCGAAGGAATACGTCGCGCTCAAGCTCGAAGCCGTCCAGCAGCGCGAGGCAAAGCAGGTGCCGCCATTCATGCGGATGATCGAGTGCTTCCGCCGCGTCGTGGACTACGCTGGCGAACGCGGCATCAGGCTCGGCGTCGAGAGCCGGCACAGCTTCGAGGAAATCCCCAGCGAGCGCGAGATGCTCGACGTCCTCGCGCGCATGAACCCGGACGTCATCGGCTACTGGCACGACTTCGGGCATGTGCAGGTGAAGCACAACATCGGCTTCCTCGATCACTTCGAGTGGCTCAAGCGCGTCGCGCCGCGGCTCCTCGGCTGCCATCTGCACGACACCGTGTGGCCGGGCCGCGATCACATGGCGCCTTTCACGGGCGGCGTGGAATATCAGCGCCTCATCCCGCTGCTGCCAAAGGACACGCTCTACGTCTTCGAGATGAGCCCGCGCCGCACGAAGGAGGAAATCACGACATCCCTCGCAAAATGGAAGGAGAAGTTCGGGGAATGAAATTTTTTCCCGCAATGAACACGGCGCAAGAAGATGGCGCACGGCGTGCATCGGGTAGCGCGGGCGTCCCGCCTGCTGTGCGACGCATCCTGCGCCGCACCCGACGGACGTCAGCTTGTGAACGCATCTCGCTCGACGCCCGGATGTGTTCCGCGGGACGCGGGACACAGCAGGCGGGACGCCCGCGCCACCCATTGCCCGTCGTCCCGCGCGCATGAAAAAACTCCTCCTCGCGCTGCTCCAGGTCGGCATCACCGCGGCCCTGCTGTGGTGGGTCTTCCGCGACGAATCGAAACGCCACGCGCTGCTCGACGCCGTGCATCAGGCGAACTGGTGGTGCCTCGCAGCCGGCGTCGCCGCGTACGGCCTGTTTGAAATTCTCGCCGGCATCCGCTGGCAAATCCTGCTCCGTGTCCAGGGCGTGCATCTCTCGTGGTGGCGGCTCTACGGCCTGCTCATGGTCGGCCTCTTCTTCAGCCTCTTCATCCCCGGCGGCACCGGCGGTGACCTGATCAAAGGCTACTACCTGCTCAAGGAAGCGCCCGTCGGCCACAAGACGTCCGCCGCGCTCAGCGTCGTGATGGATCGCCTGCTCGGGCTGCTCGGCGTCGGCGTGCTCACCGTGTTGATCACCTCGTTCCGCTGGGACTGGCTCATGAGCGAACCGTTCTCGAAAAACTGCGTGTACACCGTGCTCGGCATCCTCGCCGTCAGCGTGTCCGGCATGTTGCTCGCCGGGCTCATCTCCAGCCTGCGCCTCGTCCATGCGCTGCCGAAACATCTCCCCGGCCGCAATTTTCTCGCGACCGTCTCCGGCGCATACGCGCTCTACGCCCGCGCGTGGCTGCCGACGCTCGGCGCGATCATGATCTCCGTCCTCGCGCACGTCGCGCACTACACGACATTCTGGTGCGCCTCGAAATCCATCGAGGACTCCGGCCCGCGCAAACCCTCCGCGATCGAACTCTACTCCACGCTGCCCATCATCGAGGGCGCGGCCGCAATCCCGATCACTCCCGGCGGCCTCGGTGCGCGCGAGATGCTCTTCGATCAAATGCTCACGCCGCTCGCCAACCTTGAGCAAAACGTCGCGCCGACGATCTCCGTGCTCGGCTATCTTTGCATCGCGTTCTGGGGCGCGGTCGGCGGCATCTTCTACATTTTCTACCGGCCCAGCCGCGCGCAGCGGAACGCCATCCGCGCCGAAACCGAGGCGCAGATGAAAGGCACGCACCTCGGCGGATGAGCAGCAGGGCCCTCCCGAAAACGCCGCTGCGTCCGTTCGTCACCGCAAACTTCGCGGTCACCGCCGACGGACGCATCAGCACGCGGAATTTCACGCCGAGCGATTTCTCCTCGAAGCGTGACAAGCGCCGCCTCGTGAAAATTCGCGCCACATGCGACGCCGTGCTCGTTGGCGGGCGCACGCTCGCCGCCGACACAATGACCCTCGGCATCCCCGGAGTCCGCGGGAAAAGGCCGCCGCTGCGAGTCATCGTGAGCAACAGCGGAGGCATCGCGCCGACGCTCCGCGTTTTCGAAAAGGCCGGCGCACCCATCGTGATCTTCACCACGCGCAAGATGCCCGCAAAAACCCGCGACGCGCTCGCCTCGGTTGCCGACATCTTCATCCACCCGACGCCCGTGGTGGATCTCGCGCTCGCACTCGCAATCCTCCAGGCCGACTACGGAGTGAAACGCCTCGTGTGCGAGGGCGGAGGCACGCTGCTGCGATCGTTCGCCGCCGCCGATCTGCTCGACGAGCTCCATCTCACGTTCTGCCCGCTCATATTCGGCGGCAGCGCCGCGCCGACGCTCACCGGCGTGCCGGGAAAATTTCTGCCAAAGAGCACGCAACTGAAACTTATCGAGATGAAGCGGACCGGCGATGAATGCCTCACGCGCTGGAGCGTCGTGCGCAAAGAGAAGCGCACTGCGAAGTGAGTGCATCAACAACGAGGATGCCCGACACCGCTCAACAAAATTCTTCACCACGCCGCCGCGCCGTCATCACCGGCATCGGCCCCATCGCAGCATGCGGCATCGGCATCGACGCGTTTTGGAATGCAATCCGCGAGGGCCGCAGCGGCATCGCGCCCGTGTCGTGCTTCGACGCCTCGATCTTCCACGCGCGCAACGCAGGCGAGGTGCGCGACTGGGATGCCACGCAAATTTTCCCACCACACCGCCTCAAGCGCCTCGATCGCTACGCGCAATTCGCAGTCGCCTCCGCGCTGCTCGCGCTCGACGACGCGAGGCTGCCGTGGAGCCGCGAGTCTCCCGACGCGCGGCGCGGCGTGAGCTTCGGCACCGCGCTCGGCGGCATCTCGAATGCGGAGTCCGAGCACACGCGCTTTTTGAAAAAAGGCCCGCGCGGCGTGAACCAGACACTCGCGCTCCAAGTCTTCGGCGGCAGCGCGCACAGCAACATCGCCATCGAGTGCGGCTTCCGCGGAGTCGGCACGACGAATTCAAACTCCTGCGCGAGCGGCGCAGTCGCAGTCGGCGAGGCGCTGCGCTACATCCGCGACGGCTGGGCGGACGTGATGATCGCCGGCGGTGCCGAAGCCCCGCTCAGTCTGCTCACGTTCGGCGCATTCGATTTCATCAAGACGATGAGCCGCTGGCAGGGCGAGCCTGCCGCAATTGCGTGCCGGCCTTTCGACAAAGACCGCGACGGCTTCGTGATGGGCGAGGGCGCGTGTTCGCTCGTGGTCGAGGAGCACGATCACGCCGTGCGCCGCGGCGCGCGCATCTACGCCGAGGTGCTCGGCTACGCGATGAACAACGACGCCTTCCACATGACGAGCCCCGCGCCCGACGGCGAATGCGTGACCGCCTGCATGACCGCCGCGCTCGCCGACGCCCGCGTGCAGCCGTGCGACATCGGCTACATCAGCCCGCACGCGAGCAGCACGCAGCTCAACGACGCAAACGAAGTGATGTGCATCCGCCGCATATTCGGTGGCACACCGCCGCCCGTGAGCGGCACGAAGCCCTTCACCGCGCATCCGCTCGGCGCGACCGCGGCGATGGAGACGGCCATCTGTGCGCTCGCACTGCGCGACCAGTGGCTCCCGCCAACGCTGCACCACCGCACGTCCGATCCGGCATGCGAAATTGACATCGTTCCGAACACCGGCCGCGCCCACCGGTTCCGCCTCGCGATGAACAACGCATTCGGCTTCGGCGGCGCAAACTGCTCGCTCGTCCTCGGCCTCGTGTAGCCGCGCTTGTGAAAGCGAGGGCTGATCTTTCCGAGTGAGTGCAAAAGTGCCCGGGCTCTCACGGGCGCGGCTATGGCGAAACTTTCTCGCCCTGCGGATGCGGATGGCTTATCCTCGCACACTTCAAACATCACCCCCGCTTGAATCCCTCCACGCCCATCTCCCGCCGTAAATTCGCAACCCGATCCGCGCTCGTCGTCGCCGCGCTCGCGGCTGGCACGTCATCCGCGTCCGCCGCACCGGCGGCACCTTGGAAGATCATCGCGTTCAGCAAGCCATTCGACAAGCTGAGCCCTGACGACACTGCGGATCTCGTTGCGGATGTCGGATGGGACGGCATCGAGTGCGCGGTTCGCGCGAAGTCCGGTCACATCGCACCGGAGCGTGTCGAGGAAGATCTTCCGAAGATGGTCGAGGCTTTGAAAATGCGCGGAAAGACGATCGAGATCGTCACGACCGAGATCGTAAAGCTCGATCCGCTCGCGGAGAAAATCCTGCGCACGATGGCGAAGCTCGGGATCAAAAAATACCGCTTCGGCTTTTCCAAATACGTGAAGGACAAGCCGGTCGCGGACACCGTGCGCGAACAGGGCGCGGCGCTGAAGGATCTCGCGAAATTCAACGGCGAAATCGGTGTGCAAGGAGGATGGCAGAACCACTCTGGCGCGGATTACGTGGGCGCCCCCATCTGGGACGTGTGGACGATGATCCGCGACCTCGATCCGAAGCACATCGGCATGTGCTTTGACATCGGCCACTCGACACTCGAAGGCGGACTCTCATGGCCCGTTCAAGCGCGGCTCATGGAACCGTTTTACGTCGCCGTTTACCTCAAGGATTTTTACTGGGAAAAAACCGCGAAGGGCTGGCAGCCGCTGTGGTGCCCATTCGGCGAAGGCTCAGTGCAGCGCAGCTTCCTCACGAATTTGAAGACGACCAATTTCGCAGGGCCGCTGAGCCAGCATCACGAATACAAGACGCTCGGCACCGGCAAGGAGATGATCGCGAACATGAAGAAGGATCTCGCGAAGCTGCGCGAGTGGATCGCCTGAAACGACGCGCATGGAACCCGCGTTCAAGATCGCCCTCGTCGGCGCCGGCACGTTTGGCGGCGACGTTCACCTCCGCGCATACGCAGACCTCCAGCGCTTCGGCAGCGACGGCATCACGATCGTGGATCCGAACCGTGCGGGTGAAGGCGCGGACAAGGTGTTCCTGCGAATCTACGACCGCGCGATTTGAACCCACTTTTTGTCCCGCATGTGGATTGTGTGAGAACAACATCATGAGATCCTCCCAGACTGCATCAGCGCTGCGTCGCATTGCCCCGAAGTGCGGTCTGCTTGCCGCAATCCTCTGCGTCATTTTCGCCAACTCGATTCTCCCGGTGCATTCCGCGGATGACGCTGATCGTGTCAGCACCGCGCGGATTCCCGGCGGGTTGAAAGCGGGCAAGGCGCAGGCCGGGCCGGATGGCGCGATTCATGTGGTCGCGGATTCGGACGCCGGGCCGCAGTACGTCGTGTCTCGGGACGGCGGGAAAACGTTCAGCACGCCGATCCCGATCGTGGATCCGGCGGCGCGGAAGCCGGGGTTGAAATTTATCGCGTGGGATCTCGCGGTCGGGAAGGAAAGCCGCGTGCATGTCGCGCTCGGGACGAATGCGTGGCAGCTCAAATTGCCGAAGGAGGAATGGGGATATTTTTACGCCGCACTCGCGCCGGGCGCGAAGGCGTTCACGCCCGTGCGGAACATCAACCACAAGCCGAGCGAGGGCTTTTCGATTGCCGCCGGGGATCGTGGCGCGGTCGTCGCGACATTTTTGGCGGGCAAGATCTACACGATGAGTTCGCGCGATGGCGGCGCGACTTTTTCGGAACCCGCCGAGCCGGATGCCTCGTGGAATCCGTGCAAGTGCTGCACGACGAGCGTCGCGTACGGTACCGACGGCAAACTGGCGCTGCTCTACCGCGAGGAGACGAACAACGATCGTGACGTCTGGCTGTCGCTGATTGATCCGAGCGGCAAGGGCAAGGCTTCGCACACGCGCATCAGCATCACGCCGTGGAAAATCGCGGCGTGCCCGATGACGTATTTCACCGTGGTGCCGAACGCAAAAGGCTACATCGCCGCGTGGCCGACGAAGGGGCAGATCTATTTTGCGCAGCTCGACAAGGACGGCACGGTGTTGCCTCCCGGCGAAATCAAGACGCCCGGCACTAACGGAATGCGCACCGGCGTGATCGCGCTCGGTGCCAGCGACGGCGCGACGCTGATCGCGTGGAAGAACAACGATACGCTCGGCTGGCAGCTCTACGATGCGAAAGGACAGGCGCAGGGAAGCACCGGTAGCGCGCCAAGCGCAGGCAGCGGCGCGGCGGGTGTCGCGCTTGCGAACGGGAAGTTTGTGCTCATCCCGTGATGCCGCTTTTCGCAAGCATCGTGACGGCGGTTTGAAAAATACGCGCAGCGAACGGGCGCGCGCGACGTTTGTAGCCGGGGCTTTCCAGCCCCGGCACTCGTACGCCTGAAAATTGCCGGGGCTGGAAAGCCCCGGCTACCGACGTTGTGCGCTCGCACCGAGGATCACATCCGCGGCTGCGGCAAGATCACGGATTACGAAATCCGGCTGCGTGCGCAACTCCTCGGCGTGGCCGAGGTCAATGAACACCGTGCGGCAACCTGCGGCAGCGCCGCAATCAATGTCGCGCCAGCGGTCGCCGACCATCCAGCTTTGCGCGAGATCGATCCCGAGCTCGCGCGCGGCGCGCAGGAGCATTCCCGGCGCGGGCTTGCGGAATTCGCTCGGCTGCCCGTGGGCCGCGCCGCCGTCGTAGCAGACCTCGATGTGATCCAGCGGCAGCGCCGCGCACATTTTTGCGTGGATGGACTCGACCGTCTCGCGCGTGAGTGTGCCGCGTCCGACATCGGGCTGATTCGTCGCGACGACGAGGAGGAAGCCCGCCGCCTTCAGTTTTGCACATGCCTCCGGGACACCGGGCAGGATTTCAAATTCCTCCACGCGCATCGGCGGGAACGGTTTTCCGTCGCGGACGATCGGGCGGTTGATCACGCCATCGCGATCGAGGAAGACGGCCTTGTGCTTCATGGAGTGCTGCGTGCTGTCGAGGCGGTGACTGGTGACTGGTGAGAAGTAATTGGTAGATCGTCCGGCGAACAAACCAGTCACCATTCACTAGTCACCAGTCACTGCCTTTCCCCTCACTTCGTGCTCTCCCATTTCGTCTCCCGCACCTTCAGCGCGGGGTGTGAGACGAAAAGGTGCCAGACGACGGCCTGAAACGCCTCCGAGTGTGGCGTGATCGTCGCGGGGTTCACGGTCGGCACGATGATGGCCGCATCCGCGACCTGCGCGGTGTAGCCGCCGTCCTTGCCGACGATGCCGATGACGGTCGCGCCGCGTTCCTTCGCGAGCTTCAGCGCTTCGACGAGATTCGGGCTCACGTTTTTTTCCAGGTTGCCGCCGCCGACGCTGAGGATGAGGAGCGCGTCCTCCTCGCGCAGCCGGCTGCCGCGCAGCCACTCGGAGAAGACCGTGCTCCAGCCCTCGTCGTTCGTGCGCGCGGTGAGTTCGGAGACGTTGTCCGTCGGCGCGTAGGCCTCGAAGCCGCAGATTTTGCGGAAGTCATTCACCGCGTGCGATGCGTTGCCCGCGCTGCCGCCGACGCCGAGGATGAAGAGCCGCCCGCCGCACTCGCGCACGGACGCGAGGAGTGTCACGGCCTTTTCGATGATGTCCACGTCCAGTTGCCCGAGGATGCTGATGGCCTCGCCGATGTGTTGCTTCGAGTAGCTCATGATTTTTTTGAGAGGAGAGTGTTGAGTTCCGCGAGGCCGGAGTGCGAGCCGACTTCGTAGAAACGTTCGCGCACCTCGTAGCCCGCCATGCGGCCCTGCGCGACCAAATCCCGCTGCACATCCGAGAGGTCGAACTTCTCGCCGCTCGCGCGATCCGCGAAGACGGACGCCTTGAAAATGGAGAGCCCGTAGTCAATGTGCCGCATCGCGGGAGTGCGGTCGCGCTTGTCGTAGCGGAGGAGTTTGCCGTCGGAAAATTCCACGTTGCTCGTGTCCCACGCGCCCTCGTTTTGGAAGACGGTCATCAGCGCGTCCTTGCCGCTCGCGCGCCACGCGTCGGCGATCGCGGCGTAGTCCACCGGCAGATACGAGTCGCCGTAGAGCACGAAAAACGCATCGCCGAGCAGCGGTAGCGCGAGTCGCAGTGCACCGCCCGTGCCGAGGAGCACCGGGCCGTCGAAGGAATACTTCAGCCCGATGCCGAATGCCGCGCCGTCGCCGAAATCGCGCTCGATCATCTCGCCGAGGTATCCGACGCAAAGCACCGCGCGCCGGATTCCGCGCGAGTGCAAAAGCCGGAGCTGGTGCGCGAGAAACGGCTCGCCCGCGACCTCCACGAGCGACTTCGGGATCTTCTCCGTGATCGGACGCAGCCGCGTGGCGAGCCCACCTGCGAGGATGGCGACGGGGAGATCGATCATTTACCGAACACGGAAATAACCGAGAACGCTCTTTTTTGGAACGCGGATGCACCATTGAAGGTGAGTCTGCGCCGCGATTTTCGAGCCGGGAAAAATCGGGCGACCCTCGAAAAATGGGCAGCGGATCATGCGCGGTTAACGATAGCGCTTCGCAAGTTTCCCTGTCTTCGTGATGAAGCCGTGTTTGACGAGAAACTTCCTTGCCTCTTCCGGCTTGGATTCAAATTGGGCAGCCCATTCGTTCATCCTCTTTATGGCACGTTTGGTCTCTTCGGTCGTAGGGCCGTAGTGTCCGATGGTCATGCGGTGAGGGTGGCGGCGGTTTTCGATGAAGGCAAGTTCCGATGCGCTCGTCAGCCTCTCAAAACGGCAGCGGAAATTTGCCGGTGAAGCCGTGGTCCGGCGCGAGCGGTTTGACAATGGCGCGGCAGATCATTGCAGCGGCAGCCGTTGCGTGACGTGGGCCCGCAGTTCTTCGAGTAGGATGCCCGCATCGGGATTGCGGCGGAAGTCCTCCATGCGCGCATCGGGCAGCGCATTTTCCTCCACGGTCAGTTCCGAATCATCCAGCGCGATGGCGTGCCGCACGAGTTCCTGCCGCTCCGCGAAGGATAGACGGGGAGTTTCATCGAGGATTTCGGTGAAGCTCATGGGTGGAGAGTAGAAGGCTGTGAATCGGTCTTCAACGTCTCTGTTCTCCGCGGGGACGGGAGCAAATAATCAGTCCGTCCCGAATGGCACTTATGTGAGCAGGAGAAAAAGGGGCGCCTGCCTCATTTTTGGATCTCCATCTTTAGCAGGTTGTCGCGGTGATCTTTGATGAGCGCCAAAATATCGATCGTTTTTCGATCGCCGTTCTGGATAATCGTTCCGAAGTTCTCCGGCTTTCCGCCGGTAATCAGAGAAACAAATGGATGGTCTATGGGAAGCACGATGTTTTGCGCTCCGAAAGCCGAAGCTGCCGCAATCACGTTGTCGAGAAGGCCATTGCGGCCTTGAACGTCGAATTTCTTCCATGGACCGGGCCACTCCAACTCATCAATCCACATCTTGATGTCACCTTTTGCGGCCATGATCTCTTCAGGCCGGGGTATTGCAAACATGATTCCGCCGCCGGAGGCGGGGAGGGCCCATTTGCTAAAAGCCCAAGTCCGTTGGGCGACTATGCCATCCTTTAGTCGAACCACAAAATCAGGGGTCTTCGTTTGGGCGAAGTAGTAGAGCAGCTTTAGATTGCCTTCACCACGAACCAAGTTCGGCTTGCCATAGCGCTCAATTATTTTTGCCTCGGTTTCTCCTTTGATGTCGGACTGACATTGAGCATTGGCAATGAGGATACCGATGAGGATCAGTGCGTAGAATTTCATTTGCGGTAAGCGGCCTCGTTGAAAGAATAAGATGTGGAAGCCCGCAGCCGGGCCAAGGTTCAGTGTCTTAAAACGGCAGCGGGAATTTGCGGCTGAAGGCGTGGACTTCCTCGCGGAGCTTCGCGACGGCGGCGGCGTCTTCGCGGGAGGTGAGCGTGCGGTAGATGAGGTCGGCGATGTCCATCATTTCCTCCTCCTTCATGCCGCCGGAGCGGGTGTCTCGATGTGGATTTCGGTGCATCGTTGCAATGTCTGGTCGTTGGTGAGGAAGGTGTCGCAGCCGCCCACGATGGCGGCGGCGAGATGAAGGGCGTCCGGTGTGCGGAGGTTCAGGCTGGCGCGCAAGGCGGCCGCCTTTTCAAACACGGCTGCATCCAGGCCGAGCAGGCCGCCGTGGAGGCTTGTGAAGAATGCGTCGTAGTCTGCGAGCAATGCGGTGCGGCCCTCGCGCAGTGGCAGCACCCGGCACTCCAGGCGCGTGAGCAGGCTGGCCTGCGGGACTGCGCCGGGCCTGCGGAGGACTGCCTGAACCGCGACCTCCCAAGGTGCGATGTTTTCCACGAGGTAGATCACCGCCGCGCTGTCGAGATACACGCGCATGGCACCTTATTCCCAGCTGGCTCGTTCCTGATGAAGCTGGGCGGCCACGGCCTCGGCGGTGCGTGGCGTGTGTTGGCGTTCAGCCTGGTGCCTGCGAATGCCGCCCAGCGCGTCCTGCCAGCCGTGGCGTGCATTTTCCATCCCGGTGCTGGAGAGAATGACGAGGAGGCCTTTGCCTTCCTGCGGCAGGGGCTCGGCGCTGCAGGCGACAACACGGCCCTCATGGAGTTCGACTTCGATGGCAGCGTAGCTCATGCGGTGAGAGTAGTCGGGATCGTTCGCAGGACAAGCGTCGAACTGGCGTGAGGATGCTCAGAACGGCAGCGGGAATTTGCGGCTGAAGGCGTGGACTTCCTCGCGGATTTTGGCGATGGCGGCAGCGTCATCGCGGGAGGTGAGGACGCGGTGGATGAAGTCGGCGATGTCCATCATTTCCTCCTCCTTCATGCCGCGCGTGGTGACGGCGGGGGTGCCGACGCGGATGCCGCCGCCTTTCGTGATCGGCTCGGTGTCGAAGGGGATGCCGTTCTTGTTCACGGTGATGCCGGCTTCGTCGAGGATGGCGCTGGCGACGGCACCGTTGAGGCCTTTCGGGCGGAGGTCCACGAG
>Ga0194061_1000874_pt1 | contig 18381 bp, 16 predicted proteins | sample SepL2221m_MetaG_FD_163423 | JGI IMG/M metagenome (GOLD analysis project Ga0194061, IMG submission 163423) | Anoxic zone freshwater microbial communities from boreal shield lake in IISD Experimental Lakes Area, Ontario, Canada - Sep2016-L224-21m | ecosystem: Environmental > Aquatic > Freshwater >... | reverse complement strand
GGCCACGATAGAGCTCGTAGGCTTCTTTGTAATTACCATCATTCATCAGCTTGCCGGCTTTGGTACGCTGTTCGGGAATCCCCCCTTTGCCTTGCGCCAACATGACCCCGCCCGCACAGAGCAGCAATAGAATCGCGACCAACCAGATTGAATGACGCATGATGAACCTCCAATAGTTAACCGCTTTAGACGCCCGGGTCGGCGAAAAGTTCCCACAAAAAATAAAAAAGCCCCATCCTTACGGACGGGGCTTTGGTTGAGCGGTCTTAGCTACCCCGTAGCTTAACGACGGACGTAGGTATTGTTGTAATAACCCACCATCGCCAGGAAGCGGTTGGCGTTGAACACTGGGATGGCGAATTCCTTTGCTTTGGTCACCAGCGTGTCAAATTGCTTCTGTTCGGTCTTGCGGGTGGCATCCAAAGCCTTGGCCTGATCGGAATTGGGGGTAAAGGCCGGCGAACTGGCGGAGGGCATGACACCCAAGACCAGGAAATCGGTCAGCGTAGAGATTTCATCATCCACAATCCCACCATGCGACTGGACCAGACGGACCATGCGGTCACGTTCCACGGCGGTATAAATGCCATCGCCATCCAGATCAAAGTCACCAAAGACCACAAAATGGAACTTGCGGGGGTTTTCGCGGTGATAGATCGGGCTGGCAAACACATCGCCTTCAATGGCGGTGCCGGTCTGAATCCGGGCCAGTGCTTCGTTATCCCATACTTCCACCACTTCGATCGAAGCCTTGGTGGGTTCTTTCTTGTCCTTGGTGTCGGCAATCTTGGCCTCGGGGTCATAGACGCCGAAGGTCATGCCGGGCTCGATACGATCGTTCTTGCCCAAGTTCAGGAAGACCATGTTGGTCCCCTTGGTCACGCGGATAATCTTGCCATCAGGCAGGGTGGCCAGCGTGGGTTCAAGACGGGGCTTGAGCTTAGCCAGTTCGCCACGCAGCCGCATCACTTCGGCGCGGGACTTGTCCAAACCTTCATTGACTTTTTCCAAAGCGTTATTGCGCTGTTGCAAATCAGTTTCAAACTTCTTGGCCAGGGTTTCCTTCTCGCCGCTGGTGCGGGTCAGCACGCTTTCCACTTCCGCCTTGGTGGTGGTCAATTCCGTCTGCACGGAATCAAGTAAGCGTTTGGTTTCGGCGATGGACTTCTGGGCCGCTTCATCGCGGGCCTGATATTCCGTGCGGGCTTTGGCGATTTCAGAGACCAGACCGGTCTTTTCGGTTTCCAGCGTACGAACCCGGGCGGTTTCGGTGCGAACCTTATTCTGTATGTTGGTCAGTGCCTGAATCAAAGCCGGGGTGGCTTCTTCGCCAACATTCTTCAGGGCCACATCAATGCGACCGTTGGTTTCTACCAGACTCTTGGTGCTTTGGACCAGGGATTCGCCCCCGGCGGTGGAATCAATACGGGCCTGCAGGGCACGGATCTGTTCGGCCAACTTGCTGACCACGGACGAATTCCGTTGGCCATCGTCATTGACCAGTGCCACCACATCCTGATAGGAGGGCTTTTCCGCTTCCAAAACCCAGGTGCGAATTTCCTTCTTGGCTTCGGCGGTCTGCACCTTGGACTTTTCGCTCTGCATGTAGAACAGCACAGCAAATATGGTCGAAAGCAGCCACATAAACACAAAGATAATCAGGGCGTACGGGGGGGACTTACGTTGCGGACGGGCCAAGGCCATATGCAACCTCCTGCTGGTTACTTCCTGTCTGGTTCTACGCGGCAACAACAGCCACCGCGATTTTGCTGAACGGTACGAATACACCGACGTTATACAAGCGCCTGCGTGACTTCGTATGACGCCAAATATGACTCACAAAAGCCGTTTGGTCAAGTGTCCGAAAAGAATTTCGGCCTAAACGCGCCTTTATTCCTCCAACCGCCCCCATACGTCTATGTGCCGGTCAGTTACCGTCAACACCTGCAACGTGGTTAATCCTGCGTCCTGAAGCTGGTTTTTCACCTCGTCGGGGGTATAGGCGGCCAGCAGGGAACGGAAAAACTCCTGCTGCAAAATCGGGCTTTCTGTACCGGCATGACGCCGGGTAATTTCACGCGCGGCCTGCAGTGTGGCGGGACGGAATAAATCACGCATAAAAATCCACCCCCCCGGCTTGGTCAACCGGCGGACTTCACGCCAAAAAGCCCCGATGTCGCCAACGTGGTGGATAATGCTGTTGGAACATACCACATCAAAGCTCCCGCCGGGCAGCCCGGTAGCTTTGGCATCGGCCAGCCGCCACTCAATACCAGTCAGCCCCAGCCGTTTTTGAGCTAGCCTGGCCAAATCAAGCATCGCAGCGGCCCCATCCACGGCAACGATCTGCCAATTTGGTGCTAACTGCTTAATTTGCAAGGGGATATCACCGGGACCGGTGCCCAAATCCAAGGCCCGGACAGCGGGTTTTCGCACCACGTCCAATAAGCGGTTCACAAAGGCCTGATTCACAGTCGTGAAATCCGCCTGAGCATAAGCCTCCACCTCATGGGGTAAGTCCATGAGTTCCGGCTCCGGCTGACGGGTATGCAGACGCTCGTCCATAGCGGGCATTGTACCCTACTCGTGCACGGCCACCAGCACGATGTTTAATTTCTCGTTCTGGGTCGAGCCGGTCAGAACCGGGATTTGGTTGGCATTACTAAATAGCACCTTGTCGCCATCTTTCATGACCACCGTCAAAAAATACTTTTTATTCTGATCCACATCGGAGGCGGTGACTTCAACCGCAAACGCTGCCGAGTTGATCCCACCCGTGGGGAAGGTTTTGGTCACCAGTTGCTTGGGAGGATCGGACTTGATGGCTTCGGTGACCGTTACCACCATCACCGTGTCCATCGGAAGCATGATTTTCTCGCGGAACACCGCCGTGCCTGAAATCAGGATGGTGGCCGGTTGCGTGGCCGGTGCCGTGGCGGGAATGCGTCCCGAGATCACGATATCTTTGGCCTCCAAGCCTACCACCGTGCCCAAGACCGCACACAACAGACCACCAACAATTGTCGTTTTCATCATGACCTGCTCCTTCGTTAGATTGGCCCAAGACTAGGTCAGACACCCAACTTGGGCAGAGGCTAATGAAATCGGTTGCGTTATTTTTCCGCGTGACCTTTGTGCGTTTGTTCATTGGTAAAAGCGATGATTTGCGTCCAGGTCAAAATATCCGCCATCGCCTCGGGCATGACCACATGCCGGCGGCTCATAACCAAACGGGTCAGGGCAATGGCCTTGGTCATATCCAAGGGTTTCACCCCGCGTACCGTCGTAAAGGCGAAGCTGGGGGTAAATTTTTCCGGCCGGCTGAGCGCCAGATGACTCGCCACCCCCACCACGCTGCCGGTGGATAGATAGGTACCGATGCCAACCTTGGCATGTTCGCCAATCAGGCTGCCCATGAACGTACGGCCCGTGTCCACATTCACACCGCCCAAGGGCACACGCACATTGCCGTAAGTATTTTTCAGATTGCTGGTAGTGGTGCCCGCGCCCAGATTGGCCCAGGCGCCGACATAGGTCTGGCCCACAAAGCCATGATGCTGTTTATTGGCATAGGCCTGGAATACGCTGCCGATGACCTCACCGCCCACACGGCACTCAGGGCCGAGTACTGTGCCTTCGCGGATGTCGGCCAGTGTGCGCACGATGCTGTTGGTCCCGATGGCCACCGGGCCGGTGATCACGGCATTGGCCTTTACCTGCGCCCCGGCGGCGAGAATAATCGGCCCGCCGGTGGCATCCAATACCACCCCCGGAGCGATTTGTACGTCAGCGGCAATATGGACCTGCGCGGGATTAAGAATATGAAACGGCCCGGGCGCCGGGACGGCCGGCCCCAGTCGGGCGAATTCCTGCTGAATCGCGGGGACTTGCACATCCAGCAGTTGCCAGGGGTATGCCAGCACCGTTGCGGTAACGGGCACCTGCGTGAGATGGTCCCGAATCAGCGTGCAGAAATCTGCGTGTTCCGCCCCCGTCCAGTCAATTTGTTTCGCCTGTTCAGCCGTTAGATGCAGCCACACCCAATCGTCCCCCACCACGCCGGCGGTACCTTCGGGCATCGTCAGCGGTCCGGTGGCGAACCAACGACCGTTAATCAGCAACACCCCCGCCTTGGTAACAATTTTGGGATTGATCGGAAGGTCCGTTTCCATGGCTACCAAGGGAGCCAATAACGAGCGTGCCATCACCCCGGCGGGTGCGCTCGGCACGGCCCGCCGAATATGCTCCAGCAATGTCCCCAAGCCAGCCCGCAGCAAATACGCAGGGCGCAGATAGGTCAGCGGGTACAACTGTTCGAACCGGGCATCTTCCCAAACATAAATTGCAGCCATGCGCGACCCTCGCACCAAAACCCGTTGTTATAAAAAGGGGACCGCACCGTACGGCCGGACGATCCCATGAAAGAGCGAAAAAAAGACCTCCACCTGAGCCGTGACCAGGCGAGAAGGTGTCGAGCCCTGTTTAACAGGGGGGACCCAGTGCGAAGACCCGTTTCGAAACTTCCACTACCGTACAACGAGGCACGGGGAGGCTTGTTCGTCAGGCCGGGTCTTGCGGTCCCTATGCAATATACATCGGCCCGAACCATTATGGGCCTCGTACACGCACTCCGCAGAGGTCAATATCAATAGTATCGGATTTGGCCCGAGATTCCATCTAATTGTGGGTGGGAAAAATATTTTTCCACTTAGATGGCGATTTTCCGCACCCGCAGGGCCACAAACAGGGGAATCTCGCGCCGGCTTTGATCCAGCGCGTCGAAACGCTTGCCGCGCGGGGGCTGGCGGTGGCTGACCAATTCTTCCATGCGGTCGGTGAACAAACCATGTTCCGCCATGGTATTGATGTACGCCTGCAGGGGCCGGTGATAGGTGGTGGTCGTGGTCTGGGTGGGATCGCTACCGGGGTGCATGACGATGCCGGTCTTTTCGCTGGTCATGTAGGTATCCACGCGGCGGTATTGACTGTTGGTTTTCTCGTCCCAGCCCCAGCCGGTGCGGCGGGGAATGCGGAAGCACGGATGCATCAGCACGATGACCGCGCAAGCGCGGGGCTTGAGCACATGGGCCAAGCCTTCCCACAGCGGGGACAACGGGGTGAGATTCTGAATCGCCAGTACGCAAATCGCGGCATCAAAGCCGGCGGCGGGCAATTGCGGGTTGTGCCGCAGTTCGCGGGCATCGCCCAGCAAATAGGTAATTTTTTTCTGCCCCTTTTCCAATTCGGCTTCCCGTTGCCGGGCGGCGGAAATCAGATCCGGCGCGGCATCCATACCGGTGACATCATACGCCAGCGCCCGCAGGTAGCGGCTCATAACGCCCTGCCCGCAACAAACATCCAGCACTTTGCCGTTGGGCACGATTTCCAGCAGGCGTTTCAGCGCGGGGGCGATCACCTGTTGATGGTAATCATTACCGCTGGTGCCGACCAGTTGGTCATACCACGCGGCCACATGGTTCCAATCGGTGGAGGCCGACTGGGGTTTGGGCTTGGCCGGGCGCGGCGCAGGCGGGAGGGGAGTATTTTCCAACAACGGTTTGCGGCGCTGCGCGTTCACAGGGGGCTTCTTATTCTGTCACGGGGCGGACTAACTGGGGGTTGTAGCGGCTCCGCGCCAGGCTGGCGCGGGGATTGGGATTATGTTTGGGCAGCACCGCCAGAATCACCAGCGTACCCACGAACAACACGACATTACCCACGAACAGCCATAACGCCGGGGCGGTAATGACACCTTCGCGTTGCAGCATGATGACCGTGGTGGGAATCAGGAACGTGCCCACCGACAGCGGGATAAGCCCGCGCCAGGCGAGGTTCATTAACTGGTCAAAGCGGAACCGCGGCAACGTCCAGCGTACCCACATGTACAGGAACAGGAAGGCCACAATCTTGCCCCAGAATACGCCGAATTTGATGAAGGCGTCCACCCACCCGCCGTTGACCGGCTGCGTAGTGCCGTAGATCAGATGATCCGCCCACGGCAGATGCCATCCGCCCAGAAAGAGCGTCACAACCACGGCTGCGCCGACAATCATCGAGCAATATTCAGCCAGGAAAAACAGCGCGAATTTCATCGAGGAATATTCGGTGTGATAACCGCCAACCAGTTCCGTTTCGCATTCCGGCAGGTCAAACGGCGTGCGGTTGGATTCCGCAAAGATGCACACAGTGAAGAGGGCAAAGGCCAATGGCTGGGTGAAAATATTCCACTTGGGCAACCAAGCCATCCAGCCATCGTAATAACCCACTTGGCCACTGCCGAGGGTATGCAAATTTAATGTGCCGGCCATGACGGCCACGGCCATAATACTGAGCATCATGGGGATTTCGTAACTGATCATCTGGCTGGTGGCACGCAAGCCGCCGAGGAAGGAATATTTCGAGCCTGAGGAATACCCCGCCAACACCACACCATAGACGGCCATGGAAGCGGCCGCGAGGACGATCAACACGCCCACATCGGGATTAGCAATCATCACCGGCCAGGCGGCTTTGAATTCAATCCCACCCACGAGGGGCAGCCATGCCGGCAGTTTGGTCCCGGCGTCCAAAACCCCGGCCCACGGAATTACCGAGAAACCCACCAAGGCGCAGGTCATAATGACGATGGGAGCGAGAATGAAGAGCACTTTATTCGCATTGGCGGGAATAAATTCTTCCTTGAGGATGAATTTCACACCATCAGCGATGGGTTGCAGCAAGCCTTGCGGTCCGGCCCGATTGGGGCCGACGCGGTCCTGAATCCATGCCGCGACCTTGCGTTCCAGCAAAATGGCATACGCCACCAAGCCCAGAACAACTTGTATGACCAGCCCCGCGAGGAGCAGTTGCGCAATCAAAGGATTTACCATCGTGGTTTAACTCCAGCCTTCGTGAATGCCAACATGTTAGCCCCCTGACCCCCGGCGGGCAAGCGCCCGGACCAGTATGTCCAGAAACACCTTGGGCACAAAAACGCTGGTTAATTATTCTTCCCGCCCGAATATGCCCAAATAATCGCTGCAATCCAAAAGATTGGAATAAAAAAGCTGACCACTACACACGCTAAAATACCTCCACGATTGGGATGTTCCCGACGCCGGGCTACAAATACTGGGTAGAGGGTAAAAATGCTATAAATCATTAAAAATCCAGCCCAAATGGTCACTCCGGCGATGGGTCCCAGCACCGCATGACCACTCACAAAATAGCCCACAGAGGCCCCGATTACCATGAGGCAAAACCCGGCTACCAAGACAACCCATGGCCAGCGTAGCGGTTGGGGCTTGGGCTTACGCTTGTATGTGGTAGCTTTACGTGCCGTTAGGCCTGATAGCGAAGACGGTAATTCTTCCGGATCGGCATTGGTTAAGTTGAAACCATCGTTGCTGCTCATAATTGCTCCCGTATAAAATCCACACGATTATTTTAAATGCGCCTCGCGTGTATTTCAACACCCCCGCCATACAATTCCAATACTTCCGCAGAACTTTGGGCGGTGAGGCACTACAAGCACTGGCATGAAGGAGAACGCTGTTTAACGAAATGGGGTGATCTGCTTGCGCCCGGAGGGACTCGAACCCCCAACCGCCTGGTTCGAAGCCAGGAACTCTATCCAATTGAGCTACGAGCGCGGCATTAGTTGTGGTGGTGCCTGGTGGATTCGACCACGCTGGTCTCGGCCGGGTTCGGGGAACGGCCTTCCAGAATCACCACCGGCGGGGTTGCCGGAGCGGGTTTGGGGAAAATCCGTGACCAGAACCAGACCACCGGGGCACTGACCGCATAGGCATAGATCAACAGCAGCGCTGCCAGTTGCGGTTGCCAGACCACCAGCAACGCCAGCAGCACCACCCGGGCCACGTAAGAAAAGCTCTTACGGCCTCGCAGATATTGATTCACCACATGGACATACTCAAAGCGGCTGACCATGAGTAAGCCTGCCGCCAGCAGAATTGCAGGCAGTACGTAGGGGAACGATGTACTGGCCATCTCGCGGAATGGTTCCGGCAGGTGGAAGGGCATATGGTGCTTGGCCATGGGTTGGACGGTATGGAAGAAAATCACGCTGGCTGCCACCACGCCCGCTGCACCGGGACTGGGCAGGCCGCGAAAATTCAGGTGGGCTTCTTCCTTGTGCTGATTATGGATATTAAAACGCGCCAACCGCAAGGCCGCACAGGACACATAGATGGCCCCGATAATCCATACCAGCCGTCCCCCCGCGTCATCGGCCAGTGGGCCCAGATATTCCAATTTGCCCTCACTGACCAGCATCCCGCTGAGTTGAATCGCCAGAAATGCGGGCGCCGCTCCGAAACTGACCATATCGGCCAGTGAATCTAATTCTCCGCCAAAATCGCTGGTGGCCTTAGCCAGGCGTGCCATCCGGCCATCGAGCATATCAAAAATCATCGCCGCAAAGATCAAATAACCCGCAATGGCGAAGTTACTGATCGGCACATTGGGCCATAACGGATCACCCTTGGCCGCGTAATGCAGACTGGCAAAACCGCAGACGCAGTTGCCCAGCGTGCACAGGGTCGGCAGGACCGAAACCGCACGCGGACGGCTACGATGTTTATAGGTCGTTTCCGGCTTCATGCGTTCCATCATAACCGATACCCCAGCCCCAGGTCACGCGCCGCCCCCGGGCGACAGTTGCACGGCCACAGAATTGGGCTTCAGCCAGATCAGGCGTAACCCGGCGAGGATGCCGGTAGTCACATCCAACGTCGGCACTGAACCCACCCGCCAGATACATTGCCCCTCGGCCACCCGTGTGACCGCGCCACGATTCCCCGATACCGGCCCTTCGTAGTCCAGATAGATCCGCCGATGGGCGGGCAGGGGTTGCATAATCAGCGCCCCCGCCTCCGACCACATGACCGGCGGTACCGCCACCCGCCAGGTGCGCAATAACTCTTCCCCATCAGCCGTGACCATAAAGTCATAATGCGGTTCATCGGGCAATTCATGCCATAATACGCAATAGCGTTGCAGTGATGGATCAGGGGGCATGTTGGGCGTCTCCGTCCAGCAAAGTGATGCACGGCGGAACGCTCGTATCATACTTGACTAGTGTTACCCGGTAGCGTTGTTTCGGGTCATAACGCCATTCCATCCACAACCGCAACGTCCGTTGCAGCACTTCGGGTTGCGTGGCGATCCAAACGTCAAATGCTGGCCGACCGGGGAGATTGGTATAACCATTGGTTAGTTCCACGGACTGTGACCGCTGCCCATTTTCCTGAGTTTCCATGATATGGGCATCACGCTGCCACGTATAGCTGGGCTTGAGGTAACCTATATCACGTATGTACATACTCGCGTGCAAGACATCGTTCCCGTAGACAAACACCGACGGTGGCTCTGACCCAGGTACATGACACCCCCACATATTAAGATCGGATTCGGTTTCCCGTAATCGTACTTGTGCCGAAATGGCCTCCAGAATGGCCAAACTGCTGGATTCTTGCCGGACCCACCACTGACATTCCCACCCAGCTACTACCGGCTGACGGCGGACCAGATAACTTCCCCCCCACAACATCCCGCCTGCGCCCAGCAGCAACACACCCCAGACCACAGCGGTCGGCCAACGTGGACGCGCAAACCAGAAGGCGCCAAACAACACCAACACCCCTACGGGGCCAGCTAACAGGGTCAGCCGAAAATTCCGCTGGGGAGTAACATCGGGCGGGGCGATTTTGGCCAGAGCGAAAACTGCCGGAGTGGGCGCGGGCGCAATGTCGCTGACCTTCGGTCCCAGCCACCAAGCCCCGTGCGGGGTAGGATTTAGTGCCAGCCAGAAATTCTGCGGAGTCTGCATTAGTACCGGCTGAACCCCTTGGGCCAGAATCTCCAACACACGGGCTTGTGTTGAGGTTTGTTGATAGGCAGCCGGAAACACCACCACATCCACTCCAGCGAAAAATGACGTGGTGATTGTTTCATATTCGGCCGGGGTAATCCGCACAATTTCCAGGGGTAAAACTGGTTGCCAGAGTTGCGCTAATTCGGTGAGTTGTGCAGCGGTGATATCTTCTGGCACCACCACCCGCCGGGTTACGGTCGCGGTGGCGGGGCGTTTGACGTCGATAATAAAGGTTGCCCCTGCGGCTATACCGGATTTTTCATAGTCTGTACGGATTTGCAGAGGCCAGCGTTCCAGCGGTAAATCGCGCCCCACCACGGCCGGTAAAGTACACCAATAACGCGCTCCCGGAACCAACTCGGGTACTCTCACCAGCCACCCACCCCGCGCATCGGTCAGGCAAAATCTTGGCCATGGGACATCGGGTGCGGTAATCAACAGCGGGGTAAAACTGCCCTCGCGCCAAGAATCCGGGCAGGCCAGTTCAATCCGGGGTAACCGGGAATCGGGCACCGGGGCCGTAGTTTGCCCCGGGCACGCAGCCGCGCCGAGGACCACGAACCGGACCAGAAGCATGATGGTTAACCAGTATCCCCAACGCACAGGACACCTCGTAAGCTGAAGATTCAGACCTTGGTCACGGGCACCGGATCGGTCGCCGCAGCCACCGCAGTCCCTTGGGCCATCCGTCGGGCGGTAATCGTACAGAACAAACCACCGGCCAATCCCAGCAACAGTTCGATCACGATCTGGAACAACCGTTGCAGGATAACCACCACCGTCACAATGATGGCCGCCTTGGCCTTGGTATCATTATCCGCTGGCAGCGCAGTCATCACGACCGGCATCAGAAACAGGGCCTGAACCGCTTCGCGCGGGCCCAGCCCGCCGGGAAGGAAACTCACCATGCCGCCGATGACCGAGAGGGCAAAGGCCCCCATCAAGCCCCACACGTGAATCAAGTCAATGGGCACCAGACACCGGGTCGTCGCCCACAACGCCACCCCGCCACAGACCCAGCAGGGCACCATCAGAATAATGGACAGCAGCAACCAGCGCATGCGCAACCGTTGGCTGGGCTCGACTTCCGGACGTTTCATCTTGCGCAGAACCGGATTCACCAGCCGATAGAACACTTTGGGGTGCGCCACCACCAGCAGCGCCACACACGACAGCCCCACCGCGGTCAGCAATAATCCACCTTGAATATCGCCCCGACCCGCCAGAATTTTGGCCAGAATGGCCCCGCCAAAAATCGCCCCGGAAATCATATACGCGACATTTTCCAGCAAGGTCGAGAGGGTACAGATCCGTTGCGGCATGCCCAAACGGGAGCTGCGTTCCACCCGCATCACCAGCAGCATTACCTTGCCGGGGACATATTTGCCCATTTGGCTGAAACAATACGCCCCCAGCAATGGCAGCACTGGGGCCTGATCGCCCATACGGCGGGCAATAAACACCCAGCCGAGGGCACTGGTCAGCATCACCCCCATGAATCCCAGCATACTCACCGGGCCCCAACGCCAATCAATGGTCAGGGCGTCATGGAGCTCCGACAGGCTGATTTGTTGCCAATAATCATACAATTTGTAACCCACGAAGCCGATAACCAGCACAAAGGCGAGGACTTTCAGCCAAAATATCCATTTCTTCGCCGGCATACAGCCTCGTGGGTCGGGGTTGCGGAATCTAATCCAAATGGTCACTAATTTTGCTTGCGGTATGAAGTTAGCGTAAACTAACCGTCTTGGCAACAATGGTGGCCATACTTGGATATATAGGCTCGGAGTATGTCGTATGAATTTGTTGATTTGGTTGGACGGAAAACTGGTAAATAAAGCGGACGCCACCGTGTCGGTCTACGACAAGGGTGTGCTGTACGGGGATGGTGTTTTTGAAGGTATTCGGCTGTATCACGGCGTCATCTTTCGTGAAAAAGAACATTTGAGCCGGCTCTATGACTCGGCCCGCGCCATCCGTCTGACCATTCCCTACAGCCCGGCAGAATTATCCGCCGCCATGGCCGAGACGGTGAAAGCCAATAATTTCAAGGATTGCTATCTTCGTCTGGTGGTGACGCGCGGCGTGGCGGACCTGGGCCTTTCGCCGGTGCCGGTGAAACGTCCGTGTACCTTTATCATCGCCGATCAGATCCGGCTCTATCCCAAGGAAATGTACGAAAACGGAATGTCCATCATCGTGGCCAGCACCGTACGCAACCACCCCAACGCCCTGAGCCCCAAGATCAAGAGCCTGAATTATCTGAACAACATCATGGCCAAGTGGGAATGTATTGATGCCGGTGTGCCGGAAGCCGTGATGCTCAACCACTTGGGCTACGTCTGCGAATGCACGGGCGACAATATTTTTCTGGTGAAGAACGGCAAGATCCTCACCCCGCCCGAAGAGAGCGGCATTCTGGTGGGCATCACACGCGGCGCGGTGATTGAACTGGCCAAGCAACTGGGCATGACGGTGGACCAGAACAATCTGACCCGCTATGACCTGTATACTGCCGATGAGTGCTTCCTTACGGGCACCGGTGCGGAAATTGTGCCGGTCACCAAAATTGACCAGCGTGCCATCGGCAGCGGTCAGGTGGGGCCGATTACGCGGCAGCTGACGGACGCGTTCCACCGACTGGTGCGCGACCACTAAGTACGACGCACAGGCTACCACCTCAGGCTTCGCCTAACCGGCGTTCCAGTATTTTCTTGAGGATCAACGTCACCAGCGCCAACAAGGCCAGCAGCGTGGCCACGGCGAAGGCCGCCGCGAAGTTGTAGTCGTTATACAAAATCTCGATATGCAGCGGGATGGTATTGGTCTTGCCGCGAATGTGGCCCGAGACCACCGACACAGCGCCGAACTCGCCCATCGCGCGGGCGTTGCAGAGCAGCACCCCATACAACAAACCCCAGCGGATTTTCGGCAGCGTGATGCGCCAGAACACCTGCCAGCCGTTGGCCCCCAGCAGCACGGCAGCCTCCTCTTCCTCGCGGCCCTGCTCCTGCATCAGCGGGATCAATTCGCGGGCGACAAAGGGAAACGTCACAAAGATCGTGGCCAGCACCAGCCCCGGCAGGGCGAACAGGATTTTGATGTCATGGGCTTTGAGCCACGGACCCAGCCAGCCCTGCGCGCCGAAGATCAACACAAAGACCAGACCGGAAATCACCGGCGAGACGGCAAAGGGCAGATCAATCAGCGTGATGATCAGGCTGCGGCCGCGAAATTGAAACCGGGCCAGGCACCACGATGCGGCCAGTCCAAAGACCATATTCAGTGGTACCGCGATAGCCGCCACGGTCAGCGTCAGCGTGATGGCCGAAACCGCGTCGCCTTCCACCAGCGCGTTGAGATAGACACTCCAACCTTTGCGCAGTGCTTCGGTGAAGATCGAAACCAGCGGTACAACCAGAAACACCGCCAGATAGGCACCTGTACCCGCAATCAGTACCCAGCCGACAGCGCCCGGGCGTTGCCCGGTGTCGCGGTGGGCCACAGTTGTCAAGGCTCCTGCCATGGTTTAATTCCTTTCCCGGCGTTGCCGCCCGGTCCACCACTGCAGTCCGTTGATTGTCAGCAGTAGAACGAAGGATAATACCAGCATCGCACTGCCCAGAATGGCGGCGCCCGCGTAGTCAAACTCATCCAAACGGATAATGATCAGCAAGGGAACAATTTCCGTTTTCGACGGTATATTACTGGCGATAAAAATGACCGAACCATATTCGCCCAGTGCCCGAGCAAAGGCCAGCGCAAAGCCGGTGATCGCCGCCGGGAGCAAGGGGGGCAAAAGTACCCGCCAGAACGTGGTCCAGGCACTGGCCCCCAGACTGTGGGCGGCCTCTTCCACTTCGCGATCCAAATCCGCCAGTGCCGGCTGGACCATGCGCACCACAAAGGGCAAACCGATAAAAGTCAGCGCGATGGTCACCCCCAACCGGCTGTAACTGCCTTCAATACCCACCATGGCCAGATAACGTCCAATCCAGCCGGTCTGTGAGTCATAGACGGCCGCCAGCGCGATCCCAGATACTGCCGTGGGCATGGCAAACGGCAAATCCACCACGGCGTCCATAATACTGCGGCCGGGAAAACGGTAACGGGTCAACACCCACGCCAGCAGAAAGCCGAAGAACAAGTTGATGAGGGCCGCGATGAACGCAGCACCCACTGTTAGCTCAAAGGCCGCGATCGTGCGCTCGTTGTTGAGTACATCCCAGATCTTCGTCCAACCGGCCGAACTGGCTTTAATCAGCAATGCCGCGAGGGGAATCAGAATGAGTAACGATAAATACGTCAGCGTATAGCCCAGTGTCAGGCCAAAGCCCGGCAGGACCGAAGGCGGACGGCGTCGTTCGAGTGGTTTCAGAGACGCTTGCGTCATATACAAAAAGCTCCGGCGGGAGTACCCGCCGGAGCCATCCTTAGTGAAGATACAGGTTACTTGCCCGGCTGGTATATCTGGTCAAACACACCCTTTTCGGCGAAGTGCGTTTCCTGGGCCTTTTTCCAACCACCGAAGACATCATCAATCGTGAAGAGATTGATCTTCGGGAACTTATCGGCAAACTTCTTGGCCACCGTGTCCAGACGGGGACGATAGAAATTCTCGGCCACAATGGTTTGGGCCTGCTCGGTATACAAGAATTTCAGATAAGCCTCGGACACCGCACGGGTGCCCCGCTTGTCCACATTCTTGTCCACGATCGAAACCGGTGGTTCGGCGAGAATACTCACGCTGGGCGCCACAATTTCGAACTTGTCGGCACCGAATTCTTTCAACGCCAGAAACGCTTCATTCTCCCACGCCAGGAGCACGTCACCCTGATTGCGCTGTACGAAACTGGTCGTACTACCGCGCGCCCCCGTATCCAAAGCTTTGGTATTCTTGTAAATACCCGTAACAAATTCCTTGGCCTTGGTCTGCGCCTGCTCTACCTTGGCGGCGGCCGCCGGATCCTTGAGCAGCTTCAAATCTCCACCCAATTCTTTTTGCAGGGCATAGCCCCATGCCGCCAGATAGTTCCACCGCGCCCCACCCGAAGTTTTGGGATTGGGGGTGACCACACCCACATCGGAACGGATCAGATCACTCCAATCCTTGATCTGCTTGGGGTTGCCCTTGCGGACCAGAAATACAATGGTCGAAGTGTACGGGGATGCGTTATCGGGCAGACGGGTCTGCCAGTCATCCGGGAGCAACTTGGCATTCTTGGCAATGGCATCAATGTCATAGGCCAGAGCCAGCGTAACCACGTCGGCATCCTGACCGTCAATGACCGCGCGGGCCTGCTTGCCCGAACCGCCGTGCGACTGCCGGATAGTCACATCATCCCCGGTCTTGGCCTTCCAATCCGCCACGAAAGCCTTGTTTACGGCTTGGTACAATTCCCGGGTGGGATCGTACGAGACATTACTCAATTCCACACTACCGGCCCAGGCCGCCACACCCAACGAGGTGACCAGCAGACCGACGACGCGTTTCCGCGACCAAAATGACAAACGATTCAAAAACATGATTAAATTCCTTGTATGCAAAATTCACTTAGAAACCTACCCGGCAGTGCCAATTCTTGCCTGCCAACTGTGGGGAAACCCCAACCCAAACCTAAAGCGTCAACAATACCCGCGACTGGATGTTGCCCAGCGTTGCGGAAGATGTTTTAAGTATCGGACCATAGCTTTAATTCCTACCTTTTGTACATGGCAATACTTTAACCACCGCTACGCGGCATGTCAATACCTTTCCTATAGGTTTTATATGCTTTCTGTATGTGCTTATATTACAGTATGTTATGAACAATTGTATTTCATGCGTCGGTTTTCACGTAAACATTGTGATCACTCAGCGAAAGACATCGATCTTCCGCCACCGTCCCGAGTACCAGCGTAGCATGACATAGATGCCGAGGATGGCCACATAAAGTGTGGCCATGGTCCACGGCCCCAGCCCTTTGGCCTGCGGGAACCAATACGTGGCCAGCCAGCCCCCACCCACGCAGATGCCCCAGGAGATCAGCACCATCATAATCGTCGGCCACACCACATCACCCGCCCCGCGCAAAGCCGCGATAAAGGTGGCATTTAAGGAGTCAAATATCTGAAATGCCGCCGTCAGTAGTAACATGGTTTTCACTGCGGCAATTGCCTCGGGATCACTGAGGAGAAACGTGGCCAGTTGTTCCCGAAACACGACAAATACCACCCCACACAGCCCCATATAAGTCATATTGATGACCATGCCGGTCGTTGCCGCGGTGTTGGCCCCGGCAATGTCTTTGGCGCCGATGCGTTTGCCGACCAGCGCTGCAACGGCATTGCCCACGCCGATCGCGGGCATGAATGAGATCATGACAAACTGCATGAGGGCACTTTGGGCCGAGGACCAGGTGGTCCCGAACTGCCCCACCAGCCAGACACTAAAGATCGTCCAGCTCAAGACATCGCTACCGCCCTGCAGACCGGCCGGCAGCCCCAAACGGATCAAATGCCACAGGCGGCGCAGGTCCAACCGCCAACCGATGCGCGTGGCCCAGGCGCGCTGGTGTGCGCCGCATAGAAACAAACCCAGCAAAGTTAGCTGACTCGCCAGCAAGGCGCAGGTCGTCGCGATAGCCGCCCCGGTCAGGCCCATTCTCGGCATACCAAAATGGCCCAGAATCAGGCTGAAGCCAACGACGAAATCCACCGCATTCCCCACCAGCGCCGCGAGGAACTGGTAAGACGGTTTGTGCATGCCCAGAAAAAAATTACCGAGTACGGAATTGGCGATATGCAGCGGTCCCAACAGCAGCAGCCAAACAAATAAAGGTTGTTCCACCCGGACCAATTCGGCACTGTGGCCCAGATACGCATAGATATGCTGGCCGAAAAACGCCAGCGGCGCGAACAAAAGTATGCTGCCCAGCGCCATGTACAACCCCTGCCAGGCATAGCGGGCGGCATCTTCGGGTCGGCCGCGCCCGGCCGATTGACTGGCCAGCGTGTTCAGACAACTCCCCACCCCTAGTGCCATCGCAATGGGCGCAAAAGCCATCATCCCCGCATTCATCATGGCCGCCAAGTTCACTTTGTCGGCGGGATTGGTGACCGCCATATCGAGGCGCGAGACCATCCAACCATTGATGAAGTGCATAAGTGTGTAACTGAGCGAACCGGCTATCGCCGGCCCCGCCAGGCGCAGCAACGGCCCCAGCGTGAGTCGGAACATCACCCACCAATTTTTGACCCGCGCGGCGAACAACATCAGACCATCCCATACAAAACGACCCGGGACTGCGTGCAACGGCTCCAGTCTAGCGGTAAAACCCAAGACCGCAAGTGGGCTCGGAACTCGTATCTTACCCCGCCAGAGATTACAATGGACCGCACAAATTCCCAAGGAGCCCACGAATGAAAACTACCGGCATGAAAGTACTGGCCATTATATTTATTTTTCTGGGCCTGGGCGTGGCGGTCTTCGGAGTTGATAAAGTACTGGATCAGGATCGGCAAATCCGTACTTTTATCCCCACGCCGGCCCGGGTGGATTCAACCCGGTTGTTGATCAAACGTGGTAGTAAAGGCAGCGTCACCTATCAGCCCGAAGTCAGCTACCACTATACCTATCTGGGGCGGGAATATCAGTCCAGCCGGACGCTGGTAATCGAGGAAAGCTCCAATAACGATTGGGCCCGCAGCGTGATCAATCGCTACCCCGCAGGCCGGCCCGCCACCGTATATGTGAATCCCGACCGTCCCGGCGATGCGTTTATCCATCGCGAACACACCTTTATCATCTATCTGCTGATCTTGATCCCGTCCGTCTTTGCGGGGGTGGGGATGGGGATGTGGATGCAGCAAACGAGTCGGCGTGACGGGGTGGGCAATATGATCCCGGACGGGTCCGGATGGTGCATCGCACTGCCCGACAGTTCGCTGCAACAACGGCTGCGCAGCCGGCGTTGGCTGGCCCTGTTTAGCACCATTGCGGGCGGGTTAATCCTGGGCCATTATGCGCTGGTGAGTAGTCTGAATATCCAGTTGCTTTTCCTGATCTCCGGCACCGTGTATCTGGCTCTGGCCGGCCTGCTCGTGGGCATGTACTTTCATACCCGCAATCTGCTGGCCCATATCTCCGAACCGGTTTTGCGCCTGCAACCCGAACACATCAGTCTGGGGAATCAGATTCAAGTGGAATTATCCCTGCTGCCCCGCACCAATACGAATATCGCCATGGCCAGCGTCAGCTTGATCTGTCAGGAACTGGTTAAAATTCGCAGCGGTAACAAAACCCAAATCCGGACCGACACCGTTTACACCAATACCACCCTACTGGCCAAAGGGGTACAAACCATACCGGATCAGGAAATGGTCTGGGAAGGCATGCTGATAGGCGCGGACCATTGTCAGCCCAGTACCGACGACAGTTTTTCCGGTTATCCACGTACCCAATGGTTGGTCAGGGTCAATATTGCCCTCGCGGGGAGCGCGGACTATAAGGGCGATTATTTTAT
>Ga0194061_1000872_pt1 | contig 18394 bp, 19 predicted proteins | sample SepL2221m_MetaG_FD_163423 | JGI IMG/M metagenome (GOLD analysis project Ga0194061, IMG submission 163423) | Anoxic zone freshwater microbial communities from boreal shield lake in IISD Experimental Lakes Area, Ontario, Canada - Sep2016-L224-21m | ecosystem: Environmental > Aquatic > Freshwater >... | reverse complement strand
CCCCAATACTTACTAGAAATACCCAGCCTGATTTTAGATTAAGTTTGATTTGCCGATTTTTACAGATACCCATATCTGACTCCATTGAGGATTGGATGCGCTATTCGAGATTCCTTATCAAGCATTAAAGACTGGGTAAATTTCGATTTTGTTCCCCACACCACGAAGGTACAGCGCTTTGCGCTAACTTAAAACCAAGATAAATTTGTGAAAGTGCCGCTTTGCGGCACTTTCACAAATTTATCTATATTAGTTGAAGCCTCAGCCCGCCACAATCTTTTCTAGTTGTATTGACTTATATAAAGAAATATTAAGATATTACTGGCATAGCGGCTTAATGTCTTGACAGTTTTAAGTTAAGAATGTACCTTTGTTTTCATACCTAGGTATTCATCGTTCTTAATCATTTATGCAAGACAAGCAAAAGGTAACGTTCTATCTTCCCGAACGGCTACATCAGCAGCTTAAGATCCGCTCGGCAATTGACGGTGACTCGATGTCGGATTTAGCAGAAAAGGCAATTAGCTTTTATTTGGCTCATGCCGACATAGTTGAATCATCGGGTATTGGACATACTCATCAAACCTACAACTGTCCAAGCTGTTCCCAAACAGTTGTGATTCGAGACGGTGATCTACTCGCCATCGGTGGTAGCCGCACTCAGATTTTGCCAGTCAAGGTTAGCGCTAAATCTGTTAGCTCTAAATCTGATAGTGCCGACGAAGAATTAATTTCAGTTGGCTGATTTCCGACATACTCTTCCGAGATATTCCGAGATAATTTCCCCCAGTAGATAAGGTGAGGATGGAGGCTTAAACCTCTGTATTAAGTATATGCAAGAACAACTTAGCATTTTAATTCAAGCCCAATATCCCTTGATCTACCTCAACACTCCAGAGGAAGAGAGAGCAGAAAGGGCGATCGCTTCTATCGCCGAACTAAAGCCCCTACGTCGTTTGTTTGTCTGGACTTCAACGAGGGGAATTGTGGAGCAGGGGCAAGCAGGTCAAGTATCTGGGTCAGCACAACATAACACTGAGTCGATTCAAGCGGCTTTGCAATGGGTAATCCGTGCCGACCAAAAAGATCCTGCAATCTATATATTTAAAGACGCGCATCCTTTCTTTGATCATCCAGTTGCGGTGCGCTGTTTACGCGATGCAGTCGCTAATTTTAAAGGGACTCAGAAAACAATCATTTTGATGTCGCCTGTCCAAGTTATTCCGATTGAACTCGAAAAAGAAATTGTTGTCCTTGATTTTCCTTTGCCAGACATTCAGGCGATCGAGCAAGTTCTGGATCGGCAGCTAGGACAAGTCCTTACCAGAAAGGTGTCTACAGAAACCCGTGAAAAGCTAGTTAGAGCCACCTTGGGATTAACTGAAGACGAAGCGGAAAAGGTCTACCGCAAAGCACAAGTCACCAATGGCAAGCTTACCGAAGCGGAAGTTGAGATCGTTCTCTCTGAAAAACAACAACTAATTCGTCGCAATGGCATCCTCGAATATATGGAGGATGAAGAAAATATCGATGATGTGGGGGGACTCGAAGAACTAAAGCATTGGTTGCAACAGCGATCGAATGCGTTTAGTCAGAGAGCGCGGAATTATGGGTTGCCTCAACCGAAAGGAATGCTAATTCTCGGTGTTCCTGGTTGTGGAAAGTCCTTAATAGCTAAGACAACTGCTCGACTTTGGTCTTTGCCTTTGATTCGTCTCGATATGGGGCGCGTCTATGACGGTTCAACTGTGGGCAAGTCTGAGGCAAATCTACGCAATGCCCTCAAGGTTGCCGAATCAATTTCGCCGATGATTTTATTTATCGATGAACTTGATAAGGCGTTCGCGGGTGGTGCAGGATCGGCTGATTCTGATGGTGGGACATCATCGCGGATTTTCGGTACGTTCCTCACATGGATGCAGGAGAAAAAATCGCCCGTGTTCGTGATGGCTACAGCCAATCGAATCGAAAAGTTACCAGGGGAATTTTTACGCAAGGGGCGTTTTGATGAAATTTTCTTTGTGGATTTACCTAACGGTGAAGAACGCAGAGATATCTTTAAAATTCATCTGTGCAAGCGTCGCCCAGATGTCACCAAGTTAGAAAGATTCGATTTTGAACAACTATCGAAAGTAAGCGATGGTTTTTCGGGGGCGGAAATCGAGCAAGCGGTAATTGCCGCTATGTATGAAGCTTTTGCTCAAGATCGGGAGTTTACACAGCTAGACATCATTTCGGCTGTGAAATCAACAACTCCCCTCTCACGCACGATGACTGAGCAGGTTGCTGCTTTGCGTGACTGGGCAAGGATGCGGGCTAGACCCGCCGCAACTTCTGTCGCTGAATATCAGCGTATGGAGTTTTAAAAAGCTTATTCTGCTGTTTTTGCAGGCAGCAGAGGTAAGGCTAGATTCTAAAGATATCTTATTAAAAGATCTTTAGGCTAGCAGCTAACATAGGAGTAAGAACCACCAGTACTCTTATGTCTCACGTCCGAGTTAACAATTGAGTCCACGATTTAAGTTCACAATCACGTTCACAATTATTCACAGGAGCTAAGCTATTATGTCTCATTTCAGCACTCTTCGCACAAAAATTACTGATGCCGAAGTCCTCAAGTCGTCTTTGCGCGATCTAGGTATTAGTGTCAACACTGAAGCTGATGTTCGCGGCTATAACAGCCAACGCATCCGCGCTGACATTGTGGCTACTCTTGAAGGTGACTACGATTTAGGCTGGTCTCGTAATGCTGATGGTTCGTTCGATCTGATTGCCGATCTTTGGGGTGTTGCCAAAAAGCACAATCAGACTGAATTGATCAACTCGATCAACCAAAAGTATGCGGTGAACAAGGCTCTGACTGAAGTAAAGCGTCCTGGTCTAAGCAATGCCAATGTCAAGCTCGTCTTGCAATAGGGTGCTTGGTCTTGCGATTTAACTATGCAAATTAACAGGTTAGTCATCGTTGGCTAGCCTGTTTTTTTTGTAGCGTTTTGCAAGAAAATAAAAAAAGCTTGCGAAGCAAGCTTTTTTATTTAATAGGCTGTAGTAGACCGTCAAGCGTAAATCAACTGGTGCAGTTCATGAGTTTAACGGGAGTATATTGGGCTGAGAAACCTTATATTTTTCCTGTTAAACGACGGTTGACGCTCTAGTAGCTATATTGCATTGGATAGATTTGCGAAACTGCTTGCTTGGGTGACATTAATTCTTGGTAAACGATGTTTAAATCCGCAAAGAATTTCCCAAGAAATTGTGCCTAATAAATTTGCCCAATCATCGGCGGTGTTTTCAGAATCACCGCCCAAAAATGTTACTTCATCACCCAAATTTACATTGGGGACATGGGTGACATCGATCGCACATTGATCCATTGTAATTGTGCCAATCTGAGCCACTTTTTGACCATTCACTGCCACACGAATGCGATTAGATAATCCACGCGGAATACCATCAGCGTAACCGATCGCAACTGTGGCAATTTTCATATCCTGTGGGGCGATAAACGATCGCCCATAGCTGACACTTGTACCTGTGGTAATTTCTTTAACTTGAGTAATCCTTGCTTTTACAGTCAGGGCTGGGCGCAAATCAACGAGATCTTTGAGGTGCGGTGCAGGATACAGCCCGTAGATACCTAAACCAGTTCGCACAATGTCGTAGTGAATTTGCCGATCGCATAACATCGCAGCGGTATTGCAAATATGAATGCGTGGCGGATAAATACCTTCAGATTTTAGATCTGTGATGACTTGCTTAAAGCGCTGCGATTGTAATTGCATAAACTCGCGATCGCAATCATCGGCGGTAGCAAAGTGAGAATACACACTCATGATCTCTAGATTTGGTAAGTGCTGCACAAGCTTGATAAAGGCGATCGCTTCTTGCCAATTTACGCCCAGCCGTGACATCCCCGTATCAATTTTTAGATGCACAGAAATCTGCTCACCCATACTAGACAAGACTTCGTGATAGATCAGGGCTTGTTTGGAATTACAAATTGTCGGCTGGATGCGATATTCGGCGATCGCCTTAATTTCATCAACCGCATTTGTCGCGCCTAAAACCACAATCGGAGCAGTAATACCCGCCCGTCGTAACTGGATACCTTCAGGAATTGTTGCCACGCCTAGCCATGCTGCTCCAGAGGCGATCGCGACTTGACTGACATCGATTGCCCCATGCCCGTAAGCGTCCGCCTTGACGATCGCCATTAACTCAGTTGGGGATGTCAAGAGGGATTTCAACTGCTGGACATTATGCTTAATTGCCGATAAGTCGATTTCGACCCACGCACGGTGATTTTGCTTGAGCATTGAGGGCGCACTCCTGATGCGATAAGCTGAAAGTATACTAGTGTGGCTCGGCAAAAAGACGCTTGCTACTGAACCAAGTTCCATAACATACTGAAATCAGCTTTTCTCCAAACCAGCTTTACAATGAGACTGGACGATAAGAATAGCAATCAGTATTTTTACTTAGCTCAATTATTCACATTTATGCAACTAATGCAACTCATGAAACAAATGCAACGTAGTTTCATGTCTAAAAAATGCCAAAAATCTATTGCTCGGAGAATTGCTCTAAATATTGCTATGACTAATTTTAGAGATACCAGTTTCAGCGATATTGTCAAACTGTTATCGCGATCGCGCAAATATTTTTTGGTAATTCTTTTTTGTGCAACCTTTGCCACAACTATACTTTTGCCCAGCATTTTACCAAGCGTTAGTCATGCATTTTTAGCTAACGATCAGGCGATCGCGCAAACTTCACCAAATCAAAAAAATCAAAATCAGCAGTCTAGTAAACCAAAGCAAATAGATCTAACAAATTCACCAAATAATTCACCAAATATAAGAGTAATTCCCAAAATTCAACAAGGAGAAATAATCCAACTACCTCAACCAATCCAAGCAATCCAGCTACCTCAACCAATTCAGCAACCAGTTGTCAGACGAGAAGAAATTCGGGGTGTATGGCTGACCAGTAATGACTTTACGATGTTTAGCGATCGCAAACAGCTTGGGGAAGCTTTGCAAAAACTGAAGCAACTTAATTTCAATACGATTTATCCCACGGTTTGGAATTCGGGCTATGTGATGTTTCCCAGCGAAGTCGCCAAAAATGCAGAGATTCAACCCTTTGTTTATCGCGGCGATAAGGGGCAAGATATTGTCGCGGATATCATCACTCAAGCTCATCAAAATAATTTATTGGTCATGCCTTGGTTTGAGTATGGGTTTATGGCTCCACCCACCTCAGAGTTAGCGATCGCCCATCCCAATTGGCTCACCCAAGAGCGCGATGGTGGGCAAATTTCAACTACTGCCGCAGGAGAAGTCGTATGGCTGAATCCTTTCCATCCTGAAGTCCAGAAATTTATCAGCGAATTAGTATTAGAAGCAGTTACTAATTACGATCTCGACGGTATCCAGTTTGATGACCACACGAGTCTCCCGAAAACTTTTGGATACGATCGCTACACCCTCGATCTTTATCGTAAAGAAACCAAAAAGGAAGCACCCGCCGATGTGAATGATCCTGATTGGGTGAAATGGCGAGCTAATAAAATTTCGGCTTTTATGGTCAAACTGAATAAGGCGGTAAAACAAAGAAAACCTAATGTGATTTTCTCGGTATCTCCTAATTACTACGATTTTGCCTATAAGCAACAACTCCAAGACTGGTTAGGTTGGGTGCGTCAAAATATTGTTGATGAATTAATCGTGCAGGTTTATCGCTCTGATCTAGATGATTTTAGCGCCCAAATTAGTCTTCCTGAAATTGTCGAGGTTCAGAATAAAATTTCGACTGGTATTGGGATTTTGTCGGGACTTCGTAATAGTAATATTCCTATGTCTAGGGTCTATGCACAGGTGATAAATGCTCAAGAGCGTGGTTTAGGAATTTCTTTCTTCTATTACAAGAGTCTCTGGGGCTATGGACCTGAATCAGTCAGCGATCGGCAGAAAGAAATTCAATATCTATTTCGCAGCCCTGCACCAAGATTTGCCAATAGGAATTGATAATTTAAGCTTGAGTCCTTGGTTTAGGCTGCTACAACAGGAATTAGATAATTATGGATATTTACCAAAACATCTAAATACCACCACCATTTTTGTGATGAAATATTATTCTTTTTTCGATGCTCATAGAAGTTAATAAAATGAGAAATTTCTTGACAAAAAACTGCTGCATTGGCAATTAGTTTTCTGTCAGCCTCAAACAAGATTTTCTGCTCTTCTAAACTGAGTGCTGACTCTAAGGTAGAAATTTGATCTCTAATTGCTAAAAGTTCTAATAGCTCTGCGCCACTTACGTCTGGATAATCCAAGCTAAGTCGATAAATGTTTAATATTTTGTTCATTTTAATAACTCCTCTAATATGCCAATGTATATAAAATTTGGATTGCTCAAATAGTTACTTGGATCTTCAGGAGGAAAAGCAGTTTCTAGTATTCCATCTATCCCAATCATAACTAACCATAATTTCTCTTTGATTATTGATGTAATAGTTGGATAAATTGTTGATTCATATAAATAGATGTAAACCTTAGCTTTTGAATCCGTAAGAACTTGATGAATGAGTTCTTGATATTCGACTATGGTAGAATTTTCGGGTAAATGCCCTAAACGAATCCTTTTTGCTAAATGAGGGTTTGCTTTCCCAAGTTTCCACTGTATATGGTTTTGACTCCGAAGAATAGCTTTGATAGTTCGATCTAAATCAACTGTTTGTATTGCTTGCATCAATATCTACTAAGTCTATATACTTATTCTCATAGAATCACGCTAATGGAAAGCTTAAGTGGTAGGGTGCGTTAGCGCAACGTAACCATCAATTGGATAAAGATGATAGTCATCCTACTATCTATTCATATTAAGCATGTAGATGCAAAGATCCCCGACTTTTTCTAAGCGACAAATTTAAAGCGTCTTTTCCAATCATATTTGCATTTTATTTTTAGGTTTGAATTGACTTGTTTGACATTCCTTTGACCTTCTTAAATTGCGATTAATTTTAGGATATACTGCTTTAACGAATTAAGTAAGTATAAGCTAAGCAAAATAATTAAGTTTTTAACATTAACATGACGGAAATAACTAACTCTAATCAAAACACTCCAGAACCGCAGCTAGCAAAACCTGTGAGGACGTTTGAGGCTTTACTCGAATTTTACCAACAAGGACATAGAAATTTTTCTGGTTCTGATTTACGAGGAGTAACAGTACAAACACTCAAACTAGAACTATTAGATAAAGGCATTACCTATGTTAATTTACGAGAAGTAATTCTTACAGGATCAAATCTCGCTGCTGCTATATTTAGGGATAAAAATGTTAGAGTCGATTTGACTGGCTCGAATCTGCAAAATTGCGATTTGCGATTAGCTGATTTATCTGAGTGCATGCTCAATCAATGTAACTTTAGTAATTCAGATTTACGTGGAGTTCGATTTTATAATACCTCTTGTCGTGGGTCTGACTTCATAAAAGCAAACCTCCAAAAAATAGGCTATTCGTCTGTTAATGGCGATTTTACAGCTTCAGATTTTACAAGTGCTAATTTTTCAGGCTCAACCTTATCAGGTAATTTTACAGCTTCAGACTTTTCAGGCGCGAATTTACATTCAGTATCATTTCATGGCTTTAGTGCAGATGGTGCAGATTTTTCAGATGCCGATTTACAAAACATAACCTTTACCAGTGCAAACTTGAAATATTGCTATTACAACTCTAAAACGAAGTTTAGTGATAAATTCGATCCATTTGCATCAGGAATGGAACTTATTAAAGATGAAAGTGAGTCCGAGGGATATTAACTGTGCTAAGAAAAACTGAGAATGGGTGGATGTTTGAAGAAGAAAGAATTCTAGAAGACTTTATTTGGGAATCTTTAGAAAGTGATCTAGATTTGATTCCCATTAAGCGTCAATTGGGTATTAATGGCGAATATTGCGATATTCTTGCAAGAACAAAAAAACATCAACTGGTTGTATTAGAACTTAAGAATACGGAAGATCGCTACATTATTCATCAACTTACCCGTTACTATCATGGACTTAAAACAAGTGAAGCCTTTGATGGTCTTGTTGATTACACACAGCCAATACGTTTAATAGCGATCGCGCCAGATTTTCATAAGCACAATTTCATTGATCGCCGCTATAACTTATTGCAATTTGAATTTATTCGATTCAAAATTCTTAATCAATTTGATAATTTTTACTTGCATCTACATCTAGAAGGTGGAAAGGAACTAACTATTCAAAAGCCTATCCCTTTCCTTGATAGAAAATCAGAGAAATCTATAGCTAATCCTAAAATTAATATTGAATTGCCATCAAGGATGCTAATCAATACTTTAGATAAGATCTCTCCTCTGAGCAAAATTGAGATTTTGAGACTTCGTGAAAAAATGCTCGATTCTGATAAGCGCATAAAAGAAATCAAAGAAGGTAGAAGCATATTTTATGGTCGTGGCAAAACTAAACCTTGCTGTCAGTTAAAACTGATTCTGCCAAGTCAAACCAGACAATTTGATCGAATAGAGTGCTATTTATGGATACCAATTCCCAATCATTGGTCTAATCATGAAAACAAGCCAGTGATCGGTAGAGTGTGTTTAGCTATTGACGCTGACTTTCAGACTGTAAAACAACTTGCTTACTGGAGTCCAAAAAAACGTTCTGCATCTTTTGAGCAAACGATGTCTACCGATAAATATTTTGATAAAGTTGGTTTAGACAAATCTCAACCAAATATCGATCAGTTATTTGATCTAGCAATTCAGATAAATCTAGAAAGAAATTGATTCTTAAGATTTTGTGAAGTGCATTGAATATAAAAAAGTCTGCAAGTACTGGTGATCGCAAATCTCAAAATTAGCAAAGTTAAATGCTTGCCATTACTTGACCCATCGATAGCGAAATACTGGGAAAAATATCAGAGACAATGCAATTTTCTTCTCTATACACCCTCTCGATATAACTTCCATTTACCAAACTTAAAACCGAAAACGTTCCCACCAAAAATCAACAATCCAATATTCAGGAATCCCAAACTGTGCATATTCCTTCCGCTTCTCGACAGTATCCAGCGATCGACAAGTGGGGCTAACAATCTCAATTACCAGCCACATAGTTTAAAAATTGGTACTTGGAGAAAAAGGGGCTAGGAAAGCCTAGAGTCTAAGTCTCCCCATCTAGTTTCTAGACTTTACACATTTTACTTGACAATCTCTTTGCAAGATGAGACATTGTTTTGTCTGTTTTTTGGGAATTGTCAGCTTTAGTCTATTTTATGATTTTTTCCAAAAAAATGTTTCCAGATTGCATGAAATCGGAATTATATTCATATGATGTAATCCCGATTTCTGATTTGTTTAGGTGCTGAAGATAACTACCGTCAAAGCGATCGCAATAGCAAATAGATAATCGTAGCGATCGCCAGTAGTAACAACAAACTGTAAATAATCACCCTTCCCCATACCGCCACAAACAAGCATATTAAATCCCAAAGACTAGGATTCATGGCGGTGCGATTCCACGCAGGTCGAAATTTGGCAATCTCAGATTTTTCATAGCGGGTAATCTGATGTAGCCCTAAAACCTTGTAATGTAATCTGCCAAAGGGATGTAACAGCCTAAACTGCTGGTAGCGATGATGGGATGAGGGTCGCCAACGATTACGAAGATTTTTGGCTTTACCGACATACAGCACAATCCAAAGCGCAGTAACGTAGTACACGCCAGCATCTTGGGGTAATTCCTTTAATTTTTTAATCGGTTTCGAGGGCAATCCAAAAACCCGCATCTTTTGAAGCATAGATAATTTGTTATCCTAAATCGCTTATTCCCAGAGATTTTGTTACTTTTGTGCGATCGCCGCCATAGTTGAGCGATAATCGAACTGTTTTGGTTAAGTGATCTAAATCATCTAGTTGAGTTTTACTTATATGTCAGATTTCAATCGCGGGATCATGAAGTTTGAGAACGCTGATAGCCCTGTATCGATCGTTCTTTCAAGCGTTGTCGTATTAAGTGCGATCGGTGTCCTGCTTTGGTGGGGCTTCCAGACTGCTTACGTTTAAATTTTTCTTGTTCAGTATTTTATAAGGATGTTAGCCTAGCTAGCATCCTTAATTGTTTTTGTGCTGCTCAGAAGCTTGTAAGCTAAAGCAAGTTTTTTATTTTCAAAAGTTTAATCTAAATAATGACCGATACTATTTCTCAAAATGAACAACTAGGAGCCGCGATCGGCGCTATTCCCAGTGGATTATTTATTGTGACATCGCAACAAGATGGCAAAACCGCCACGATGCTCGCTTCATGGGTGCAACAAGCAGGCTTTAATCCGCCTTCTGTGACCATTATTGTTGGTAAAGGTAGACCGATTGAATCGTTTTTAACCGTTGGTAGTCCTGTGGTGATTAACATTGCTGAAAAAGGTCAGGGGAAAATCATTGGACACTTTGCAAAAGGTTTTGCGCCAGATGTCGATCCTTTTGAGGGGATCGAGACAGCTACGGCTCCCAGTGGTCAGCCCTATTTAGTTGATGCGATCGCCTATCTTGATGCGACTGTGACCAGTAGCCTTGATGCTGGTGATCACACTGTGGTTTTGGCAACTATTACAGGAGGAGATCGCCTTCGTGATGGTGAATCTGCTATTCATACTCGCAAGAATGGCTTTAAATACTAAACCAAAGAGAGCGCTAAGCGCTCTCTTTGGTTTTTAAGTAAAAATTAGTTGACAATAGCGACAAAGTTTGTCATATTAATAAAGCGCTAAATGCAATTATGCGAAATGCGGGTGTGGCTCAGTGGTAGAGCATCTCCTTGCCAAGGAGAATGTCGTGGGTTCGAATCCCATCACCCGCTTACAATAACAAAGAAGGTCGCATAGCGACCTTCTTTGTTTTAAGCCATTATCCAAACGGTTAAGTTTATGCAATTCGATCCAAAAGTTGCCTTATCTCAAATCAATCTGCCATTTGCTGAATGGATCGGATTGCGCGAAGTCAAAGACATAACTACGACTCGTTATGTTCGAGATCGCAAGCCGCAGTCCAATGGGCGCAGTCTGTCGCATGGGGTGATGATCGAAGTTTTAGTTGATGGACAATTTGGCTATGCCAGTACCAATCATCTCGATCTTGAAAATATTCAAATAACTGCTCAAAAAGCCTATCAACAGGCGAAAAATGCCGCAAAGTGGGCTGTTCATCGCTTTACAACTGCTCAAAGACCAAAAGCGATCGGACAGTATTTTTCACCATTCCTAAAACCATCGGATGCGATCGCTCCAAAAGAAATAAATGAACTATTAATCGAGATCTGCGACAAGTTAAAAGTATCCGATCGCATCGTCAAAACCAGTGCCTATGCAGTTATTACCGAACTTGAGACAAATTTTGTGAGTAGCAATGGCTCAGATATTTATCAAAAATTTCTAGCGATCGCCACTGATTATGCCGCCACCGCTCAAGATGGTGCAATTATCCAAAAACGCGGCGATAACGGACAATTAGCGCGATGCAATCAAATTGGTATGGAGGTATTTGATCGCGGGGCAATCTTGCAAAGGGCGCAAATCGTCGGCGAACAGGCGATCGAGTTACTCTCTGCCGATGAATGTCCGACGGAAACTACGGCGCTAGTCCTAGCACCCGATCAGATGTTGTTACAAATCCACGAAAGCATCGGACATCCGCTCGAAATCGATCGCATCTTAGGTGACGAGCGCAATTATGCAGGCGGAAGCTTTGTAAAGCTCAAGGATTTTGGCGAGATGAAGTACGGTTCATCGCTGATGAATGTCACCTTCGATCCCACGATGGCTGGTGAATTTGCCAGTTATGGGTTTGACGATGCAGGAATTCCCGCCACTAAGGAATATTTGATTAAAGAGGGCAAATTATTACGCGGTTTAGGTAGCTCCGAGAGTCAAGCGCGATCGGGGATTAACGGTGTCGCCAACTCCAGAGCCACATCTTGGAATCGTCCCGCGATCGATCGCATGGCAAATATTAATCTTGAAGCTGGTGAACATTCCTTTGCATCAGCGATCGCTGACATCGAGCGCGGCGTATATATGGAGTCCAATCGCTCATGGTCAATCGATGACTATCGCAATAAGTTTCAATTTGGCTGCGAATACGCCAAACTCATCGAAAATGGTAAATTAACCAAGACTTTGCGAAATCCCAACTATCGCGGTATCACCAATCAGTTTTGGAGCAGTCTGGCAAAAGTAGGCGATCGGCACACTGTCGAAGCATTCGGCTCCCCCTTTTGTGGCAAGGGCGAGCCAAACCAAGTAATTCGGGTTGGTCATGCTTCGCCAGTTTGTCTATTTGAAAACATCGAAGTTTTTGGTGGTGCTACTTAACTTGACAGCTAAGTTTTGGTTGCAGTCAGTTGGCTTGGCTCAAAATATTGGGTTTCCTGCTAAAGTATAATGTCTTATAGAATACAAACATCAAATATCTTTCAAAACTTATGCTTGAGCAACCAACTTTATCACTAAATGGTAGCAAAAACTATTCATTTTCATGGGCTTTTGTTTCGTTATTATTAGGAGTTTTTATTTTATCCTTTGCGGCAATTTTTACTCGACTGAGCGAAAATGAACTTGGACCAGCAGCAACTTGTTTTAATCGTTATTACATAGCTACAATTGTTTTGGCTCTGTGGGAAGGAACTCAATATGGGATGAATAATTCATCTAATCCGAATAAATCCATTCAGTTGAAAGATTGGGGAATTTTTCTTTTGTCATCAATCTTAGGAACGGCTGCTATTTTTCTTTGGGCTTTGTCATTAACTCAAACCAGCGTTGCTAATTCTAATTTACTCCATAATTTCACCCCTATCTTTGCAGTGTTAGGTGGATGGCTGTTCTTTGGTAAACGTTTTGATTATAAGTTTGTATTGGGAATGACGTTAGCAATCATTGGGGTAGCTATCATCAGTTTTGGAGATTTTCAAGAAGCAGTTAACTCCCTTTATGGTGATTCTTTAGCTCTTCTATCTGCTGTTTTTTATGCTCTCAATTATCTGGTTCGAGAAAATCTTCGTTCCAAATTCTCAGCGTCCACTATATTACTGTGGACTTGTTTATTGAGTGGATGCTTTACTTTCTTAATTACATTAACTACTGAAACGCAATTATTTCCAACCTCTTGGCAAACTTGGCTCGCAGTTATTTCCCTAGGCGTTCTGTGTCAAATTATAGGACAGGGAATACTAATTCATAATCTTAAGCAATTTTCTTCAGGTTTTGTGACGCTTTTAATGCTCATTGAACCTTTGCTAACAGCTTTATTTGCTTGGGTAATTTTTGCAGAAAAATTGAGTTCTCTTAATTGGATAGCATTTTTTCTGATTTTAATAGGTATATATCTAGCAAAATTAAGCATTGGTTCAGTAAAGCTGACAGAGGAAACCCATCTGACTATTCAGGAGACTGAATAAAAGTGCGATCGCCGATGGGTTTGGTACTGAAGCATGGAGTCAGATGCCCACTCTGTCAGACTTCTTGGATTATTTTCTGCATAAGGGAAAATCGGGGATTGCTGCCGATGTGGCAAGCAGCGAACAGATTGATCAGGCTACCAATCAAATCACGATTCAACTAATGACACCAATTATTCAAGCTCTAGGCATAAAACTTGATTCAGCCTGTATAAAAAAACTTGAGTGCAAATAAATAAAGATAGTAACGATTTAAGACCCTACCCTATATAAAATCCACTTTTCTCGAAAGCCCCAACTATATCTGGATAATCAAAAACACCATTTCGCTTCAAAATAGTTAATGTTGGTTTGATAGCGAGTTGCATTCTTTGTGATTCTTTGGTTTCAGAATAAGCTTCGCTTAAAACAGAGATTATTTCATCTGAACCGAGATTGATTACTCTCAGATAAGTTTTAATTATCTCAAGATCTTGCTTAAGATAGATAGAAATTAAGTCAGGCAAAATAGAACCTATCTTAATTCGATCATAAAGTGAAAGATCATGCCAAAGGAACTGTAACAAACTTTCAAAATATATACTATGACTTCTCTCATCCTGAGCATGATCTCTGGCTAGATCTCGTACAGCTTTCACAACTTGGTGGTTTTTTGGGATTCTTGAGAGATTACCAGTAATTGCTGTTTCAGTAATAATTACGAAAAAAACTTTTAATAATTTTTTTATCTCAGAGCTAGTAACATCTTGCAACTTATTTAAGTCTTCCAAAAAAGCTGGATTTCCTAGTTTAATAGGGCAAATCCCTGTTGCTATTTGGACTTTCTGTTTCATTTCGGCAGAACGTAAAGCATGAAAACTTTCATCAACACAAATCCTATAAGCATCTAGTTTTGCTTCATAGGGTAAATCAATTCCTATCTCCCCTCTAGCTATTTGGAAGCTAACTGGGTTAACAACTGTACTTTCTAAAACTTCTGTAAAGTCTAAATAAGCATACAAACTATGAACCAAGATTTCCTTAAAGAATATCCTATCTTTATCTAGGCATATTTCGTGAGAAACTAATGGGACAAGTTCAGGAGGGAAAAAATATTCTTCTTCAGAGAAAGTTAGCTCAGACGTATCGCTTTTGATTTCAACAGTGGTGTTATCATGCCAATTTTTTAGCCCACTTACATAAGAGATTTTAGGAAAACCTTGGCTCTTCATAATGACTTAAAGCCTCATATTCTACTCTACTTCGACTTTGATAAAAGAATCAATTTCGGACAAAATCTCCTCTAAATCTTCATCTTTAGTACAACTAGCTACTACATAACCAATCGCAAATTGACCAAGCCCATCTGAAGGTAGCACCAATGTGTCATTGATCTCTTTCAGTTGAATAAAGTTTTTCGTCTTGGGATGATTTCTCACTTTTTCAAAGCCTTCTAGATAAACAATTTTACCAAGAGATTTAGGTGTGAAAGCTCTCAAACCAGCTTGGAAAGCAGTATCATTTATAAAGTTTTTCTTCTTAAATGGATTACTTCCTTGCACTACCTGTAGTATTAAATCGTAGGGGTAAACACTATTGGTAGATAAAGGAATCAGATGAGAGTTTATGGCTTCTCCGCCTAAACGTCCTCCTATTTCCAATATCTTAGGAATTCCATTGTTATTAACAATAAAATCAATGTGAAATCCACACCAATTTATACCTAATAATTTAACTGCTGACTCAGCTAAATCGACAACTTGATTTTTAGTTGAGTCCGAGAGCTTAGAAGGAACTATATTTTGATACTGAAATGGAATTGATTTGTCGATTTTTTTGTCAGCAATTGCAAGAATATAAACTTCACCGTTTGCTACCATACCTGCAACTGAATGCTCTGTTCCATCCAGATACTCTTCTAATAAAAATTTGTCTCTGAAGTAAGAATATATTTCATCTCGACTGGGGCTACAGTATTCAATAAAATCAGTGAAAATCAGATCTGCATCTTTTAGAGAGTCTATTTTGAATATTCCACGCCCAAAAGAGGCTCCAGCAGGTTTTAAAAGACAGGGAACGCCTATGTCAGATAAGGCTTCTTGAAAATCCTGATGGTTTGCAATAGCTGCATACTTTGGATTAACAAAACTTAATTGTTCTAAAATCTTTCTAGTATTAACTTTGTTTCTCGCATTTTGAGAAGATTCTCTACTACTACAAGGTAACTCTAGCTCATTGCCAATAATAGCTGCAAGCTCAACTACATTATCTCCCCAAGCGACTACCCCTTTAATATTCAAATTATTTGAAATAATATACTCAATTATAGTTTGTTTAGCATTAGCATAGTCACCGAGCGCAGTCTCAATGATGTGAGGAATCTTATAAATTTCATACTGATTTGCGGATGAAGTTGCAATAACAACTTCTAGACCAGCTTTTCTGGCTGCCCCAATTTCTGCCTCCCTTTCAAGAGGAAAAGATCGAGTATCCAAGTATAGAATTTGTTCTTTTGGCTCATTACTCATAGGTTACTCATGCATCAAATGCGGTTTCACTATTATATCTTTAGAGAACACAATGCCCTCATTACACAGTACTTTAATTTCTATTCTTTAACAGCATATAGCATACGTTCACGGTTAATTTGATCTTGATTCCATTTGTCTGGGTTGATTAGACATTCGTAGCTTTCTCCCGTTAATGGAATTAGTGATGAATAATTGCTATCCCTGAATTTATCCATCTCAAACAACTGAAATCCTGATTCTAGCAAAATTTGAACGATCTCCTGATGGGAATAGTCAACTAGCAAGTGTGATGCATGAATCTCAATAAACAAGTATTTAATGGAATTCTTAAGTGCATCCCTCATGCCATATAAAACTTTGCCTTCCGCACCATGAACATCGATCTTAACAATTTCAGGGTTAATATTTTCTTTTGCATTCAGTTCGTCAAAAGTGATTGCTTTAACCACCTCAATATCATCCCCTTCCTTAACTTTCATGGTTCTATTGTGAAAAGGGATCTCTTGAGTTACATCTGAAAGTGCGTAATCAAATACTCTCGAGTTGATGCCATTTAATTCAATGTTTTTATGCAAAACAGCTAAATGCTTTGCACCTGGCTCAAATGAGTAAATCCTTGTAGTTGAGTTAAGTTTTCCAACATAAATTGTGTAGTACCCATAGTGCGCCCCTATGTCAAGAAAAGATCTATCATTCTCTTCTAGAAGTTGGCTTAAACGGGTAGTTACGGAACCTTCGTACTCTAAACCATCTGTAGTCTCTTTAGAAACACTTTGATCAGGATCAAATAGGCTAAATTGTACGCCATCTATAGAATAACTATCAATTCTACTGTTCTCTGTAATATTCACCATTTCTGAGTTTCCTCCTCCTGTAGCAACCATTGTGACAAAATTAAACCACTTCATTATAACTTCAACGCGCCCCTATGTCAAGAAAAGATCTATCATTCTCTTCTAGAAGTTGGCTTAAACGGGTAGTTACGGAACCTTCGTACTCTAAACCATCTGTAGTCTCTTTAGAAACACTTTGATCAGGATCAAATAGGCTAAATTGTACGCCATCTATAGAATAACTATCAATTCTACTGTTCTCTGTAATATTTGCCATTTCTGAGTTACCTCCCTTTTGTAGCAACTATTGTAACAAAATTACACCACTTCATTATAACCTCAACATGACTAAATCCAGCACTTTTCAGTAGCTTTATATTGCTGTCTAAAGATAATGGATCTAATATTCCTCTTAAACTTTTAGCTTTTTCGATGATCATAGAACTAGTTAAACCTTGTCTTTCCTTGTAATCCCAATGAAGTTCCAGCCAAATGTCCTCGAAAAAAGAACTTTCGGCTCTTACCTTTTCAGAAAGAATAAATGCACCTCCATCTAGCAAATCATCATAGATTCTTTGGAATAATTTCTTTCTTTTGCCTAGATGCAAAAACTGGATAGTGTATATACTTATGATAAGACTGGCAGAATTGAAGTTAGCAATATCTGTTACATCATGATTTAGAAAACTTATGTTAGGAGACGTAGCACACTTTTTCATAGCTTCTGCTACCATTGGTTTACTAGATTCAATTCCAATTAACTGCACAAAGCTTTTGTCTTCGTGCTTTTTTGCAAGGAGTGTAAGAGTTGCCCCTGTTGCAGCCCCTATATCGTATACAATACTTCCGTCTCTAATAAACCATTCGCTAATGTCAACTACAGTTCTTTGTAATTCGTTATATAGAGGGATACTTTTGACTACATGAGAGTCAAAATTTTGAGCTACTTGATCATCAAATTTCCAATTCCCTACTAATGTCGAAATTGAGTCACCTACAGATAGTTTACTACTCAATAATCCATTGCTCGTTTCATTAATTGTGTCAGACATAGTTAGTTATCACAGGTAAAGTTTTTACAGAAAATAGTCTTACATTTGGTAGCTTTAAAATCTATAGGATTTTGTCAGATGTTAAATCAACAGTTTTATGAGCTTTCTGCGAACGTAAACGTTGCGTCTGCATCTCCGCCTTAAAAGCATTTTCGTCAACTTTAAACCCATACTCATGCACAATTTCCTGTGTCATTTCTATAGGGAAACCATAGGTATCATATAAAGTGAAGGCATCTTTACCGCTAACTGAGACTTCATTATTCTCTTTTAAACGCTCTAAAATTTATTCTAGAAGCTTTTCGCCTAGGAGAAAAAGTATCGAAAAATTCCAAGTCTATGAGATGTAGACTCAATTTAACTAAACCTATTTCTTATTCCCATAGTATATGTAGTTCAATTAATCGAATTTGTCAAGAGAGTTGAAAATTTATTCGGATTTTGGAGCTAAGTCGAACATCAAACACAATTATTGGAGGCTTGATATGAATGAGTATTTCTGCGGGTGTGGCTCAGTG
>Ga0194061_1000871_pt1 | contig 18405 bp, 14 predicted proteins | sample SepL2221m_MetaG_FD_163423 | JGI IMG/M metagenome (GOLD analysis project Ga0194061, IMG submission 163423) | Anoxic zone freshwater microbial communities from boreal shield lake in IISD Experimental Lakes Area, Ontario, Canada - Sep2016-L224-21m | ecosystem: Environmental > Aquatic > Freshwater >... | reverse complement strand
TCTCCGCTTTTGGGTTCTCGAACATCCTCCAAAGGACCTCTGGCCCCCCATTCTCGCCCATTTTACTCTGTAATCACTGGCTAGTTTTGCTCCGGCAAGAAATCCAGTTTTGAACCGTCGCCGACATGAGGAAAAGAAGCGGTTGCCGATCGGGGCTGCGAGCACTACAAGCGGCTCCCCTTTTTCTCAACGACAACCCAAACCTACCACACACCATGCCCATCGCAGTCGGAACCAAAGCCCCGGATTTCACCCTCAAGTCAAAGGACGCCAACGGCCTCAAGGACGTGACGCTGTCCGCGAATTTCGGGAAGAAGAACACGGTCCTCCTCTTCTTCCCGCTCGCGTTCACGGGCGTCTGCACGCAGGAGTTTTGCGACATCACGCAGGGCATCAGCAGCTATGCGGACATCGGCGCGGAGGTGATCGGCGTGAGCGTGGACAGCCCGTTTGCGCAGGAGGCGTGGGCGCAGAAGGAGAAGATCACCGTGACGCTCGTGAGCGATCTGAACAAGGTGACCACGAAGGCGTATGCCGTCGAGTTCCCCGGCCTCGCGGGCATCGGCGACACGAGCGCGCGCGCGGCGTTCATCGTGGATAAGAACGGCGTGGTGCAATACGCGGAGCAGACGCCGACGCCGAAGGACTTGCCGAACTTTGCGGCGATCAAGGCGAAGCTCGCGGAACTCAAGTAACACGCGGATTTTTTTCACGAGGGGCCTGTCCGCAAACGGGCAGGCCCCTTTTGTTTTCCCATTTTTCAAAAACGAACGATGAGCAAGGAACTCACAGCGGGCGAGAAGGCTCCGGCATTCAGCGCGACTGCCGTCGGCGGCAAATTCGGTGACGGCGCGACGGTGTCGCTCGCAGACTTCGCGGGGCAGACGGTCGTGCTGTATTTTTACCCGAAGGACGACACGCCTGGCTGCACGACGCAGGCGTGCGCGCTGCGCGATGCGTGGGCGGAATTCGACGGCAAGGCGGTGATCTTCGGCGTGAGCCCCGACTCCGCGAAGAAGCATGCAAAGTTCATCGCGAAACATTCGCTCCCCTTTCCGCTGCTCGTGGACGAGGAGAAAAAGATCGTCGGCGACTACGGCGTGTGGGTGCAGAAAAGCATGTATGGGATGAAATACATGGGCACCGAGCGCTCAACCTTCGTGATCGGCGGCGACGGGAAACTGAAAGCCGTGCTGCGCAAGGTGAAACCGGCGGAGCACGTCGCGCTGCTGAAGGCGGCGATCTGAACGCGGCATGAAGCTCTCCACCATCGCAGCGACCCTCGCAGGACTCGGCACGAAGCCTACGCAGAGCCTCGGGCAGAATTTCCTGCACGATCAGAATATCGCGCGATGGATCGTCGAGCAGGCGGGCCTCACGCCCGGTGCGCCGTGGGTCGAGATCGGGCCGGGGCTTGGTGCGCTCACGGAATTTGCCGTGGAGATTTCGCCGCACGGCATCCTGCTGGAGAAGGACGACCGCTTCGCGCCGTGGCTGCGCGAACATTTTCCCACGACGGAAATCGTGCATGGCGACGCGCTCGATTTTGATCCGCGCGAACTTTTCTGGCGGGGGCCGATTCCGGTTTTTGGAAACCTGCCGTACTACGTGTCGAGCCAGTTGCTCTTCCTCTTCACCCAGGAGCCGAGCCCTGCGAGCCGCATGGTCTTCACGCTCCAGCACGAGCTCGCGGAGCGCCTTTGCGCGAAGCCGGACACCAGCGAATACGGCGCGCTCACCGTGCTCATCGGACGCCGTTGGAATGCGCGGATCCTGAAGCATCTGCCGCCGCAAATTTTCACGCCGGTGCCGAAGGTCGGTTCGTCCATCGTGCTGCTCACGCCGCGCGAAGACGCCACGCTGCCGGAGTGCGACGGTGCGCTCTTCCGCGAACTCGTGAAGCGCGGATTCAGCCAGCGGCGCAAGCAACTGAACAAGATGCTCGCCCTGGCTCGCTGGCCGGAATTTGCCGAAAAGCTCGGCGTGCCCGTGACCGCGCGCGCAGAGGATCTGAGCCTCGCACACTGGGTGACGCTGACGAATCTTGCCGCCGGTGTGCCGGACGATCACAGCGCCGGCGCGCAGGATGTGAACGGGGAGATGTTCGATGTCGTGGACGATCAAAACCGCGTGGTCGGCCAGCAGCCGCGCGGCGTCGTGCACCGCGAGAAACTTCTGCACCGCGCGATCCACATCTTCGTCTTCAACAAGCGCGGCGAACTTTTCCTCCAGCGCCGGTCGCGGTGGAAGGACGCGCACCCGCGCCGCTGGGACAGCAGCGCCGCCGGCCATGTGAACGCAGGCGATGGCTACGACGCAACCGCGCCGCGCGAACTCGATGAGGAACTCGGCATCCACGCGCCGCTCGAACTCGTGGGCGAGATCGCCGCGTGCCGGAACACCGGCTGGGAATTTGTGAAGATCTACCGCGCGCAGCACGAGGGGCCGTTCCGCCTGCCGCCCGCGGAGATTGAGTGCGGCGCATTTTTTTCCATCGCGCAAATCCGGCGCTGGATGGACGCGCGCCCGACAGATTTCGCAAACGGGTTCATCGAGTGCTGGCGTGCGCTCGATGCGGCAGGACGCCTCGGGCCACAGGGTTAGCGCCCGCTAGTGCCGGCGGAATTTGACGTGCTTCTCGAAGCACTCCGGACAGATGCCGTGGCTGAAATTGCTGCCGGTCTGCTGCGAGATATAGGTCTCCACGCCGTGCCAGTAGTTCTCGTCGTCGCGGATTTTTTTGCAGTACATGCAGATCGGAAGCAGCTCCTTGAGCTGCCGGAGTTGCGTGGCGAACTCGATGATCCGCTCGGCGACGCGCAGCCGCATCGTGATCGCCTCGCGGTCGAGCGGCTTTGCGAGGAAGTCGTCCACACCTGCGTCCATCGCCTTACGCAGGTTCTCCCTCCCGGTGTGGTTCGCGGTGAGGAGGATGAAATAGGTGTAGTCCGTCTTGGGCCGCGCGCGCACCTGGCGGCAGAAATCCAGGCCGTCCAGGCCGGGCATCATCCAGTCGCTCACGATTACGCGGACCGGTTCGGCGTCGAATGCCGCCCATGCGGACTCGCCGCAGTCGGTCGTCACGACCTCGTGGCCGCTGCTCTCCAGTGCGATCTGAAGGACCTTTGCGGAGACCACGTCATCCTCGGCGATCAGGATTTTCACGCGGACTTCGCCTCCACTTCGATTTGCAGGGCCATGCGGACGTAGCCGAACTCGCGTTCGATTTCGCCGAGAATCTCCACCAGCCGGGCCGGGCCTTCGTTGCCGGCGACGGCGGCCTCCAGCCGCTCGCACGCGGCCTTCATGCGGTGTGCGCCGAAGTTGCTGCAGCTCCCCTTGATCGTATGCGCGAAGCGGGCGATCCGCATCGTGTCGCCGCCGGGCAGTGCGCGCCTGATCTCTTCGAACATCGGCGGTGTGCGCTCGACGAAAAGCTCCACCACGCTGCCAAGCACCGACTGGCCGCTCTCCTCTTCAAGCTGGCGGAAGCTGCTGATTTTTTCCTGGCAGACGACATTGGCCGGCGGCCGCACAGCTTCAGCAAGGACAGCCCGCACGGCGGCAGGGCTTTCCGACAGCGCCTTTGAGAGGTCGGCAAATCGCACGGGCTTGCTCAGATATTCGTCCATTCCTCCCTCTATACACCGCTCCCGATCACCGACAAGTGAATGGGCCGTCATCGCGATGATCCACGTCCGCGCGGCGCCATCTTTTTCCATCTCGCGGATCCGGCGCGTGGCCTCCCATCCGTCCACTTTCGGCATCTGGCAGTCCATCAGGATCACGTCGTAGGATTTCGTGCGGACCGCCGCCAGCGCCTCCTCTCCGTCGAGGACGGAATCCACGTGGCATCCGAGTTTCCGAAGCTGAAATTGCACGACTTTCTGGTTGACCACGCTGTCTTCCGCCACCAGCACGCGCAGCGAGGCCAGGGATTCTTCGCCGGGACGTTCGGCCTTGACGACGGCCAGCGTCGCAGCCCAAGACGGCTCGCCGGGTGAACCGCTCATGGCGTTCCCGATGCAGGACGCGATGCTCCGGCTCTTGAGCGGCTTGGCGATCTGCCCGTCCACCGCGGTCTCATCGCGATCCGTGCCTTCGTCCGCACCGTCGAGCGAGACGACCCGCACCAGCCGGATGCCCGCAAGCCCCGGCTCGCCACGGATTGTGCGCGCGATGCCTGCGCCGTCGCCACAGCGTTCTTCGGCATTGAAAATCACCACGTCGAATTGCCTTTCGCGCCCGAGGCCGGCGCGCAGGATTTCCATCGCCTCGCTGCCGCTGCTGGCGCGCTCCGCCGTCACGCCCCACTCCGAGATCAACCGCGCGAGCACGTTCGAACACCGCGCGTCCGGCTCCACGACGAGCATCCGCAGCCCTCGGAATTCGACGGGGCAACGGACAGGCGCGATCGCCGCTTTCCGGAAGCACGCCGTGAAAAAGAACCGCGCACCTTGGCCAACTTCGCTCTCGATCCACACGTCGCCCCGCATCTGCGTGACCAGCCGGCGGCAGATCGCGAGCCCGAGCCCCGTGCCGCCGTATCGCCGCGTCGTCGAGCCATCCGCCTGGACGAATGGCTGAAACAGCCGCGCCTGCTGCTCCTTTGAAATCCCGATGCCCGTGTCCATCACCTCGAACCGCACCTTTGGCGCTTCGGCGGATCCGTGCTCCATCCGCACGACGAGGCGGACCTCGCCCTTCTCGGTGAATTTCAGCGCATTCCCCACGAGGTTCGAGAGCACCTGGCGCAGCCGCCCCGGGTCGCCCACGAGCACGTCGGGCACGTCTTCCGCGATGAACAGCGAGAGCTCGATGCCCTTTGACAAGGCGCGCTCGGAGAACAGGTCCACCACTCCCTCGCCGACATCGTTGATGTTAAAGTCAATCTCCTCGAACGTGAGCATGCCCGCCTCGATCTTCGAGAAATTCAGGATGTCGTTGATGATCTCCATCAGCGCCTCGGAGCTGTCCACGATCGTATCTGCGAAGTCGCGCTGGCGCGGCGTCAGTTCCGTGTCGAGCAGCAGCCCCGCCATGCCGATGATGCCGTTCATCGGCGTGCGGATTTCGTGGCTCATGTTTGCGAGGAATTCCGTCTTCAGGCGCACGGACTCGATCGCGGAATCGCGCGCCGCGGACAAAGCCGCCTCGGCCTGCCGCCTCACTGTCACATTCTCGATCGTCCCCTCGTAACGGATCACCTTTCCATCGGGATCGCACACCGGCCTCGCGCACTGCGAGACCAGGATCACCGAGCCATTCCGGCAGCGCATCTCGCACTCGAAATCCTTCACCGAGTCGCTGCGTTCCATCGCCGCACAAAATTCCACCCATCGCCCGTGCTGCACGTAGGTCTGCTGCCCGATGTCCTCCACTTCTGCGAGCAGTTCCGCGGGCGACGAGTATCCGAGCACGGTTGCAAGCGCCGGGTTTGCATTGATGAAGTGCCCCTGCGGGCTGATCTGGAAAATGCCCTCGGCCGCATCCTCGAAAATCTTCCGGTAATTCTCCTCCGCCGCGCGCAGCGAACTCTCGATCCGCTTCAGTTCGCTGATGTCCTGCATCGTCGTCCGGATACCGCAGATCGCCCCCGTTGCATCGCGGATCAGCCGGTCGCGGATGAGGACCGGGATCTTGCTCCCGTCCTTGCGCAGAAAATGACGCTGGAATGCCTCTTCCATGTTGCCGCCACCTCGGAGCTTCTTGGCGACCGCCTCCTTCGAGGTCGCCTCCACGCAGAATTCCCACACGGGGCGCCCGACCATCTCCTCCGCCGTGTATCCGAGCAGCGCCAGCTCCGTCTTGTTCACCATGATGATACGCCCCTCGGTGTCCAACTCGTGATACGCAACGGGCGCATCGTGGAAAAGCTCGCGAAACGTGGACTCGCTGAGCTTCAGCGCCCGCTCGGCCCTGCGCTGGTCGCGCACGTCAACGCCGACCCCGCCGAGAAATTTCCGACCATCCGGGCTCACGATGGGAAACTTCATCACCAGCCACTCATGCGTCGCCCCATCGGCGGTCGAGATGATCTCGACCTGTCTGTAAGCTTGGTTCTTTTCGATGATGCTCCGATCCGCCGCCATGATCGCCTCCGCAGTCGCCGCCGGAAGCCAGTCGAAGTCCGTCTTGCCGACCATTTCCTCTGCCGACACGCCGAACGCCTTTGCCATCACGCGATTCACGAAAAGCATCCGCCCCTCATCGTCCTTGATGAAGCAAATCGTGGGGCTGTGCTCCATGAATGCCTGGAAGCGGGTCTCACTCTCCTGCAGCAGCGTCTCCGCCTGCCGGCGCTCGGTGAGATCCGTCCACACCGCAAGCATCACCTCGCGCCCGTCGGCCCACACCGGCGTGATCGCGATCTGCACTGGCAGTTCCTCCCCGTTCATCTTCCTCGCCTGCCACTCGTAGCGGAAATGGCCGACCTGCCGCACAATGTCCCATATCTCCTCCCGCCTGGCCTCGGAGAGCGAGCCATCCGGCTGCCGCTCCGGCGAGAGGGCCGCGGCATCCATTCCGAGGATCTCCGCCTTCGCCGAGAAGCCGAGCATCTCCACCGCCGATTGGTTGCAGGCGAGCACCCGGCCACGATCAAAGATGATGTGTGCGTTCGCAGAATTGTCGAAAAGGACGTTGAATTTTGTCTCCGACGAATGGCTCGCAGTCACATCACGCGCGACCACCAGAAGCTGCTCCGGCCGGTTGTTCACATCGCACACCGGGGTGATCGAGACATCGTACCAACGCCCCTCGCCGGAGCGCACATGGCACAGTCCTTGGAACCGTCCCACCTTCCCCGACACCGCAGAAGCCAAGACGCTCTCCGCCGCGCGCCGCGGTTCGCCGGTCCATGCCTCCACCCACAGCATGCCTTCCACAGGCCGCATCCCGATCTCCTCGATCCATCGCCACATCGCCGAATTGATCATCTTGCAGCGGCCGGCGGTGTCGAGCAGCGCCATGCAATCCGTGCTGCTCTCGATCATCCGCGCCGTCAGTTCCTCAGCCTCCCGCGTCCCCTGCTCCGCATCCACGCGCTCGCGCAAGGCCCGCCGCACCAGCACAAACGCAAATCCGAGCGGCCCCCAGTAGGCCACGATCCCGAAGATCGCCATCATCACGGACAGCCGCGTCTCAGGGTGCCCGACTCCGAGCCAGATCACGATAGAAGCGATGACAAGGAAAACGACCAGGGCGGTCGCGATTCCAATGCGAAGCTTTGATTCAAGCGGGCGGTACATTCAGGCTGTGGGCGATCATGGCTGAGAAAGCAATTTTCAGACCGTGCATAAATTCAGAGTAATGCGCACGGGCATTTGATCCCGCACTGCCATCGAAATCGTCCCCTTCGTTCCGTCTCTTGATTTCTGAAAGATGACATCACTCACCGGAGCATTGGGATCCTCGTTCTCCTCCTTCTTCGGCGGCGAGGCGGCATAGGCTCAGTCCGGGACAAAGGCGGCGGTCGAGGCAGACACCGTGCGTGCGGGGACACATCGGAGCGACGCACGGAGCGATGACGTTGTCGCCCGTCTTCAGCAGCGGCGCGATGTCGTAGATTTTCACGCGTCCGAGGCGGAAGCCGTCATTCAGCGCAGCCTTCGCGATCGTGCCGTTCACGGAAAAGTCGAATGCCTGGCTCGCCGAGACCATCGCGAATGCGCCCGTCGGCGGCTGCCCGAGCGAAAAGTGGCGGCGGAAAACAATGTGGTGCCTGTCCTCGGCGGGCCGCACTTTGACCGCACCGGGATCGCCGACGGCCTTCACTGTTGCCGCGAGCTTCATTTGGTCCTGCGCGAGCTTCAGCCGCTCCGTCGCAGTCGCGAGCGCCGCATCCGTCCATATCCACTTCGGCAGCGCGAGGCCGCCGTCGAGATCGTCCGCGCCGAAATCAAACTTCACACTCGACGGCAACTTCGGCCAGTCGCCCGTGAGCGAAGTCAGCGCCTCGCTGAACTGCTCCGCGGTCATGCGCCGCGCGAGCGGGCCTTTGAAAATGAACGCCTCCTTTTCATCCTTCGGCCCCTCGGTGCTCGGCAGCGCGTACGCCTGCGATGTGAGGATCATTTCGATCGTGTGCTTCAAGTCCCAGCCGTGCGCGACGAGATCCTCCGCGAGCCAGTCGAGCAGGTCGCGGTTCCACGCGGGCTTGTCCATGTCGTCGAGCGGCTCAACGAGGCCACGCCCGAGCAGCCGAGCCCACAGGCGGTTCACGATGGTGCGCGAGAGGCGCCCGTTCTTCGGGCTGAGCATCAGTTCCGCGAGACGCTGCGTGCGCGCGGTGCGTTCGAGTCCCGCCTCGATGCTCCCGATTTCGGGATACAAAAAGCGCACCTTCGCCGTCTTGCCCTGCGGCTTGTCACAGCACACGAGTTCGAGTTTGTCGTCGGTGTAAACCGCCGCGAGGCCGTAGCAGTCGGCGAGCGCCCAGTCGTTGATGAAGCTGTCGTGGCAGCTCGCGCATTTCAAATTCACGCCGAGGAAAACCTGCGACACGCTCATCGCTGCCTGCATCGGCGGGAGCATCGAGGCGTTCACATTGCCGCGCCACAGGATGCCGCTCGTGAAGCCCTCGCTCGCGTAGCCCGGATTCACCAACTCGGCGACGAAGCGGTCGTATGGCTTGTTCTCGCGCAACGCCCGGTGCAGCCAGCCGGTGATCTGCTTGCACCCGCCATCGATGAAGCCCGTGCCCTTGTAGTCGTTTCGGAGCAGGTCGTTCCAAAATGTGAGCCAGTGGTCCGCGTAGCCGCGCTTGTCCGCGAGCAGCGAGCGCACGAGCGACTCGCGCTTTTTCGCCGCAGTGTCTTTTTCAAATGCGCCGAGCTGCTCCGCACTCGGCAGACGGGCGACGATGCGGCTTGCGATCTTTCCAACGCCCCGAGTCTTGTCCACGATGCGCACGTGCTCAGATTTTTCACCGCGCTCCTCCTCCTCTCATCCGCCGCACTTGCGGAACGTCCCGCGACATGGGCGCAACCGGTGCCGGGGACGGGCGTGAAAAATCTCAACCGCGTGACGCCGCAGCTCCTTCGCTCGGCGCAGCCCGATCCGGCGGGGATGCGCGAGATCGAGAAGCTCGGCGTGCGGACGGTGATCACTCTGCGCGATCTCCACGACGACAAGGACGAGGCACACGGCACGAAGCTGAGGCTGCGCAGGGTGAAAATGGACACGTGGCACATCGAGGACGAGGACATCGTGCGCGTGCTCGCGATGCTGCGGCGCAAGGCCGACGGGCCGTTCCTCGTGCATTGCCAACACGGCGCGGATCGCACGGGCGTGGTGTGCGCGATGCTCCGGATCGTCGAGCAAGGCTGGAGCCGCGAGGATGCGATCCGCGAGATGAAGGACGGTGGATTCGGCTTTCACCCGCTGTGGAAAAACATCTCGCGCTATCTCGAAAAGGTGGACGTGGCGAAGATCAGGCGCGGGGTGGATGCGGCGGGGAAATGACGAAGGACGAAGGTTCTCCGTCGTAGCCGAACTGGTGAAGTCGCGGGCTGATCCCCACGGAAAAAAGAGGCCCACGCTTTTACAAGCGCGCCTACGAGGGATGGCAGCCGCAACCGGTCCCGCAACTGCCGGAATCTTGCGCCGCAGCTTCGCCTTCCGGCAAAGGCTCGCCGACGATGCGGACGGCGAATTTCATGTCCTGCAGCGCGATGTGTTCGCGGACGGCGGTGATGAATTGCTCGACCAACGGGTCGGGCGCGACGGCGCAGTCGAGTTGGAGGCGGACGGGCTTGCCGGCGAGGTGAGGGAAGGCGTCGGTCATCTCGCCGTCGAGCGCGAAGCTGAGGTAGGCGTTCACCTTTTCCTGGAGCTGGAAGATGCGCTCCTCAGTGCCGTCCCACGCGCGGGGCTCGACCATGATGAGGACGGCTTCGCCAGTCTCGCCGTCAACTGCGAGGGCATCGAGGCCGCGCGGGTTTTCGATGCCGAATGCGCCGGGTGCGGGTGAATGGGTCTGGCAGCAGGAGTCGCTCATTTTGCAAAGGGATGGACGAGCACGGGCGGTCTGTCAAAGACTCGGCGCAATGAAAGCGATCCGCGTGCGGGCCTTTGGCGGCCCGGAAACCCTCGAACTTTGCGATGTGCCCGATTTCCCCAAACCGGGCGCGGGGCGGATCCTCGTGCGGATGATGGCCGCGGGCGTAAATCCCGTGGAGACGTACATAAGATCAGGCACGTATGCGAAGCTGCCTGAATTGCCGTGGACACCGGGTTCGGACGGTGCCGGCGTGGTGGAGAGCGTCGGCGGAGAGACGGACGGACGCCTCCAACCGGGGCAGCGCGTGTGGGTCGCCGGGAGCGCGAGCGGGACGTATGCGGATGCCGCGGTGTGCGATGCAGGCAGTGTGTTCGCACTGCCGGAGCGCGCGACTTTTGAACAAGGCGCGGCGCTTGGCATCCCGTGCGCGACGGCGTGGCGGGCGCTCATGCAGCGCGGCGGCGCGAAGGTGGGCGAGACCGTGCTCGTGCATGGCGCGACCGGCGGCGGGGGAGTCGCGGCGGTGCAGTTTGCAAAGGCGGCCGGCCTGCGCGTGCTGGCCACCGGCGGCAGCGAGGCGGGCCGGAAAATGCTCGCGGGTCTCGGTGCCGACGCAATTTTCGATCACAGCGCGCCCGGCTACGATGAGGCGATCCGCGCGGCCACGGATGGAAAAGGCGCGGACCTCATCCTCGAAATGCTGGCGAATGTGAATCTCGCCCGTGACCTCGCGCTGCTCGCCGGCACGGGCCGGATCGTCGTGATCGGCAGCCGCGGAAGCATCGAAATCAACCCGCGCGACCTGATGCTGCGGGATGCCGACATCCGCGGCGTCATGCTCGCGAACACGCCCGCACCGGAACTGGCGGAGTGCCACGCTGCAATCGCGCGGCACCTCGCCGCTGGAACGCTGAACCCCGTGGTCGGACACACATTCACACTCAGCGCAGCCGCGGAAGCGCACCGCACCGTGATGGCATCCGGCCACGCAGGGAAGGTCGTCCTCCGTATTCCTGGCGACCGGTGAGCGGTGCCCCCGACGTGCTAATCCGGTTGCTCGCCAAAAGCACACTTCATCCACGGTCCGGACGAAGTACTGGCGGACGGGAACAAGAATCGGCGAGCACAGGGCGACCCGCCTGCCGTACCACGCCATCAGGATGGATGGCGTGGCGCACCGGGCGTCCACTTGCGAACGGATGGCTCTGGGGCTCGGCATGTTTGCCTTGGTCGCCTGTGCTCCCCTTCTCGTCCGCTCTCCACACGCAGCCGAAATTTTTGAGAAGCCGATCTGAATCACAGCACTTATTCACCGCAAAACAGCACGCCGGACAGAGGGGCACGGAAGTTATTAACACCTATTCACAACCCCGAAAATAATTGTTGCCTCGATTTGGCGAGCCCGCTACAAACGCCACCGTGCCGAAAGGCAACAGAGTAGATAACCACAAACACACCACCACTAAACACCATGAACACACGTAACATCACCGCGTTTGCTGCCTTCGCAGCGGCGTGCCTCGCAGGCTCCACCGCCTACGCCGGCCCCAAGCCGGTCAAACAGCCGAAGCACATCGAGCCCCCGCAGGAATCCTGCATCACGGGCGACATCGGCTTCGACGTCGTCAGCAACTACATCAGCAAAGGCATCGCCTTCAACAACCAGGGCGGCATCCTTCAGCCCTATGCTGACCTGCACTTCCGCATCTTCAAAGGCGCAGGCGCACTGACCTCCGTCACCGCTGACATCGGCATCTGGAATTCGTTCCACGGCCACACCAACCCGAACGTCGGTCTCACCGCGCAGAACCGCTTCGGCGGCGCAGGCGCCGGAAGCCAGACCACTGCCAACTGGTTCGAGTTCGACTTCCAGGCCGGCCTCACGTTCAACTTCGACAAGTTGGCCGTCGGCGGTTACTTCAAGACGTACGAGAGCCCCTCGTCGGTGTTCCAGAACACCTACACGGCCGGGCTCACGATCGCATATGATGACAGCGCCGCACTCGGTGCCTTCGCACTGCATCCGTACGCCTTGGTCGAGTTCCAGCTCGAAGGCACCACGGGCAATAACTTCGGCGCCGTCAACGGCCCCTTCGTTCCGTCCGTCATCCAGCAGCATGGCCGCGGCCAGTACTATGAAGTCGGTATCGCCCCCGGACACACCTGGGGTGACCTGACCCTGTCGCTCCCGATCAAAGGCGGCTTCGGCAGCGGCGGCTTCTACCTCGGCAACCGCGGCTTCGGCTTCGTCTCCGTCGGAGCCCGTGCTGACTACGCGCTGCACTTCGTGCCCGCCTGCCTCGGCAAGTGGACCGTCAGCGCCGGCGCCACCTACTACCGCCTCGGCGGCAACAACAATAACCTGCTCGGCACCACCCCGCTCAGCGGCGCGTCCGGCGCTGGCCTCTCCCAGCTGCGGACTGACAAGAACCAGCTCGTGTTCCAGGGCGGCCTCAAGGTCGCGTTCTAAGGACGCGGGACTAATCTTGTCCTGAAAATTCAACTCCCCCGGGTCGGCAACGGCCCGGGGGAGTTTTTTTTGCCCTAAAAGTCACCCCGGCCCAGAAATCCGGCCGGTCCCCCAGACGCGGCACGGCACGGATCGGACCGCGAGACAGCTCCACAACGGAGGCGAGGTTTTGAACCACGCGCTTGTATCGCGGACAATCCTGTCCGCCGATTTACAAAGCAGGCAAGGCTCGCCACCTCGTGCGCCGGGAGGGCACAGGTGGCAGGTTGGCGGGTTTTGAATTCGTGCGCGCAAGGTGTGCCGCACCGCCTTGCTGCGGAACTACTTCGGCGACGTGTCCACCAGGCGCACAATCACATTGTCGCCGGACCACTCGATCGGCGTCGCGGGGTCAGCGAATCCGAATTTCTCCCAATACAGCGTCCATTCGCGGCGTCGCACCGTGCAGATCGCAGAGCCGTGCTGCTTCAGAAATGCGCGGAGCCCAATGGCCGCTCCTTGCCCGTCCAACCCGGCGATCACCGGCAGATCGTGCTGCGTCCACTTGAACGGCTTTTCCCTGAGCCCGATCACCGTCATCTGCGCATGCGTGCGGTCGTGCGTGTAATAATGCACGCCGCGCACGAGGAAAATCCCGCCGACGAGCGGTTCGTTGCCCCTGCGCATCCGCATCATCTTCTCCGCCGCAGGACGCGCCGAGCTGTATTCGTCCACATGATCCGCGGAAAAAGTGAGCGCGCCCACGACGAGCGCAATCGTCGCCGCGGCATTTGCAATCACCCATCCGCCAACGCGCGCGCGCCACACGAAGACCAGCCCCACGGCGAGACAGCCGGAGAAAAGCAGCGCCGGCGTCGCAAACGGCTTCGCCAGCTTGATGAACGGCGCGGCGACCCCGATGCCGATCTGCACCACGCTCAGCAAGATCACCACCACGCGCTCCTTCGCGTCGCGGAATCCCTTCTCCCACAGCTCATCCAGCGCAAGCGCGACGATCATCGCGAGCGGCACAAACATGAAGAAGCCATACGACGGCAGCTTCGACTGCGCGGCGGTGAGCAAGACCAGGCTTGTGAGCAGCCAGCACCACAGGAACGCGAGCCGCGCATCGTGCCGGATGCCGCCGCGGATTGCCCGCGAGCATGCGGTGACCACCGCGGGCATCCACGGGATCGATCCGCCGAGCAGCACCGCAATGTAGTACCAGAAGTGGTTGTTCGCCAGATGCTCCGCGCGGAAGAAGCGCATGATGTTCTCATGCACGACGAACGCATCAAAATATGCCCAGCCGAACTTCCAAAACATCACCGCATACCACGGCGCGGCGATGGCCAGATACAGCGCGATCCCTGCCCACAGCGCACGTCCGCGGTACGGGTGCGGGCGCTTCATCACGAGTGAAAAAGTCACCGTGGCGAGCAGCGAGGCGATCGCGCCGACCGGCCCCTTGATGAACATCGCGAGGCCGCCGAACGCAAAATGCAGTAACACCCATCGCGTGCGCTTTTCCGGATCCTCCATCGCGAGCCAGTAGCAGAACATCCCACCCGCGATGAACAGCGCCAGCGCGATGTCCGTGAGCATGAGCCGGGACATGATCGCATATTCCAGCCCCGACGCGAGCACCACGCCCGCAAGCAGCCCCGCGCGGCGGTTCCACACGCGCGCCGTGAACGCGTACACGAGGAAGACCATCAGCGTCCCCGGCAACGCAGACGGCAGCCGGCCCGCCCACTCGTTCACATCGAAAATTTTGAACGAAGCCGCAACCAGCCAGTAGTAGAAGACCGGCTTTTCAAACTGCGGCTCACCAAAAATCTTCGGCGTCACCCAGTCCCCGCCCTGCAACATCTCCTGCGCCGTCACCGCGTAAAACGGCTCGTCCGGATCGATCAGCCCGATGCGCCCGAGCCTCGCCCAGAAAACCAGCACGCAAAGGACGAGGAGGATGAGGAAGTCGCGGAGTTTCAATGTCGGAAAAATGTCGGTGTTGATGACAAGCCGTCGCGGCGTGCGGGCCGGGACAAGTCGGGAGAAACATGCAATGCGTCAACTCGGAAACACTCCCGTAGCCGCCGATGGCACAGACCGCGTGAAAAGTCGCGGAGGGCCGGAAGACAGGCGTCCTCGCCTGTCATGGCAGACAGACTTCCAGCCTGTAGGCTCCGTGCACAGCAGCCCGGAGGCCCGCCTGCCCTCACAGCCGGGACGGCTGTTTTCCGCCGCACGCGGACTTTTCACATAGTCTCGGCAGGAGGCGGGCTGTTCCGACGCGGCGTTTGAAAGTCCAGCAAGACCAGCTCGTGCTCTCACGTGCGCGGCTACAACCCCTCCGCAAGCCCCGGCACGCGCGGATCGCTCGCTCCCACGAAGCCCTTTCCATCCGCAGCGCGACCGACCGCATTGCACGCGCCGAATGCGCCCGCGGCGGAAACTTTTTGCCCGCGCGATTTCAATTCATCGAGCACCGGCGCGCCGATGCGCTCCTCGATCTTCAGCTCATCAGGGCTCCACTGATGATGAAAGCGCGGCGCGCCGATCGCCGCCGACAGGTCCATCCCGAAGTCAACCACGTTCACTATCGCGAGCAGCGTCTGCGTGATGATCGTCGGCCCGCCAGCCGCGCCGACCGCGAGCACGGGCTGGTCGCCGCGCAGCACGATCGTCGGGCTCATGCACGAGAGCGGGCGCTTGCCGGGCGCGACTGAGTTTGCCTCCGCGCCGATGAGGCCGAAGTGATTCGCGACGCCGGGCTGCGCGGAGAAATCGTCCATCTCGTTGTTCAGCACGATGCCGGTGCCGGGCACCACGACCTTGCAGCCGAAGCCCGTATTGATCGTCGCCGTGCATGCGACCCAGTTTCCCTCGGCGTCCGCGGTGGAAAAGTGCGTCGTGTGCTTGCCGAAAATCTCATCGTATGCGCGCTCAGGCATCCCGTGTCCCTCGACGACCGACGCGCGCTCCATGCGGATATTTCCCGCGAGCACCTTCGCGTAATCCGCACCCACGAGGCCGCGCGGCACTTTTGCAAAGGCCGGGTCGCCCAGCCAGAATGCGCGGTCGGCGAATGCGAGCTTCATCGCCTCGGTGGTGAAATGCACAAAGTCCGCGCTGCCAGCACCCATCGCTTTCACGTCGCGAGTTGCGAGAATGTTCAGTAGTTGCGCGACATGCACGCCGCCGGAACTCGGCGGGGGAAAGCTCGCGATGCGGTGCCCGCGATACTCCGTGAACACCGGCTCGCGCAGCTCGATGCGGTAGTCGCGGAAATCCTGCTCCGTCAAAATCCCGCCGTTCGCCTTCATCCAAGCGCCCGCGGATTTTGCAAATTCCCCCTCGTAAAACCACCGCGTCCCCTGCTCCGCGATCGCGCGGTAGCTGCGCGCGAGGTCGGGCTGCTTCAGCGTCTCACCCTCGCGCAACGGCGAGCCGTCCGCCTTCAAAAAGACCACGCGCGAAGAGGGAAATTTCGCGAGATTTTCCGCCGCGCCCTTCAATTTCCGAGCGTACGCAGCGTCAACCACGAAGCCTTTTTCTGCAACCTCAGCGGCAGTTTTCAGATGCTCGGCAAGCGGACGTTTTCCAAAATTCCGCACCGCGTGCTCATACGCCGCGAGCGCGCCGGGCGTCGCCGCTGCGAGCGCGCCCGTCTGGCTGAGCGCAGTGTCCGCCTTTCCGCCGCGGAGATACATGTCGTGCGTCGCGGCGCGCGGCGCGGTCTCGCGTCCGTCAATCGCGATGAAGCGACCGTCCGCAAGCCGGATCAGCATGAAGCATCCGCCGCCGATTCCAGAATTGTGCCCGTCCACCACGCCGAGCGTGAGGGCGGCCGCCACCGCCGCATCAATCGCATTGCCCCCGTGCCGCATCGCATCCACGCCCGCGTGTGTCGCGAGCGGATGCACCGTGGCGACCATCCCGCGCTCCGCAGTTGCGGCGGGCGCGACGTTCATCATGGCGGACATCGCGAAAAGGGCGGCTGTGAGGAGGCGGCGTTGCACATGCATGGCTGGAGCCCGCGATGCGAGCACCGCGGCCCGCCCGCTCCAATCCAAATCGCGCACCCGCGCACGCGCAGGATCAGTTCTCCGCGGCAGGCGTCGCGACGATTCCCGCTGTCGCCGCAAGCCTCGCGGCGTGTGCGCGCTTGCGTCGCGTCTTTGCGAGCACGAGGCCGAGATACGCGACGAATGCGACATTGATCACGAGCAGCGAGACCTTCAGCAGCGTCACGCCGAGCGCGATGGCGTAGATTTCGAAAGGGATGTAAATCGCCGCGGCCACGAGCGCGATCCATTCGGCCCAGCGCCGCGCGAGCCACAGCCCGTACGCCTCGAAGAACCGCAGCGTCGCATACGCGAGTGCGAGCATCATCCACATGCCGAGCGCGAACTTCTCGGGATTCGCGAGCATCTCGGTGATGAGGTGCGGCGCGCGCGCGGAGTCATCAAGGTGGAAGGTCACCACGACCCACTGGATGACGGGATTCTGCTGATGCCCGGCGAGGCCGAAGAGAAGCAGCGCGATCACCACGGCGAGGACTCCCTTCACGGCTTCAAGCACGGCGATCAGCCGCAGGCCGAGAGTGGGTTTGTTGGGTTCGATCACCATGATGACACGCTTCTCATAATATGTGGAGTTTCACAAGTCCGGCGCGGCCCCGATGTTGGAAAAAATCGCGCGATGGAATTCCAACCTCTGACCGGGGCAGGCCCGTTCACTCCGTCTTTTTCGTCCGCCGGAAAAACGGCTTTGCCACATGCTCATAGTGCTCCGGCGCGATTTCGTGCGCCGTCTTAAAATGCACCTTCCCCACGCGGCGTAGCACATCCGGCCCGAGCTTCGCCACGAGTTCCCTGCCGATGATCTTCACCCGCGGGTCAGAGGATCCGCGCGGCAGATCCACGCCCATGTCACGGCTCGTGTCGCGCATCCAGTTGATGAACCGCTCGCGCGCAATGATGGACGCCGCGGCCACCGCCACATCGCTCTCCGCCTTCGTCCGCGCATCGAGCTGGATGTGCTTCGCCTTCTCGGAAAATGCCCGCTTGATCAGCGATGCGCTTGCGAATTTGTCGCTCAGCGCACGCGGGCAGTCGGGCCGCAGATCGAGCAGGTTCTCGATCACCTTCGCGTGGCCCCACCCCAGCATCTTGTTGAGGTTACCGAATTTTTTGTAGAGCTCGTTGTACTTCTCCGGCCCGAGCGTGATGCTCGTCACGAAGACGCCGTCCGTCTCCCGGATTTTCTTCGCGAGTTCACGGATGCGGAGGTCGCTGCCGATGCGCTTGCTGTCCGTGATGCCCGCCTCCATCAGCGTGCGCGTGTTCGTCTCGTCCGTGTATGCGCCGGCGATCACCAGCGGTCCGAAAAAGTCGCCCTTCCCGCTCTCATCCACGCCAAAGTGCGGCGTGAACATCTCCGGATTGTGCACCTCCTCGTAGCCGAGCTTTGCCTCACCGAGCACCTCCGGCTCGAGCGTGAACTGCACGAACTCCTGCGTCCCGCGCCCCTGCACCACGCACTTCGGCCCCTTCTCGTACACCGCCACCGTCAGCCGGTCCTTCTGCGCGAAATAAAGCGTATAAGGACGCTCCTCAAATTTCCATCCGCGCTCCGTCAGCAGCACGCGCAGCTTCACCGCCTGCGCGGATGTGATCGCGCACGTGTGCAGGGTGATCGGCTTCGGCCCCTCAGGTTCGTCGTTCGTTTTCTTCGGCATGAAAGTGCGAGCACACTGCGCGACCGGGCGCGCGTGTGGAAACCGAAAAGCGTGAAATGGGGCACGCCATCTCTACAAAAAAACACGGACGAACTGAAAAGCGTTCTCCTCCGACGATCTTGCAAAACCCAAAGCGCGGAGCGCGGACGTGAGAAGGGATGGACAAAAAGTGGGGGGCGAAGGGGCGGGGAATGGAGTGACGCGCAGCCG
>Ga0194061_1000870_pt1 | contig 18409 bp, 21 predicted proteins | sample SepL2221m_MetaG_FD_163423 | JGI IMG/M metagenome (GOLD analysis project Ga0194061, IMG submission 163423) | Anoxic zone freshwater microbial communities from boreal shield lake in IISD Experimental Lakes Area, Ontario, Canada - Sep2016-L224-21m | ecosystem: Environmental > Aquatic > Freshwater >... | reverse complement strand
GTACCAGTTGGAATCACAAAGGCTAACGTCAAGGTTGTCATCGCTGATGGCTTCCAGACACGTGCTGCTGTTTGTAAGATTGCAACAGAAGCTGTTTGTAAGGCAAACGGTATCTAATTCATTAGATTCCATAAGCTCTACATAGCTTTTAATAGCTAACGCTTAAGAATCCGGTTCGGGGATTTCCCCGGACCGGATTCTTGTTAGTAGGATAAGAAAATAGCAATATTCCGTTTATCGAGAGGCGCTCATGAGCACACCGTTGCTTTCGCTCAAAGGAATTAATAAATCCTTTGGTCCAGTCCATGTATTGAAAGATGTTAACTTCGATATCTACCCAGGACAGGTCACCGCTCTCGTTGGAGATAACGGTGCAGGTAAATCCACTCTCATTAAATGCATTGCAGGTATCTACACCCCTGAAAGCGGAGATTTCATCTTCGATGGCAACAACGTCACAATCGATGGACCTCGAGCTGCCACTGCGCTTGGAATTGAAATTGTGTATCAAGATTTAGCTCTCTGCGACAACCTCGACATTGTTCATAATATGTTCCTGGGTCGTGAAGAGAAGAAGGGCATCACCCTTAACGAAACCTCGATGGAGTCACTCGCACGCAAAACTCTGGATGGACTCAATGTCCGTACAGTGAAATCAATCCGACAGACCGTTGCATCTCTGTCAGGCGGACAACGTCAGACCGTTGCGATCGCTCGTGCGGTACTGTGGAATTCAAAGGTAGTAGTGCTTGATGAGCCAACAGCAGCACTTGGCGTTGCGCAAACTGAGCAGGTCCTAAATCTCGTACGTCGCCTGGCCGACAATGGGCTTGCTGTTGTTCTTATCAGCCACAATCTCATCGATATCTTCCAGGTAGCTGACAATATTGCAGCTCTCTATCTTGGAAATATGGCAGCACAAGTAAAGAAGTCAGATGTCACAACAAACCAAGTTATCGAATTGATCACTACTGGTAAATCTGAAGGAGTGACAAAGTAATGGCTACTCAATCTGTCTTAGAGAAAGAGACTCTCAAGGGAGCAGCCTCTAACTACCTTTCTCGCGTCAAAGCTGGCGACATCGGTTCACTTCCCGCTGTATTAGGACTTGTTTCACTCGTTGCAGTATTTGGCGCAATGTCAGAGTTCTTCCTTACCAATCGCAACTTTGCAAATTTGCTCACACAGGCGGCTCCAGTGATGGTGATTGCTATGGGCCTTGTCTTTGTTCTTCTGCTCGGCGAAATTGATCTCTCTGCAGGGTATGCATCAGGTGTATGTGGTGCTGTTCTCGTACTTCTTGTTACCAATCATGGATGGAGCTGGTACTCAGCGCTCGGCGCAAGTATCGCCGTTGGCGGAGTTCTCGGAACCCTCATCGGAACTCTGGTCTCCAGACTTGGAATTCCATCGTTCGTTGTTACATTGGCTGCATTCCTAGCATTCCAAGGCGTACTTCTCCTGCTTGCTGGTGAAGGTGGAACAATTCCTATCGCCGATAAGACAATCTTGGCTGTAGAAAATAGCAATCTCACACCAAACCAAGGTTGGATTTTGTGGGCCGTAACATCGGCGCTCTATGTATTGAGTGGACTCAATCGAATCAACTCTCGTCGCAAGGCTGGGCTCGTTGTTGAATTAACGCAGCTCTGGGCGATGAAAACAGGTGCTCTTCTTATTATCACCGGTGGTGCTGTCTATACCCTCAATCAAGAACGTGGATTATCTGCCGCAAATAGCACCAAGGGCGTTCCCTTTGTTGCTCCGCTTATTCTCGCTATTTTGGTTGTTGGTACCTTTGTTTTATCTAAGACTGCTTTCGGCCGACACATCTATGCAGTCGGCGGTAACGCTGAAGCCGCACGACGTGCCGGTATCAATGTAAAGCGGGTACGTACAATCGCCTTCGTTCTCTGTTCCGCACTTGCATCGATTGCAGGAATGCTCTTTGCATCTCGCATGAATTCAATCTCTCCATCAACCGGTGGATCTTCCACACTTCTCTATGCAGTAGGTGCCGCTGTCATCGGTGGCGTCTCACTCTTCGGTGGTAAAGGTCGCATGCGCGATGCAATTCTCGGAGGGCTTGTTGTAGCTGTTATTGATAACGGAATGGGTCTGCTTGGTTATGGCGCTGGAATTCAATACCTCGTCACTGGCGCAGTTCTCTTGGTATCTGCAGGCGTCGATGCAATTTCACGTCGTGGAGCCTTAGCTAACTAATCAATAGGTACTTTGCAAGCATGGATTTGTTGCATCAGCGAAAGGCGCGTAGCCTTAGCGTCATGCAACTCCAGCGGGAGTGGTGAAATGGCAGACACGCAAGTCTTAGGAACTTGTGCTCCGGCGTGCGGGTTCAAGTCCCGCCTCCCGCACCAGAAGTAGACGGTCAAGAAAGATTAACGATGGCAAAGCAATCTCCAGCCAAGATAAAGAAGCTCCGTGGCGAAGCTATGCGTGCAGCGGCTGCTCGAAAAGCAGAGCGCGCACAGAGTAGAGATACATCTGCGCAAGGTGATGCCGATCTCGATGCCTATGCCGCAGTCGATGGCGTCTGGCGCGAACTTGGACTGGCTGCACCAGCACGTCGAGCCCTCATCGATGAGGGGTATTACAAACTCAGCGACCTTCGTAAGACCTCACTCGATGCCATTAAAGACCTGCACGGAATGGGTCCCAATGCGATCCGCATCATCATCTCTGCAATGAAGAAAGCTGATCTCTCACTCCGGAAGTAAGCGCCTGCAAGTCATTTGCAGATGAGAAATACCGGCGATTTTTATTATCAATTTCCTTCAGTTAATATTTCCCACGTTCACGAGTTCTACGTACTAGCCCCGGCTTAGTAGACGGCAACCCTCCACCGCGGTGGGGTGCTCCGGGTGACGAACAGGTCAGTTAACTGGCAAGCGCGAATTTCAAAGCTGAATACATCGCACTCGCTAATAACTGACATCTACTGCGATGGAGATATACATGTCTAACAATTGGTCATTTGAAACCCTGCAGATACATGCAGGACAAACTGCAGATCCGACAACAGGTGCACGAGCACTTCCGTTGTATCAGACAACTGCTTATGAATTCCGCGATACAACCCATGCTGCAAACCTCTTTGGTTTAGCTGAACTTGGCAATATCTATACCCGCATCATGAATCCAACTCAGGATGCTGTCGAGCAACGTCTGGCAGCTCTCGAAGGTGGCGTTGCCGCGCTGTTAGTTGCATCAGGTTCTGCGGCAACTACGTACTCAATCCTCAATGTTGCAGAAGCTGGCGATCACATCGTCTCTAGTCCAAGCTTGTATGGTGGAACCTATAACTTATTCCACTACACACTTCCTAAGTTCGGCATCGAGGTCACATTCGTTGATGATCCGGGTGACCCAGAGTCATGGAAGAAGGCTGTCAAGCCAAATACAAAGGCGTTCTTCGGCGAGACGATTGCGAACCCAAAGAATGAGATTCTGGATATTAAAACTATTGCAGATATCGCTCACTCAGTTGGCGTTCCACTGATTGTTGATAACACGGTTGCAACTCCCTACCTGATCAAGCCAATTGAGTATGGAGCAGATGTTGTTGTTCACTCAGCTACTAAGTTCTTGTCAGGACATGGAAACGCTGTCGTAGGTGCAATTGTTGATGCAGGTAAGTTTGATTACGCACAACATCAAGATCGCTTCCCTGGTTTTAATAAGCCAGACCCTAGCTACCATGGCTTGGTCTTCTCACAGGCGCTCGGAGTTGGCTCTGCATTCGGCGCGAACTTGTCCTATATCTTCAAAATTCGCTTACAGTTACTTCGCGATATCGGGGCTGCAGTATCGCCATTTAACGCATGGTTACTTGCACAAGGCCTTGAAACTCTCTCGCTACGTATGGATCGCCATATCGAAAATGCGAAGGCAGTTGCTACGTGGCTGGAGGCGCATCCAGATGTTGAGAAGGTGAACTATGCAGCTCTGAAATCATCACCCTGGAATGCACTTGCTACCCAGTATGCCCCTAAGGGACCTGGCGCAGTATTGTCATTCGAACTTAAGGGTGGCATTGAAGCGGGCAAGAAGTTCGTTGAATCTCTCGAACTCTTTAGCCATGTTGCCAATATCGGTGATGTTCGTTCGCTCGTTATTCATCCTGCAACGACAACACACTCACAGCTATCTCCAGAGGAGCAGCTGGCTGCTGGCGTAACTCCAGGGCTTGTTCGCTTAAGTCTTGGCCTAGAAAATATCATAGACATCAAGGCAGATCTGGAAGCAGGTTTTACAACTGCTCGGGGTTAAGCGTTAATTGATAAAACTATAAATAACGAGAAGGCCGCCAACAGTGATCACAATTGCTGTGGCGGCTTTTTTGTTGAGAAAATCTTTTCCAACGCTTGTAAATGTAGCTGCGAGAAGTAGCGCGCCCGGAAGAATCAAGAGCAGGCTGTGCGCAAGCACTGATGATTTACCTGTCTGATATCGCAGATTAATAAGACCAACTGCAAGAAGAAGGTAGCCACCCATACGAAAATTATTGATGCGCTGCATGTTCATAGTGCGATAGTAAAGCAGAAGGGCGCCGGTTACCCGACGCCCTTCCGTTAATTACTTATTAACTTTGTAAGTTAATTAGTGATCTGCTGGCATACCTTCTGCGTGTGACTTCATGCGTGCGATCTTCAAAATTGTAAGACCGAATACGCACTTCGCGAGAATATCTGCAACGGTGTAACCAACCTGCACACCTACGAATGAACCTGCTGTTGGAGCACCATTCATTCCGAGGATGTATGAGATTGGGTAAACGCCCCATGTAGCAACGAGAAGCAGACGAAGACGTCCGATTGTCTCTGCTACGCCAGCTGGCTGGCGATCAAGTGACTTTCCAAGCTCTACGAAGAGTACGTAAAGGATGTAGATGAATGGGATTGTTGAAAGAACACCGTAAAGGACCTGTGTGTTCTTCACTGTTGAAATCTGTCCTGGGTAACCAAGCGCGATCATTGCAGCTGATGCTGGAACTAGGCGTGTGATAAGTGAACGTGAAACTTCCTTAGCAAGTGCCAATACTGCAATAACTTCTACGAGTAGAAGTGGCACTGTGAGAAGCCAGTCAACATAACGATATGCCTCGTTAAATGCACCTTGGTCTCCACCAAGCTTTACTGCGTGGTCCATTGAAGCTTCAGAGAATGAGTTGAAGATTCTGAAGTAGTGGTAGCCAGCAATGAATGTAACCATTGATGACATCACTAGAGCATTGCGGTACTTAGGCAGAACGCGTGACTGTGATACCAAGGTATAGACAGTGCAAGCGAGCATTGAAATCAAACCAAATGAGAAAATGTTATAAACAATGTTCCACTGGTTGTTGTCGAGTGTTACTGACATGTAGTAAGCCTCCATGAGTGCTATCTCAGTGCCAACCATTCGGTTGGCACGGCCGGAAATCCATGAAGTCCTCGAGGAGCCTCAGTGATGACTGACACTCGAATTGTGAACTACTTGCAAGAGTTTTGCACTCACCTACGAGACTTTTTTTAACTTTTTTTCGACTTGCGTGAGCGTAAATTGCCCCTAGAATCGGACATTTTGCTCCGATGGGTACCCTTACCAAGTGATAAACCAACTACGAGAACTGCGTGGCTACAAGGGCTTTTCAAGCCTGGCCTTCTCGCGCTTCATCTCCAATGTTGGCAATGGCGTCTCTCCCATCGCCCTTGCCTACGGCGTCTTAAGCCTTCCTCACGCCACAGGTAGGGACCTCTCGATAGTGATGGCGGCGCGCTTTGTGCCACTACTGGCCTTCATGCTCTTCGGTGGCGTCATCGCAGATCGGTTCCAGCGCAATCGTCTCGTCGGTGGAAGTGACATGCTCGGAAGTTTCTTGGCCGCAACCAGTGCCATCTCACTCATCGCAGGTTTCTCCAGCGTTTGGTTGCTGGCACTCATGGGTGGACTCTTTGGAATTCTCAACGCCATCTGGTGGCCCGCAATGTCGGGTGTACTTCCTGAAATATTGCCAAAAGAGAAGCTACAAGAAGGAAATGCTGTCATCGGTTTAATGACAAATATTGGTTACATCATCGGAACTCTCGGTGGCGGAATTCTTGTATCAACTGTCGGATCTGGATGGGGATTGCTCGTTGATGCAACCTCCTTCTTCATCGCAGGTGCCATCGTCTGGAATCTGCCACTGATTGGAAAGATTAAAGAGAAGAGTCCAGGAATCATTCATGATCTGATTGTCGGGTGGAGAGAATTTATTTCCCGCAGCTGGGTTATTACGATGGTGATCTCATTCTCACTGATCAATATGGCATTTGAATCTATGCTCTCAGTTTTAGGGCCACTTAACTTTAGTAATCCAACTTCCGGTCCAAGAGAATGGTCCTATAACTTAGCTGGCCTGACCGTAGGAATGTTGCTCGGTGGCATCTGGGTATTAAAAGTCAAGATTGGCCGACCGCTCTATCTCTCGATGGTTCTGATCGCCTTTTCTGTAGTCTGGGATTTTGCTCTCGCCTTTGATTACTCACTCCCCCTCACAGTGATTGCCTCAATCTTCTCTGGAATCAGCGTTGAAGTCTTTATGGTCACCTGGAGTACCTCGCTACAAAGCCATGTTCCCGAGGAGTCATATTCACGGGTGAATTCATATGACGCGCTGGGTTCGTATGGAATTGCACCTCTTGGGATCGTTGCAGCTGGCCCACTTGCAATGCACTTTGGTGTCAATTCAATTCTCTTCGCAACGGGGGCAATTACGCTGATTGCCTCAGTGGCCTCGCTGCTCGTTCCCTCTGTCAGAAACTTGCGAAACGATTAGGCTTGCGGATATGAGTACGGATCCGATTCAAGCCCCACCAAAATTGCGTGGCTGGTTTCATCTCGGTGCAACGCCTGTCGTTATTATCGCGTCTCTTGTTTTATTTATCCTAAGTCGTGAATCTTTTAAATTTGCAGTTGCTCTCTACTCCATTACCGCCATCATGCTCTTTAGCGTCTCCGCTGTGTACCACCGCGTTCCTTGGGTTCCGGCTAAGAAGAAGATTTGGCGCCGATGGGATCACGCGAATATCAATCTCTTAATTGCTGGTTCATACACACCATTCGCAGTTGCACTTCTTAATAACCACGATCGCGATGTCTTACTAGCGGTGGTATGGACAGGCGCGCTCTTGGGCGTTGCGCTGCGAGTTTTCTGGGTTGGTGCACCTCGATGGCTCTACGTTGCAAATTATTTACTACTCGGATGGGTTGCGGTGATCTACACACCTCAGCTCTATAAAGAGGGTGGTCTTTGGGTGTTACTTCCCATCATCATTGGTGGCCTGCTCTACTCAATCGGTGCAATCTTCTATGCGCTCAAACTGCCTGGCCGATATGCCAAGTACTTCGGCTTCCATGAGCTCTTCCATATCTGTGTGCTCGCCGCATGGATTTCGCAGTATCTAGCGGTCTCTATCGCCATTTACCGAAAGTAGCCTGATGCCCTAATCTTGGGCTCTATATATTCGAGATCGATGGAGAGTTCACACCATGGCAGAGAAGAAGTTTCGTAGCTGGGTAGGTTTTCGCGAAGAAGAAGAGCGCGCACCTATAGCTAACCCTGTCGACCGAATCCGCGAACTCGAATCACAATTAGCAGATCTTCGCTCACGTCGCGACATCACCGGCTTAAGCCGTGAAGAGTTTGAAATTCTCGCAACTGAAACTGCGATGTCGATGATCAAATCGGCACAAGCCCGTGAAGCAAAGGCGCATTCGACTGCCGACAGGCTCATCGCTGAGACAACTCGCAGCGCAAAAGACACACTTGAAGGCGCTGAAAATAAGGCGCGCAGCATCCTGGCAGGAGCTGAATCTCGTGGTCGCAAATACATTTCAACTGCCGAATTAGAAGCTGCCGAACTTGTCCGCGATGCCAGCCGCCAAGGTGATTCCATTATCGATGCAAAGCGTCGCGATGCTTCGGCTCTGACAACCGCTGCTCGTCGCGAGGCTGAGACTGTCATCTCTGCGGCCGCAGAGAACGTTAACGAATATCAAGCATGGCTCGCAGATATCCTCGCTGAATCAGAGCGTCTCTATCGCAGCCAGTCATCTGCACTCACAGCTGCCGAGAGTGCAATTGCACAATCTCGCGAGAAGTTAGATTCATCATTTGCTCGCTTAGCAAAGATGCAGCAAGTCGTAGATAACTCACTCAATGCAGATGGCACAGTCAAGAAGTCTGCGCCCATACGAGTAGAGAGCAAGCGCACACATTCCGCTATTGCAGCACCTAAGAAAACTGCAAAGAAGACTGTTAAGAAGGCTGCTAAGAAAACTTCAGCAAAGCGTAAGTAATTTCCATGGCTACCAAACGCGGTATCCAGTACATCCCTGCAATAGATGGGCTGCGTGCACTCGCAGTTATTGCAGTCATGTTCTACCACCTAGGGTTTTCATGGATCCCTGGTGGATTTCTCGGCGTTGATCTCTTCTTTGTCATCTCTGGCTATGTCATTACTCGATTACTACTCGATTCAATCGCCCAAAGCGGTGGCTTAGACCTGCGCGGTTTCTATATTGCTCGTGCGCGAAGGTTGCTTCCGGCGCTCATCTTTATGGTGGTCTCAACCATCATTGGAATTGGAATCTGGGCCCCAGACACAATCAAACGGCTGCTGACGGATACTCCATTCTCACTGACCGGAACAATGAATTGGTGGCTGGTCGCCCATCATCAGGATTACTTTGAAAGTATTGGACGTCCTCCACTTCTGCAGCACACCTGGTCACTCGCTGTCGAAGCTCAGTTCTATCTAGTGTGGCCACTGATTCTCTACTTCATTCTGAAGCGATTGGGAAAGAAGATTATTCCAGCAGCATCACTTGTTATTGCTGCAGCATCTGGAATTGCACTTCTCTTAGTTTCATTCTCACTCGATGCATCTAATGCGTCAAAGGTAAGCCACGTCTACTTTGGAACTGATACCCACAGCATCGGACTCTTTCTCGGCGCAGCACTTGCGGTCAGCTGGATCCCGCAGAATTTTAAGGTCACCGTCACACAGCAAGCACAGAATTTTATCGATGGCGTTGGAGTCTTTGGTTTTATCGGAATTCTGAGCTGCTTCCTCTTTATCGATGAAACACAACCAACGCTCTATAAAATCGCATTCCCTCTTGCTGGTTTATTTGGTGCTGCAATCATTATGTCAGTTGTACACCCTGCTTCACGCTTTGCTCCAGTTCTACAGAACCCTGTCTTTCTCTGGATTGGCGAACGTTCCTACGCAATCTATCTCTGGCATTGGGTTATCTTCCAAGTCACGCGACCATCTCTAGATCTGGCTGGGCAACAATGGGCTCTCTACGCACTGCGCATTTTGATTGTCTTTGCGCTCAGTGATATCTCGCTGCGATTTGTGGAACTTCCTATACGGCGCGGAGTATTTCAATATTGGCTCAAAGGTCTGAAATATCGAACTAAGAAGGATCGCAATCTGCAGACACGCTTATTTACTGCATTAGTAGTTCTCCTTATGGTTATTGGCTCACTTGTCAGCGTTCGCGCTATTCATATCGCAAGCCAAGAGCGAACAAAGCTTGAAGCATCTCTGACTGCACAACCTTCAGAGATAAAGGCTGCTACAACAGGTGGTTTATGGGTCACTGGTGATTCGGTGATCCTTGGCATTCGATCCGTACTGGGTGAGAACCACCCCATTGCACTGATTAATGCACGTATTGGAAGGCAAGCGCCCGAGCTGCTCGATGTCATGGTTCATGACAAGACGCAGGTAGTGGGATCGACTGTGGTCTTTGATCTGGGTAATAACAATGCCTTAAGTCGCGATCAAGTCGTTGCCATCTTTGATGTCGTTAAAGATCAACCAAAGATTATTGTCGTAAATACGGCAGTTCCCCGTCCTTGGAGAGAAGGCAACAATGCACTCCTTGCAGATGTTGCACGAAATTACTCGAATGTGACGATTGTGGATTGGAACGCAATTTCGCAAGGTCACCCAGAATATTTCGCACCTGATGGGGTGCACTTAGTACCGACTGGTGTTGCAATCTACGTGGCAGAGATTGAGAAAAGCCTTTAAATAAAAAAACCCCGCCCAGTTATGGACGGGGTTTCTCTTTAAGAATTATTCGAATTGACCTGCAAATCCAAATGCCTTTGCAACTCCCATTGAGCCATCTGCATAGACTGCAGTGACGCGGAATGAAGTTGATCCGTCTTCAGACTTCTTTGCAAACTCTGCAGAGAGGGTTGTTGCAGAAACTTCTGAAACAACAGTCCAACCACCTTGGTTTGAGCGAGTTTCAACTTTGTAACCCTTGATATCTCCCATTGGTGCAACCCATGTAATAACCATGGTCATCTTGGAGCTATCTTTCCAATTTCCAATAAAGCGTGATGGTGCTTCACCAGTGGTCGCAGCAGCTGCAGTTGTCGCTGCATCAGGTGTTGCTGCTGCCGAATCAGATGCCATCGCAGATGGGCTTGCAGCTGGCGCCGCTGGAGCATCATCCTTATTTTTTCCATTTGAAATCACGATTGCACCCAGTGCAAGAACACCCACGAGTACCAACAAGAGAACCTTGCTTGAAGATCCTTGCTTTGGCGCTGCAGATGGCTTAGTTGTCGCCTTTGCTGCTACCGGACGTGCAGAAGAACTTGGAGTTGTTGTAACGTTGACGCGAGATCCGCTCGTTGTTGGAACTGGAGGAATAACAACCTTAGAAGATGTTGACTTCTTGGCAGCAGACTTCTTTGCCGCCTTCTTAGCTGTCTTCTTAACAGTAGCTTTCTTCACAACTTTCTTGGCAGTTGTCTTCTTCTTTGCTGCAGTCTTCTTGACGGCTCGCTTCGCAGTTGTCTTCTTCTTCGCCGCAGTCTTCTTCACGGGAGACTTCTTTGCAGCTTTCTTCGCGGTTGACTTCTTAGGTGCAGCTTTCTTCGCTGCGCTCTTCTTCTTTACTGCCACTGTGTATCTCCTTGAGTTATGTAACGGTGGAATATGGGAAAAGTTTAACCTAGGGTTTTAAGCAAAGTGATCACATGAGGTGCCATTGCACGGAGTGATTTTCCCCGGTGGCTGATTGCATCCTTCTCATCCGCGCTCATTTGTGCGCTGGAGAGCTGGAGACCGTCAGGGCGAAAGATGGGGTCATAGCCAAATCCATAGTCGCCGATAGGGGCGCGCAGAATCCACCCATCGAAATGCGCTTCCTCGCAGTGGCTACGTCCATCGGGAAGATAGAGCGCTGCAACGCATGTGAAGTGTGCAGATCTTGCTTCATCTGGAATATCGAGTAATTGTTCTAATACCTTTGCCGTATTTGCTGCATCATCTCCATGGTTTCCTGCCCATCGCGCAGAGAAAATTCCTGGATCTCCCCCAAGTGCATCAACACATAACCCACTGTCATCTGCAATTGCAGGAATACCAGTTGCAAGTGACATCTCTCGAGCTTTCTTCAGGGCATTTTCTTCAAAAGTGGCTCCATCTTCGATGACATCATGAAGATCTGGAAATTGATCAAGCCCAACAAGATCAATTCCTCCAGGTGCTACTGCATCAAGGATGCGACGAAACTCTTCAATCTTTCCTTTATTGCGCGTTGCAAGTAAGAGCGTATGTGGCATTACTTGGAAAGTGCTTGCTTCTGTAGATCTGTAAGAGTTTTGCACCCTGCAACTGCAAGGTCGAGCAAAGAATCAAGCAGTACGCGATCAAATGGCGCACCTTCTGCTGTTCCTTGCACTTCGATAAAACGGCCATCGCCAGAACAGACAACGTTCATATCTGTTTCAGCGCGCACATCTTCTTCATAGCAGAGATCGAGCATAGGAACCCCATCAATAATTCCAACGCTTACCGCCGCAACTGAATCAGCAAGTGGCTTTGCACTGGCTTTGATGTGGCCCTGCTTCTGTGCCCAAGAAATCGCATCTGCGAGTGCAACATATGCACCAGTAATTGCGGCAGTTCGTGTTCCACCATCTGCCTGTAGAACATCGCAGTCGATAACGATTGTGTTTTCGCCAAGTTCTTTCATATCAACAATTCCACGCAGGGATCGTCCAACGAGGCGAGAAATCTCCTGAGTGCGACCGCCTAGTTTTCCTTTCACACTTTCGCGATCTGAGCGAGTGTGAGTTGCGCGTGGAAGCATTGCATATTCGGATGTGACCCAACCATTGCCAGAATCTTTCAACCAGCGAGGAACTCCAGGAGTAAAGGATGCAACGCAGAGAACTCGAGTCTTACCAAATTCAACAAGCACGGAACCTTCGGCGTGATCAAGCCACCCGCGAGTGATCTTTATTTCGCGAAGGTCATTTACTGCGCGTCCATCGTTGCGTGCCATTACGTGCCCCATTTTCGTCAGTAGTGCGTGTATTTAGAGATCTTGATGTTGTACAGAACCTACTTCAGGTCCTAAGAATCGTCGCGCAAGTACTTCAAAAGCCTTGGCATCTCCTGTCGCCAAGAACTTATGGCTAGCAGCACCTTGAGCTGGGTCGCGAAGAAGTGAATTTTCGACAAGCACTCGGTATAAATCTTTTGCAGTCTCTTCTGCACTTGATACGAGTGAGACTTGTTCACCCATTACATAGGAAATCACACCGGTAAGCAGTGGGTAATGCGTACATCCGAGGACCAAGGTGTCAATTTCGGCATCAACCATCGGTTGCAGATATTCGCGAGCGACTGTGGTGATTGCAGGACCGGATGTCTCACCGCGCTCGACAAATTCTGTGAAGAGCGGGCAGGCAATTGATGTAATCGTTAATTGAGGAGCTGCAGCAAAGGCATCAAGATATGCCTTGGAATCAATCGTTGCACGAGTTCCAATGACGCCAACTTTTCCAGAGCGAGTAGCTGCAAGCGCACGACGCGCGGCCGGTTGAATCACTTCAATAACGGGAACGGAGTAACGCTCACGTGCATCGCGCAACATGGCAGCGCTTGCGGTGTTGCAGGCAATAACAAGTGCTTTGACTCCTTGGTCAACTAAATAATCAAGAGTTTCTAATGAAAATTCGCGTACTTCAGCAATTGGCCTTGGACCATAGGGACCGCGCGCAGAGTCGCCAATATAGAGAGTTGATTCATTGGGAAGTTGATCCAGAATTGCGCGAGCAACCGTTAATCCGCCAACGCCAGAATCGAAGATACCGATTGGCGCGTTGTTCATGGTGCAAGTCTAACTTGCGTTAAGCCCAAAGAGTGCCGTCGAGCCCATCGGTAGCTTGCTCGATATGCGAGCCATAGACCCCAGTCGATAAGTATTTCCACCCAGCATCGCAGACAATAAAGGCGATATCCGCATCGCGCCCATCGCGTACTGCTTCAGTAGCCATCGCAATTGCTGCATGCAAAATCGCACCGGTGGAGATACCTGCAAAAATACCTTCTACTTCAAGAAGTTCACGGACACGCTTCACTGAATCTTCGGCACCTACTGAGAAGCGACGAGTTAAGACAGATGCGTCGTAGAGTTCTGGAACAAAACCTTCATCAATATTGCGAAGCCCATAGACCAATTCTCCGTAACGAGGTTCAGCCGCAATGATTTGTACATCAGGATTCTGCTCGCGCAAATATCGACCAGCGCCCATAAGTGTGCCGGTTGTGCCTAAGCCTGCTACGAAGTGAGTAATCGTCGGGAGATCTCTAAAGATTTCTGGGCCAGTGCCTGTGTAATGAGCTGCAGTATTTGCTAGGTTTCCATATTGATAGAGGAAGACATAATCCGGATTCTTTGCAGCAATCTCTTTCGCAACGCGCACCGCTTCATTGGAGCCACCGGCAGCTGGTGAGGAGATAATTTCAGCGCCCCACATCTCAAGGAGTTGGCGACGTTCAGGGCTTGTGTTCTCAGGCATGACACAGATCAGTTTGTATCCGCGCACCTTCGAAGCCATAGCAAGTGAGATTCCAGTATTTCCACTTGTGGGTTCAAGAATTGTCGAACCAGGTTTTAATAATCCATCGCGTTCTGCGGCTTCAATCATCGAAAGAGCTGCACGATCTTTAATAGATCCAGTTGGATTGCGATCTTCCATCTTGGCCCATAGACGAACGTTTGGGGAGGGAGAGAGTCGCGGCAAACCTATGAGTGGAGTATTACCAACAGATGATTCGAGTGAGTCGTAGCGAGCCATGTTTAGCCGCCGGCAACAGCAGGCAAGACAGTGATTGAATCTCCATCTTTAATCGCAGCTTCAAGGCCGCCAAGAAATCGAACATCTTCATCATTGACATAGACATTGATAAAGCGGCGAAGAGCGCCATTTTCAAGCAATCGCTCGCCCAAGCCTGCGTACTTTGCATCGAGATCAGAGATCACTGCAGAAAGAGTTGCGCCTTCTGCTTCTACTGATTTTTGATCTTTTGTATAGGGGCGGAGAATTGTTGGGATACGTACTTCGATTGACATGGTGCAATTATGTCGAATAAGTGCTGTGAACTCTAATTGAAAAATTATTAGTCAGTGATTGTGACGCTTTCTTCTGTTACAACGCCATCAATAATGCGATACGAGCGAAACTCAGTTGCAGGTGCAATCTCTTTGCGTGTAGAAACAAGCACATAATGAGCACCAGGTTCGCCGGCATAAGCGATATCTGTACGCGATGGGTATGCCTCTGTCTCGGTGTGCGAGTGGTAAATCACAACAATCTCTTCATCGTTATCGTCGACCTCGCGATAGAGGGCAAGTAAATCTTTAGGATCAAATTCATAGAAAGTTGGTGAATGTGCTGCATTGAGCATTGGTTTATGGCGAAGCGCCTGGCCAGAGCCTGCAGGCCCGAGAATCACACCGCAACATTCATCTGGGTACTCAGCTCGCGATTGTTCTGCGATCGCATCAACAAAGTTGCGCGATATTTCTAATGACATGGTGAAATCCTACCTGCTAATTTCTTTCCGAAAAATCAAGAGTTCCCGAGGGCAGATTCTGCATCCTCATCTGCATCATCGATGAGTGCAGTAAGAAGTGTTCCTTGCAACCACCCCAACCAGGTATAGACAGCATAGACACCACGAAGTGGATCATCGGGTGATAAAAGTTCCAACTCTTCCTGCGAATTCTTCTCAACTTTCAACCGTACCCCAAGAGCTAAACGAATATCGTTGAGAGCGCCCAACCAGGCATTGGCGCTGTCATGATCAAGATCAACCGTGCCATCATCAGCTGATTTCAGATGGATGCGCATTGAGATGGCATGTGCCTGCTTCTTCTGGCGCAACGTAGATTCGGTATACCGACGAAACTCAGATGCATCTACTTGGTCTGCATATGCATTGGGTAGCAGGCGGTGCAGGACTTCATCTTCCGGTGGAGAGTCATGTGAGGTAATTCCGACCATCGCCGCAAGTGGATCTTCTTGTCCGTGATCAATACGTTCGGCTAAGAGTTCGATAATTTGTTCGCAGAGATTGAGTAGTACTTCTTTCTCGCTCTCCCCAAATTGAGCGATATAGGAATGATCTCCGTGGCGGGCAAAGCCATCTGTAGAAGTCACAACTGATCACCGCGTTGCAACGTTGCCCATAAACCGTATTCGTGTAACCGTGCGACATCGTGCTCCATCTCCTCGCGACTGCCGCTAGAGACGATTGCCTTACCTTCGTTATGGACTTGGAGCATAAGCTCCGTCGCTCGTGCTTTGGGATAACCAAAGAGCTCCATAAATACATAGACCACATAAGTCTGCAGATTTACCGGGTCATCCCAAACGATAGTGACCCATGGCGTATCGCTGGAAAAGATTGCTTGTATCTCTGATTCGAGCTGATCTGCAATCTTTACCATCATCGGATAATGATATTAAATATTGGTGAAGTAACTACAGTCCAGAGCGCATCTGCTGCAACTGTTATTCGCATAGTAAGAATGGAGCGAGATACACCTGGAATGGAGATAGTAAAAGCTCCCTGCGCATCTGTGGTGACTGGCTGACCTAGTGGCTTCCAACTGCCTGCAATGAGTGATTCAACTTGAACATAATTTCCAGCCAGGCGTGGTCGCACAACTCCTGAAATTGTTGCGACTTCACCGCTCTTAATGGTGCCTGGTGCGCTCACTGTGAGCAGACGGTTGATCGTTACTGGAATATCTGCGCCGATTCCCTCAGAACGTTCCCACGTACCCTCTGAATGAATGCGAATTGCAGTTGTCTTTCCGATAATCAGCGGCTTCCGAAAAGTGCCATCTGCGCCTGTTGTAGCTGTTGCAAGAAGTCGATAATTTATATCTGAACCAGATCTTCCCTCAATCTTTACGGTGACATTGGCAATAGGAGATTTATCTTTAATTGAAAGTGAACCTGATACAACAATCGGGTTTCCATAATCAATGTCGGTTTTATCGATAGCTGCCGCAGCTGTGACTTGATCTGGGGCAATATCTTTTGCGACTTGTCTAATAGCTTCCATGGCAAGTGGCTCTTCCATGCCAAATGTCCAGGCTGTAATTCCACCGATGCGATATTTAGTAACGAGCGCTGCACGTACCGCCCAACTCTTTGCATCTTGGTACCACGCTGTACGTGTTGCTGTACACGTTGTAGAAAGCCCTGCACTCGTTACTCCGCTATAAATCTTTTGATAGGAGAAATTCATCTCTGCAAATTGTTCGTTATATGCCGGAGTCGCACCATATGTTGCTGCAAGAGAGGCTGCATCTCGCATTACAAAGGTTGCAGCTTTTGCTCCCACCTTGACGGTATTTGCAACGTTTGATGGACAGATACCGGAAACCGCAGTAACCCAATCTCGGCCATAACCAGGTACTCCCACAAATATTTTCGATGCCGGCATAATGGAGACTGCATATTGCACAGTGCGTTCAGCCCATGTGATCGGACCAAGAGGACCTGCAGATGCAACTGAATAGTCGTAGGTCATGATGCGAAGCTTGTCTATCGAGGATGCAATTGCTCCCCACGCATATACGTAATAGCCTTTTTGAACATCGTTAGGGTTGAGTACATACGGTGTTGAGATAGAAAGTAATTTGTTCTGTGCGTGCAGGGCTGTTGATAGCTCCTTAATGAAAGTGATCCATGAGGGCGCAGTGCTTGCCCACGTAGTATTTCCATCGACAAAGGCGAACCCTTCAAAATCTAAATCAATCCCGTCATAGTTATTTGCGGTCACTAAAGCCAAGATGGCAGAGATAATTTGAGCACGTGAAGTTGGTGATTTGAGAAGCCCCGCTAATACCAATTTATCTGTGCCATCAGTAATTGTTGGAATGATTGAATATCCAGCGTTGTGCAGTGCAGTAAGCGGTTCAGTAATCGGAACACTTGGATTTGCAGGTGCGTATAGATCGGAGACCACGGCAGCTTTAGCTTTTGCATCAAATTTCAAGGTATACCAAAATGGCATTACCTCTTTTATCAGATCTGAATTATTGAGCGCATCTGGAAGCGCGGTCTTCATCGAGTAATACGGAATCCACCCCGTCAAAATTTTGCGAGGCGGATTATCCGCAGCCTGTGCAATCGGGGCAACTAATGGCGCAGTCATCAGAATTGCTGCAATAAGTACCGTGAACCTGCGCATTCTCAGTACTGACCCTCGGGTCCATTGGGATCTCGCTTAATAATGTGCGAAATAAATCCGTACTCTCGATTGATAGAGAAGACGTGCACAATAATTGATATGGCCGCTATACATTTAATGGCAAGTGGGGCAACAATTATTACCGAGAGGCTGAGAAAGAGGCCAAGAAGATTGAGCGAAGCCAGAAATGATCTACGCATAATCAGAACTAGTCTGCTATTGCTCAGACCCTTTGCCCACTTTGAGGTGAGTAGCAGTGCGAGGGGCCCTGAAAAGAGAATAAAGGACATCAAGATGACGACAAGCAGAGCCAAGGAGTACATCTCACTTGCCTCCTATCTTCACTCTTCTAACTATCAAGCGGAGTCCACGTTGCATCGGTCGTTGCAAAGAGTGCCATATCAATCTGCCGACCATCATCACGTGTGACCTTGTTGCGCAGGATTCCTTCCTTTTCGAAGCCCGCACTCATCAAAAGTTTCTGGGAGGCAGAGTTCTCGACATCAGCTAATCCATCAATGCGTCGAAAGCCCAAAGTTCGCAATCCATAATCCGTAATCATCTTTGCTGCGATGGTTCCGATTCCTTTGCCGCGCATCGATTTCTCAATCCAATATCCGATTTCAGCGGTGTGATTCTTGATATTGATTGTGTGTAGGGAGATTACTCCCGCAAATTTCACATCTTCACCGTTGCCATAATCAATGACAAAGCGGAGTTCGCGTCGTTCTGCAAAACTAAATGGATCAGATCGCACAAAATCAATTGCGTGATCCATTGTGTAATTGGCGGGAACTGTCGTGAACGCCGGAATAAGCGGATCTTGGCAG
>Ga0194061_1000867_pt1 | contig 18446 bp, 23 predicted proteins | sample SepL2221m_MetaG_FD_163423 | JGI IMG/M metagenome (GOLD analysis project Ga0194061, IMG submission 163423) | Anoxic zone freshwater microbial communities from boreal shield lake in IISD Experimental Lakes Area, Ontario, Canada - Sep2016-L224-21m | ecosystem: Environmental > Aquatic > Freshwater >... | reverse complement strand
GAGTGAGACTGTTTGATCATCTTCATGCGCGTAGTAGATATCAATATGATCAGTTTGCAGGCGTCGCAAAGAATCATCGCAAGCTGCGAGAATATTTTTTGCACTCAACCCTGGGCGGGTAGAAAGTTTCGCAACTTTTGTAGCAATGACCACTGATTCGCGATTTCCTCTTGATTTCAGCCACGCTCCTATAATGGACTCACTTTCTCCGCCCTGATTTCCGTCTTTCCATTCTGAGTAAACGTCGGCAGTATCGATGAAGTTTCCACCATGTCCGGTGAAGTAATCGAGTACTTCGTGCGAGGTGGACTCATCGGCGGACCAGCCGAAGACATTGCCGCCAAGGCAAAGAGGAAATACCGAAAGTGATGTTTGCGGAATAGTGATCATTGTCCAACCGTAGGGCAGGATTGCCCCATGGCTGAAACTACGGGGGGCTTTTCTAGCCTTGGGCTCGAGAGAGAGTCCGCCGCTCTCGAATTAAGTTCGCTGTCGATGAACGAGTCACTTGAGATAGGCGGAATCGCATTAGGGATTGGCATTCAACGTGGGTTGCCTATTGCGATCGAAGTTCATCTGGGTTCCTGGGTTGTTTTCCATGCTTCACTGCCTGGATCCATGGCTAAGAATGACTCATGGATAGCACGAAAAGCTCGGGTGGTTCTGGCAACCGGTAACTCAACAATGTTTGAACGCGTCTGGGCGGAGGAAGCCGAACTGGATTGGTACGAGTTCAAAGGGTTGCCCGAAGACTCATATGCGATTCATGGCGGTGGAGTGCCACTCAACGTTAAGGGGCTCGGACATGTTGGAACACTTCTCATTAGTGGTCTGCCACAAGTCGACGACCATCTTCTTTGCATCGAAGTCATCTCGGAATTTCTCGCGCGTAAGGGAGAACTTCTGTGAGTATCTGGGTTTGCGGTGAAGTCCTGATTGATGTGTTACCCGAGCAAGCCACTGTTGGGGGTGGCCCGGCAAATACTGCGAAGGCACTTGCTCTTCTCGGTGAAAATGTTGAATTCGTTGGGGGAATATCTCGCGACGAATATGGAAGACGTGCAACGAAGGAATTGGAAGAAGCCGGGGTTGGGCTTAGACATGTTCATAAGAGCGATAAACCCACGTGCACGGCGACGGTAACTCTTGGCCTCGATGGATCGGCGTCTTATGAGTTCTCGATCGAGGATACAGCTACTTTTGATTTTGGAGATTGGCTTCCAGATGCCTACCGATACAAGCCTTCGCTTCTTTATATTGGCACGCTCGCAACAATTATTAAACCAGGCTCAGATGCTTTGATGAAATGGGCAAAAGGACTTTCAGAATTAGCACCGATTATTTTTGATCCCAACATTCGTCCGGCCGTTCTTAGCGATCGCAAACTTTATGTGCGTGAGGTGGAGGAGTGGGTCGGACTTTCTTCGATCGTGAAAGTGAGCGATGAAGATTTAGAGTGGCTCTATCCAAATGAATTACCCGAGGAAATTGCCCGTCGTTGGATTAGTGATAGCAATTTGCTTGTCGTCATAACCAAAGGTGCCGACGGGATCTCTGCGATTAGTAACGAAGGTCTAGTTGAAGTTCCCGGGGTCGAGGTTGATGTGATTGACACCGTTGGGGCAGGTGACACGGTAGGTGCAATTCTGGCTCAAGGAGTGAGCACAGAAGGGTTGATCAACCTTCGGGGAAAAGTACTTGAAAACCTTCTACGTTGTGCGGCAGTGGCTGCTGCAATAACCTGTAGCCGTGCTGGTGCAAATCCACCAACAAAACAAGAGCTGCGCGCGGCCCTCAAAAAACTAGAAAAGTAGGCCATTCATGCAATTTATCGACGATGCAGAATTCCAAATCGCAATTGATCTTGATCAAGGCGGACGCATTGCTTCCTTGAAATGGCGAGAGATGGAATTCGCCGTTCCCTTCAGGGGAGAGGCTCACACGTGGGGTTGGTATCCGATGGCTCCTTGGGCAGGGCGAATTCGCAACGGGTTAGTGGCGAATGCGGAGGGAAATGAGTTTCAGCTGCCAGCCACCTTTGATCCGCCTCACGCTCTCCACGGATTTGGATTTACATCCTCCTGGCGCGAAATTGGTCCGGGGCGTTCTCTTTTGGAACTTCCTGCTCCCTACGGTGGGGCCAGTGTCGAGCAAAGTATTGAAGTGCTCGACGATGCCGTGCGATGGAGTATGGAATATGACCCTGGAAAGTGCACTCTTCCAGCATGGCTGGGATTTCATCCATGGTTTCCCCGTGACCTCGAGCGCGGAGACAGTGCCGAGATTGAATTTAAGGCTCAAGTGATGTTGGAGCGCGATAGCGAAGGAATTCCAACGGGTTCGCGAATTGCTCCTCCACCACAACCATGGGATGACGCATTTACTGAAATTCGTGGTGTGCCCGCGGTCGTGTGGCAAGGTGCAGCACGAATCGATATCGAATGCGATGCGCCATGGTGGGTTGTATATACCGAAGACCATGACGGAGTATGTCTCGAACCACAAACGGCTCCGCCTGATGCGGCGAATCTAAAAATAGATGGTGAGCATTACATCGAAGCTCTCTTTCTCTTCTCCGAAGGATAAAAACATGATCAATCGAGAACGCTTAGCTGAATTGATGAAGATTGAAGAAATTCGTTTCGTCAACGATCATCCAAAAAGCGCGGCACTTTTTGAGCAAGCAAAGAAAGTCATGCCAAACGGCGTTCCGATGTCGTGGATGGCTAAGTGGCCTGGTGCGTTTCCACTTTTTGTGCAAGAGGCGAACGGCGCTCGCTTTACCGATGTCGATCAAAAGGAATACGTAGATTTTTGCCTTGGGGACACCGGTTCGATGACTGGGCATTCGCCATTGCCAACTGTAGATGCCATACGAAATCAATCTGCGCACGGAATCACCATGATGTTGCCGACGGAAGACGCAATCGTGGTCTCCGAGGAATTATCAAAACGATTTGGTTTACCACTCTGGCAATTCACTGTTTCGGCGACGGATGCCAACCGCCATGTAATTCGTTACTGCCGAGCTCTCACTAATCGACCGAAGATAATTGTTATTGACCGTTGCTATCACGGCAGCGTAGATGAAACTTTCGCGACTCTTGGCGAAAATGGCGAGACCGTTTCGAGAGAAGGAAATATTGGGGCGCCCGTTGCACTTAACGCAACAACTAGAGTCGTTGAGTTCAACGACCTGAAGGCGATGGAAACAGCGCTTGCCCACGTTGATGTTGCGGCAATATTGATGGAACCAGCCATGACAAATGTTGGAATCGTTTTGCCGGAGGCTGGCTATCTAACGAAGGTTGGCGAATTAGCCAAGAAATACGGGACTTATTGGATTATCGACGAAACGCACACTATTTCGGCCGGCATAGGCGGCATGACTCAAGACCTTGGTTTGCAGCCAGATTTCCTCACTATTGGGAAAGCGATTGCTGGTGGAATTCCTGCCGGTACATTCGGAATGACTCATGCGGTCGCGGATGCGATTAAAGCAAAAGTCGAGCTCGATCTCATTGACACAGGCGGAATTGGTGGGACGCTCGCGGGAAACGCCTTATCGCTCGCCGCAATGCGTGCAACTCTTACTCAGGTACTTACTCTTTCCGCTTTTGAAAAAATGATCTCTCTTGGAACTCGTTGGTGCGATGGAGTAGATGATGCGATAAGAGAATTCGACTTGCCCTGGCACTGCAATCGTTTGGGGGCTCGAGGTGAATACGTTTTTCAAACTACGGCGCCTCGGACTGGTCGTGAAGCAGCAGATGCCGGAGATGGCGATTTAGAAAGATATATTCATCTCCGATTGCTCAACGACGGATTTCTCATTACTCCATTTCACAACATGGCTCTTATGTCGCCCGCAACAACAGAAGCTGATGTTGATGCACATACGCTGGCATTTAGAAAGTTATGCGCTGATCTTTCTGTTTAACATACATCACATCGCGACCCCATTCGACGAAGCCCAAGCTCTTGTAGAGCGCGATCGCACTGAGATTCTCCTCATCAACGTAGAGCATGGCTGACATAAGTCCTTGGTATCGAAGGTAGGACAGGCCCGCAATAGTGACTGCGCGCCCAAGTCCTTCACCTCGAATGTCAGGGTCGACCCCCATGGCATAGATCTCGCCGATGGGATCATGGCCATGTTCGTCTAGTGCATCGCTATTTGGGACATCGTGAGTATGAGTATGGGCGCCGTGAATTTTCGTCCAGCAAAAAGCAATTGGCTCCGCGTTTCTTGTAGCGATAAGAAAACCGCGGGGGTCAAACCATTTTTCTTTCATTCGGTGATAAAGATCTTCAGTTTCCCAGTCCCCTTGTTCGGGATGGCCCTTAAAAGCCCGATTGTTTAGCTCCAACCAAACTGGTTCATCCAAGGAGGGTAAGAAAGTGCGGATCTCAACGTCGAGGGATTGAGGAGGCAAAGGTTGTGTCAGTGATCTGCGCATTTGGAGAACAGTTCGGACTTTAGAAAAGCCATTGGCCAGCGCAATCTTTTGCGCACTCGGCAAATCGCCATGTGACCACAGCCGCGGTGAAGTTATACGAACCACTTCTCCTAAGAGCGCGCGACCCAATCCTTGGTTGCGAAAATCTGGATGGATCACTAGCTCGGCGCTCGATCCAGCGACTTTATCTGTTAAATCAATATGAGCATATCCAACAATCTCATTCGCTTCCTCGAGAATGAGGTGGCGATCATCTTTGTCACCACCGTGGCGCAAATGGAGAACGATATGTTCGGCAATGGGTGGTGCACCGTCGAAATCTGTCGCAGCAGAAATTAGAGCCAGAACACCGGCTTGTTGTGATTTATCTAGGGTGGTGAGATACGTAATCACTTACTGGACGCGTTCTTGTAATTGACTCTCTTTGTTTGTCGGAAGAGTGAATCGATATCCAACATTTCGGACCGTTCCTATAATCGATTCAAATTCGGGTCCGAGTTTTGCGCGAAGTCTTCGAATGTGAACATCAACAGTTCGGGTTCCACCGAAATAGTCGTAACCCCAAATCTCTTGCAGAAGTTGGGCGCGAGTAAATACTCGTCCAGGATGTTGGGCTAAGTACTTAAGTAATTCAAATTCCTTGAAAGTCAGATCGAGTGAGCGACCGCGAACTTTCGCGGTGTAAGAGTTCTCATCAATTGCGATATCACCCGTACGTATTTCTCCCGAATGAGGATCTTGGGCTTTAAGAGTCGCAGTGTGTTCTCCGATTGCAATGCGAATTCGCGCTTCAACTTCTGCTGGACCTGCGGTATCCAATATGACATCGTCAACGCCCCATTCTGCGCTGATGGCCGATAGACCGCCTTCGGTAGTGATGGCAATGACGGGAGATCCGACACCGGTTGAAGTGAGCAATCGCGAAAGACTCTTAGCTGCGGGTAAGTCGCGCCTGGCATCGAGAAAGAGCAAATCCATTTCAGGAACATCAATGAGAATGCTTGCCTCTGCGGCCAATATGCGAACATGATGTTGCAGAAGACCAAGGGCAGGTAGGACTTCGGCACTCGCCCCTTGTGAATTTGTAAGAAGGAGAACACGAGCCATCCGCGGACTCCCTTCTTGGATGTTTTGATGGAATACGCAAGACTACTCCGGTGAATTCCCTGACTCCAATCGCAGTTGTACTCGTCCTCGCGAGCATCTATGGATTTTGGTACAAACGCAGCCGAGGCAAGATTCGTAATGTGGAAAGGCCCGAAGAAGGGGCGTTAACGGCTGATATTTTGGGTGAGCCCTTGGGACAGCGGGCCACCTTGGTTCAATTCTCTTCCGCCTTCTGCACGCCCTGCCGGGCCACAAAGGCTCTACTTCAAAACGTTGTTGCAGAGATGAACGATGTTCACCATATCGATATTGACGCCGAAGCCCATTTGGACTTGGTCAGAAAGCTCGATATTAGATCCACTCCCACGACACTTTTTCTTGATTCACGTGGCATTGAAGTGGGACGAGCAGTCGGGGCTCCACGCAGAGATCAGGTTACGAGCGCGCTAAGCGCGCTTCGTTGACGCTGGTTTGGTTGATCTCGATTCGAATCTGCGAATCATTCGCAAGTGGTCTTCTGGCAATAAATTCTTTATCCTTCATGCATGTTTCGCAGTGAACCCAAGTTTTTTACCAAGCGCCGAGTATTAGATTTCGGTCGCCTGGCGGGTTCGTTGTGTCGAATGTGAAGTGAGCTTTTTCTAGCCCTTCCAACTTTCGATCCAACCAACTGCACAGAATAGGAATTTTAATGACTCAAGTTACTTCTCAGCCAACGAAATCAATCACAATCGACGCACGTGGTCCACGGTTTTCAGCGGGCATCACAGTTGTTGTTCTTGCAACCGCACTAGCCACGCAATCTGCGTGGATACTGGCTCTTCAAGGAATCGTCTTTGCCATTGGAGCTTTTCGTGGACCCCAGTTCACTCCATATGCGGCAATTTTTCGCAATGTAGTTCGTCCTCGACTTAAGGGTGAAGTACCTACCGAGGATGTACGCCCACCTCAATTTGCTCAGAGCGTCGGGCTACTTTTCGTGCTCGTAGCCCTTGTTGGCTCGTTAACCGGCATCGGTGCCATTTTTGTCATCGCTACTGGAGCAGCACTGGCTGCGGCTTTCCTCAATGTTGCATTTGATTTCTGCCTTGGCTGCGAGATTTATTTGCTGCTCTTGCGTCTGAGATAGACTGCCTTCATGGCTCAACCACACGAACTTCGCGAACGCGGTCTTCGACTTACGCCCCAGCGCGAATTGGTTCTTGCAGCAGTTCGCGAGCTGGATCATGCGACTCCTGAAGAGATTGCCGAAAAAGTTCGCCAGACACACCCTGGAATCAACCTCTCTACCGTCTACCGCAATCTTGAGACTCTAGAAAATGTGGGACTCGTCCAACACAGCCACTTAGGGCATGGTGGGGCGAGTTACCACGCCTCCGAAGAAGTAGCCCACCTTCATCTTGTTTGCGGAACTTGCGGAAGCGTTGGGGATGCTCCCATCGAAGTCGCCTCCAGTTTTGTCAATGAACTCAGCGAAGACTACGGATTTCGTACCGACGTTTCGCACTTTGCAGTTTATGGAACTTGTTCCGTCTGTTCGCAAAAAGAGTTGGAATAGCAATTCAGTGACTGCGGTCCTTGTCGAAGATGGTCCCGATAAAGGTTCGATCTGGCATTTTGGCGAACCCAATCAAGAACAACGGGCGCTAGAAGAAGGAAAGGCTTGGGCTGATCTTTCTCATCATGAAATCGTTACGGTTTCTGGTGTAGATAGATTGACCTGGTTGCATTCTCTTACAACTCAATATTTAGAAGGACTCCAACCCAGTCAATGGGTAGACGTTCTCATCCTGGATCCTCAAGGACATATTGAACATCAGTTTCTTCTTGTCGATGATGGTGCGACATCGTGGCTAGTTCTTGATGCTGGTCGGGCTGCTTCTTTGATTGAACATCTAAACCGAATGAAATTCATGATGCGAGTTGAAATCACTAATGTGTCTAACGAATACGCATTTGTGAAGGCTCCTGGATTGACGGACGAACATGGTGGCCCTTACCTCATTGTTCCGCGGGAAGAATTGGAAAGTCGGAAATCTCAATTCAATGACGTAGGGATTCAAGTTGGAAGCTGGGCTTTAGATGCGCAACGAGTCGCGGCAAAGCGACCACGAATCGGCTATGAGATGGATTTCAAGTCCATACCGAACGAACTTGGACTTCTCAACTCGGCGGTGCATATGAACAAAGGGTGTTATCGCGGACAAGAGACCGTCGCGAAGATTGCGAACCTAGGCAACCCACCGAGGCGATTAGTTCTACTGCACTTGGACGGCAGTGTTGTCACAATCCCAAGTGTGGGATCTGCGGTAGAAAAAGATGGAGTGAAGGTTGGATTTATTGGAACTACCGCTCGTCATTTTGAGCTAGGAACAATTGCGCTTGCAGTCGTCAAGAGAAATACACCGGAAGATGCGACATTGATGATTGAAGGAATTCCGGCCTCGCAGGACTTATCCTAATAAACGAGGGCTTGCGTTTTCTCTCTCAAAATCTCTTCGACAAATGACGTCGCCCCAGCAATTCGAATTCCTGGTATTTGATCCCCATCATTGATATTTCTTCGAACTGCACACTGACTGCAAAGGGTCACGGTTCCATTCTCGATAAGATTCTTTAGAGCCTCACCAATTGGAGCCGCGTGTGGAAGGTGAAATTCATCTGCCTTTCCAGGTACTGCAAGCCAAGCAGCGTCTCCCGCTAACCAAAATGAGACTTCAACATTGGAAGCAAGTGCGGTAGATGCAACGGTGAAGGCCTGAGAAACTCTTTCGGCGTCGCTGATGCCCGTGGCAAGTTTGATCACTAATCGCGTAGATCGTTCCATGTAATTACTCTAAACCAGTCAGAGCCCTGGTCGCGCTAGGCTACGGACAGTGGAGGTCCGATGGCAACGGTCACGTCAATTGCGCTCGTGGTTATTGCATGCGCCTTCGGCGTCGCATTAATACTTTTCGGTTTTCTCGACTGGCGAAAAGATAGGAGATAAGTGTGTTCACTATTCCCGAAGGGCTCCATCCAGACCTAAATCCACTTGCGTGGCTTGTAGGTACGTGGAGAGGGAAGGGTCGTGGAGAGTACGCCACCGTTGCTCCTTTTGAATTTGCTCATGAAGTTGTTTTCAGTCATGACGAGAGGCCCTTTCTCAATTATTTTTCACGCTCATGGATCATCGATGACAACGGCGACATCATTCGACCTGCCGCCTCCGAAACAGGATTTTGGCGAGTAAAACCCGATAACGTTTTGGAAGTTCTCATTTCACATAACACGGGAATCACTGAAGGCTGGGTTGGTCGATTTGACGGGCCAAAAATCCAACTTGAGATGGATCAAGGATATTCCGCACCAACCGCGAAAGTTGTTACGGGTGGTTCACGGCTGTACGGTTTAGTTGAAGGCGAACTTTTTTTCGCTTACGACATGGCCGCAGAGGGCTACCCACTGCAAGCTCATCTCTGGTCGACCCTGCCTCGCTCTTATGGTTGAGAGACTTAATGACGCTGTCTTAGTTCGACTTGAACGAGGTGGGGTTTTAGAATCACATCACAGTGGCCACCTCATTCTTTTGAATCCTGATGGAAGTGTCGCGTTTTCGTTAGGCGATCCAAATGCATTGGTATACCCGAGGTCATCTATCAAAGGCATTCAAGCCGCAGCTATGGTTCGATCTGGTTTGGAATTAGAGCCAAGACTTCTTGCCTTAGTTGCAGCAAGTCATTCGGGTTCAGAAATTCATCAGAGAGCAGCGCGTGAAATTCTTTCGCTAGGAGGATTATCTGAAAGCGCGTTACGTAACGCACTTGATAAGCCGCTTGGCGAGGAGGAGCGTCGCGCTTGGGCAGATAAGCCGGCGACATCTTTGGCACAAAATTGCAGTGGAAAACACGCAGGAATGTTGCTTACCTGTGTTGTCAATGGATGGACTACCGAGGACTATTTATCGCCCACCCATCCTCTGCAAGTTGTAATTAGGAGCGAGCTAGAAACCCTTGGTGCTGAGTCAATTTCAACTATCAGCGTTGATGGTTGTGGAGCACCGCTCTTTTTGGTTTCATTGAAAGCTTTAGTGACAGGCATACGCGCTTTAACCGTTTCCCAGAACCCAGTACATAAAAAGGTAATCGACGCGTGTAAAGAATTTCCCGAAATGGTTGCGGGAGAGGGGCGTTCCACGACACGCCTGATGCGTCAAGTCGAAGGTTTGTTCCTCAAGGAAGGTGCAGAAGGTGTTGGCGTAGGGTCATTACCTGATGGTCGCACCTTTGCATTTAAGGTGAGCGATGGTTCATCTCGGCCTTATTCGCTCATCGTGTCGTCTTGCCTGAAACGCTTAGGAGCGCTCGAGAATGAAGAAACAACGCCTATTTTCGGCGGAAATGAAGTCGTAGGCATGCTGAAGGCGAATTTCTAACTCGACTTTGAAGGCAGATACACTTAGAAGATGAATGGCCACATCGCAACGTTGATGGTTCATACCTCTCCCTTGGACCAAGCTGGTGTTGGTGATGCAGGTGGGATGAATGTGTATGTAGCAGAAAATGCCAAACGTATGGCCGCAATGGGCGTGAAAGTAGATATTTTTACTCGAAGAAATCACGTAGACCTTCCTGATGTTGTAGAACTTGCCGACGGAGTGAATGTTCGGCACTTAGATGCTGGACCAATCGAGGGTTTATCAAAGGAAGAACTTCCACGTTTTATTGGTGAACTTTCTCGAGAATTCACAAATGTCTTAAAAAGCAAGTCAATATACGACGTGATCCATTCTCACTATTGGATCTCCGGAATGGTCGGAATTCCTGCCAGTCGACGACTCGGAATTCCATTGGTGCACACTATGCATACGATGGCAAAAGTAAAAAATCTAAATCTTGCAGATGGCGAAACCGCAGAACCTCAAAACAGGGCAGATGGCGAAACTGAAGTTGTTCAAGCTTCGAGCGCCTTAGTCGCGAATACGGATTCTGAAGCCGCGAGTCTTGTCTCTCTATATGGGGCTTGCCCCGATCGAGTACACGTCGTTACGCCGGGAGTTGATCTCTACACATTTACTCCCGGAGGGGGAAAAGGGGCGGCTCGTAGGGCTCTTAACATCGCCCAAGATGCGACGGTAATTACTTTTGTCGGTCGGATTCAGCCACATAAGGGACCGGAACTTTTGATCCGTTCAACAGCGGAGATGCTTTCGCATTCTCCACATTTGCGTCCGAAATTGGTTGTCTTCGTTATCGGCGGCGATTCAGGTACTGGAAGCACGGAAGTCACACGAATGAAAGAGTTGGCGAGTTGGCTCAATCTTTCCGATGTCATTCGCTTTCTGGATCCCCTCCCACGGATGGATTTGCCGAACTGGTATCGCGCAGCGGATTTGGTCTGTGTTCCAAGTTACAGCGAATCTTTTGGACTTGTTGCTTTGGAAGCTCAAGCGTGCGGAACTCCCGTGGTAGCCACCGCAGTGGGAGGACTTCGCACCGCAGTTGCGGATGGAATTTCTGGGGTTCTAGTTGATGGGCATGATCCAAAAGCGTGGTCCTCGGTGCTCGCTCGACTTATTTCAGAACCAGCACGCCGCGTTTTGCTTTCACTCGGTGCAATCGAGCATTCTTCGCACTTTGGATGGGACGCAACAGCGCGAGGAACGCTAGACATTTATGATCGCGTGCTTTCTTTATCACAGCATCAAAGATCTTCTGCAAATCAATAAGCCATGGTAGCCATGGATCCAAGGGCGATAATAGAAGAATTCCTAGATTCTCATGATTTAGATCACGAGAAAAAGGACGTAAATACTTTTTACGTTACCTTGCCCGGTGAAAAGAAATTAGAAACTCATTGTGCCTTGGTCGTCGGAGATCATTCCTTGAGTATTACCGCTTTTGTTATTCGAAAGCCAGACGAAAATTTCCTCGGTGTATTTGAATGGTGCATGCGGAAAAATGCAAGTATGTACGGAGTTGCATTTGCGCTTAATCAAGTAGGAGATATCTATCTAGTAGGACGGTTGCCGTTAAATGCCGTAACAGAAAGAGAGATAGATCGATTACTGGGTTCAGTTTTGCAGTATTCAGATTCTGCATTCAATCCGCTCCTCGAGCTGGGATTTACATCGGCGATTAGAAGAGAATGGGCCTGGAGAGTTTCTCGTGGAGAGTCGCTAGCAAATCTTGAGGGATTTGCGCATTTGATCTAAACATCTCCTCTTGGCAAGATGTACCTATGACTTACACCTTGATCTTGCTTCGCCACGGCGAGAGCGAATGGAACGCGAAGAATCTATTTACTGGCTGGGTAGATGTAAGGCTTTCCGAAAAAGGTGAAAGCGAGGCCGCTCAAGGCGGCCGTCTCCTCAAAGAGCGCGGTTTATTTCCTGATCTTCTTCACACATCATTGCTTCGTCGAGCGATCCATACGGCGCAGTTGGCACTAGATGAATGTGATCGCCACTGGATTCCTGTCTCACGTTCATGGCGTTTAAACGAGCGTCACTACGGCGCTCTTCAAGGAAAAGACAAGAAAGCAACTCTTGAAATGTACGGCGAGGAGCAATTTAAATTATGGCGTCGCTCCTACGATGTGCCGCCACCACCGATCGAACCCTTAGACCCGTTCAGCCAATCGTCAGACGCTCGCTATGCGGATCTCGGTGAAGCAGTCCCTCGTACGGAGTGTCTCAAGGATGTCGTCGAACGGATGCTTCCATACTGGACAGATTCGATTGTTCCGGATCTTCGTCAAAATAAAACGGTCCTCGTCACTGCTCATGGAAACTCTTTACGTGCCCTTGTAAAACATTTGGACGGAATAAGCGATGAAGCGATTGCCGAACTCAATATTCCAACAGGAATTCCTCTTCTATATGAGTTAAGCGCAGAGATGCTCCCCATCAAACCTGGCGGTGAGTACTTAGATCCATCCGCTGCTGCGGCTGCAATTGACGCGGTTGCAAATCAGGGTAAGCGCTAGTTTAGGTCGGACGAGTATTCTCCAGTAACGAGGAAGTAGACGCGCCTAGCGACAGAAACTGCATGATCTGCGCATCTCTCGTAGTACCTTCCGAGAAGAGTCATGTCGATCGCCGTTTCGATTCCATGTGGCCAGGAGTCATCTAGTAGTGTCAGAAATAATTTCCGGTGCAGAGAGTCCATCTCATCATCATCTTTTTCTAGCTGAAGCGCATCTTCAAGATTGTGCGACTCGATGACCGTGGTTGCCTTAGTAATAATATCCTGGGCGACTCTTCCCATATTTGAAATGGTGCTGTGTAACTCGGCAGGCACTGCTTTCGCGGGGTAACGCATTCGTGCAACTTTTGCTATGTGCGTCGTAAGGTCGCCCATTCTTTCAAGGTCTGCGCTCATGCGAAGTGAGGTGATAAGTGTCCGAAGATCACCGGCGACAGGTTGTTGGCGGGCGAGCAGACTTAACGTTTTCGCATCTAGTTCACGTTGAACGTTATCTACCTGGACGTCATCGGAGATGACTTGCTCTGCGAGCGGCAAGTCGGCGTTGAGGAGTGCGGTGGTAGCAAGACTCATCGACATGCCCACCTTCTCTCCCATTTGGACAAGCATCTGGCGAAGAGAATCTAAATCATCATGAAAGGCGTCGCGCATGCGGCAAGAATATCTATAAACCTCCTCGATATGGGCCACCTAAGTGAACAACAACTGAATGCTGCGCAAAGATTTGGGGTAAAGACCTCTTTTGGGCGTGATGGATAGGTGAAGTTGTGTCTTAGTTCTCTACGATGTGAGGGTGTTACGAAAACGTCGATCAAATGCGCAGGTCGAGTCTCTGCCGGGTGTACCCGGTGGCGTTCATGATTTGTTGAGAGTGATAGACGCGGAATTTCTTATACTTGCTCCTGGGGAAATAGTGATTGATTCGTCCGATCGAACAGATGCACTGAACTTAGTTCGTGAAAGACGGCTGGTTTCAGATCCAATTCTCAATTTGGTGCGGGCTACGAGGCGGTCCGGGGCCTACCAGGAATCAACCCTTTCTCTTCCACGTGGTCCAATCGGTCAGGGGTCACACGATCTCTTGGTACGAGTTGCTCCAATCGAAGACGAGGGGCTAATCGTTGTTCTCATCTTTGATGATAGTGAATTTAGGCGACTTGATGCGATCCGAAGAGACTTTGTGGCGAACATTTCACACGAGCTTAAAACACCAATTGGAGCGCTTTCGATTTTGAGTGAAGCTGTTTTAGGTGCGAAAGATGATCCAGAATCAATAGTACGTTTTGCCACTCGCATGCAGGTTGAGGCCACGCGACTTTCAGATTTAGTTCAGGAAATAATCGACCTTTCTCGATTGCAGGATGACGATCCTTTGAAACGTGCCAAGATCATTGAACTCTCTCCTTTGATTAGGGAGGTAATTGACGGATTACGCATTGAAGCAGAGGCTAGAGGCATTTCAATCGTAACTTCAGAATTAGTCGCGCTGTCGATTTTGGGAGATAGGCGGCAGATTGAGATGGCGATCCGAAACCTCATCGAAAATGCGATTCACTACAGTCCCGATGGAACCAGAGTGGCAGTTTCTCTTCATTCAGTAGATGGTCTTGCCGAGATATTAGTTTCTGATCAAGGTATCGGAATTCCCGAAAAAGATATCGAGAGGATATTCGAGAGGTTCTATCGCGTGGACCCAGCCAGATCTCGCGCAACCGGTGGCACTGGTCTTGGCCTTTCTATCGTTAAGCACGTTGTTATAAATCATGGAGGAGATGTTTCAGTTTGGAGCGTGGAGGGTGCCGGAAGCACTTTTACGATTCGATTGCCGCTTTTTGTTTCACAAATAGACACCGTTCAACTGGAGGACGAATGACGCGGATACTTGTCGTTGAAGATGAAGATTCTTTTTCTGACGCACTTTCATACCTGCTCGGTCGGGAAGGATTTGAAGTTGGATTAGCAGATACCGGAACCAAAGCGATCGAAGAATTCGATAGAAATGGTGCAGATTTAGTCCTTCTGGACCTGATGCTTCCTGGATTATCCGGCATTGAAGTGTGTAGACAGTTGAGAACTCGCTCGAGTGTTCCAATTATCATGTTGACCGCAAAGGATTCTGAAGTGGATAAAGTGGTCGGACTCGAGCTAGGTGCGGATGATTATGTGACAAAGCCTTATTCTTCGCGAGAACTTGTTGCAAGGATTAACGCAGTCCTAAGACGTAATAGCGAAGGTTTGTTCGCCGGTGATGAAGGCCACGTCCTTGCAGCGGGTCCAGTACGGATGGATACGGAAAGACATTTGGTAAGTGTCAATAGTGAAGCGGTCAATTTTCCTCTCAAGGAGTTCGAATTACTTGAATTTCTAATGCGCAACTCGGGCCGCGTTCTTACGCGTGGGCAGCTGATTGACAGAGTGTGGGGCAGTGATTACGTAGGAGATACAAAAACTCTAGACGTTCACATAAAAAGATTGCGTGCCAAGATTGAGAAAGATCCGGCAGTCCCCACTTTGATTCAGACCGTTCGCGGTTTGGGTTACAAGATGGAAGCCTAAGCCCCGACTCCTGCGTACTCGCCAGATCGCTCGCGCACTATTACATCGAGTGTCATTTCACCTGCAACGGCGAAAAACATTTGAAGTTTAACCCGAGTGCCTGGTTGGGCATTTAGAGTCGGAATTGTTGCGCTTGCATTCGATGTTGCCCCAGAAAAAATGATTGGGTTACCTTGCAACAATGGCAAACTTTTCGATGACAAAGTTGCAACCCCTTGGTTTGCAGCCATCGCAAGTAGAGCGTCCTCAGTGGAAGCATTATTCACAATCGTGCCCACGACCACGCCAGAACCATCGGGTTGGGCGACGATAAGAAATCCTCGCGCATTGATTTGATTTCCCATTGTTGTAATGGAACCGTCGACGCCATCGGTGACCTGGGTGACCATTCGTGTAGCTGCCTGATTTCCTGATCCGCAGGCGCTTAGAGAAAGTGCCAGAGCAAGCGAAAGTGTTGCGATCGCGCCCCTGTGAATCCGTGTTAGGGGCATACGTACTGCGTTCATCAAGTTCTCCTCATAAAGCCCCGTGGTGAAAGTTGGGCAACGGAAAGTTTTCTGGCGTCATTCTCTCACGCGATTAGTTTTCGCTCTGCACCTGAGAAAAAGGGGAATTGCGGGTGGCGTGGGCTGTTTTTATGCGTATTTCTTTAGTTTTTAGGACCCTGCCTAAGGGGGTGACTGCGCTCACAAATGGCTGGTATTCTTAGCCTCTAACGAAGGGCTTTACATGTCATTTCAAGTAGGCGAAACCGTTGTATATCCCCATCACGGAGCAGCACTTATCGAAGCCATTGAGACTCGCATTATTAAGGGCGAAGAAAAGACCTATCTGGTCCTCAAAGTGGCTCAAGGTGATTTGACCGTGCGAGTTCCTTCCGAGAATATTGATTTAGTCGGAGTTCGCGATGTTGTCGATAGCGCGGGACTAGATCGAGTATTTGGCGTGTTGCGCCAGCCGTATACCGAAGAGCCAACTAACTGGTCTCGTCGCTATAAGGCCAATCTCGAAAAATTAGCCTCGGGTGATGTGATTAAGGTTGCTGAAGTTGTGCGTGATCTCTACCGACGAGACCTGGATCGTGGTCTCTCTGCCGGTGAAAAACGGATGCTAGCAAAAGCTAAGCAAATCCTAATCTCCGAACTTGCGCTCGCTGAGCGTACTGATGAAGAGAAAGCCGCAATCATTCTCGATGAGGTTCTCGCTTCCTAGCCAGCTGCCTTACTGAAAGGCTAGGCCCTTCATGGATTTGCCACATTTTCGAACAGGTATTGGGGTAGACGCCCATGCTTTTTCATTAAGCCATGATCGGCCGATGTGGTTAGCTGGATTGTTCTGGCCTGACGAGATTGGCGTAGAAGCCCATTCAGATGGCGACGTTGTCGCACACTCGATCTGCGATGCGCTCTTCTCGGCAGCGGGGTTGGGGGACTTAGGTACAAATTTTGGAGTCGATCGCCCTGAGTACGCTCACGCATCGGGAGTTCGCCTGCTCAATGAAACTCTAACTCTCGTTCACAGCGCAGGTTTTGATATCTCCAATGTTGCGGTGCAAGTGATAGGCAACCGGCCGAAATTGGGCAACAGGCGAAGCGAGGCCATTGCGGCGCTTTCTCAAGCCCTCGGAGGAGCCGATGTTTCGCTCACTGCGACAACGACTGATGGCCTTGGTTTTACAGGCGAAGGAGAAGGCATCGCTGCAATCGCTTCAGCGCTCATATTTACCCATTTCTAAAGTAAAAGTAGTCACAGGGTAGACTCGCCCAATGAGTTCTCTTGCGTTATACAACACGTTGACACGCCAGAGCCATCCATTCGTTCCAATCAAATCTGGCGAAGTTTCAATCTATTTATGCGGTGCCACGGTCCAGGGATCCCCGCATATCGGTCACATTCGAAGCGGATTGAATTTCGATATTTTGCGACGTTGGCTAACCAAGAGCGGTTACAAGGTAACTTTCATTCGAAATGTTACTGATATCGACGACAAGATCTTGCAGAAGGCGGCAATAGAAGGAACACCGTGGTGGGCCCTTGCGGCAAAGTATGAGCGAGAGTTTTCGCAAGCCTATGCCGCACTCAACGTCCTTGCGCCAACGTACGAACCTCGAGCGACGGGGCACATCACTCAGATGATTGAATTGATGGAGCGTTTAATGGAGAAAGGTCTGGCTTACGCCGCCAGCAATGGGGATGTTTACCTTGAAGTATCTAAGTTAGATTCATATCTCACCTTGTCCCACCAAAAGGTTGAGGACTTGCAATCATCGAGTGAAGATGTGCGAAGCGAGAGCTACAAACGAGATCCACATGATTTTGCGTTGTGGAAGTCGGCAAAAGAGGGAGAGCCATCATGGCCCACTCCGTGGGGATCGGGTCGACCCGGCTGGCACTTGGAATGTTCGGCAATGATCTTTGCCTACCTAGGAGAATCTTTTGATATTCACGGCGGCGGACTTGATCTAATTTTTCCGCATCATGAAAATGAGATCGCACAATCTCAGGGAGCGGGCTGGCCCTTCGCCAACATTTGGATGCATAACGCCTGGGTGACGGCGTCAGGTGAAAAAATGAGCAAATCCTTGGGTAACTCCTTGCTTGTTACCACTCTTCTGAAGAAAGTTCGCGGCATCGAATTGCGATGGTATCTAGGCAGTGCGCACTACCGATCGATGATGGAGTTTTCGCAAGATGCCCTCGATGATTCGAGTACTGCGTTCCGCCGGATTGAGAGCTTTCTATTTCGCGCGACCGAGATTCTTGGCAAGCAACCTACCCCCACACTTTCTCAGCAATTTGTTGATGCGATGAATGATGATTTAGCAGTACCTCTTGTGCTCGCTCAGATTGCCGAGAATCTTCGTGTTGGAAATATCGCTCTCACAAACAATGACGACAAAGCAATTTCGGCTGCAGCCAATGAAGTTCGTGGAGCTCTTGAGATTCTGGGATGCGACCCATTTGATCCTGCTTTTGTTTCAAGCGCCGCCGACTTAACGCCCACCCTTGACGGTGTCATCGCCCTTGCTTTGGAACAGCGAAACGCCGCACGTGCTCGAAAAGATTTTGCAGCCTCTGATGCGATTCGCGATGGTCTTTCTGACCTCGGGGTCTCGATTGAAGATACGCCGCAAGGACCACGATGGTCGATAACACCTATGGAAAAGCGGTAACCAGATGGCTGGGAATTCAGAGCGACGAGGAGCGGTGCGCGCATCAAAAAAAGGTGCAACAACTGGCAGTGGGGGCAATAACAAGCGACGCCTTGAGGGTAAGGGTCCGACCCCTAAAGCAGAGGATCGCCCCTATCACGCTGCCGCAAAGCGCCGAATCGCTGCGACGAAAGCAGGTCCAACGA
>Ga0194061_1000866_pt1 | contig 18458 bp, 15 predicted proteins | sample SepL2221m_MetaG_FD_163423 | JGI IMG/M metagenome (GOLD analysis project Ga0194061, IMG submission 163423) | Anoxic zone freshwater microbial communities from boreal shield lake in IISD Experimental Lakes Area, Ontario, Canada - Sep2016-L224-21m | ecosystem: Environmental > Aquatic > Freshwater >... | reverse complement strand
ATTATATACAGATCATGATACTCCCAGAAATTGGAGGCAAGATCTGGGCAGCAATTGATAAAAAAACAAACAAGCCTTTTCTCTATTATAATCACGCAGTGAAGTTTCGCGATGTGGCTTTACGCGGACCATGGACCAGCGGCGGTTTAGAAGCGAACTACGGCATCATTGGTCATACTCCGAATTGTGCCACACCCGTAGATTATACCATCTTGAAAAAAGCCGATGGCAGTATCAGTTGTGTGATCGGAGGATTAGATTTGTTATCATCTACCAATTGGCGATTAGATATCAATCTCGAAAAAGACAAAGCCTATTTTACCACCAGTTCTTTTTGGTACAACACAACTCCCAACCAACAACCCTATTATCATTGGATGAATGCTGGTTTAAAAGCTGATGGAAATTTAGAATTTATTTATCCAGGGAATAAATACCTCGGACACAACGGTGAGTATAACGATTGGCCCATCAATAAAACAAACGGCAAGAATTTATCATTTTATAATAACAATAATTTCGGTGGTTATAAATCCTATCACGTGTTTGGCGCATACACTAATTTCTTTGGAGGTTATTATCACGATGATGATTTTGGAATGGTGCGTTATGCCAATCATAATGATAAGGCCGGAAAGAAAATCTGGATCTGGGGCTTATCACGCCAGGGAATGATCTGGGAAAAATATCTGACTGATACAGATAAACAATACGTGGAAGTACAGTCGGGACGCATGTTTAATCAAAATGCAGAACAAAGTACATTCAGTCCTTTTAAACACAGATCCTTCGAACCTTATGCCACTGATACCTGGAAAGAATATTGGTATGCTGTTAAAAAAACAAAGGGCATTAGTGCTGCAACTGATTATGGTGCGGTGAATTTAGTGGAAGAAAATGGCAGGTTAAAAATTTATCTCTTCCCGGTAAAAAATAGTAATGACGAATTGTTGATTACACAAAAAGGAAAAACCATCTACCAAAAAAATATTACGCTGGCGCCTCAACAAAATTTTGTAGATAGTATTGTAATAGATAAGGCAGCAGGTAATATTGAATTTAGTTTGGGTGCTAATAAGATCAATTATAATTCCGATCCATCAACAAACTATTTAAGTAGACCAGTTGAAACACCAAAAGATTTTAATTGGAATACAGCTTATGGAAATTATCTGCAAGGAAAAGAATTAATGGATCAACGACAGTATCCGGCAGCAGCTATAAAATTGGAAGCTTCAATTAAACTGGATAGTAATTTTTTACCAAGTTTAGTTAAATATGCAGAACTGAAATGGATGAACTTTGAAAATCCTGATGCGCTCAAACTTTTACAAAGAGCTTTAAGTATAGATGCACACGATGGTGCCGCGAATTATTATTATGGATTGGTGCAAAATGCACTTTACAATACCGTAGATGCCATGGACGGATTTGATCTGGCTTCTTTATCTCCTGATTACCGCGGTGCTGCTTATACCGAATTAGCAAAAATTTATTGTAATAAAAAGGATTATCTAAAATCAATCAGATACTGTAAAGATGCACTTGTACAAAACACATATAATATAAAGGCACTCGAATTGCAAGCCATTAATGAACGATTATTGAAAGATCAAATAGCTGCAAAAATTACTTGGAATCAAATTACTGCATTGGATCCTTTGAACCATACAGTAGGATTTGAAAATTATCTATCAACACCTACGGAAGCCAACTTTCAACTTTTTAAAAGTACCCTGCACAACGAAATGCCTACAGAGAATTATTTAGAATTGGCAGCAAGTTATCGTGAGCTAGGATTATTTTCAAATGCAGAGCAGGCAGTAACACTTAGCGGCAATAGCACAATTGCAAAATATTGGAAGTCCTATTTTTTAATGCTCCAAAAAAAGCCTTACGAAAAAGCTTTGGAAGAAGCCAATGCAGCAAGTCCTGACTTTGTTTTCCCTTCACGAAGATTAGATCTGGAAGTTTTTACATGGACACTATTAAATGGTTCAGAATGGAAACCACTCTATTATCTTGCACTGCTTTTGAAAAGTAAGAATACAGATGAACAAGCCATCGTCAATATATTCGATGTATTTACAGGCGATATCGCGAAAGAAAAGGGCGTAGTGATAGACTATGCACCATTTTATGCAACCCGGTCAAAAATTTATGCATCTAAATTTCCCGAAAAAGCAATAACTGATCTAAAAAAAGCAATCAGTATAGATAAGGAAGGCTGGCGTTATTATAAAGCTTTGACAGAACTATACAACAAGCAAAAACAATATGCACTTGCATTGCAAAGTATTGAACCTTTTTATCAATCACATCCCCAACAGTATATTATAGGTATGCTTTATGCTAAAACATTGTTGTTCAATAATCAGTATGCCGCTGCAGATAAATTACTAACTGGTTTGCAAATCATTCCTTTCGAAGGCTCTACACAAGGACACGAATTATATCGCCAATCAAAACTGATGCAGGCACTCGAAGCCATCGAAAAAAATGAAAGCGCAAAGGCCATTGCATTAGTGAACCAGGCAAAAGAATGGCCCGAGAATTTAGGTGCCGGCAAACCTTATGATGCAGATCTTGATACTACACTAGAAGACAAGATTTTTGCTGCAGCCATGCAAAAGCCTGAGTTAAAAGAAATAACAACTTTAAAAGAATTGGTACTTAAAAACTAAAAAACGTCCAGATCATTTCCATACACTACTGCGCCTTTATATCGGTCTTGCAATTCTTTCATTAAACTTTCCTGACTCATACCAAACGGTAGTTGATGTGTGAGCACTAACAATTTTGGTTTTGTTTTATTCGCAATCTCTGCAAGTTGGCCAGTTGAAGTATGAAAAGTTGAATGGTATTTTTTCCAGTGTTCGTCTCTTTTAGCCAGACCTTCCATGGAATACACTTCGTGAATCAGGATATCACAATCCTTTGCATTTTCTATTACTGATTCGCTATACGTACAATCGCCAGACACCACGATCACTTTATCCTTCGTTTCAAATCGATACCCAAATGCATGGGCCCAGGAACCATGACTCACGTTAAATGCCTTCACCAACACATTCGAATCCTGGTACACCACCCCCTCTTTAATTTCATGCACATTCACTTGATAGGCTGCTGGTATTCCCTGCTCCAAACCATTGATGCGAATGTCTACATCTTCTTTATATGCCGATTGAATATCCTTTGTCATTTTAGAAATGCCTTTAGGTCCGAATACTTCTAATGCTTCTAATCTTCCCGTCACAGCCGGACTCAACATAAAATCTGAATATCCTCCAACATGATCGCTATGTAAATGCGTAATGAAAAGACGGGTGAGTCCTTCTGATTTCAAAGATGGAATATTTTTCCTGGCAGCTGCAGCAGCTCTGCGCACAACACCAGGACCGCAATCCACCACATAAGAATGATTATTTACAATGATGGCTAATGATGGACCAGATCGATCAGGATCAGGATTAGGGTTACCCGTTCCCAATAAAACTACTTGTGTTCCGGATTTCTGTGCCAGAGATCCCATAGAAATTAATAGAAACAGAAATAGCAGTGGTAAATTCTTCATACCTTAAATATAGAAAACAGAAAATTAATCATAATAATTAGCAATGAAAAAATCAACTATGAAATATGCATGCTGTTTGGTCTGCTTCATGGCAGTATTTACTATTTCTGCACAGGCGCAAGTTTTATCGGGTAAACAAATCGACTCATTAGTAGAACTCACTTTAAAAACATTTGATGTACCTGGTATTTCAGTAGGTATCGTAAAAGATGGCAAATTGATACATGCCAAAGGTTACGGTGTTGCCAGTTTAAGAACCGGGAAAAAAGTGGATGAAAATACTTTGTTTGGAATTGCCTCTAATAGTAAATCCTACACCGCTGCAGCATTAGGAATGTTAGTGGATGAAGGCAAGATCAAATGGGATGATAAGGTAACGGATTATATCCCTGAATTTAAAATGTACAATCCTTATGTAACAGAAGAATTTACCATACGTGATTTGCTTACACATAGAAGCGGATTGGGTTTAGGTGCTGGTGACTTAATGATGTTTCCAGATCAAAGTGATTTTACAAAAAAAGATATTATTCATAATTTAAGATATCTCAAACAAGTATCCAGCTTTAGAACTAAATACGATTACGATAATAATTTATACATCGTGGCAGGAGAAGTAGTTGCTAAAGCCTCAGGTATAAGCTGGGAAGATTTTATTGAACAAAGGATCATGCAGCCCCTTGGTTTTAAAAGTAGTGCCGCTTCTATTACTCGTTTAAAAGACAGAGGTAACAGCATCCGTCCACACGCACCAGTGAATGGAAAAGTAGAAACTATTGATATCGATTGGAGTGAAACCGCAAATGCTGCTGGTGGAATCTGGAGTAATATCATTGACGAAAGTAAGTGGGTGATTTTACAAATGAACCACGGAAAATATGGCGATAGTTTACAACAAAAATTATTTAGCGACGACGTACACGAAGAAATGTGGAGTGCACAAACCGTTATTGGCGCAAGAACTGTAGCTCCATATAAAACACATTTCGCAGCATACGGTCTCGGCTGGTTTTTGAGTGATGTAAAAGGATACAAACAAGTAACACATACAGGAGGATTAGCAGGAATCGTAACGCAAGTAGTGATGATCCCCGAGATTAATCTGGGAATCATTGTATTCACCAATCAACAATCTGGCGCGGCTTTCAGCGCTATCAGCAATACCATTAAAGATGGTTATTTGGGTGTTACTGGTTATGATTGGGTGAAGCTCTATGCCGAACGTGTAGCGAAGGGAGAAGCAGAAGCTAAAAAGATCAACGATGAAGTTGCAGCAACTATTGATGCGCAAAGGAAATCCAGTAATGGCACATTTAATGTGGAACCCTATATTGGCAAATACAGCGATCAGTGGTTTGGCGAAGTAGAGATTTCCATAAAAAATGGCAAGCCCTGGTTTGCTTCTAAAAGATCCCCGAAATTAAACGGAGAATTATTTCCATATAAAGGCAATACTTTAATCGCTCGTTGGACTGATCGCAGTATGGACGCAGATGCATTCGTAATGTTTAGTACCGATAAAGATGGCAAACCATCGGGTATAAAAATGAATGCCATTTCACCACTCACAGATTTCAGTTTTGATTTTCAGGACCTTGATTTCAAGAAAACAAATTAATACTATGAAGAAAATTGCCGTATTAGGAGCTGGCATGGTGGGTCGCACCATGGCATTAGAATTAGCAAAGACGCATGAAGTAGTTTCCTTTGATTTAAATCAGCAAAATTTAGATTTACAAATAAAGAGAGATTCAAAGATTCAAACCAGAACAATTAATTTATTAGACCCTTCCCTTAATTTAAAAGAAGTGTTAGGATTTGCTGATTTGGTGGTAAACGCAGTGCCCGGCTTTATGGGTTATCGTGTGTTGGAACTAGTAATCAAAGCTGGAAAAAATAGTGTAGACATTTCGTTCTTTCCAGAAAGTATAGCTCCATTACATTTATTAGCAATCGAACACAATGTATGCTCTATCATGGATTGTGGTGTGGCTCCGGGTATGAGTAATTTAATTTTAGGCAGATACAATCAGGAATTCAAGATTCACAATTTTAAATTTTATGTGGGCGGATTACCTGTGGTTCGGGAAAAACCTTTCGAATACAAAGCACCATTCTCACCTATCGATGTGATTGAAGAATATATGCGTCCAGCAAGATTGCGCGTGAATGGAGAAAATAAAACCGAACCTGCATTATCCGAAATTGAAACGATGAATTTTGAAGGCATAGGAACTTTAGATGGATTTAATACTGATGGATTAAGAAGCATCCTGGATAGTTTTCCAAATATTCCAAATATGTCTGAGAAAACACTACGTTATCCAGGACATGTAGAGATTATCAAAACATTGAAAGCAGTTGGTTTCTTTGAACCCGAAAATATTGAGGCCACTGCTAAAGTATTGATCAATTCCTGGAAGCTTAAAGAAACTGACGAGGACCTCACTGTGATGAAAACAGTGGTAGAAGGCACAAAGAACAATCAGCCCATTACAGTTGTATATGAGCTATTGGATTATTCAGATACCGTGAATCATTTAAGTTCTATGTCAAGAACAACAGGACTTACCTGTACCGCCATTGCAGAATTAGCATTGGCAGATAAGATCCAATTGAAAGGAGTGTATCCACCAGAAAAAATTGGTGAAAGCAAAGAGAATTTTGATTTTATTGTACAATACTTGAAGGAGCGAAATGTGAATTGGGTGAAGCATGTATTTTAAATAATCTATTTTGATTAACTCATTTTAATCAAACCACATGAATCAAACTAACAAACAAACATCAGGTATACTCTACCCAAATGCAACCATTTATTTTTTCTCGGCATTAGTAGTTACATGGATAGGTTTTTCGCATTCCTATTTTAGAAACTTGTCAGAGAATGATATCTTCCATCATTTGCATGGTGCCATTGCTGGGGGTTGGATTATCGTTTTAATGATCCAACCATTTTTATATAAACAAGGTAAACTTGCTTTGCATCGAAAAATTGGGAAACTGGCAGCTTATATTCTCTTTCCATTATTAATATTGGGCGGATTGAGAATGATTCATAGCATGTTAAATAACACAAGTGCTTATCCCCCTGGGGCAACTATTATATTGGCATTCCTCGATTTCTATTCAGTATTGATGTTACTCTTTTTTGTATATCAAGCTATCAAAAAAGCCATACAATTGCAATTACACGCCAGATACATGTGTTTAACTGTACTGGCTATGTTGCCTCCGGCTATTGGAAGAATGTTGTTTTATATTCCATGGGTTAACAGTTTTGAAAAAAGCTTGAACATCAGTTATTCGATCATTATCATTATCACTGGGTTATTATTGTTAGATGATAAAAGAAAGGGGACAATCTACCCTCCTTATAAAATTGCGATGGTTTTGTTTTTGATACAACTCATCAGTTTGAATTTTGTAGGACAATGGCAATGGTGGACAGATCTGATGGCGAAGTATGCATCAATCTAATGCAGGTAAGTTTTCCCAAACATAAGGTTCAATTTTTTCTTTACCATCTGGCCGTTCCTTAGAAGATCGAATGGTAAAGACAGGCCAGCATTCTAGCTCAGCTGCGGGTAACTCATAATTCAAAATGGATTGCATTCTTTCTGTAGTTAATTCAGATGTCAACCATTCTTTCGCAAGATCATTCGGAAGAAAAAGTGGCATTCGCCATTTGTTATCACCATCATTATGGATCTGTTTCATTAATTCATTGGCAGGCCGGGTAATCAAAGTATATGTCCATCTCTTTTCCAACTCGCCAGTTTCCTGATTCGGTAGTTCTGCCACAGAATACAATCCAGGTAAGAAAAATAGGTCTGTACTTTTTTGATGAATAAAGTAGGGAACTTTCTTCGTCCACTTCTCAATCTTACGGTGTTCAAAAATTCCAGTCACAGGAATTAAACACCTTCGATTTCTTATTTTAAACCAGTAACTGGAAGTATCGCTCAGGATGCGTTCACTCCTTGCATTCAACATATTTGACCTTTGTTTTACAAAAGCCTTTTCATCCTTAATATAAAATGGGAGACAACCCCATTCCATCAATTTTACATGCAGTAGTTGGTCTTCTCTATTCTGATAAATGATTGGATGCTCACCAAACGAATGACCAACAATATGCATCGAGGCTTCGTAATTAATTTGTAATTGCTCATCGAACTCAATGGCAGGAAACTGCTCCAGAATGGCGGCCAATTTTGCTAAAAAGAAGAGGTCGTAACACATGGTTTAATTTTTCAAGACAATGATACATTTAATAAAGTATTTCCAATAGTATCTCTCAAAACAGCAGCCACTTTTTGTTGTTCTGCATAGTTACTCCAATTTTTTACTACTTCATTTATTTGGTCAATGATGTGTTTAGCCTTTTTGATATTCATATTGCTCGCCACTTCTAAAAGATCTGCTCGCGAAAGGTTTTGACGCTTGCCATTGATGGTAAGACTATGCATACTCACCCAGGCACTTCCAGGACGATAAGCATGACAAACATCGTAAGCGGGTGATAATTTCCATACCCCATTTTGATTCATGGTAAATGCAAAGTTCTTAGTATGATCATCACAATTTCTTGCCAGAACATTAAAAACCATTCTTCTATATAATTGTTCCTGTTGAGGATATGGTAATTGCAATGATCGCATCAATGCAAACAACTGCTCATAACTAAACATACCCACTTCATTAAAATCATAATGCATCAGTGCACAAAAAGTTTGTACATGCAGTTTATCTTTTTCATTCGGACGATCAAATCTTCGTGTCATAAAATGTGCCCGGCCATTTTCTTCCAATAACCTGCTTTCCATCATTTCAATTCCACAATCTCTAGCCATATTATAGTAAGCCATTTCAACTCTTCCATAACCACTACTAGAGCCAAATTGTATATCCTGTACGCCATCAAATTTAATAAGCCAATGCTGAAAGCCAGTGTTAGCAGCTGTTTGACCACTTCGAACTTCTTTTGTCAATGGATTATATGCGATGATGGCTTTTGCTCTTGCGCCACCAGCACTGGTACCAATTTTTAAAATATCTGTTAACGCTCTCTCATCATCTTTAGATAGGTTTGTAGAAAAATTTTGTCTGTCCGATAAAATATTTTCTGCTACCTGAACCAGATCGCCAATAATTAATTGGGTACTCGTAGCAGTAACTTTGGGTACTACCGGAGAAAATTCTAATGCCCCCATTCCTCGCTTTCCAATAAAGCAAAGCATTTCAACAGGATTTAAACTACCTGCTTGTCTGCCATTTCTGGATAGCCAGGCATTTATCAAAGCATTACCATATTTATCCGGCAAAACATCCGCTAAAAGGCCGGGCATTCCTTTAAAAGTGTGGCTCCTTTTCAGTTCTGGAAATACAAATATTTTCCCCTTCGCTTGCAGCAACGGCATTTTGAATGGCGATAGATTCAGGTTGGTTGATAAAAAAGAATTTTCAAATTCAAATGCAGCTTCTCCTTTATCAGTATCGTATGCAATAGCCCCTACTTTCTTATTCCAAATTTTTACATCCGCTATAGAAATCATTTTGCAGCCCTTTTAATTTGAATCGATTTTTTTGTCGGTACGGGTGGCTCTTTGCCTTTTCTTTCTTTGCATTTTTGCTAATAGAAGTGGACTAATTTGATCTGATAATTCGAAATTTTTAAACATATACATCTGATCCAATGCGCGCATGATTTGTACAAAGGTTAATAGTCCGCCGCCGCCGCCGCTTTCCATCTGAATCAATGTAGAACGATTAATCCCTGCTGCATCCGCTAATTCCTGCTGGGTCTTATTTTGACGCAAACGGATTTCTTTAAGCCAGGCCCCCATTGCCTCTAAAATTGCCTTATCGCTATTCGCATTCATATTTATGTTAGATTTTTCCATCATTATATTCATTTTATAGTACTAATGTAGTAAATATTAAACAATTTCTAAATTATATTTTTGTTGGTTTATTTCAACATTATATGCTACTTATATTATTTATGTTGAATATTTACAACATTTTAATGCTTAAGTTGATAGCCAGCCTCTAAAATTGTTTTAGCAATTACTATTGCATTTTTCGAACCCTTGTACAATATTGTGCTAAGAAAATCCCATGATCTTCTTCTATCCCCAGTGAATTCGAAAATGGGCACCCCATATGTCATAATGGTGAAGTAGTTACTTGCATCTAATATTGTTTTGAAACATCGATCAGAGTTTTAATCCTTTATTGAACTCAAATATAGCCGGCAGAAATAAAGGACGATGGTAGCCAACGACACTACTACGGCATGCGCAATCTGTGTAGTACTTATTCAGTACCTGCGTCTTGCAGTAATAGCAAGTCAAAAACCGCTGAACATTCATTCTATGGTGTTAGAAAAGAATGCACATACCTAAAACGTTTACAATGAAAACAAAAATATTTTCATTCATCGCCGTTGTTTTATTCATGAGTATCATCATTTTCTCTTGTAGAAAGTCAAGCGCTGTAACTATCCCTCAGGAAGCGATACCAGCAAAAGGAGCTTTATTAAGTTATTACAAAACCTTCGATCCGCAAATTTTACAATCGGGTGATGAAGCAAAAATTAAAGCCTATTTAGATAAAAAAGCGCTGGTCATTTATGATTATATAAAATCAAATTATCAGGATACCATTTGTACAATAGCCGATGGCAAAGCTGCCAACATTATTTTAGGCGGATTAGCGCTTGCTATATATGAACAAAATAAGAATGGGAATACTGGATTAATTAGGTATCAGGTAACTACAGCTAGTACTTCTTCATCCAGAGCTCTAAGTTGTGCATTATCAGCACTTTCTGGATATGAGGGTTTTGAGAAACTGTTTTCGGGGACCGCTTCATTAATGACTGCAATGGATGTCATTTCAATTTTAAAAGGAGTGCTAAAAAGATACATAGGCTATATAGGTATCGCTGTTGCTGTATATGAATTTGGAAATTGTGTTGGTTGGTACAATTAAAATATTAATTTATGAAGTTAATCATTGATTGCATTTTTTCACTTGGGATAATCATTTCAGGAGTAGTTGCTTTTTTAAAAATGATACACATTTTGTTTAAACCAAAAGTCTTTGAACAAAATAGATTTCATTTTATTTCAGCTCCTCCAAGTCAAAGACAACTATTTTTTTATAACCTTATTTTATTTTTTGTAGCTATAGAGGCTTTGAATTTTTTTTGGTTCATAAAATAAAAAAATGTAATTAAATGCTAAGTGGATTGTATTGAAATCCACTTAGCTTATTTAAACAACTTTATCGGATTGATTTTTAAAAATTCCTTCCATGTCAATCCATTATTATCAATCAGTATAATTTTATGGGGTTCGAATTTTTTATCAAATGCTGCAATACCATTTGTTGAAGAAGCAATACTACTCTTTACTTCAATGGCTATTAATTTACCCCTGCTTTCTAAAACAAAATCTACTTCATCATTACCTTCTCTCCAATAATATACTGTGTAATCCTGATTCATGGAATGATTAATCAGATGTGCACCAATGGCCGACTCTACAATTCTTCCCCAATCTTTTGGTTTACTGATGATCTCCTCAAATCTGTCATGATGCTGACTACTAATCAATGCAGTATTATGTACTTGAAATTTTGGACTGGAAGATCGTTTTCGTAAAAGGGTACCTGAATATTTTTCAATACCCCTTAACAAACCTGCTGTATCTAATAAATTCAAATAATGTGATAAAGTGGTGGTATTACCAGCGTCTTGTAATTGCCCCAGGATCTTTGTAAACGAAACCATTTGTCCAGAATACAAACAACCTAATTCAAATAAATTTTTCATTAAAGCCGGCTTGTCAATTCTCGTTGTCATTAAAATATCTTTCGATACACTCGTTTCAATCAACGCAGATTTGATATAATTTTTCCAACGTGGCTCATCATGTATCAAGGTTGCAGATCCGGGATAACCACCAAACCATGCATACTGTTCTGCAGTCCATTTGAATGCCGATTGCATTTCTAGAAAAGACCAATGACCCATATAAATCGTTTCAAACCTTCCCGCTAATGATTCTGTTAACCCTTTTTGCAACATCATGCGTGAAGAACCAAGTAAAACAATTTTTATGCTTTGACCAGTTCTTGTATCCTCATCCCATAGAGCTTTTACTGTTTCACTCCAATTTTCAATCTTTTGAATTTCATCAATAATGAGTAGGAACTCAGCTATATTATCTTCCCTACATTTCAATCTCGCAGTCTCCCATATTTGTCTTAACCAAATACTATCTGATGCGGCTATTGCATCTGCTGATTCAAAAAGATATGGAATATGCCTTTTCTCAAGAAGTTGACGAATCATCGTTGTTTTTCCTACTTGCCTTGGACCTAAAATAACCTGAATGAAGTTTCTGGGTTCATTCAATCTATTCATAACTAATTGTAAATGAGATCTTTCAAACATATTTAATATTTTACTCAGTATATTGAGTAAAATTACTCAATATACTGAGTAATTCAAATTTTAATTAAAATCATTAAATTGATTCCTCAATCATAGATATATGCGCATGTCCCCAATTAGCCCCCTTTTCAAGAAATTACTATTTAGCAGCATTTCAGTGCTACTATTTCAACTGTCGATGGCCCAACAAAACCTAGACATCAGCTATATGTCTTCGGGCGGAAAGCTAAAACCCCTGCAGGCTATTATGGATATCAGGCACTATACCATCAATACGGAAGTAGACATTGCCAACAAATCAATTCACGGCAATACCGTGGTTTCTTTAAACCTATCTAAACAAACGGATACTATCTTATTAGATCTGGTGCACTTACTCACCGTAGAAAAAATCAAAGTCGATAATAAACCCGCAACTTTTACACAGGGGGATGATAAAATATTTATCACTGGTACCAACTTCAAAGAAGGAAAACATTTAGTAGATATTACTTACGGGGGCAACCCACCCATTGCAGTGCGTGCTCCTTGGTTTGGTGGATTTATCTGGAGTAAGGATCGAAGTGGAAACGACTGGATCTCTATCAACTGTCAGAAAGAAGGAGGCAGATTATGGTTCCCATGTAAAGATCATCCGAGCGATGAACCAAATGAAGGAGTAGACATGAATATTACAGTGCCAAAAGGGTTATCAGTTGCCGGCCCGGGACTATTACAAAAAGTAACCACCAAAAATAACAGAAGCACTTTTTCCTGGAAAACCAATTATACTATTAGTAATTATTGTGTGGTATTTAATATTGGAAAATACATTGTTGCAAAAGATACGTACACCACTATAGACGGAAATAAAGTGCCCATAGAATTTTATGTGTTAGAAGAAGATAGCGCTCAGGCAAAAAAAGTAATTGAAACAAAAATTCGAGACAGCAAAATTTTAGAAAAATATTTTGGGGAGTATCCTTGGGTGAAAGAAAAGATCGGTATTGCAGAAGTACCAAATTCTGGTATGGAGCATCAAACCATGATCACCTTCAATAATAAATTCGAATACAGAAAAGTTGGCGGACACGACTATTCCGACAATCTTTTTCATGAGTACGCACACGAGTGGTGGGCTAATAAAGTTACCAATAAAGACTGGGCGCATATGTGGATCCAGGAAGGGATTGGCACATATGCTGAAGCATTAGCAATGTATGAGTTGGGCGGTCAAGCAGCATACGATGAAATGATTGCGAATCATAAAAAAAGTATCAAATATATCAAACCGTTAGTAGGCGGAGAAGAATTATCGGAAGATGAAACTTATGCCAAGAACGATATTTATGTAAAAGGATCTTTCTTCATGCATAGCTTACGATATCTATTAGGTGATGAGATCTTTTTACCTGCTCTGAAAAAATTAGCAACCGACCCTTCTACTACCTACGATAATTTTGTTACCAGCACTGATGTGGAACAATTATTCAGCAAAGCAGCGGGTTATTCCTTAAAGCCGTTTTTCGATTTCTACTTAAGAACTACCAATGTGCTGGATGTATCCGTAAAAGAAACTGGTTACCAGCAATACCAGATTAAAGTCAATAATTATTTCATGGACCTGCCTTTTGATATCTTCATTAACGGAAAAAAAGAGAAGATGATTATTGGTAAGGATGGCATTAAAGTGAAAAGTAACCTGCCACCAACTGTTGATCCTTTTGGATTTTATTTAAAAAAAGTTTCAATTCAATAAAATCACAATGAAACAAACCTGTTTGGGAAAGACTTCAATAAGTTGTGATAGGAGTTAAGTCAGTTAATGAAATCCAACCCTTACTAGATTGATTATCTGTATTGATAAATTCAATGTATGCAAATCCATTTTCAATTCTAAGCGCTGTAACTTTTTCTCTTGAATTAAAATATGAATTTCGCATGCTATTATAATTTGGACTACTATAAAAATGCACCTGATTTGATTCGCTTGCGTTTACATAATATTCGCTTGAAGCAGATGAGGTGGAACTTGATGGGTTAGAATTATCAGTAGCAATATTGGTATCAATGGTATTATTACTTATCGGGTTCTCATGGGAGGGTTTTGTTAAATCATTCCAAACAGATTTTACTTTCTCCGTCCCTTTATTTAGTTCTTTATCAACTTCATCGCTAATAAATACTTTTCCAAGAATACCTATTCCGATAATTTTATTATTTCCATTATATTCCACACTTGTTAAAGAAAAGAAGAAATAATCTTTTCTTCTTACCACATCTGTAATAATACCATCAACTAGTGAAGAACCAAACATCACTCCTAATTCAGTTCCAATATCACCATACGAACTAGATGATTTTCCACTCGATGATACTTCTCTCCTTATTAACTGACTTACCTTATCCTTTACCGATCTTTGATGTTCATCTAAATTTGGATTTGATGCATACAATATTGCTAAAACAACAATGGCTAATATGTATTTCATTTAAATATTTTAATGGCTTTAAAAAAGTAGCAGCAAGAGATTAATGCATATTTAGTGGCCAAAAAAATGTTTTACTCTTTCTATAAATTTAACACATTATTACTTCGCTAAGAATTTTACTCCACCCTATTATTTAAACAACTCTGCATTCTATAATTTGCATTACTCAAATTCGTCAATTCCTTACACACAATCTGCAATGCAACGCTGATCAGCTTTATAGCCAATTTATTTGATTAAATTAAAAGAGTAAGTGGAGCTAGAAACCACTATAAAAACGGGCGTTCCCGAAAAGCCATATGAGTAGGAAATAAATTTTATTGCCATGACTATTTTTATTCTAATCTTGTTAGCCTTCAGTATTTTCTTGATTGCATCAATGTGGACTATTTTTACGAAAGCAGGGAAACCAGGATGGGCATGCATTATTCCCATTTACAATTTGATTGTATTATTAGAGATTGTTGGAAAACCTTGGTGGTGGTTATTACTAATGCTTATCCCAATTGTAAACGTCGTTTTGTTTATTATGATGTACCATCAGCTCTCTTTATCATTTGGGAAAGATGCAGGGTTTACAGTTGGATTAATCTTATTAGGATTTATATTTTTGCCAATACTTGCATTTGGTGATGCCTTATATATAGGCCCTGGAGGAATGAGCTCCACTACCGATTTATAAATATCAAATAATCATTTTCGCATAAAAAACCCACTCTTGATTTGAAGAGTGGGTTTTTTATGAACTATAATACAGGATCTTCATTTAAGCTTTCCCGAAAATATTCGTTTGTAAAAAATCATTTTTAAACTTCCCTGTTAGATCATATTTATGTGCAAGATTTCTAAAATCTTGCATACGTTCATAACGAGTCTCTAACACTTCCAATGGGATTGTAAATAACTTGCCCCAGTGTGGCCTTGGTGCAAAAGGCTCAAGTGCCTTTTCGATTTTTGGCAAGAGCGCCATCACCGCCTCAGTTTCCTGCTTCCAGGTAAAATGAATGGCTACTGATTTTCTTTTGTAAGCAGTACTCATCCAAAAATCATCCGCTGCTATTGTTCTAATCTCAGTAATCATTAAATGTGGTCCAATTTCTTTTCTAAGTTTTGTTACTTCCTTCATTGCTTCAATAGCATGCTCGAATGGAACAAAAAATTCTGATTGTAATTCTACTCCACTACTGGGCGTAAAGCCCATTTTAAAATGTGGAAGTCGTTCAAACCACGGACCAGGAACACCCATCTGTTCAGTACAATTTTCCGCACTACTTGATGCAATAGGGTGCATATTTTTGGTTGCAGCTTTTGCTCCATAAAAATCATGCCCCTTTGTAACCAGGTCTTGTTCATCTGCTTTACATTTAATCCAAACTTCATTAATTGAATCTGTTTGCCAATCTGTAAAAAGACTCACACTATAACCGGCAGAAAGAATGGATTCAAAATGTTCATTTAATTGATCAACTGGTAAGTTTTCAAAAACAAATTGTTTAACCAAGAAAGTGGGATGCAATTGCAACGTAACATTAGTAACAATACCTATTGAACCTAAGGATACAACAGCTCCATTAAAAAGATCCCCATCCTTTTCTTTAGATAGTGAAACAATATTTCCAGTAGCGTCAACGAATTCAAGTGCAATCACAGCAGTAGCAAGATTTCCATTGCTTACTCCAGAACCATGCGTTGCTGTTGCAATGGAGCCGGCAACAGATATATGGGGCAATGAAGCCAAGTTGTGTAAAGCAAATCCATTTTCATGCAGGAATGGCGCCAATTCGCCGTACTTGATACCAGCTTCCACTTTTACGGTAGCCTTCTCCTTATCTAATGATATTACTTTATTCATTTTCTTCATAGCTACCAATGCCACTTTGCTATCCGCAATTCGGTTAAAGCAATGACAAGTACCTTGAGCCTTCAAACTCTTCAATTTTCCTACTAAAGCTTGTAATTCCTGTATATATGTTGGTGCATTTACATTCGTTGTACTAAACGTAATATTACCAGCCCAGTTTTTAAAACTAGGCTTAGTGTCGCAACTGATAAACGGAGAAAAACTAGCTCCCAATGCCACGGTACCGCTTAGTTGTAAAAAATCTTTTCTTTTCATATTAACTTTAAAATGGGTAAAGCAACTTTCTGAACTTCAATATACTAATTATGTTTGAGGCAACTATTTTTTGTAAAAAATCGAAAAATTGCGTATTATTATTCTATAACAAACTTTAATTATGGAACGCCGTCAACTTATTAAACATTCTGCATTTGCTGTTGCAGCTTTTGCTTTTTCGAAAGACTTGTTTGCCACACAAGCCGAAAGAGGGATGCAAAAAGGTTTCGAAGGTTCTAATGGAGGCATTATCAAATTAAGCTCCAACGAAAATCCGCATGGCCCGGCTGAATCAGCAAAAAAAGCAATGATCGATGCGGTGATCATTTCCAACAGATATCAGTTCGATACCAATGCTCAATTGCGTGAAGCCATTGGAAAATTAACCGGACATAATAAAGACAATATTTTACTAGGTGCCGGCTCTTCAGAATTACTGGGAGTTGTTACTTCATGGACTGCTTATAAAAAAGGAAATATCGTAGCATCAGAACCCACTTTTAAAGTGTGGTTACCAGCAGCTAGAAAATTAGGATTACCCACCAAATTGGTTCCATTAACATCAACCAAGCATAATGATTTAAATGCTTTAGCGAATAATATCGATGCTGATACCAAAATGGTGTATCTGTGTAATCCAAACAATCCAACAGGTACCGTATCGCCTAAAACTGAATTAGAGGCATTTGTAAAAACAGTAACTGCTAAAACTATTTTGTTAATGGATGAAGCGTATACCGATTATTATGATAGTCCTTCAATGGCGCATATGGTAAACGAAAATCCAAACCTGATCATCGCTAAAACATTTTCTAAAACCTATGGAATGGCGGGTGCCAGAGTGGGTTATGTTTTAGCACATCCAGATACCATTAAAGAATTAAGTTCTTTTATGGCCTGGGCTAATGCTGGGCCTTCAGCCGTTTCCATGAAAGGAGCATTGGGTGTGATTAATGATCAAGCATTTGTTGATTATGTAAAAGTAGAGAACATCAAAGCAAAAGCCATTTTGTACAAAGGCTTTAATGACCTGGGTATTAAGTATATCGAATCATTTACCAGCTTTGTGTATTTCGATACCAAGACCTATCCAAAAAATGTACCTGCCGTTTTACAAGCAAATAATATTATCGGAGCACGGTCATTTGAAGACAATAGCACTTGGTTAAGAATTAGTATCGGTACTGTACAGGAAATGACGAAGGTTGTGGAAGCACTAAAAGCAGGTGCCACTAAATCATAATCTTATTACTTTAAAACAGATTTATCAGAAACCACACTCATCCCACCCGATAAATTTACAATACTTTTAAAACCATTTTGTGTTAGTAAGTAACTTACAATTGAGCTTCTATGTGAGTGAGAACAATACACCAAAATGGTTTTGTTTTTATCTAATTGCTTATAAGCTCCTTTTTCCATTTCGCTAATAGGAATATTAATAGCGTTCTTAATAGAACCAAAATTGGGCTCGGCTTTTCCTTCAAATTCTTCTTTTGTTCTAACATCTAGAATCAGAAGATTCGGATTTGATTTGATAAACTTTGCTAATGCTGCGGGACTAACATTTTTGTGAACGATTGTTTTTTTATCTACCAGTTTCATGTTACACTTAGTGCATACACCAGGAGCTGAATATATTTCATTATCGCATAATTGACCACAAGGAGAACAAACATATTGTATCTGCCTAGTGGAGGGTTTCTGAGAAAAAACTTCAAGATTACAAATCAGTACAAAGAAGAATAACAACAATATTATTTTACTAAATATTTTCATCTTATAAAAATACTTAATAAATGAATATGCTCCAATCAGCAATTTTAA
>Ga0194061_1000865_pt1 | contig 18464 bp, 11 predicted proteins | sample SepL2221m_MetaG_FD_163423 | JGI IMG/M metagenome (GOLD analysis project Ga0194061, IMG submission 163423) | Anoxic zone freshwater microbial communities from boreal shield lake in IISD Experimental Lakes Area, Ontario, Canada - Sep2016-L224-21m | ecosystem: Environmental > Aquatic > Freshwater >... | reverse complement strand
GGCGGTGGCCGTCTCGACGCTGGCGGCCAGCTCCAGCGGGGCGTCAAACACCTCGGGCAGGGTTAGCCAAGGGTAAACCTCGGCTCGCTGGCCATAGGCGCAGTCCAGCGCGTCCACCAGACCCGCGCCAAAGCGGCGCACCAGTCCGCCACGCGGCAAAGCGCGCAACTGCCCCCAATTGGCAATGCCCAACCGCACCAACGTGGGCAGGTGCGCCCGCGCGGCCGCCAGGGTGTGCAGGGGCAAGGCATCCGGGGGAATGGGAACGGTCGCGGTTTTGGTCTCGACAGAACGCGCAGGCTGGCTCACACACTGCAATCGACCAAATGCTACCAATGATGTAGCGCCTTGCGCATATTCCACGGGGGCTAGAGGACTATTTGGCTCAAACAACCGGGCCAGCAAGGCGGTTGCGCCGCCAAACAACCGTTCGCTGGCTGACACCTCCAGCACCAACGCCGACTCCAGGCGCGCCACCATCGGCGTGAACTGTAACGCCCACCATGCCCAGGCCGTGGAGGCATCGGCCAGCGATGCGTCAGACGCGGGCTGAAGGGCGATCCAGTGCATATGGGCACTCCAAGTCGCCGCCGGGCCGCCCCAAGGCGACTACGGCCCCCTCGGGGGGCAGCGCAGTACGCGTAGCGACAAGCGTGGGGGTCATGCTGGCTGCAAGCAGCCTTGACAGCCGAGCCGGGCGCGCCGTCAGGTGCAGCGACTCGCTCATAGGCGGCCCACGCCGCTTGAGTGCGCGCACCTCGAGCGTATCGCCCTGCTGTTCAGACGGCGCAGACCACAGGCGCAACGCGGCGGGTGACGATTCGGCTTGCGCCTGCTCGGGGCGCACCACAAACAGCAACTTGTCAAACTCAGCAGCGGCCATTTGCAGGCGGCGCAGTTGCTCGGGGCGCACCTGCACCAACCAGGCCAGCACGGCGTCCACATCGGCGCAACGCAAGGCCTGCTCAGTGGCCCACAGACGCTGCGCGCCCAGTGATACGGACACCCACAGCAAGCGCTTGGGTGCCAAGCCCTGCGCGCCCAACGCAGGGCTGAACGGAGGGTGCGGCGCCCCCACCAGCACTACCGTACCAGTTCCAGAGCGAGCGAGCGCAGGCAGCAGCAAGCGCCACTCGCTGTGTACGCCAACGGGCTGCAATATCTCGTTCAGCGCCCCCAATGGCCAACCGCCGCCGGGCAACTGCGCATCCAACAGCGCATCACCCGTGGCCAGCACCCGTGCCGGTGCACCCGCCAGCGTATCGGCCTGCCAGACGTCCGGGTGAACGCCCGTGCGGGAGAGAAGTTGAGCAGTGGCAGACATGGAATCATTAAAACTGTATTTTTATACAGTATATGACACCCGACTATTTACTGAACAGTGATGCACATCAACTTCCCAAGTCTGCGCTGGCGTACAAGTGGGGTGATTCAGCCATGGAAAACCAAACAAACTCAAAAATCTCCCCGTGGCACTCGCTAAAAAACCGGGTAACCATTTTCACGCTGGTCATTTTCGTAAACAGCCTCTGGGCGCTGTCGTTCTATGCAAGCCGCATGCTGCAAGAGGATATGCAGCGCGTGTTGGGCGAGCAGCAGTACTCGGTCGTTTCTCTTGTCGCGTCAGAAATCAATGACGAACTCGTTAACCGTGTGGAGGCGCTGGAACGCATTGCCAAGGAGATTGATGCACCCCTGATCGGCAATCCGGCAGGGCTGCAGGCCCGATTGGAGCAGCGTCCACTCCTGCAACACCTGTTTAATGGTGGCATATTGGTCACGGGAACTGACGGCACGGCGATTGCCGATGTGCCGCTGTCCGCCGGTCGCATTGGTACCAACTACATGGACCGTGATTCAATTGGCGGCCCACTCAAGCAGGGCAAAACGGTGATTAGCCGTCCTGTCATGGGCAAGAAGCTGGGAGCACCGGTGTTTAGCATTGGCGCCCCGATACGCGATGGCGCAGGTACGGTGATCGGCACTCTGGTAGGTACCGTCAACCTGGGTCTGCCCAACTTTCTGGACAAGATTACAGGAGGCAAGTACGGGAGATCCGGTGGGTTTCTAGTGATTGAACCGTCGGAGCGACTGATCATCTCCGCAACCGATAGAACGCGGGTCATGGAAAGACTACCTGCTGTCGGCCTGATTGCGGGGATGGACCGCATGCTTGATGGCTTCGAAGGAACCGACATCTTTATCAATGCACTTGGAAAAGAGGTGATGAATTCGGGCAGGATCATTCCCATAGCGGGATGGCGTGCTGTCGTCACGATTCCCACCATAGAGGCTTTGTCACCCATCTACCAGCAGCGGCAACGCATGTTGTGGGCAACCGTTCTGCTGACCTTGCTGACCGGCGGGCTGACCTGGTGGATGCTGCGGCGGCAACTATCACCCATGCTAAACACGGCACAAAAACTAACCCGTCTGGCGACTACAAACCTGCCAGTCAAGCCACTACCGGTCACCCGCCAGGACGAAATCGGCGCCATGATTGGCGGCTTCAATCATCTGCTGGAAACTTTGGGCAATCGGGAAACCGCGTTGGTGGACAGCGAGTTTCGCTGGAAGTTTGCCATTGATGGGTCGGGGGACGGCCTGTGGGACTGGAACGTGCTGCAAGGCACCGTGTTCTTCAGCACCCGGTGGAAAGAAATGCTGGGCTTCACCGAGGACGAGATTGGCAACAGCCTGAGCGAATGGAGCCAACGGATTTACCCCGACGAACTGGCGCGTGTCATGGCCGATGTGCAATCGCATCTGGATGGACTGACGCCCATTTACCTCCATGAATACCGTATCCTTTGCAAGGATGGCAGTTGGAAGTGGATTCATGACCGGGGTCTGGTGGTCAGCCGTGATGAGGCGGGCAAGCCCTTGCGCGTCATTGGCACGCATGCCGACATCACCGAGTGGCACCAGGCAGAGGCCGAGCGCAATGCGCTGCAGGAGCAAATCCGACAGATGGCCTACTTTGACCCCCTCACACAACTACCCAACCGGCGCCTGATCGACGACCGATTGGGCCAGGCACTGGCTGCCAGCAAGCGCAGCGGTCAGCATGGAGCCCTGATGTTTCTGGACCTGGATAACTTCAAGCCGCTGAACGACACGCATGGGCACGGCGCGGGCGATTTGCTGCTGATCGAGGTAGCCAGGCGCTTGACCGACTGTGTACGTGAGACCGACTCGGTAGCCCGACTGGGGGGTGACGAGTTTGTGGTGTTGCTGAGTGAACTCAACGTTGACTATGCAGTATCTACCGAGCAAGCCACCGCTGTGGCCGAAAAAATCAGGACTGCGCTGGCCATGCCATACCAGCTGACGGTCACGCAGTCGGGCACCGCGGACTCCACGGTTCAGCACCATTGCAGCGCCAGCGTCGGCGTGGTTATCTTCCTTAACCACGAAGCCAGTCCAACAGACCTCATGAAGTGGGCCGATTCCGCCATGTACCAGGCCAAGGATGCGGGTCGCAACGCCATCCGCTTTTATGAATCAAATCCGCCTATAGCCCCCGTAAATACTGCGTGAAAAGCTATAACAATAATAGCAATCCGCAGTCAAAATGGAAAGAAGGGCAAAAAGAGGTTCCGCAATTTCTTGACCGCATCCATTTCAGTCGCACTCAAAACCGTTTCTGAGTCCCAGTCGCAATAAACCAGTCCCGAAACTGCACCATTGGCAATGGGCAGGATGACAAACTTGTTGACGCGTGGCATCAGCGCGGTGTAGCCGTCGGGTAGCGCACTGACCTTCAGGCGGGACACATCGGCAATGGAAACGTCCACATTGTTCTTGATGGCGGCATGAAAAGCAGTGGGCTGGTAATCCTTACTAATGCGCAACTTGCTGCGCAACTCGTCAACACCCTTGCCATAGCCGTAGCGAACCGCAAAGTCCCCCGATTTGGTCAGCATGAAAAGCAGACAGTGCGCCGTCTGCAAGGTCTTGGCGAAGGTCGGAAACATGGCTGCCGCCAGGGCCTCGACGGTCTGCTTTTTGTCTGCCGCCAGCGCAGAAAACAAATCGTCCAGCACTTCCTCATTGGACATGCCGGGGGTTGCTTTCCCGTGCGGGGTAATCTGCTCTGACCATTGGCGAATAACGCTGCTAACACCGGATTTATCAATCCCTTTGACATCCAGGTCAGCAACCAGTTGGTCCACCGCTTCGAGTTTGCCCGCGTGGATCAGTGTGGATGCGGATTTAGAAAACCTGGCAATGGCAACCAGATCGGGATCGCCTGTTCCATCGATGACGGAAACAATATTCCTCGGCAACTTCCAGTGCTGAGCCACCTCGGCACCCAATTGTTCCAGAGTCAGACCCAAAACCTCGATCGCGGCCTGAGCTTCCTCGACCCCGTTCGCTACTTTGAGTGCAATGGCCGTGGATTCGGTGGCCAGATATTTCTGCGCCAGCAACGTGCCCAGGTTGTACATGAGGGCCGCAATGGACACGTCTTCGGATCGGCCCGCACAAACATTGCGGGCCAACTCGGACGACAACATGGTCTTGGAGAGAGATTCATCACTTTGCAACTCCGCATCAGTGACCAGCGCGGTGCTCAAAACGATGTGCAGCAAGGCGTCACTCCCCAACACATCCAGCGCCGCAGACACACTGCCAGAGCCGTCCGAGAAGGGTGCGTACATGGCTGAATTGGCCAGTTTGAGCACTTTTTGGGTGAGCGCAAAGTCTTCAACAATATGCTGAACCACGTCGCCCGCGGCGTGCTTGTCGTTACCCAGCGAACTGATCACGGATGCCACGGTGTTCTCCAAGGCTGGAAAGCCTTTGGAAATCCGCATGGCACCAAGAAGTCGTTCAACCGTCGCAGCCCGATCAATCATGCTGGTGTCCCCACATGTAGATCAAGCAGGTGACTGATGGCGTCCGCCGACATGGGCTTGCCCAGCAGATAGCCCTGAATCAAATCGCAACCTGCGTCCTTGAGAAAATCAAACTGCGCCTCGTTTTCCACTCCTTCGGCAACCACTTTCAGATCAATGCTGTGTGCCAAATTAATCATCGCAGTGATCAATTTCTTATCGGTGGCAGAGGCCGTGCGCTGCTCTTCGATCGCGCGCACAAAGGCTTTGTCGATCTTGATGCTGGACACGGGAAGTCGCGTCAGGTAAGCCAGGCTGGAAAAGCCCGTACCAAAATCGTCAATCGAAAAGCGTATACCCCGCTCTCGCAACAAGGCCAATGCTCTTTCGGTTTTTTCCTGGCTGTGCATCAAGGTGGATTCTGTTATTTCTAGAATCACGGTGGTCGGATCGACCCCCGTTTCGGTAATGGCATCAAGCACTTGGGTGTCAAATCCATCGGCCCCAAACTGCACTGGGGAAACATTCACCGACATGACGAATCCTGGCAACTTCTGGTGAAACTTTTTCAACTGATGGCAGGCATAACGCAATGCCCACTTGCCCAAAAACGGCATCAAGCCCGACTCTTCCACAATGGGAATGAATTTATCAGGCGCCACACGGCCAAAGTCCCGACTGGTCCAGCGCATCAGCGCTTCCGCACCGATCAACTTGCGCTGCACATCGTATTGCGGCTGGTACTCCAGATAAAACTCCCCCTCCTGAATTCCGTCATGCATGGCGGCTTTGATCGAAAAATCGACGCTGACATCATCGGCTGCATAAATGCAGACCCGGTTCTTTCCGGCATTTTTGGCATGGTACATGGCCGTGTCAGCGTTCTTGAGCAGCGTGGAGTAGTCCTCACCATGATCCGGGAACTGCGCTATGCCAATACTTACACCGAGGTATGCACTATGTGGCGCTGTGTCGTAAGGCCGGGCAATGGCCAGCAGTGCCCTCTTGACAGCGGCTTGCGCAGCTGCTGCATCTTGGCCTACCAACAACAACACGAACTCGTCACCGCCCAGGCGCGCCAGCACGTCGTCGGGTGATGCAATGCGTGCCAGCCGCTTTGACGTTTCGATCAAGACCGCATCACCCATGGCATGTCCATAAGTGTCATTGACCTTTTTAAAGCCGTCCAGATCGAGCAAGGCAATGGAAAACGTGGACTGACCCGCATGCAACTGAGCTTCCACCGTTTTTTTGAAAAACCCCCGGTTGGCGAGTCCGGTCAATTCATCGTGTTCTGCGGCATGTCGATAGATTGCATCGTTGGTTTTCCATAATGAAATGTCGATCAAACACAGCACATACTGATCAACCGAAGCCAATCGGTAGGCGCGCACATTGACCCAGCACTCAACACCGCTCTTGATGACGCGGACATCGCAGGAAAAATCCTCTGGCTTGTCCTTGCAAGCGTCCGTGAATCGGCCCACGTCTTCCGTATGCAGTAAAGCCAAGAAATTCCTGGGACTGTCTTGCGCAGACGGACTACCCAACCAGCGCCGACCTGACTCGGAAATATAGTTAATGGCATAGTCACCATTTACACGGAAAACGGCGTCCAGAACACGATCCAACGTAGGCGAACTCATACCTCCGTGCTCTCCCCAGTTGCAACATTGATGGTCTCGTCTTCACGCAACGCCGGCCCCATCACCTCGACCAACTCCACCATGTCGGCTTTAAGGGCGGCCGATATGTCGTGCTCCAACACAGGCATGACCTGCCCGAAAGGGGCCCGCAAACGATTCAGGCCATAGGCGCGGTTACGCCCGTTGACCTTTCCCAGGTATAGCGCCATGTCAGCAATTTGCATGGCCTTTTCCCAGTTGCAGTCGGTTTCTGGCAAGCCGGAAAAAGGCAACGTCAAAAAGCCTCCGGTGACCGTAATGGTCATCGCCTTGTCTCCCACATCCATGGGCGTTTCAGCGATGACTTTAAGCACACGCTGTGCCAGAATTTTGAGATGATCCGCGCTGGACTTGGGTGAGTAAATCAAAAACTCTTCGCCACCCCAGCGCATGACCATGTCGGTGTCGCGCACCGCACTGCGCAAACGCTTGGCTATCTCTACCAAAACCACGTCACCACCGGCATGACCCAGCGTGTCGTTGATATGCTTGAAATGATCAACATCCAGAATCATGAGCCCGTCGGGGCTATCGTCTTCGCGGCGCAAATTGACGGGGTCTGCTGAACGCTTGCCCATCAACTCCAGGAAAGACCGGCGATTAAACAGGCCGGTCAGAGGATCACGCACTGAATGAAATTCAAGCTTTAGGTTGGCCTCGCGAAGCTTGCTGTTGCTCTTGCGCACGCGCCGGTACAACAAGAATACAAACACGCCCCCCATGACGGTGACCACTGCTCCCAGTAGCGTGACAACTTTTTGCAGGCGCTGGTTGCTGATTTCAGCGTCCTTCAGGTTATTTTCACGCGCCAGCAACTCAATCTGCTTTTGCCGCTGCACAGCGTCAAACTGGGCCTGTAATGTGGCGACTGATTTCTCGCGATCCGCGCGAAACAACTGCGCCGTCAGCGTCTGCTGCTCGCGGATGGTGGTGACGGCTTCACGGTACAACCCGGTCTGCTCATACATGCGTCCGAGTTCACCCAAAATGGCCTCCTGGTCCGTCTTGGCATCCGACTGCCGACTGAGCTCAATGGCAGAGCGGACTTCGGCAGCACCCTCCCGGGTCTTGCCCTGGCCCATCAAAGCGAAACCGATATTGCTCTGTGCGGAGACGATGCCACCCATCTCGCCGGCCTCTTTGTATTTGTCCAGCGCCTGACGGGCAACCACTTCGGCCTTGGGGTAGTCCTTACTGATCAGATAGCTATCAGCAATATTGTTGAGCGCCGTTCCCTGCAGGCCGACCAGGCCCGCCTCTCGACCGATTCGAAGCGCTTTCTCATACGCTTCAACGGACGCTTTGGGGCGCACCAAGCTGGCCAATACGGCCCCCTGATTCAGGTACAGCGTGCCCTGGAGCTTGCTGGAGCCGATTTCTTTGGCAACGGCCAAACCGTCTTCTATGATTTGCAGGGCTTTGTCCCAGTTGGTCATGGCCATATAGACATTGGCCAGATAACTCAACGATCGCAGGTGCGAGGTTCTGGCTTGCTTGGTGAGTGTCTTGGCGTATTGCAGACTCTTGAATGTGCTCTCCAGTGCAGCCTCGAACCGGCCCATTGTCAGTTGGACGCGACTCAATACCAAGTAAAAATGCCACAGAGCCTGGGCATCGGCTGTTTGCAAGGCCGTGGCTTCAAGTGCGACGAGCTGGGCATTGGCGGCATCCGTCTTTCCTGATAGAGCCATGATGGCCGCTGATTTGGACGTGGCAAGCACCACACCCACATTGTCTTTGTTGGCCTGAGCCAGATGCAGCAGTTCCGCAACCGAGGCTTCGGCCGCCTCCATCTTGGCGGCATCCACCTGGAGATCCATCACGGTAAAAAGGTACTCACGGCGAACGGTGTAGGGCATTGCGGACCCCAGCGACAGCCCCAAGTCCTGCAACTGCTTGAGGGCTTGTGCGTTGTCTTTCTCGGACAGGGTTTGCAACGCTTCGATGCGCGCGACGGCATCCGTCTGCGCCATAGCACCCCCATGCCCCACCATGAGCAGGGCGCAAATACCGGCGACTAACAGGGAGGGCAACCGTCTAGCCATGCGCAATGGTATGTCCAATTTCTGGCCAACGGTGGCGAATATAGGCCCACGACAACAACCCGATACACAGCATGAGCAGGGATGCCGTCGCCAGCGCCACCGTGGAATGCATCACCAGAGGGGAAATCACCCCGGCAACAATGCCATTGGCAGTAGAACCAACAAACATCTGGAGGCTTGACGCCATGCCGCGTCGCTCAGGGTGCAAATCCAACACCAACAATGTGACAACCGGAACCATCAGAGCCCAGCCAAACGAAAAAACGCCCAGGGGCAATAAAGCCCAACTAACGTGTGCCTTAAACGCCAGATTGGCGGCCAGATTAATGACTGCAATCACCAGCATGATTAAAAGTCCAACGCGAATCTGGCGCTTGGGCGCAATTTTTCCGGCCAATCGCCCGCTGACCATGGCCCCACCCATGATGCCGCCAATAGTCACCAAAAAGCACCAGAAAAACTGTTGCGGGGCCAACTGCAGATGCTCCCCCAAAAATACCGGTGCACTGAGAATGTATAGGAACATTCCGTTAAAGGGGATGCCGCTGGCCAATGAAAGGAGAAAAAAGCGCGGGTCAGATCCCAATTGCCAGTAGCCCGCCATCAGGTGCCGCGGGTGAAAAGCCTGGCGCTGCGTGATATGCAGGGTTTCTGGCAACAGTCGATAAATGGCAATCCACAGTACCAACCCAACACCCGCCAAAAACCAGAAGATGCCATGCCAACTGACGTGCACCAGCATCCACCCCCCCACCATGGGCGCAATAGCCGGTGCCACACCAAAGAAAATGGTGACCTGGCTCATGACTTTTTGCGCCTGCGAAGGGGCAAACATGTCGCGAATCACCGCCCTGGATACGACAATGCCCGCTCCTGTGGACAGTCCCTGCATGGCCCTAAACAAAATCAGCTGTCCGATGCTTTGTGCCAGCGCACAACCCACCGACGCCACAGTAAACGCAACCAGCCCCCCCAACACCACAGGGCGACGGCCAAAGCTGTCTGAGATGGCGCCGTGAAACAGGCTCATGAAGGCGAAACCAAAAAGATAGGCTGACAGGGTTTGCTGCATCTGCACCGGCGATGCATCGAGCGATTGAGCCATGTCGGCAAACGCCGGCAAATATGTGTCAATCGAGAAGGGCCCCAGCATCCCCAGCAAAGCCAGCAGAATGGCAAAAGCCCACTGCGGGGCCTGCCAGAGTTTGTGCGCATCGGGGTTCATGGGTCTATTGGACCACGTCCATGCGGTAGTATGGAGTCGTCAAACCGCAACTCCCTACCAAGAGGTCCACGATGAAGTTGATCCAACTAATTTCCTGTGCTGCGTTGAGTGCCGGTTTGCTGGGCTGTGGTCAGTCCAGCGGCCCCAACATCAGTACCGTGACAACGCCCGTGCAGCCCGCATCTGGACAGGTGCCAAACGCCACCGCGGCACACCCCATTGGTCTTGTCATGAAGACATTGACCAACCCGTTTTTCATCGAGATGGAGAAAGGGGCACGCAGGGCTGAGAAGGAGTTTGGCATTACGCTCACCGTCAAGACTGCGGCCCAGGAAACGTCGATCGAGCAACAGATTCAACTGGTCAACGACCTTGTTGCCGCCAAAGTCGCAGCTATTATTATTGCCCCGGGAGACTCGGTCAGTCTGATACCTGCACTGAAAAAAGCGGCGGATGCCGGCATCAAAATTGTCAATATCGACAACCGACTGGACCCCGATGCGCTCAAGCAGGCCGGTCTGAGCGCTTTGCCGTTTGTGGGCGTGGACAACGAGGCTGGCGCCTACAAAGCAGGCCAGTTTCTGGCCGCACAAGCCAGCGCCCCTACCCAGGCGGCCATTCTGGAGGGTATTCGCAGTGCCGACAATGCTCGCCAGCGCATGGAGGGGGCCAAGCGCGCATTGATCGATAACAAACAAGTCAAGTTGGTCGCATCGGAAACGGCCAACTGGAAAATAGATGAAGCCTATAACGTCAGCAAGGTACTATTTACCAAGCATCCTGATGTCAAATTGCTGTTTGCCGCCAATGACATGATGGCGATTGGGGCCAGCAGGTACCTTCAAGAGTCTGGCAAGGTCAACGTTAGAGTCGTTGGCTTCGATGCCTTGTCAGAAGCACTTACCGAAATCAAGGCCGGGCGTCTGGCAGCCACCGTCGACCAGCAGGCTGCAGAACAAGGTTACCAGGGTGTGTTGCTGGCGCTGCGGTTGCTCAAGGGCGAGCCTGTGGCACCGATCACCATGATTGAGACCCGCCTGATCACAGCGGCTGAACTCAAGTAAACCCACCTATTCGTCGCGCCGTGAAGCTGCGCCTCAACATCACCGTCAAGCTGCTGGCTTACCTGCTGGTGGCGGGCATCGTGCCACTGACAGTGCTGGGTTTTAGTGCCCTGGAGATTTCAAGGCGCATCGTGCTGGAACAGGCCCAGTCGGAAAACATCCGCGTATTGGGCGGTTTTGCTTCTTACCTTTCGCTTTACCGCGATCAGGTGGAAGACCTTGCCACCAACATCGCAGGCAACGAGGCGGTTGGCGGAGCCCTTCGCACCGCCGACGAACCCGAAAGCAGCGGGTTTGACGCACTGAATACGCGGGCCCAAATTGGCTATGCGCTGAACAACTATGTTCGCGTCAAGGGGCTGGTGTCACTGGATCTATTTTCCGCGTCTGGGACGCACTTTCATGTCGGGGAAACGCTCAATGCCAGTACCGTTTCACCAGAAGTGTCCAGCGAACTGTTAAAGCAAGCCACGCACTCCGCGTCGCCCAATGTATGGATAGGCGTTGGCCCCAACATCAACAGCAGCTCACGCGTTGGGCAAGTTACCAACGTGCTGCGGGCAATACGGCACTTTTCACCAAAGTCCGGCAAGTACGATGTGGCAGGACTCCTGGTTATCAGCCTGAACGATGACATCATGAAGGAATATTTGCAGCGCGTTCCGCTGCCTGCTGGCCAGCAATTGATGCAGGTCGACCCCAGCGGGCGGGTGGCACTGCACTCGAACTTCCAGATGGTCGGGCAGATGCTTACACCAACACTGATTGAGATGATGCGAGAGGAGAAGGGTACGCAGGAATTCACCCTCGACGGACAGCAGGTTCTGATGGATGTCAATTCAGCGGATCATGACCGTGGCACTGGTTACCTTGTGATGCTGACTCCGCGCCAACTGGTGACTAGCCGGGTTGACCAACTCACGCTGACTACCGTCGCCCTGCTGGCACTTGGTCTATTGGGGGTGCTGGCACTGACTTGGCGTTACGCACGCACCGTGGTAGCACCTATACGAGCGGTCTCCAACGGATTCAATCAACTCCAACGGCGTCCAGGTGCATTGCACGAACCTTTGCCCGCACCGCGAGCCAACGACGAAATTGGCCAGCTTGTAGCGGGCTACAACCGCCATCTGTTGGCGCTCAATGCACAGAGTCAGTCTGCCAGCGAGTTGCTGCTGGCAGAGGTTGCCCGCCGAGCGACCGAGAACATGCTGATCACGTCAATGGAAGCGCTTGATGAAGCCTTTGTGATTTTTGACGATGCCGACCGCCTCCTGTTTTGCAACGAACGTTACCGCGATGTCTACCGGGCATCGGCGGAGGCCATTATTCCGGGGCGCACCTTTGAAGAGATTGTCCGATTTGGCGCCGAGCGGGGCCAGTTTCCCGAAGCGCAGGAGCGTGTTGATGAGTGGGTTGCCGAACGGGTTGCCCAGCATCGCAAGGGCAACTCACTGCTGGAGCAAAAAATTGCGGATGGGCGTTGGCTTCGCATTGTGGAGCGCAAGACTGCGCTGGGACAGATCGTGGGATTCCGCTTTGACATCACGGAGCTGAAAAAGGCCCAGGAGTCAGCCGAAGCGGCCAGCCAGGCCAAGAGCGAATTTCTGGCCAATATGAGCCATGAAATACGCACGCCCATGAATGCCATTTTGGGCATGCTCAAATTGTTGCAGGGAACCCAGCTGGACGACCGTCAGAAAAGCTACGCAACCAACACCGAAGGTGCGGCACGCTCCCTGCTGGGGCTGCTCAATGACATCCTGGACTTCTCCAAGGTGGAGGCCGGGAAGATGACATTGGATCCAAAGCCTTTTCAACTCGACAAGATGCTGCAAGAACTGGAAGTCGTCCTTTCGGCCAACATGGAGAAAAAAGACATTCAGATCCGTTTTGATGTGCAACCCGGCGTTCCACAAGGGCTGATAGGCGACGACATGCGCTTGCGTCAGGTGTTGACCAATCTCGGAGGCAACGCGATCAAGTTCACCAGTCAGGGGGAGGTGGTCCTGTCCGTGCGCATGGTGGAGCGCCTGGATGCGGCCGTGGTGCTGGAGTTTTCCATGCGCGACACCGGCATTGGCATTGCCCCTGAAAAGCAGGAACACATCTTCAGTGGCTTCTCACAGGCCGAATCCAACACCACACGGCGTTTTGGAGGCACTGGTTTGGGGTTGTCCATTTCGAAGCGGCTGGTTGACCTGATGGGCGGCGAACTCCAGCTCAATAGCACCTTGGGCAAAGGCAGCACCTTTTATTTTCAAATCCGCTTCGGGTTAACACCCGTGACCAATGTCCATTTGTCGGAACATTCGCTGCATCCTGCCAATAAAGCCGTTGGCGTCCAGCGGCGGCTGGCAGGAATGCGCATACTGGTGGTCGAAGATAACAAGATCAACCAGCTCGTAGCGCAGGGACTTTTAAGCCAGGAAGGTGCCAGTGTCACATTGGCAGACAACGGGCAACTGGGTGTCGCCGCGGTAACGCAAGCCAAAGAAGCCTTTGATGTGGTATTGATGGATTTGCAGATGCCGGTAATGGACGGCTATACCGCCACCCGCGTGATTCGACAGGAGTTGGGGCTGGTAGATTTACCTATCGTTGCCATGACCGCTAACGCGATGGCATCAGACCGCACAGCCTGCCTGGAAGCGGGCATGAATGACCATGTCGGCAAGCCGTTCGAGTTGGACCATCTGGTGGCCGTGCTGTTAGAGCGCACCGGATACTCCACAATCGCACATGTGAACCCGGCACCGCACGTCGCGGCAAGCCCCGCACATTTTCCCGGCGATTCAAGCCCGCCCGCTGCAATGGACATAGAGGGAGCGCTGAGCCGCCTGGGTGGAAACACCACCGTATTCACCCGTATTCTGGACGCATTCATTCGCGATGTAATGCTAGTGCCTGACCAGTTTGCCGACCAGTTAACCCAAGTGCAACCCGCAGATGCTGCGCGAACCCTGCACACACTCAAGGGGCTTGCCGCAACTGTGGGAGCCTCACAATTGGCACGCATTGCAGCGCAGATTGAAACCCGGGTAAAGAGCGGCATTGCAGAAACCGAACACTTCGAAGTCGTTTCGCAATTGCGCAACGCAGTCAATGCATCTGTGAATGCATTGACGCCTGTATTGCAACAGATCTCGCAGGCGCCGGTGTCAGACATCGGTACTGAAATGACGGAAGAGCAACTACACGCCAACCTGACGATTTTGTTGAACTGGCTCAAAACCTCCAACATGCAGGCTTTGGAAGTATTTGACAACATTCGCCTGGGCAAGGGACAGCGCTGGGGCGCACTGGTCGATCCGTTGGGCGAAGCAATTGGTCGCCTGGACTTTCCAGCCGCCACCGCCCTATGCGAGGCATATTTGAAACCGTCAGCCGTCTGAGGTTCCGTCTGAACTCAACGTGCTGACGTAGTCGGCCACCATCGGCCGCAAACGCTGATGTTTGCACGACAAAACAGTGCCGATGCTCACAAAACACAAGGCGTGCTCACCGTCTGTCAAATTAAAAAACGATCGCAAACCCACTGATTTCAAGGCCTTACCACTGGTTAGCGCCGAGCCATAACCCAGGGCAGTCGCCATCAATAGCATATTCTGCACGGCACAACCGGCCGAAACAATGCGCTCATTCAGATCGATGTCGGGATCGCCCCGCCGGCCATCAACAATCACTAATAAAAGGAATGGCGAGCGGTATGCCTTTTCCCGCGCTTGGCGTACCTGCTCAGGGCTTGCCAGCGGATCGCGCTCGTGCAGGGCTGAACCAAAAACCTCCGCCAACCCAGCACGTACTTCAGAAGGAACCAGCACAAACCTCCAGGGCAGCAACTGCCCATGGTCAGGGGCCGTAGCCGCGGCCTCCAGTATCAAAAGGAGTTGTTTCGCATCCGGCGCGGGTGCAGACAGGCGCTTGGGCAAAATGGTTTGACGCGACTGCATCAGCGTCGCTACCATGTTCGCCAGTTCACCATCGGGCATCACGTCCTCCATCGGCCTATCCCTGACGCCCATCGGCGCGCACCCGTCCGTACCAACCTCCCATTCGCAGACCCCAGAGCGACATTGTTGCCGCCCAAATCAGCGCTGATGGCAATAGCAACCAACTTGCCAGTGCACTTTGTGCAGCCGCGGCGATACGCAGCAATGCCGTCGCTTGCAGTAACCAAAAGAGGGACCAAACCAGCTGGTCTGCAACCAGCGCTCGTCCGCTGTGGCCGCACGATACGCGTGTCACCATGGCCAACATCAACGATGACAGGCAGCCGATCGTGACCGCGTGCAGAGACCCTAGACTGAAAACGGGTGCGCTTTGCAACAAGCCCATCAGCTGTGACAACCCGCCCAGAAACAGCGCTACGCCCAGCCACATGAATCCAATATGAAGCATAGCAATCAAGCGATTCTTCAAGCTTTGCGCCAGGCCCCAAACCCGGGCAAGCCACAGCAATACGCTGCCAGCGGTAAGCTCACATGCGCCACGTGCCAGCATCCAGACAGGCGCCATAGGACCGCGCAATGGGCCATCAAGCTCGACCCACACGGACACACACTCAAGGGCCGCAGCACCCAGCATCAGGCCCAAGGCCCAAAAAGGCCTCCATACTGAGGTGAAAGGCATGGCACTCGATGTAAAAAACGGAATCATCCGGTGTGCAACGGTAACAATGACCACCACCACAAAGCCCCACAGTCCGGTCAAGACGCAGGCTAACGCCAGCGCCGTGGCGCCAACCACCATATTGGCTAGCAAACCACCCAGGCTGACGCACCCAACCAAGCAAGCGAAACCGACGATGCGGGCATGTAATTGATCGTACTCACGACTGCGCCAGATCAAACGCCAGAACAACCAGGTCATGCTGGTCAAGCCGCTCCATGCCAACGCCAGTCCAAACAGTGCTGACAGCAGGTGCAGGTGTATGCCCGTGATCCACAAGAGCCAACCGCAGGTCTGCATGATCGCTGGCGTCATCAGTAGCCGGGTTGTGAAAGGCTTCACACCCAGCCACTTTGGCCCGGCGGTGAATAAAAATCCTGAGAAAAACAGGGGGATGAATCCATAGGTCATCACCGCAGCGTGGGCCAACGTGGGCGAAAAGGTGTAGGGCAAAACCACCGTAACGCTCACCCTGTCAGTTTGCACCAGTGCCCACCAAACTCCCGATGCAACAAGAACCACCATGGCCAGAAAGAAACCCAACCGATGCGGTGCCAGCAACAAGTTGCTGGCTCGCCATTGGCGATCCAGCGCCATCAGCGCCTCAGCCGATGGCTTTCCAAGACTCATGTCCGTTTACCCATAAGTTGCAATCATCGTTCACTCTTGAGCCTTAAAAAATCAACACCATAAGATGCAACTTTTTACCCCCATAAGCTGCAAGTTTCCTTACCAATTTACCCATAAGCTGCAATCTTTTAGGTTAAAACTGCCCGTTTTATGCTGATAGGAAAATTAGCCACGCTGTCGCGACAAAGATCGTCCGTCGCCACCACATGTACAAGGAGTATTTTTGCATTCATCGCAAGCTTCGGTTTCGATGCTTTCAGAAATATCGCCAAGCAATTTGTAGGCGTAGCCTCGTTTCTTCTCGAATTCTCGATATTTTTCTACAACTATGGGATCAGACAAATTTCCGTCAATCTGATTTTTATCATCCAGACCGTCAAGTCCCTTCATCGCAAGAACACTTTTCCCCCAATTGCTTCGCTCTGTTCGATTACCTTTGAACTGAAGAAGGTATGAGTCTAGGATCCCCTGACCAGGGCTATCAATTTCTTTGCTTAAGGCGCTCAAGTAGTCAATTTTCTTTGTATCGGCCCAGGAGATGGAAAATCCTGCTCGATACGCAAGTTCAAGGTGGATAAGAAGCATCGTTCGCCCATTCCCATCTAAGAACGGATGCCCATATGCGAATAGCCCCATAACCTCTCCTGGACGCTTGCCCATTTCGGACTTTTTCTGCCCAATTGTTAGTCCAGTCTCAACCGCGCGCTTAGCGTCAAATGGATGGCAGAAAATTACGCTTCCCTTTATGACCGCGCGATCCGGCATTGTGATCGATCGATCCTTGCCTGCCCAAGGATAGTAAGAGGAAAAAAGAATTTCATGGACTTTTAAGAAGTCCTTATAGGCTATGGCCTTTCTTGACTCCAAATACTGCAAAGCATCCGTTATATTGGCTCGAAAAAGATTGTGCTCGAAGCTTTTTATGACTGCTTCATTTTTGTCCTTGCGAACATTTTGAAGATAACCGTTTTTCCCAAAATCGTTGAACGGGTCGAACATATTCTTTTTCGTCAAGATAATTTCCAAGCAGAGAAACCATCGTTGACGAATCAATCACTTTGGCTCGCCTAAGTTCAACAATCAGGTCTTCCGTTCCATCTGTAAAAACTTCATCATCAGACAGTCTCGTTATCACGTCTGCCAATTCATCAGTCCCGGATCGAACATATTGGATTCCATGCCTACGAGCCAAACCAATAACAAAATCAGCGACACCAGATGTAGGAATTTTTTCGGCAACCATCTTGCATGTCCTTTTGGTTGATGATGTCTGAGCCCATCGTGTATTTTACTTTTGCATGTCAAACATGTCACGTTGGAGTAACGGGAACCGTGACGCCGATGGGGGCGCTATTAGCGGGAATCAAAATGGAGAATTGATCAGCCTTGAGCGTTTTGCTAAACCACCAGAAAACCAGTTCAGCTTCTCACCACTCAAACAACCTGCATTGACGTTATTGACGTCTTTCGACTGCAGGTCTCTCTTAAACTTCCAAATCTCCGGAGCAGGTACCACCTGAAAAGCAGCCACGTTCCGCTCGGACATATTTCGAGAAGAACGATTTGAGAGCTTGACGCTACTGGTGCTCATGATGTATCAATTTTACTTGTATTGCCAATTCATGGCAACTCTTCCCTCAAAACGGAATGTCCTACCACCGCGTCGTATACCCCGGCGTCCTTCTCTCCTGGCGCATAGCCCACCCGGGTTCGACAGTTCAAGCCCCTAAATCTCCCCGCTTTCCAATGAAATCAAGGACTTAGCAGCGACTTTTGTGAAATTTTGTAATGGCGTGATTGTAATCATCGTATGGTATTTTTGATTAACAGTTGCTAGTTCTATAGTAGTGGCGTGTTTATCAAACTAACCCGTCGCGGCCCCAACGAATACGTCCAGCTCGTAGAGGCCTACCGCGACGACGCTGGCCGCCCCAAACAACGCACGGTGGCATCGCTGGGTCGTCTTGATCAAATCAACTCCGAGCTCAATTCCGTCATCTCGGGCCTGCTGCGCGTCACCGGCCAATCCCCCGCTGCACTGCCAGTTTCACCCCCTGTTGCGCCCACTGTGAGCTTCGAGGCCGCACGTGACTTTGGCGATGTCTGGGCACTTACTGAACTGTGGAACTCGCTGGGCTTTGATCGCTTGCGGGGTGTGTTTCGCCATACCCGCCACACATTGCGAATCTTGTGGATTCGGCATCGTTGCACTTTGGCATCCTTGCCGCACAACTGCTCGATTCCCGAACGTAGTGCTTTGGAGCCATCAATCACCCAAAGGCGTGCAATGTTGAGGTCCAGGC
>Ga0194061_1000864_pt1 | contig 18464 bp, 13 predicted proteins | sample SepL2221m_MetaG_FD_163423 | JGI IMG/M metagenome (GOLD analysis project Ga0194061, IMG submission 163423) | Anoxic zone freshwater microbial communities from boreal shield lake in IISD Experimental Lakes Area, Ontario, Canada - Sep2016-L224-21m | ecosystem: Environmental > Aquatic > Freshwater >... | reverse complement strand
ATGCCCTCCCCACCGAAATCCACCAAATTACGGAAATCACCGGAGAAAAAATTATCCAGTACTACCACTTCGTGGCCCATACTAAGCAGGCGTTTGGCCAGGTTTGATCCGACAAAACCCGCGCCGCCGGTGACTAATATACGCATACCTACTCCTTATCGTGTCTGGGCTTATTGTACCCAAAATCATGCAATTGCGGGCTGTTGCTGGGTCATGCAATGCAGTGTGCCCAGACCCCAAACCAGATCGCGACAATAGACCGGTACCACCGGCCGATCCGGGAAACACTCCTGCAGGATATCCAGCGCCAGCCGGTCATACGGGTCATTGAATACCGGCACGAGTACGCCGGCGTTGGCGATGTAAAAATTTGCGTAGCTGGCCGGTAAACGCTGGCCATCAAACACCACCGGCTGGGGCATCGGTAGTTCAACAATATTCCAAGGTTTGCCATCCAGCGTACGGTATTGCCGTAAACGTTGCAGATTGTCCTGCATGGGGGCATGATTATCATCCCCCGGATTGGCTTCCATGCAGCACACGATGGTATCGCTATTCACAAACCGTGCGGTGTCGTCAATATGGCCATGCGTATCATCCCCGGCAATCCCGCGGTCCAGCCACAACACCTGTTCAATACCGAGATAATCAGCCAGTGCGGCTTCAATATCGGTTCGGGTGGCGCCGGGATTGCGGGCCTGGATGGGCGAGAGGAGACATTCTTCCGTGGTCAATAGTGTCCCGGCCCCGTTGACATCAATACTCCCCCCTTCCAAAACCATACGCTGCAATTTCTTCTTGCCCACACACACCTGGGGTTGCCAACTATTGAGTTTCAATTTACGCGCGACATAGGCAGGGATTTTGTCGTCATGTTTCCAATTGTCATACTTGGCCCACGCATTGAACTTCCAGTCGGTCACGGCCAATTCATTTTTCTTGCCCTCCTGCCGGGTGACAAAAATGGGCCCGGAATCCCGGGTCCATACGCGATCCGTTGGTAATGCGTGCAGGTGTACCCGCGCCATTGTCACGGCGTTTTTTACCAGGATTTTCTCGACGGTTTTCAGACTGGTCTTATCGGGTACCAGAATATGGACATCTTCGCCCTGAGCCAGCAAACGAACGATGTCCGCATAAATCCACGGGATGGGTGGGAATTTACCCGGCCAGTCGGCCCGATTATGCGGCCACGCCAACCAAGTGGCGGTATGTTTCTGCCATTCTGCGGGCATACTGAAACCAAGTTGGGCAGGCAATTTCGTGGGGCTCATGGTGAGGTCCTTAATTACCAAAACGCTGCGTGATAGGTCCGTAGGAATCAATCCGGCGATCCCGGAAGAACGGCCAATTCCGGCGTACTTCTTCCTGAAGTTTTGGATCCACTTCCACGATCAGGATTTCTTCCTTGTCACACGAGGCGGTCTGTAGCATCCGGCCGAAGGGGTCGCAAATAAACGAATTGCCGAAAAACTCAATCCCACCGTCTTTAGCGCCTTCGTGGCCAATCCGGTTCGGCGATGCCACATAAATGCCGTTGGCAATGGCATGACTGCGTTGGATCGTCTGCCACGCCGAGACCTGCGCGGCGCCGAATTCGGCCTTTTCTTTCGGGTGCCATCCGATGGCGGTGGGATAGAACAAGACGTTAATGTCTTGCATGGCAGTCAAGCGGGCGGCTTCGGGATACCATTGGTCCCAACAAATCAGCACGCCGATACGGCCATAACGAGTTTGCCAGGCTTTATAGCCCAGATCGCCGGGGGTAAAGTAGTATTTTTCGTAGTAGAGCGGATCATCCGGGATATGCATCTTGCGATACGTGCCCAGCAGACTGCCATCGGCATCCAGAATCGCGGCGGTGTTATGGTACACCCCGGCGGCACGGCGTTCGAAAAGGGATGCGACCAAAGCCACCTTAAGTTCTTTGGCAATCTGGCCCAGTACCTGGGTCGAGGGGCCGGGAATGGCTTCGGCCAGATCGAAGGTTTTGGTGTCTTCGGTTTGGCAGAAGTATGGGGATCGGAACAATTCCTGGGTGCTGATGACCTGAGCACCCTGGGCGGCGGCTTCACGAATCTTCTGCACTACCTTATCCAGATTGGACTGGGTATCATTAGTGCAGGTCATTTGAATGATCCCGACGCGAAACGGCTTTTGATTGGACATACCAAGACTCCTGTAATGCAGCGAAATTATACCATCAGGAATAAAATTGTCCGTGCTTGGCAGGCTTCGGACCGATTCTTAAAGTAGATTTTATGACCCCAGACCCCAATCAACCTCCCCCCCGCCGGAAACGCCCACGCAAACGCGTGCTGGCGGCTTTGGCGGCTGTGGTGGTTCTGAGTACCCCCTGGACGATGACCACTACGTTGGTTAATTGGGCCGGGGCCTGGTTTTTGGGGTCGGGCGTGGTTCGGGTGGAACATGCAGTCTTATACCCCGGCGGCACGTTACTGCTGCATGGAGTATCAATCCAAGCCCCAAACAGCGCTTCCGTTGCCACTGTGGATCGCCTCCAAGCCTCCTTTCGTTGGGGCGAACTGACTGCGGGAAGAATACGCGAACTCAACCTGCAAGGAACAAGGATTCAGGTTACCCACGACACGACGACCGGCACCACCAACTCTGCCGATCTATTGGCGGTATTAACTCCCCCACCGTCATCGCCACCCGCGGCGAAGACGCTTCCGACGTTGCAATTTGATGCGGTAACAATCGCTGGCACCATAACGATTAGCCCACTACCGCAGTGGCTGGTGAAGGCCCCTACGCAGTTTACTTATCTACTGCAAGCGGACGTCCAATGCACTCCCACCAACGGCTGGAACGGGCATATGCACGGACTGGTGCAGCATCCCGCGTTAACGGTTCATCTTGATGCTAATGGGGCCGTAGATGCCACTACCACAGGTTCCATCGCATGGAGCAGTAATGCCCGGTTATACGACCCGAAGCAAATCCAGCTTCTGCTGGATGGGTTACCGATCGCCCGACGTCTGCATATCCAGCAATGTGATATTGCTGCGGCGAACTCCGGTACACTTACCTTGACGGCCAGCAAGCTCGACACCTTCACCACCCAGACCAAACTGGCGTTGCATCAGGCGGCCTTCACTTGGGAGCATAATCTGAATATCTCCTGTCCCATGGTGATGGATATTCAAGTGCAAAAGCAGGCCCGGCAGATACAGGCGACAATGGCTATAACTGCACAAACGTCCGCGGTAACCGGTCGCTGGGGAAACTATGGATTGCGTCAAGGTACACTCGGTGCCCAAGTTATACTCCAGGATAATTATGCCCCGACTCAGGTCCGCTTAGAACAGTGCGCTCTGCAGGATGTTACCTTGAGCACTGACACAATCCCGGGGATTCAACACATCACGCTGGGGCAGTTGGATGCGACAGGTCAGTGGCAACCCGAGTCCAGCCAACTGAACTTGGAAACCAAACATACCACCCTCGCGGGGCACCTTGCCGCATTGGGAAATATGGACTATCAGGGACATTTTGATTTGCTCAACGGTGTTCTGATCTGGCGTGACCAGCTAAGTCGGCTGCAAAGTGTCCAATGGCAGATCAAACAAGGTCAACTCCTGACCAGTGTGGACAATACTTGGTTGGATACACTGGGCAGCACGCTGCGGTTCCCAGCCCAACAACGGGTTGAATTATCACTTGCAGAATTGCAGCAGGCTGGGCGCTGGACGACGGCGGGGAAAGTTACCTTGGACTCCCCCACCACATTTCGCTGGGAGCTCAAAGACACCGCAACAGTCCATCCCCCCACCGTTTACGTCGGGGGTGCAATATTCCAAACGCAGGGCCAGATGGATTTGGGGGTTTCGAAAAGCCTTAGTGCAATTGCGACCTTGTTGGAATGCGATACTATCAATTTACGCAGCACCAAGGGTTGGGAACTGTCCGGTAAAAAACTACGGCTCGATCTTCCGCAATGTGATTGGAATAATCAGGGGTCGCTAACCACGCTGGTGCGAACCCTCACGGCGGAGGCATTATCGGGGAATGTTACCGTAACGGCTCCCAGCCTTAAGAAGCTGGTTCTCCCATGGGAGATAGACGCGTTTAAACTGGTCAACCTTGCTTATACGAGCAAAGATATGGCTCAGACAGGCCATTTCGACCAGCTAGCCATGCAACGCTGGACTTTGGGTGATCCCGGCAGCCTGGCCTTAATCCGCGGCAGCGACATTACGTTGCGTACCGCGGAATATCAACGGAAGCCCGAGTTGCTGACATTATCTTTGGCACAATTAAGTTATAACCACCCGGAACTATTCGCCGAAGCCGAAGCCTTGCGGCCATGGTTACCAAAATTGCCGGCGGAGGTTCGCGGATTAATTGATTGTGCCGGGGATGCGCTGCAACTGAACCAGCTCACTTTGACCCAAGCCAATTCCGTTCTGCAGAAACTTCAGGGACGTTTGGACCTGAGCAATTTTGAAACAGGAACCGATGACGTGGTTTCCAAACTCAAATATCGGATGAGCGGTCTGAGTCTGAATGTACTTGGTTGGTATGATTCTGACACCAGTGTGAACGGTTGGCTGTTCCCGGAGTTTAATGGCCAAATCGCCAATCTTACCGCCGATAAAAACAGCTTGTCCAAAGTGATGCTGGCGGGGAGTTATAAGGCCGGACTATTACTCTTGCCCACCGTGAAATTAACCACGATGGGTGGCGCCATCACCGGAGCTATCGGCTACAACTTTATGACCGGCGTCATGCCCGCATCAGAACTCAAAATTACCGGTCTAGACCTGCTCCAGGTGACGCAAAATATGCAGCCCGACAATTTTTTGTTGGATGGTAAATTCTCCGGGCAGATTAACTTAGCCCGTGATCTCGGCAAGGACTTTCGCGGAAGCGTAAGTATAGCGGCAGATGGCCCCGGTTTATTGGAAGTCAAGACTCTACCTGAGCTCCAAACCATGCTAATGAACCAGTTTGGCAGCGATCTGACGAAATTGATCATGCAGGACCTGCGCCACTATCCATACGTTGCCGGTACGGTCTTATTAACCAGCCAACCCGCGGGTGCTGAGGTGACGGTTGATTTCACGCGGAAAGACTTTGCGGCCTCAGAAAAACGGGAAGTTAAGGTAATTTTGGATGGGCGTGATATGATTGTACGTGATCCGATCAATATCAAAGATTTGACGATCGGGATCAATACCAGTTTGGAGCAACTCTTGGCCTCGGCAACGGGTTTGAAATCCTGGCTGGATGCCATCATGAAAAATGTGAATGCATCGGATGATCGGTCCAAGTAACTCGTGAGGTGATGTATGCGTAAGATGACCTGGTTGTACGGCGTGGCTTGCTCGGGCGTGTTGCTGAGTCTAACGGGTTGCGAAACCCGGCACACGGTAGTTATTGAGCCCAAGCCAATCGAAGTTAATATTAATATCAGCGGCAAGCTGGAATTGGTGATTACCGATGCGCGCAAGAATTTGGATTACATCATGGGAACCACCCCCAGTGGTCCCAGTTCGCGTAATGGTAGTGCCATCCCCGCACCACAAGACCCCAGTGCCAGGGTGTTGCAGATGACGGTTGCCCCGGCCAGCCAGCCCGCCGTCGAGGATAAACAGGCTATTCTGGATGATCTGCGGGTGCGTTTCCCGAAAATCCGCGCCCTCCTCGACGCCAAGTTGGTTGGTGAGTCGCATACCGGCTTGGTGGTGGCACGTAGCGAACTGCAGGCGGAACAGACTGCCCTACTGGAAGCCGAAAATACTTCCCGACAAAAACTGTATGAGGCGGAAGCGCTGGAGAAAAAGGTCAGTGCTGCGGATGTCGGATTGATCTACTACAAGGAACGCGTCGAACGGGCCAAATCCGGCGATTGGATGGAACGTTTGAACCGCGTCACCGGCAAGTGGGAATGGATTCAACTGCCGTAAATCACAAGGTCAGCCCGGGCCTTGCCTTAAACGTGTTTCGATCCACGTAACCAGTGTGGCTGCCAGTGCGGCCCGTTTCACTTCGCTGACGCCATGGTCATCAATGAGGAAGGCCTTTGCCTCGGCACCGTGCAAGTGGGCCAGTGAATTGGCTACCATCAAATCCGCCTGACTGGACAACCGGCTGGCTGCGGCGACTTGGATTAAGTCCGCATCGGTCAGGTCTACTTCCAACTTGAATTTGATCAAAAGCCCGCGATAGTTCCAACGCGACCGGAACATATCCACAATTTTGGCGGTTGGTTTGCCAGCAACTGCAATGGCACGATGGGTACTTTTTACTTTACCCCGCTGCACGTTGCGCACGGTCCATTGCTGCACCCCCGGGGTTCCCGACAACTCCTGCCGTTCCAAAATTTCATAGACCCCGTCCGGCTCATAATCTGAAATAGCCGCAGTCATAATGACGGCCTGATAAAGCTGATTGGCGGATTTGGCACAGAGGGTTTCCAGCTCTTGATGTGTGCGAAACAACGCCACCTGTCCACCTGCCTGAATGATGGCCTCCGCATGGGCCGGTACGCTGGTCAGCAGCGTGACCGCCCCAACTTGCAACAAGGCCTGCGCAATCTCAAAACCCGTCCGCCCGGTGAATATATTGCCCCAGTCCCGCACCCGATCAATGGCCTCGCGCGTATTACCGGCGGTGACTAAAAAATGCGGCGACACCGGCATCGTTATTCCACCTCGGTGGCTTCGGGCTCATCATCGGTGGCGATCTTTTCCTCGCCGGGCAATGCTTCAGTCGGGTTGATTTCATCGCCTTCGATGATCGTCTCATCATCGGTTTCGGGCGGTTTAGGGTTGGTGCCCAAAGTGGCCAGAATGGAACCGTCCAGGAAACCTTCCAGTTTACGCGCCCGCACGGGGTGCTGCAGTTTGCGGATGGCTTTGGCTTCAACCTGACGCACACGTTCACGGGTGACTTTGAAAATCCGGCCCACTTCTTCCAGCGTATAGGTATAACCGTCGCCGATACCGTAACGCAGTTTGATAATCTCGCGTTCCCGGAAAGTCAGGGTCTTGAGCACCTGATCAATCCGTTCTTTCAACATGGCCTGCGTGGCGCTTTCCACCGGATTCTCAGCGGCTTCATCTTCAATAAAATCGCCAAAATAGGAATCTTCCGATTCCCCCACCGGCCGATCCAGGGAGATCGGATGCCGGCTGATTTTGAGCACCCGCCGGCATTCGCCTACGGGCATCTTGGCCTCACGGGCAATTTCTTCGATCGTCGGCTCCCGGCCCAGGTCCTGCAGCAATTTTTTGGAAATATTGCGTAACCGGCTCATGGTTTCGATCATATGTACCGGAATACGGATGGTGCGGGCATGGTCCGCGATGGCGCGGGTAATGGCCTGACGAATCCACCAGGTGGCGTAAGTGCTGAACTTATAGCCGCGGCGGTATTCGTACTTGTCCACCGCCCGCATCAGACCGGTGTTGCCTTCCTGAATGATGTCCAGGAAGCTCAAGCCGCGATTACGGTATTTTTTGGCAATCGAAACCACCAGTCGGAGATTTCCGCCCGAGAGTTTGCGCTTGGCGTCTTCATATTCATCAAACACGGTCTTGATCGAATTGCACCGGCGCTGCAAGAGATCGGCCTCTTCCAATACCAGATCCATCAGGCCTTCGCGTTCATCCTGCATGGCCTGACGGTCATCTTCACTGTACCGGTTGCGCGGGTTTTCGAGATCACGCTGCAGATCGGTAAGCTTGCGCGAAATATTCTGCAGCTTTTTCATCAACGGAATTATCTTGCTGGTCCGCAGGGACAACTCTTCCAGCAGCGTCACCGCTTTGCGCCGGCGATTCCGCAGGCGGCGCAGGCCTTCGACTTTGTGGGTATCGGAAAGCCCTACTTCCCGATATTTGGCCCAATCACCGCGATTGGATTCCATGATTTTCCGCACCGTGTTCAAATTTTCGGGGATACGCTTGCTGATGATCCCCTTGGCATCCGCTTCCGCGGTGCTGATGCGCATCGTACGGTCAAAAGGCAGCTCCCCCGCTTCCACCTGGGCGAGGATATCCACCGCGGTCTGCAGACAGTAATCGCTTTCCAATACCTTGCGGCGGAAAGCCATCCGGGTCAGTTCGATCTTTTTGGCCAGCCGAATTTCTTCGTCACGGGTCAGCAGCGGTATTTCACCCATCTGGGTCAGGTACATGCGCACCGGATCATCAATCCGCTTGGCCACCACCTCGACCACATCCACTTCCTGCTCTTCGAGGCCGCTGATTTCGATCTCGGCTTCTTCCATCATCGCCTCGTCGGGTTCATCCGGCGCCCGTACCGGCGGCGCGGCCACGACCGACTCTTTGACATCCACCAGTTCGATGCCCTCGTCGTCGAGTTCCTGCATAAGAATATCGAGACGATCCGGCGCAATGGCATCATCGGGCAGTAATTCATTCAATTCTTCGTAGGTCAAATAGCCTTTTTCCCGGCCCCGACTCTTCAGTAGCTCGAGGTTGTCATTGGCTTTGGCTAAAGGTACGGTGTTGATGGTCGCCGGGGGTTGGACCTGACTGTTGGCGTTACTCACAAGGCCTCCGCATTAAGGGACTTAGTCCCTAACTGATCGTGGTGCTCTGTATGTGCGACCGATAAGTTGATAAGGTGCGGGTCATGAAACATGAACAACCGACCTGTCATCGCTTGATGACGACTTTCAGTGACAACATCCATCCGGACCACAAACACCCGTGGACTTCTTAACGATAGCACACCGGGCGTGATTTCTGACGGTAAAATTCACACACAACCATTCCTGCCGCACGGGCTATAGGCCCCCACGCAAGGTTCGGTTGTAAACCCCATATTATACCGTTATTTAATCAAAAATGGAACTATCCCGGAATGGTGTTATTGGCGACCGGTAATGCGGCGGTTTCCGCCCTGGGCCTGACGTGCCCGCGCCGCTTGCATACGTTGGTGTAAATCCTGCGAGTCCTTGACCGGGCCATGTTCTTGGGCGTTTTTTTGTAACAGATCACGCAACGCATCCCGTAACTTAATCTCGACTCCACCCCCCTGCTCGACCTGACGCTGGATTTCCAATGCTAACCCCCGCAGCGATTCCGGTTCGATGGCCGCGATAAAATCGGCCAGTTGATACGAGGCGATGTCCGGGGCCAGTTCGAGTTGTTCCAACATCTGGCGGGCTAAATTCTGCAGGGCTGCCTGGTCAAACAGCTCAATGGCGATATCTGTACGCACATGCGAATATAAATTAGGGTGCGTCAATAAAGCCCCAAGTATCCAAACCTGACTGGCCACGGTACTGCCTTGCCTCAGTAAATTTGCCAAACTGATGTGCTCAGGTGCGACGGATTGCTCACCCGTAGACCGTTCAGGCGCGTTGGCCGTCTGGCGCAACTGTCTTTGGACTTCGGACTTGGGTAGGCCCACCAGATCGGAAACCTGACCAATCAGCAGGCCCCAGCGTACCGGATCAATGATGCTTCCCTTGGCCGATTCACCCAGAAAGTTAATAAACTGCTTTACACCTTCCTGACGGGCGGCCAGAGAACCATCCTGCTCAAATTGTTCCTGCAACTGTTGCCAGCGGAAGGCGAGCATATCCTTGGCGCTGTTCACCACTTGTTTGAAAGCGTCCCCACCGTGAGAAAAACAATAATCGCACGGGTCTTTGCCATTGGGCACACTGGCCACATGGACATCGAGGGGTTCACGGATAAAGACCTGCATGGCCCGCTGCGTGGCCCTGCGTCCAGCGTCATCACTATCAAATACCAAAACCACTTTTTTACAGATTCGCTTCAGGATGCGGGCGTGTTCCGGCGTCAGGGCCGTGCCTAGCGTCGCTACCACATTAGTGACCCCCGCCTGATGGCAGGCGATCACATCCATATATCCTTCGACAATGACCACAGTATCTTCCCGGGCGATACTGGCCCGGGCGTGTTGGAATCCATACAACGATTCGCTCTTGTTGAACAGCAGGGATTCAGGCGAGTTCAGATATTTGGGCTCGACGACATTCCCCTCCTCGTCGCGTTTTTCGACCAACACCCGTCCGCCGAAGGCAATCACCCGGCCCATGGCATCAGTGATTGGAAACATAACCCGATTACGGAAGACATCATAGGGGCTGCCATCGCCCCGCCGACGAATCAGTGCGGCTTTGTCCATGACATCATAAGACAGTCCCAGAGCCGCACTGGCAGAAACCAAACCAGTAAAGCTATCGGGAGCAAACCCAATGCGGAATTGGGCCAAGGTTTGGTCGTTCAGGCCGCGTTTTTGGATGTACTCCAGGCCCGCTTTCGCCCCCGGCGTGGCCAAATTCTTTTGAAAAAACTGGCAGACTTTCTCATTAGCCTGGGCGATTTGTTCCCGCAGACTCGGCCCCTCCTGGGCTTCCTGATTCCTGGGTTGCAACTCCGGCAGTTCGATGCCCCGCTTCTGGGCCAGATGTCGCAGCGCCTCGCCAGCGGTCATTTTGTGGTAACGCATCACGAACTGGAACACATCCCCACCAGCACCACAGACGAAACAATGAAATATCTGCTTGTGCGGCACCACGGTCATACTGGGGCGGTGGTCTTCGTGAAACGGACACACGCCCACGTATTCGCGGCCCTTCTTGTGCAGCGTCAATACTTCGCCCACGACATCCACGATGTCGAGACTATCACGCACCATCCGAAAGACTTCACTGCTATTTCCAGCCATCGTCTGAACACCAATCCCAATAAGATCACATAGACCGCCAGACCCCGGGATTATATGCGAATAATTACTTCTCGGGTTTCTTGGCCACAGGCTTGGCCATGGATTCCATAATCCGCTTGGCCCCCTCTAGGGCATCATCAATATCGCCGAACATTCGTTCTTCGCCGATCCGATCAATGAGACCATATTTCGCCATGGCGAACATGGGCTGTGCATGTACGCCCGACAGGATCATGACGGTACCTTCACGCTTGCAGTTCGCGTGGAATTCCTCGATGGCGTGCAATCCGGAAGCGTCAATGGCATTGGCATAGCGCATCCGCAGGATAAACACTTTAGGCGGTTTTTCCATCTGCCGGAGGCTTTCTTTGAGCAAGTCCGCCACTCCAAAGAAGAAGGGACCATTAATTTCAAAAACTTCCACGCCGGCCGGTACCACACGTTTGGAAATCGCCATCGGGTCGCTGACATCGGGCAAATCCGGACCTTGATTGTCATCGGAGGCATCCCGAAGTCCGGCCACATTGGTAACTTCCGTCATACGGCGCATGAAGAGAATGGCGGCCAACACCATGCCCACCCCTACTGCCGTGGTTAAATCCGCCAGCAACGTGAGTCCCAATGTGGTGAGCAGGACGATGACATCGCTGCGCGGTGCCCACAGCAGATGGCGGAAGCGTTCCAACTCACTCATATTCCACGCGACCATGACCAATATCGCGGCCAGCGCACAGAGCGGGACCTTCCCGGCGTAAGGTAGTACGAAATACAGCGCCAACATAATAGCAAAGGCATGAACCACCGCCGCCAGCGGGGTGCGCCCCCCGGCTTTGACATTGGCAATGGTACGGGCAATCGCCCCCGTGGCAGGCAGGCCCCCAAACGCGATGCTGGCAATATTGCCCACCCCTTGTGCAACTAATTCGCAATTGGACTTGTGGCGTCCGCCGATCATGCCGTCCGCCACGACACAACAGAGCAGAGCTTGGATCGCGGCCAACAGTGCCAACGCCGTGGCCTCGGGGATTAATTCTCGACCCATCAGGGCAATTTGTTTCCAATCGGTCCCACCCAGAGAAGGCAATGTTAATACCGGCAACTGACCCGAGATGCCACCGAATTTTGAGTCAATGGTTACGATATGAAAATTCGTGTCCATTTTGAACACCACGACCAGAATGGCACTGATCGCAACGACAAAGATGGCTCCCGGCAGACGTGGCAGATATTTGCGTAAAAGAAATAGCGCGATTACCGCACTTGCCCCCATGACCGTGGTAGCAAGATTAATGGTATTGATGGAATAAAAATAGGTCAGCCACTGCTCTAAAAACCGTGCCGGGAAATTGGATAGCCCCTGGCCCAACGGGTCCATGGGGGACAGCCCCAGCAGCGTGGCGATTTGCGATGAAAAGATAATGACGGCGATACCCATGGTAAATCCGGTGGTCACTGGATATGGGATGTACTTGATCAGCGTGCCGAGTTTTGCCACCCCCATAATGATCAAGATCAGCCCGGCCATGATGCTGGCGACGGCCAAGCCGGTGTAGCCGTGTTTCAGCACAATGGTGGCCAGAATGGGCATAAATGCCCCGGTTAACCCCGCGACAGACACACGCGAACCGCCTAATAAGGCGATAATCACGCCCGCGATAATCGTGGTGTAAAGCCCCTGCTCGGGTTTGATTCCAGGCCCAGACCCGATCGCAAATGCCATCGCCAAAGGCAGCGCAATAACCCCCACGGACAAACCCGCCAAGATATCTGACACCAGAAACTGGGGGCCATACCCTTCCCGCAGGCAGATTAGAGATTTCGGGACGTAGGGTTCCAGCCAAGCCGGAGCCCGCCATGATTTCACGGAATTGGTCGAAGTCGTAGCGGTAAAATTAGACATCAGCACTTCCAAACGAAGGAACTAGGCACCTAAAACTGGTGACCAAGGAACAACACAGATAACGCGGTATAGTTTTGGTTACACGTCTCGGCCCCCCCGCCGGTGGCAAGCCTGTAACCGATTAACTCACAAGCACATACTCCTCATGGCCACTCGGCCATTCCTAAGAGTTCTAGGTTACAAACAAGCCTCTATTACCACAAGTGACCTGAATTTCGTGTTTTCTCCATCACATTTACAGCTTATGCCTGCGCCACCCTCGACACCTGAATAAAATGTCGTATGATTGGTCCTGCCATGCTCAACTTGGAACACTTAGATGTCCGGGCTCGTGTCACCTTTCGCAATGAGTTAATTCGCCAAGGGGCGGCGGGCGTTGTTGAAACTGCGGGCCAGACATTTTTACTCCTTATCGCAATTCAATATTTCCATTCCGGGGACTGGTTCAAAGGCTTTTTAGCCACAGGTGGAGCCGCCGGTCAGTTGTTGGCACCTTCTGCTGTGGGGGTCGCTTGGCGCATGGGATTCAGACCCAATATCGCCGCCGCCGGGGCCTGGTTTATCGGTGGTTGCGGTTTTCTACTTGCTGGCTCAATCCCATATCAGTGGTCTTTTCTGATTGGTAGTCTTATCGGACTCATCGCGATTAGTGCTTGTATCCCGATGATGACCCAAATTTTTCAGTCAAACTATCCGGAAGCTCGCCGTGGGCAACTCTTTTCCTGGGGGGTGTTGGTCCGGATTTTGAGTTCGATCATATTTGCCTTCGGGGTAGGGGTGGCCCTTAAAGGCCATTACCAGTACTACCAGATTCTGATGATTGTTTTTGGGCTGGCTATGTGGGTAGGAGCGTATTGTCTTCGAATAACCCCGTCACGGCGTTCTATGGTTAAATCATCGCGGAATCCGCTCAAATCCATGCACTATATCAAGGAAGATCGGCTTTTCCGCAATGTACTGATCAGTTGGATGTTCTTGGGCTTTGCCAATTTGACGATGTTACCCATGCGGGTCGAGTATGTGTCCAATCCCCGCTTCGGAATCAACCTGAACGCCGAACAGGTGGCACTGTTGACCAGTGTTCTGCCGGGGGTGGCACGCTTATTGTCCAATCAGATATGGGCGTGGTGTTTTGATCGCTTCAGCTTTATCTCCAATCGTATGACCATCAATATCGCGATCATGGTTGGGATTCTGAGTTTCTTTACCGGCACCCATTGGCTGGGGTTGGCCATGGGGGCCATTATCTTTGGAATCTGTAATGGCGGAGCCGATTTGAGCTGGAGTTTATGGGTGACCAAGGTGGCGCGGCCGGACCGGGTGGGCGCTTACATGGCTATTCATGTGTTTTTTACCGGATTACGCGGCGGTGCGGCACCGATTATGGCCTATCTGATGGTGGGATATCTACCCCTTTGGGTCATGGGTATAATTATGTCATGCTCGGTGCTGGTAGCCACGTTAATGTTGTGGTTCGAGCGGCAACGGATGCAAAACGAGCGTAAGCCCGATACGAACCACGAGGAAACCGGCCTACAGGCAACTCAGGAGTGACACCATGACATATTCCAAGGCACATGTATATCTGGTGGGCGCTGGTCCCGGGGCAGCGGATCTTATTACGGTGGCGGGAGCCGAGGTGTTGGGGCGGGCGAATGTGGTGGTGTATGACTATCTGGCCAATCCCAAATTATTGGCGTTATGTCCGAGCGGAACGCGCTTTGAGTATGTGGGCAAAACGGCCGGGCGCCACACCTTAACGCAGGAACAAATCAATGCTTTGTTGGTGCAGTTGGCTCAGGAATATGCCTCGGTGCACGGGGTGATTGTGCGGCTTAAGGGGGGCGACCCGTATGTCTTTGGCCGGGGCGGCGAAGAAGGGGCGTGTTTGTTTGAACACCATATCCCCTTTACCACCATACCGGGACTGACGGCAGGAATAGCCGGCAGCGCCTATGCAGGTATTCCCGTAACCCACCGTGATGTCACCAGCACAGTCACATTCATCACCGGCCATGAAAAAGCCGAGACAGCCACGGATTCGGGGCGCGTGAATTATCAGGCCTTGGCGCAACTCGGTGGCACGCTTGTATTCTATATGGGCGTAAAATCGTTGCCGGAGATTTGCCAAAAACTCGTGGCGGCAGGGATGGACCCGACCACTCCCGCAGCCACTGTGCAGTGGGCCACCATGCCCAAACAACGCAAGGTGGTAAGCACCCTGGCCCAGTTGCCCGGCGCGGTGCATGCCGCAGGGGTTACAGCACCGGCGATTACCATCGTCGGACACGTGGTGGATATGCATCACGCACTGGACTGTTATGCCCGGCGTCCATTGCAGGGACAAAAGATTCTGGTCACCCGCAGCCGTCAACAGGCTTCGGAACTGAGTGTATTGCTGGAACAACAGGGTGCGGAGGTGTTGGAAGTCCCCACGATCGAAATCCGTCCCCCGCTAGTGTGGGACGAGGTGGATGACGCTTTGGACCAAATCAAGAATTATGCCTGGCTGCTATTCACCTCGGCCAACGGGGTGGAGGCCTGCTGGCAAAGACTCCAGCAACGCGGTCAGGACCTGCGCAGTTTGGCCGGGCCCAAAATCGGTGCGGTGGGACCGGCTACCGCTGCGGCGTTGCAGCGGTATGGCATCCAGCCGCAGATCATTCCGGAAAAGTTTCAGGGCGAACAATTGGCCGCAGCCTTGACGGAATTGGCCAACATCAATGGCCAAGCGGTGCTGATTCTCCGGGCCGATATTTCACGGCCGATCCTGCGGGACAAACTTATTGCAGCCGGGGCCCAGGTGACCGATGTGGCGATCTATCTCACGGCGCGCCCCGAGAAATTACCCGACACCGTGGTGCAGGCCTTGACCGACAATCAGATTCATTGGATCACCTTTACCAGCAGTTCTACTGCAGAAAATCTGGCCGCCATGCTGCCGGGGGAATTACAGGCTAAAGTCGGTAACATCAAACGTGCCTGTTTGGGGCCGGTGACCGCCCAAACCTTGCAGCGTTTGGGTTGGCCCCCCACTGTGACCGCTGTTCGTCCGGAAATCCCGCTGCTGGTGGAAGCGATGTGCCAAGTCGGTCGGAAAGCGTGATCACCAGGGGTGACTGGGCTTCGCTTCCATCGGTTGCTCAATATCGTCGGGCAGGGCATAAAAGAAGTCTAATGCCGTTTGTGTTTGGGCATCTTGCACGGTGCGTAAAAAGCCTTCGATAGCTTCATTACCTTGTACGGTTTGGGGAATAATATAGGTTTGGGCTACCGGTAGGCCATGGTCAAGCCGCAGAAATACCCGATAAAAAGCCTGCGGTATCGCCACCCCGGAGGCGAGACGAGGGGGTGGTGATTGGGTGAAGATCGGACCGGTAATGACCCAGACGCTGTCATACTGCGCGAGATAGCGTTCATATTCCAGAGTTTCCAAGCGTTGCCATACTTTTTGATTCAAATTGGCTTTCTGGGGCGTGATATTACTCATGCGGAAGGTTTCGAGTTGCGCTTCGGGGCCAAATAATGCCCCGATGATCCGGCTGGGAGCCAGATGGCCACGGTCATAGCCGCTGCCGGTGTAGTCGTCATGGGTTACCAGACTTTGGGTGCGTTCGTCGGTGGTAAATTTGGTATGGGGCCGGGGGACCGCAGTATGTGGTCGGGAGTGATCAAGACGATATGCGGTCCAAACCGGATCATGCAGATTTTCATCATAACCAACCATAAAACCATGGTTAACGAGCACTTTGATTTTGGCTTCGGGTTTGCTTTTGGGTATACCCGCGTAGGTCTCGTCTACTCCGTCGTTATCCCAATTGGCAACTGGCGTGCTGAGATTGCCCGGTGCGGTGGTGGTGACGGACGTATTCGCACGGTTCTGAACGGGCCAGAAATATATCCCAGCCAATACCAGAAGCACCACTATAAGCAGGAAAATCCCGAGGCGCGCAGATGATGACTTGCCGGCCATAGTCACACCTGAAGCTTAAAACGGTATGACGGCAGCCATGGGATATCGCGCCAGCATGGAATCACGCGCCGCAGTAGCTTCGCGGAACGTGTTATATTGCCCGGCCCGGATTAAGAATATCAAATCATTCTCGCGTACTTCACTGTCCACAAAAGCCTGCAAGCCGGCGGTCTGCAATTGTCGGGCAAGATTCTGCGCCATCGCGGGATTTTTAAATGCGCCGAACTGCAACGAAAAATAGTGCCGATCCCGGCGTACCAACGAGCGTTGGATCAAATTGGCTTCCGGATGCATCTCCAAGACTTTTTGGAACCACGGACGCGCGTCATCCCACTTCCCCTGAGCCTGCAAGGCGGCACCCAAGCGGAACAAAATCAGGGCTTCTTTCTTCTGGCCACCATAGTAATATGCGCAGGCTAGATAATATTTTTCCGCCACATCAAATTGGCCAGTTTCGTATGCGCTATCGCCCAACGCCCGGTTCGCTTTGGCCTTCAGATCTTCCCGATCCGAAATCGCAATGGCATTCTGCAAGTCGGCCACGGCCGCCGTACGTTTACCCAGCGCCATGCGCGACAGGCCACGCAGGTAATAGGCCTCATCCGCCACACTATCGCGCGGGTATTTGGCGATATACTCGTCCGCAGCCGATTCGGCCTGTACAAATTGCCCCCCACTGAAGGCGGTATAGCCCCCGGCCAATGATTCCCGGGCGGTCTTCTGGCCATCGGTACACGCGCCTAAACCTATCAGCATCGCCACACACGCAAATCGGCTAATGTGTCGTAACAAGTTCGTATCCTTCAAGTAGAAAGTCTCAAAATAAGCTGCGATCCTCAGTGTTGATCGGCAAGCCCAGATGTTGGTAGGCCGCAGCGGTCAGCTGACGCCCGCGCGGGGTGCGGCGGATAAAACCAATCTGCATCAGAAATGGTTCCACCACATCCTCAAGCGTATCGCGTTCCTCGCCCAGCGTGGCGGCCACGGCCTCAATACCCGCTGGTCCACCATTATAGTCCCGGGCCAGGATCATCATCACCCGGCGGTCGAGTTCATCCAAACCGAGTGGGTCAATTCGTTCTAATTTCAAGGCATCCTCAACCAACTTATGGTCCACCAGGCCGTCGGCTCTGACCAAGGCAAAGTCCCGGATTCGCCGCAGCAACCGATTCGCCACCCGTGGTGTGCCCCGGCTGCGCTGTGCGATCAAGGTCAAGGCTTCGAGGTTGATCGTCAACGCTAATCGCTGGCAGGAACGTTGCAGGATCAGCAGCAACTCCGGCACGGTGTAATATTGCAGGTGATGGGCAATCCCAAAGCGGCTCCGCATGGGACCGCTAATCAGCCCCGAACGGGTCGTGGCGCCAATCAGGCTAAACGGCTGTAGGGGTAGGTTGACAGATTGCGAGTGCGGTCCGCTGTCCAGCACAAAATCCACCTGAAAATTCTCCATCGCCGGATACAGATACTCTTCGACAATACTGGGCAGGCGGTGAATTTCATCAATGAACAGCACGTCCCCGCGTTTAAGATTGGTCAGAATCCCAACCAAATCCGAGGGCCGCGCCAACGCAGGACCACTGGTTATCACCGGCCGGGAACCATTCAACTCATCGGCAATCAAATAAGCCAAGGTGGTCTTGCCCAACCCCGGCGGGCCAGAAAGCAGCACATGCTCCATGGGTTCGTTGCGCATTTTGGCGGCCGTAATAGCGATCCGGAGTTTCTCCAATAATTCCGCCTGACCAACATACTCATCCATCTTCTGAGGGCGCATCGCCGGCGAGATTTGCTCATTAACCTGATCTTCGGTGGTCGGCTGCCCGGAAATTAAGCGCTCGCGTGCCATTAGCGCGGCCCTCCACGCAGACGGAATGCCGCTTGGACAATGGC
>Ga0194061_1000861_pt1 | contig 18501 bp, 18 predicted proteins | sample SepL2221m_MetaG_FD_163423 | JGI IMG/M metagenome (GOLD analysis project Ga0194061, IMG submission 163423) | Anoxic zone freshwater microbial communities from boreal shield lake in IISD Experimental Lakes Area, Ontario, Canada - Sep2016-L224-21m | ecosystem: Environmental > Aquatic > Freshwater >... | reverse complement strand
CAAGTTTGCCCCCTGAAACAACCATGAACTCCCGGCTTCAAATCGGCGGAAAGAAATCCGCATTTTCCCTCATCGAACTGCTCGTGGTCATCGCCATCATCGCCATCATCGGCGGCTTCGCCGTGCCCGCCGTGGGCAACCTGCTCAAGGGCACCGCACTCACGCAGGCTGCCAACATGATCACCGACACGATCGCCGGCGCGCGCCAGCACGCGCTCACGCGGAACCGCAGCGTCGAGGTGAGATTCTTCCGTTTTTGGAACACCGAGTCAGTCGGCGAACCCGTGCCGAGCGCAGCGTCTGATCTCGATACCAAGCCTCCGGGCCTGAACTACACGGCTCAGTATCGTGCGTTCCAAGCGTTTGAGATCGGGGACGGCGGCATCGCAAATCCGATCGGCAAACTCGCGATGTTTCCAAACACCGTGATCCTCAGCGCAGAGCCCGCGCTCTCCAGCCTGCTCGGAAACACGGAGCCGGCAAAAGGCCCCGTGAAGACGACATGTGCCGCGAACGATCCCGAACTCCCGCGCGGTGTGGGCACACGTTACGAATACGTCGCATTCCGCTTCCAGCCGAACGGCGCCACGAATCTCCCCGCGAGCGGCCTGTGGTTCATCACCGTCCACCTGCTCGACGATACGAAGAGAGGATCGTCATCCGCTCCGCCTCCGAATTTTTTCACCTGGATGATCGACCCCGTGAGCGGAAGCGCGACGATCATGCGCCCCGGTGTGAAGTGAGCGTAACGCGGGCAATCCTGTCCGCATGTTGGTAGCCGGGGCTTTCCAGCCCCGGCTCTCGCAATACGAAACATGGGAGCGCAGGCCGCGCAGCCTTTTTCTCCTGTGGTGTGAAATACGCTGGCTGGATCGCCGGGACTGGAAAGTCCCGGCCAACGACCTCACCGCGCAACGTACGCCGCCCACTCCGGCGGCAGCGGCGCACGCTCGATCTCATCCGCGATGCGTCCCTCGAACTGCGGCTCAAACTGCGTCGTCGTCCCGTACACCATGATCGTGTCCCGCGATCCCTCCGCGCGCAGCGCATGAGCCACGCCGGCGGGAATTACCAAGCCCGCGTTGTTCGGCCCGCGCTGGTCGTCGCCCTCGATGATGATGCGCATCACCTTCCGCGGCATCCCCGCGCGCTCATCCACGAGCAGCATCTCCACATTGCCCTGAACGAAGAACATCGCATCCCACTGCTCGCGATCATACGGGCGCAGTGCGAAATTTTTAACATCCTCCACGAAGAGCCGCCGGAACCACGCCTCGGGCGTCGTGCCCTCGGGGATGTGCGGCGGATGAATGTGAAAGCCCTTCGCAGTCCCCGCGAACATGCACGCCGTCGCCCACTGCCGCGGCCACATGCCGATCGCGTGCAGCGGCCCCTCGCCCTGCCGCGCGAATTCGCCGAAAAAACCGCGGTGCCGCTGCGGAAAAACACGCCGCGAAAAAATCTCCACGCCTGGAATCCACGCAGCGTCGAGTTCCGCGCGCTTCGCGATCGCCTCACCAGCCTCGATGCCCGTCGTGGCGAGACGCCCGGCTGGCGATTTCTGCGAATAGTCGCGCTGCCCGAGACGCTCAGTCGCGGCGGAGTTAAGGCCTTTCCAAAGTGGATTCATGCGCGCGGAAGCTATGCGGCCACGCGCCGCGAGTCTAGCGCGCGTCACCCACATTCATGCGCCGTCGCACCGAACTCGGGTTCGTGCTCGGAGCGCGGCATTCACTTCGGAAGCAACGCTGCATCGAGGGCCAAAGGCCCTGCACAAGCCAGCCCAGCAAGCGAGTGCGCCGCGTGAGGGCTGTAAGGCCCTTTTACGCGGGCACGAGCGCCGCCCTGGGTGTCGCATTGAAAGAATGAAAAAGCCCCGAAGGAGCGTGACACCGTCTCGCAGGGCTCGAATCAAAAACATCCCGCGCGCAAATCTCGAAACGCCGCGCCGAGGAAATCGAGCATCCGCGACGGCGTGAGCGATTCCTCGCTCTCGCCGCCGTGCGAAATCGCGATCTCCCCCGCGCGCCCGCACAGCCACGCGCCGAGCCGCGCGGCATCGAAGGGCCGCACGCGCTGCCCGATGAGAGCGGCGATCACACCCGTGAGGATATCCCCCATCCCGCCGACGGCCATGCCCGGCGTGCCGGTCGTGTTGAAGCTTGCTGGCTCGCCGGATTTTCCGACAAGCGTGCGCGCGCCCTTCAGCAAAAGTGTCATCGGATATTTTTTAATGAACGACCCGACCACCTCGCGCCGCGGCCTCGCGCCGGAACCGGGCGCGAGCCGCTCCATCTCGCCGGGATGCGGCGTGAGCACACGTTCACCGGCAGCGTCCGCGAGCACGGTGAGATCGCGCGCAATCGCATTCAGCCCGTCCGCATCGAGCACGACCGGCTGCGGAATTTTCCGCGCCAGCGCCGAGACATCCGCCGCAGGGTGCGCGCCGATGCCAGGGCCGATTGCAAAAACATCGAACATCATCGCGAGCAATTCATCCGTCGTCGGCAGCACGCGCACCATCACCTCGGGCGGAACTTTAATCGCCAGCGCCTCCGCAATCGCCGGCGGTGCAAACAGCGTGACGAGCCCCGCGCCCGCGCGCACGCAGGCCGCCGCGCACAGCACCGCCGCACCAAGGTAGCCGCGAGATCCCGCGATGATGCCCACGCGTCCGCAGTCGCCTTTGTGCGTGTCGGCCGCACGCCGCGGCAGCAGCGTCCGCAGGATTTCCGGAGTGGCCACGATCGCGTCCGCGCGGGACGCATCGAGCCGCGTGCTGAGGTCGCGCAGCGGCAGCACACTGAGTCGTCCGACAAAATTGGTCGCCGAGTCCGCGACAAGCCCCTGCTTTGCGAACCCGATCGTGAGCGTATGATCTGCGACGATACACGCAGGGTCCGCAGCGCCCGTGTCGCCGTTCAGCCCGGTCGGGATGTCGAGCGCGAAGACGACTGCGTTTCCGAAGGCGCGCTTGCGATTGATCGCGCGCGTGATCGCACAAAGCGGCTCCCGCAATGCGCCGCTCGCACCGATGCCGAGGAGCCCGTCGAGGATCACGAGCGATTCGCCGACGATGGAATCAAGCTCCGCAATTTCCGCGCGACAGCACCGCGCCGCCGCGGCAAATTTCGCCTTCGGCAACGGCCCCCACTCCGCGTCGGGGAACGCCGCGAGGAGCCGCACGTCCCATCCCCACGCCGCGAGATGCCGAGCCGCGACGAGCGCATCGCCGCCGTTGTTCCCTTTTCCAAACACCGCGACGCACACGCCGGATCCCGGAAAAAACTGCCGCACCGCGCGGGCAATTTGCAGCCCGGCATCCTCCATCAGCGCATCCGCAGAGAGGCCCTCGGAAAATGCGCGCTGCTCGAGTTCCTTCATTGCGGCGCATGTGAGAATCATCGGGATGCCTCGCAGTTTGCGCGCTCAGCGGTAGCGCGAGATGACCGCCGCACCGACCGCCTCCGCGAGCTTCTGCCGGTACGAACTGCTGCTGATGCGGCTCGCCTCGCCGCGGTTCGTGAGGAAGCCGAGTTCGCAGAGCACCGCGGGAAACCGCGCGTGGCTCAGCACGTAGAGCGAGCGCGACTTCACCCCGCGCCCCGGCGCGCCGGTGGACGAGAGCAACTGCCGGTAAATCCGATCCGCAAGCGCGGCGCTCTCGCGGCCCCGGTAACAATACATCTCGATCCCGTACGCGTCGGGATTCGGCGCGCCGTTAAAATGGATGCTCACAAAGACCGCCTTCGACTGCGCGTTCGAGATCCTGCACCGGTCCGACAGCGTCACGAAGTAGTCGCCCTTCCGCGTCATCACCGTGCGGAATCCGGCGCGGCGCAGCACGCCGTCGAGCCGCTTCGCCACGTCGAGCGCGTAGCCTTTCTCGGCGATGCGCTGTCCCGGCATCCCGCCCTGGTCGTGGCCGCCGTGCCCGGCATCAATCACGATCACCGGCGCGCCGAGGGCAGCGCAGGCGAGGACGAGCAGTGCGGCGAGGATGCTTGGAAATTTCATGTGGTGGTGATTTTAGACGATCAAAGCGGAGGGGAAAAGTTCCCCTTGGCAAATGCGCGGGGCTTTGTATTCTCCGCGGCCCTGAATGGTGGCTGTAGCTCAATGGTAGAGCTCCGGTTTGTGGTACCGGCTGTTGCGGGTTCGAGTCCCGTCAGCCACCCCAGGGGCTCTTTTGCGCGGCGTGATGTCATCGGCGGTGCGTGCTCCCGCCGGTCAGCGCGACCAGGTCGGCTCCGAGATTTTTCCCGCGCCGCCCACGAGCGTCGTGCGCGTGCCGGTCTGTGTGTCGAGCATCACGAGCGAGCTGCCAGATGCGAAAATGAGGTGCCGCGAGTCCGCGCCCCACGCCGGCCCTTCGCCCTCGCCGACGGTGCGCGTCGCGCCACCATCAAGGTCGAGGACCGCGACGGAAAATGATCCGCCGCTGCGCGTGTTGAACGCGACCTTCTTTCCATCGGGCGACCAGCTCGGTGCGGTGTTGTAGCCGAAGCCCGTCGCGAGCTTTTGCGGAGTCCCGCCAGCGGCGGACACGCGGTAGAGCTGCGGCGAACCGCTGTCGTCGCTGCTGTAGATCAGCTCGGTCCCGTCGGGCGACCACGTCGGCGAACTCTCCACGCCGGGCGTGCGCGTGATGCGCCGCGGCGACCCGCCGCCAGAGCCCGTGACGTAAATCTCGGGGTTGCCGTCCTTGCTCAGCGTCACCGCGATCCGTCCGCCGTCGGGGGAAAATTTCGCGCCGCTGTTCGTGCCGGGATATTTCAGGATGCGCGTGCGCCCGCCGCTCGCGAGCGTGATGCGATACACATCCGCATAGCCGCTCTGGTAGCCGGTGTACACGAGCGAGGAACCGTCGGGGCTGATACCCGGCGAGACGCTGATCGTGTCGTCGTGCGTGAGCTGCACAAGGTTCGATCCGTCCGCGTCGCACGTGTAGATTTCCTTCTTCCCCGTGCGCGAGCCGACGAATGCGATCTTCGTGGACGCGATGCCGCGCACTCCCGCGAGCGCCTGCGTGATGTCATCGGCAAAACGGTGAACCGCCGCGCGTCCCGAAGTGCCGTAGTTTTTTGAAAGCGGGACTGCGCCGTCCTTCGCGGTGACCGTGCCGTGCAGCCCGCCCGATTCGCTCGCGCTCGCGGTGAACTGCGCCTGATCCGCGCCCGTGACCGTGAAGAAGCCCGAGTTCGCGAGGTCGCGCTTGAGCGTGTCGAGATCGCCACCGGAGAGCCCGGTGATGGCGATGTTCATCTTCGTGCTTTTCACGATCCGGATCTTCGGCTCCTCGGCGTGAGCGAGCGAGGGCAGGAGGAACAACAGCGAGGCGATGGCGATTCTCATTCGGAAAAGGGCATAGACAATCTTGCCGCACGCGGCGTTCAAACTTCGAGGACGAACTCCACCGAAGCTTCGAGCACGCCGTTCTTCAGCAGCTCCGCCGGCGGACGATCAAGCTTCTTCACGCGCTGGAGCGCGTCCTCGATGGACTTGTCCACCTCGACGTTGCCGGTCGGCTTCACGAGCTTGAGCGACTCCACCGTGCCATCCGCCGCCACGCGCAGGCGCACATGCGCCTCCACCTCGCGGCTGCTGCTCACCACCGTCTGTGGCGGCTTCCACTCGCGGTGAATGATCGGCTCGACCTTGGCAAAATACGACTGAAGCGCCGCGGTCGTTCCACCCGCTGCGCCCGCACCGCCTTTCGTTCCCGCGTGCGTCGCGCTGCCGGTGCCGGACGCCGCGTTGCCGGTGCCGGTTCCCGCGCCCTGCGGTTTTGCATTCGAGTCGGTGATCTTCGCCGGACCGGGTTTCGCAGCGGCACTCGGCACCGCGACTTTCGCGACGCTCTTCGAGGGCGTCGGCGATGCGGCAGTTTTCGGTTTTGTCTTCGGAGTCGGTGACGGTGACGGCTTGGGTGTTGCCGGTTTCGGCTGCGGCGTCGCGGCGGGTTTCGGTTCCGGCGTCGCAGTCGGCCTTGGCCGCGGCGTGGGTGTCGGCGTCGGCGTGGCTTTCGGGAGCAACGCGAGTTCGTCCGTGAGCTTCGGCACGACGGGATCCGTCGGGAGTTGCGGGAGAGGCGGCAGGATTTCCGCCTCGGGCCGCGGCGGTCTCACCGTCGGTGAAGTGTCGCTGCTCTCCGGCAGCGGAAGCGCGAGTGCGGCGGAACCGGTTTCGCCTCCGCCATCGAGCCATGTGATCTGATCCGGCTTGTGCGTCTTGAAGAGCCACTTGCCGCCGATCCAAACGGCGGCGACAAACGCGACGTGCGCCACGAGCACGAGCAGGAAACTTTTCCGGAAGCCTCCCCTCTCCTCCCCCGGCGATGTCAGCGGCTCATCGGGCATGATGCATCACTCCTTCGTGGTCTGGACAAAGCCGATCTTCTTCACGCCCGCACGCTTCACCGCGTCGAGCACCTCGGAAAATTTCTGCACCGGCAGATCGCGGTGCGGACGGATGAGCACGCCGAGATCCGGCTGGGACGCGAGCAACGCGGCGAGCCTGGCCACGAGCGTGTCGGCGGTGACGGACTCCTCATTGAGCGTGATCGTCTGGTTCGCGTGGATCGAGACCGTGCGCACGTCCTCCGTGTTCGCGGGCTGCTTCGCCTCGCCGCTCGGCAGCACGAGGTCGGTGCTGTTTTCCATGAGCGGCGTGGTGATCATGAAAATGATCAGCAGCACGAACGCGAGATCGAGCAGCGGCGTCACGTTCAGCTCGCTGAGCGTCTGCAGTGCGTGGCGATCGGAAAAGCGGCGCATCAGTTGTTAATTTTGAATTCTGAATTTTGGATTTTGAATGAACGAACCATCCGGCTGGCTTCAGCCGCGGCGTTCAGTTCGCCGCGCCGGGAATTCAAAACCCAAAATTCAAAATTCAAAATTTGCTCCTCCGCTCTCCGTGATCCACGTACTTGTGCTCGATGGCGCTGGAGAGTTCCGCGCCGAAATTATCCAGCTCGACGATCATGCCGCGCAGCGTCGTGATGAGCCAGTTGTAGCCGAACATCGCGGGGATCGCGACGAGCAGTCCGGTGACCGTCGTGATGAGCGCCGCGGAGACGCCCGGTGCCATTGCGGCGAGGTTCGCCTTTCCCGCCGTGGCCACGTCGCTGAACGTGTCCATAACGCCCCACACCGTGCCGAGCAGCCCGAGGAACGGCGCGCCGCTCACCGCGGTCGAGAGCAGCACCATCTGCGATTCGAGCTTCAGCGCCGTCTCGCCGACGCAGCGCTCCATCGCGGTCTGCACCATGCGCATCTGTGCGGGCGAAATTTTCGGCGCAGTTTCGAGTCGCGCGGCGAAAGTCTCATCCACCTCCGCCGATCCGAGCATCTGGAAACTCAGCTCGCGGCATCCCGCCTGATACACCGTGAAGACCGGCGCTCCGGAAAAGCGCGCACCGCTCTGGAACAGGCTCAGCGGCTGCCGGTCCGCGCGGAACGCATCGAGGAAATCCATGCGCCGCTCGCGCGATCGGCTCAACATGCGGAATTTCGTGATCATCACCGTCCACGAGAGTGCCGACGCGAGGAAGAGCGCCCCGAGCACGACTTTTCCGGGCAGCGTCGAATTTTGCAGAGCATAGAAAAGCCCGCCGCCGTCGGCGAGGAACTGCATTGAAAAAATCACGGGCGGCGTCACGGGCGGAGTCGCTACCACATCGCGCGCGCCGCGGCAAACGCAACCGGCGGGGGTGGTATCCTGATTTGGCGTTTGGTGTTTGAAGTTTGACGTTGAGCGTTTGGCCCCGCGCAGCGGCGCACCGGAATTTGGACGACATTCAAAAACAGAGAGGCGCCTGCGGCGGGCCAAACTTCAAACGCCTAACACCAAACTCCAAACTCCAAGCGAGGACATTTCCCACCACCCGCCCTACGCCAGCCCCGGCAATTCCCCGCTGCTGTCGCCGAGTTGCTGCACCTTGATCTCCATCCGGTTCAGCATCGCGAGCCAGAGGTTGTTGAGCGGCGTGTCCTTGGGATGCACGACGTGACGGCCCTGCTTGATTGTGCCGCAGCCGTGGCCTGCGAGGAGGATCGGGAGGTTGTCGTGGTTGTGCGCGTTGCCGTCGGAATTGCCGGTTCCGTACGCGAGCATGCAGTGGTCGAGCAGCGTGCCGTCGCCTTCCTTCAAGGACTTCAGCTTGCCCAGGAGGTAGGCGAACTGCGTGGTGTGGAAGCGGTTAATCTCGCGGATTTTGCCTTCTTCTCCTCGCTGTTGCCACGGTGCGAGAGGTCGTGGTGGCCGTCGCGCACGTTGATGAACGGATACGGCTTGTTGCTGCCCTCGTTCGCGAGGACGAACGTGCAGACTCGCGTCGTGTCCGTCTGAAATGCGAGCACCATGAGATCCGCCATGATGCGGATGTGCTCCTCGTAGCTCGCAGGCTCCTTGTCGCTCACGGCGAAATCCGCGGGCGGCTTCGGCATCGGGAATTCCGCCGTGCGCTCGATCCGTTTTTCGATCTCGCGGACGCCGGTGAGATACTCATCGAGCTTGCGCTGATCGTGTTTGCCGAGCTTGCCGTTCAGTTGCCGGAAGTCGTCCTTCACAAGGTCGAGCACAATCTTGCAAGCCGCGACGCGTCGCGCTCATCGGCGCGGGCTGGTATGGCAAGAGCGACTTGTGGCGACTTGTGGCGACTTGTGGCGACTTGTGGCGGCTCGTGCAGGTCGCGCCCGTCGAGATCGTCGACATCTGCGATCCGGACAAGCACATGCTCGCGGGTGCAGTCGAGATCGCGCAGCAGCGGCAGAAATCGAAAAAGGCACCGCCGACATTTTCCGACTACCGCGAACTGCTGAAGGAGAAGCCCGAGATCGTGCTCGTCGGCTCGTCGGCTCGCCGGACCACTGGCACGCGCTGCACTGCATCGCGGCGCTGGAGGCCGGTGCGGATGTGTATTGCCAGAAGCCCATCAGCGTGGACGTCCGCGAAGGCGAGGCGATGCTGGATGCCGCGCGTCGGCTCGGCCGCGTGGTGCAGATTGGCACGCAGCGCAAAAGCACGCCGCATCTCATCGAGGCGAAGAAGCAGATCATCGACGCCGGCCTGCTCGGAAAAATCGGCCACGTGGACATGTGCTGCTACTTTCACATGCGCGCGAACGGTAACCCGCCCGTGAAGGCTGTGCCTGATTTCCTCGACTACGAAGCGTGGACCGGCCCCGCGCCGCTGCGGCCTTACGACGGACTCCCGCATAAGCGATGGTGGCGCACTTTCACCGAATACGGCAACGGCATCCTCGGCGACATGTGCGTCCACATGTATGACACCGCGCGCTGGATGCTCGGCCTCGGCTGGCCGAAGCGCGTCACCTCGCAGGGCGGCATCTTTGTGCAAACGGAAGGCAAGTCGAACATCCCCGACACGCAGACCGCGCTGTTCGAGCACGACGCATTCAACTGCTCGTGGACGCACCGCTCGTGGGGCACGCCGACCGACCCCGACTACCCGTGGGCGCTCTTCATCCACGGGGAAAAAGGCACGCTCAAGGCGAGCACGATGCGCGCGGATTTCATCCCGTTCGACAAGGCCGCGAAGCCGATCCACTTCGACTGCGTCTTCGAGCGCGAGCAGTATCCCGAGGACGTGACCGAGAAGGATAACGAGCTGAACGCCGCCCCCGCCACGCGTCGCCACATGCTCGACTTCCTCGCCGCCATCGAGAAGCGCAGCAAGCCCATCGCCGACATCGAGCAAGGCCACATCTCCACCGCGAGCTACCTGCTCGCCATGGCCTCGATGCGCCTCGGCGGCCGCCAGCTCGCCTACGATCCGGTGAAGCGCATCATCCCCGGCGACGACGAGGCGAACAAACTCCTCCGCCGCGAATACCGCGCGCCTTATCGCCATCCCGGGGGAGCGTAAACATTCGCCGGTTCGGCGTTGGGGATGGATTTGGAACGCGGGTCCATGCGGCTGCCTCGCTCGCGCGGAGTGCTCCGCGAACTGCCGACGGTTCCGCCCAGGGAGTTTCATTTTACACAGACAAGAAATCGCGCTCGTGCGTCTTTAGAGGAGACCCGACGCCCCTCGTCCTCCCAATCATGAAAGACCACAACCTGGAACGACTCTACGATGCCCACGCGTCGGGGCTGTTTCATTACCTGGTCACTTTCACCAAGACCGAGGCCGATGCGCGCGACCTGCTGCAGGAGCTTTTCATCAGGCTCGCGCGCGGCGTGGAGATGGATCTGCAGAGCGAGAAAGCGTTCCTCTACCGGCTGGCGCACAACCTCGCCATCGACTGGCTGCGTCGGCGCAAGGTGCGATGGGACTCCGAAGAGCAATTGTTGAAAGAACTCGACGGAGGCGGACAGCGCGCCGCCGATCCCGATGCGGCCCTGCTCGCGCGCGGCTTCGCGGACGCGATGAAGACGCTGCCGGATGAACAGCGCACCATCGTGCAGCTCAAGCTCTGGGACGGCCTGACATTTGAGGAGATCGCGGAGACGCAGGGCATCCCGCTGAACACCGCTGCGAGCCGCTACCGTTACGCACTGGAAAAACTGAGGACGCTGTTGCGCCCTCTCTACGAGGAACTGCAATGAACGACGATGAGTTCGAAAAGAAACTGCACGCGCTGACCGGCGCGCTGCACCGTCCCGATCCGACCCCCGCATGGAAGGCGGACATCCTGGCGCGCGCCCGTCGCGAAGCGGAGGCGATTCCATTTCAGCGAACGCTGCCGCCGCGCTGGCTGATGTTCGGCTGGGCCGCAGCGTGGATTGCGATCCTCGTGATGGATTTCACAGCTCCATCAAACCCAACCCCGGAGACAAATCATTCCGCCGTCGCGGCTGCTTCGAAACCCGAGCCCACGCCATCGGCACCGACAGACTCCACTGCGGGAACCCTGCTCGCCTTTCACCAACGCATGAACCTCAACCTCGATCTCCCCTGATGAACTTCCTGAAACGCTGCTGGCAGCGCCGCTGGATTCGCGGCCTCACCTGGACCGCCGTGACCCTGGTCACCCTGTATGCGCTGCTCTGTGCCTGGGTAAACTGGAGCGGCGCCCGGCAATGGAGCGCGACACAGGCGATGCTGAAAGCCGAGGGCGAGACGCTCGACTTCCGCGCGACGATGAACGAACCGGTTCCCGAGGCGCAAAACTTCTGCGCAATTCCCCTGCTGAAGGATCTCGCGCTCGCCGTGGACAACGACACCAGCAAAGGCGCACCCGCGGAAAAGCGCAAACGCCTCGAAGCTCTCAAGCTTCCCTCCGGGAGCAATACCGGGACGCGCCCAAGACTCGCGAACGCGACGCTCGGCAAAGCCACCGACCTCAAGGCGTGGGCCGACTGGCTGCGCAAGGAAGGCTCGCTGCCCATGCCCGCGGATTCCGGCAATGCCGCGCGCGACGTGCTCGCCGCACTCGCGAAGCATAATGCAGTCGTGCAGGAACTCACCGCCGGCCTCAATCGCCCGAAGGCCCAATGGACACCGGAATGGAAGACGCGCGAGCTGCCGGAGGAATTGTTCAGCATCGCGCTGCCGCATTATTCCAACAGCAGGAATGTGACGCAAACCCTGTCCCTCCGCGCCACCGCCGCCGCGCGCGCGGGCGAAGCAGCGACAGCGCACGAGACCGCGCTGATCATGGCACGGCTCAGTCAGGCGGACTTGAACGATCCATTCCTCATCGGCTTGCTTGTGGCTGCAGCGGACACGAATTTTCTTTGTGGCACGACATGGGAACTCTGCGATGCGCACGCCGGCACGGTGGAGGATTTCACCAGGCTCGAAGCCGCGCTCGCGGGCCTCGATTTCCACCGCGCCGCGTTGCACGCCTTCCGCAGCGAGATGGCCGCAGCCGTGAACACCCTCCAATTCCTCAAGCGCAAGCCCGCCAATGGCCTGGCTCTCCTGGTGGTGATGAACCATGACAGCAATCCCATCGGTTCCATTCCCCGCGATTTCGTCGCGCGCGCCATTCCCTCGGGCTTCTTCGATGCGAGCGCCGCCGTGCTTGCCGAGCGCGAATTCAAATATTTCCTCAAGCCATTGCGGGACCAGGGATGGCATGCGGCCCGTCAGGCGTCGCGAGATCTGGAGCCGGAACTGACCAGGATGAAGAAGCAAGTCTGGACCCATCCGTCCTACATCTTGACGGGCATGCTCATCCCCGCGAAGACGAACAGCATCAACAAGGCCACCTATACGCAAATACTGGTGAACCATGCCGTCATCGCCTGCGCGCTCGAACGCCATCGGATTGAAAAAGGAAGCTACCCCAACTCGCTCGATGCGGTGCAGCTCGCGGATGGCAAGCCTCTGCCACTGGATGTGATCAACGGAAAGCCAATGAACTATCGCAAGACCGCCGACGGCCGATACGCGCTGTGGAGCGTCGGCTTCGACGGCAAAGACGACGGAGGCAAGCGTGTGCTGGATGAGAAAAAGCCGGAGAGCACCAGGTTCTACGACGAGAAATATCTCGGCGATTGGGTTTGGGATTTCGTGGCGGAGTAGCGATGCGTGGGACGCACGAGGCCTGGCGGAAAGCGCGATACCGGTGGTGAAATCCACGAGTTGCTGCACGCGCCAGCCGTCGAGGCCCGCTCCGCGGACGAAGCCCCGAGGTCCGGATTGTCATCGCGCGGCAGGCATGTCATTGCATTCCACGATGCGTCGCACAACTGCCCTGCTGATTTCCGCCATTGCGGCCTCCTCGCTTTCGCTTGCAGACGACTGGCCGCATTTCCGCGGGCCGACGCGCAATGGCGTGTCGGTGGAAAAAGGATGGCGCACAGAGGACTTGAGCGCTCAGCCAAAGATCGCGTGGAAGGCGCAGGTGGGGCTCGGCTTTTCCTCGATCGTCGTGGCGGATGGCCGCGCGGCGACGGCGGGGCATGCGGATGGAAAGGACACGGTCTTCTGCTTCGACGCAGTGACCGGCAAGGAACTTTGGAAGCACAGCTATCCGGCGGAACTCGGCGACAAGTTTTTCGAGGGCGGCACGACGGGCACTCCGACCTTGGACGGCGCGCGGCTTTTCTGGCTGAGCCGGTGGGGTGATCTGATTTGCTTCGAGGTCGAGAGCGGAAAGGTCGTCTGGCAGAAAAACATCCAGAAGGAGACCGAAGCGCCGCTGCCGATGTGGGGCTTCACGGGGGCACCGCTTGTTGTCGGGAATCTGCTCGTGCTGAATGTCGGCGAGGCGGGCGTGGGCGCGGACAAGACTGACGGCAAGGTCGTATGGAAATCCGCCCCGAAGGACGCGGGCTACTCGACGCCGCTGCCGTTTGAATTCGGTGGCGCGAAGCTCGTGATGTTTGGCAATGCAACAAACTATCTCGCGGTCGATCCGATGACGGGCAAGGAGGCGTGGCGTTTCCGCTGGGTGACGCAGTATGGCGTGAATGCGGCGGACCCGATCGTGAGCGGCGACCGTGTGTTTATTTCCACCGGCTACAGCAAGGGCGGCGCGCTGCTGCAACTCGGCGCCGATGAGCCCAAGCAGCTCTGGAAAACGAAGGTGCTCCGCACGCAACTCAATGCCGCAGTGCTCTTCGACGGCCGCCTTTACGGCGTGGACGGCGACACGACTGACAAGGGCGCGCTGAAGTGCATCGAATTCGCAACCGGCGCGGAGAAGTGGAGCCAGCCGGGCTTCGGCAGCGGTGGCGTGATCATCGCGGATGGAAAGCTGATCGCGCTGAGTGGTGACGGCGAACTTTTCATCGCGCCGGTATCGCCGGAAGGCTTTAAGCCCACCGCGCACGCGAAAGTCCTCGGCCCGAAATGCTGGACCGCGCCCGTGCTTGCAAATGGCCTCGTCTATTGCCGCAACTCGCGCGGCGAGATCGTCGTCGTCGATCTCCGGGCGAAGTAGTCCGATGGACCTCGCGCAAAGACGCCAAGGATTGTTCCCAAACAACGTTCTGACACTTTGCGTCTTCGCGTCTTTGCGCGAGACACCGCTTATCATTCCCCAGCCATGAAACGACGCACATTCCTCCAGCGTGCCTCACTTGCAGCAGGCGCATTCACCGCCGCGCCATTCGTCCGCGCAACCGAGCCCGCAAAGCTCCGCACCGCGCTCATCGGCTCGGGCTGGTGGGGCAAAAATATTCTGAAGGAAGCGATGACCTCGGGGCGCTGCAAAGTCGTCGCGCTTGCCGATGTGGATGCAAACGTGCTCGAAGTCGCAGGCGACCAGGTGGAGGATCTCAGCGGCGACAAACCGAAGCTCTACCGCGATTACCGTGAACTGCTCGCGAAGGAAAAACCGGACATCGCGATCATCGCCACGCCGGATCATTGGCACGCGCTCAACACGATCGAGGCACTGAAGGCGGGCGCGCACGTCTTTGTTGAAAAGCCGACGGGCCACACGGTGAACGAGAGCCGCGCGATGCTGCGTGCGGCACGCGAAAGCGGGCGCATGGTGCAAGTCGGGCTGCACCGGCGCATCGGGCCGCATCACGTGAGCGGCATGAAATTCCTCAAGTCCGGCGCGGTCGGCGATGTCGGCATGGTGCGCCTTTTCGCGCACAGCGCGGGCGGCGGCATCGAGAAGCCGACGCCAAACGAACCCGTGCCCGACGGCATGGACTGGGATTTCTGGTGCGGTCCCGCGCCGAAGCGGCCATTCAGCAAAAAGCTGCACCCCGGCGGCTGGCGCAACACTCTCGACTTTGCAAATGGCACGCTCGGCGACTGGGGCGTTCATTGGCTCGACCAGGTGCTGTGGTGGAGCGGCGAAAAATATCCGCGGCGCATCTTCTGCACCGGCGGCAGGCCGATCTCCGGCCCGCCCGTGCTCACGGAAAAAGAGCAGACGAGCGACGCACCGGACCATCAGGTCGCGACGTATGAGTTCGAGAAATTCACCTGCGTCTGGGAGCACCGGAAGTTCGGCGGCAACGACACCGAGAAGCACAAGATCGGCTCGTACTATTACGGCACGAAAGGCGTGCTGCACATCGGCTGGCGCGATGGCTGGACATTTTACCCGAGCTCAAAAGGCGGAAAAATCGAACACGAGGATTCGCAATTGCAGGAGCCGGACGGCCACAACATCAAGCTGCTCTGGGCCGACTTCCTCGACGCGATTGACCAGCGCCACGCGCCTGTCGCCGGCATCGAACTCGCGCACCGCGCCTCCGTGTTCCCGCTGCTCGGCATGATCTCGTGGCGCACTGGCCGCAGCATCGCGTGGGACGCGGATAAGGAGCAGATCACCGACGACCCCGAAGCCAACGCCCTCCTCTCGCGCCCGTACCGTGCGCCGTGGGCCTATCCAGTCTGACAGCTCTGCGAAAATCCACAGATGATGCGGATGACGTACCTCATCTTTCACCAATGGGCCCAAATGAAAAAGCCTGAAGCCGGTGATGAAGCACAAAGGAATGCTCAGGAGCGGTGCCGCATGTTCACGACGGAGATCTCGGACTGGAGCAGTTCAAGTCTTACTGTAGCCGTGTCGGACGGGCGTGGACGGCGGGTGTAGCGTAGCTCTCCTGAGCTGCGCACGGTGGGGAATTGGGCGCAGCTCTGGAGAGCTACGCTACGCCCGCCTGCCGCCGCTGAAAATGCCGCGTCATCCTCGACGGACGCGTGCGCCGGATCCGCCGGATGGTGCAGCCGTGAGGAGTCGAACCTCAAACCTTCTGATTCGTAGTCAGATGCTCTATCCAATTGAGCTACGGCTGCATTCCCGATTTGGGACGGGGAGAAAAGCACATGCCCCGGTGCGTGGCAACTTTTTCCCACGCCAAAAAATTTTCCGCCACGGATTCGGCGCGAAGTCCGGTGCCGCGCTTCGTGCGGCACCGCGGAAAAATGGCTGCCACAACTCCGGATGGAGCCGCGCCGCGGACGCCATCCACGGGATGAAGATGGTGCGCGGTGCAGGTTTCGAACCTGCGACCCCTACCGTGTCAAGGTAGTGCTCTACCACTGAGCTAACCGCGCATTCTACAAGGGCGCGGAATCAAACGCCACTCGCCCCCGATGGCAAGCGGAAATCGGGCGACAGCGGAAATCGGTGCATGAAAAAATCACGCCGGGAAAAAACTGGCGCACGCTGTCTCGCCACGCTGTCCCGCCACATCCCTGCATCTCAGCAATGCGACGAATTCCGGGGACGAACGGCTTTTTTCAACCGTCACTGCGCCGCGGCCTTCGCGGCATCGCGTGCGGCGCTCGCCTTGAGGTGCTCGATCACGTCCTTGAATTTGTCCTCGTTCCGCGAATCCACTGCCACGCACGCGGCGTGCGCTTCGTGGACGGCCTCGCGCATCGCGGCCTTGTCGGCGGCGTGGTGGACGGCTTCCGGGCATTCGCCGGAGTGGGCGCCCGGAAGCGGAGTGTCGGAAAAGAGCGTGTCAATCCCGAGGCCGGCGAGCAGTTCGGTGTTGCGCTCGTTGCGGTTCACCACCCACAGCTCGCCGCCGCCGAGATCGCGCAGGCGGATGGCGAGACTCGCGAGCGTGCCCATGAAGGTCGAGTCCATCGCGATGCAGTCTTTCAAGTCCACGACGAATTGCCGGCGTCCCTCGTCCATGAGCCGTCGGGCGAAATCCTTCAGCGCGGGGCTGCTCTGAAACGTTCCCCGGCCTGCCACGCGTATCCAGACCGCGGGGCAGCTCTCGGTATCCGCAAAAATCGTAGGGTGGAGGCTCATGGACATCTCGCGATCACTACATCGCATCGAATCGGCCAGCGGTCAATTCTGCCGCGCCACCGCAAGTCTTTGCGCGCGTGGTCAATTCCAGAGGAACGATTGGTAGAGGCCGACGGCGCGGCCGTTCTCGATCAGCAGCACCCGCCATGCGGTGATTTTGCCGCCCTCCTGATATTCGTCGCCGATCACGGTGAATTTCGTCACATGCGATCCTTTCGCAAACGGGAAGCGCATCTCCTTGGCCTGCACATGCGCACCGAGATTCTCCAGGCGGTATTCGATCCGGGCGGTGATGTCCGCCGACCGCTTCGCGCTCCACGAGACATTGAAATAATAGCCGCGCCGCTCGACGTAATCCACGGCGGTGATCGCGCCGTAGTTCACCCGCTGGCGCTCGAAGATCAGCATCTCATCGTCCGTCGGTTTCAGATACTGCGGATCGTTCAGGAATTTCGTGACCTTCTCGATCTTGAAATCATCCTCCAGTGCGAGCGGCACCACATTCGCATGGGCGATGGGGATCTGGTGCAGGGGCTCCTTCGGCGTGGAGCAGGCGGAAAGCGCCGCCACTGCGAGGAGCGCGGCAAAAAGGCGAATCATGGGCGCGGAGTAGAACGGGCGCCGCCAGCGGTTGCAACGTCGGAAGTTGCGGGTGGCTCCGCAGTTTGGAGGAAACCACGAATGGGATTCTAGAAGGGCGCATGCAGCGCCCCGCGGAGACATCGCCACTTCATTCGTGTCCATTCGTGGTTCGACTTGAACCACTGCCAAATTCCCTCGCCCCTCGCCTGATCCCTGCTACCGGTTCCGCTGCATGATGCACCCCTTGCTCCGCTCCGCGCTCGCCGCCGCCGCGCTCCTCGCCTGTCCGCACGCACCCGCGGCGGATGCGCCCGCGCCGGCCGGAAAAGCCCACGCTGCGGCGAAGCGCGAATACGTCCGCTACGTCGGCGACGACAAACGCGGCAAGCTGGAGACCGTCATCGTCACTTTGAAAAAAGACGGTGTGCAGGTGGAACTCGTCGGCGCGGTACATGTGGCCGATCCCGAATACTACAAGGCGCTCACGAAACTTTTCACCGGCTACGAGGAGCTGCTCTTCGAGCTCGTGGACGGACAGAAGATGAAGGAGGAACTAGAGGACGGCCCGAAGCCCGCGACGAAGAAAAAGCCGGACGCACCTCTCAAGCAGGGTGAATTTCCGCCCGACGAAAACGACACGGCCGGGACGAAGGAGCGGAGTCCGGCCTTCAAGATCATCAGCGTGATGATGCGCGGAGTCGGCAGCTATTTTCACTTCCAGTACCAGACCGAAGGCATTGACTATCACACGAAGAACTTCGTCCACGCCGACGTGAGCATGGATGAATTCGTGCAACTTCAGGCGGACAAGGGCGAGTCGTTCATAGACCTCATGCGCAAGGCCATCGAGGCGCAGCTCGAGGTCGGCACCGACCGCACCGCCGAGCCGAAAGGCAGCCAGCTCCTGCTCGCGCTGCTCGGCGATTCGAGCGGGCTGAAAGTGGCGATGGCCCGCCAGCTCGCATCCGCGGGCGATATCGTCGCCGAGATGGAGAAGCACGGCGGCACCGTCATCATCACCGAGCGGAACCGCAAGGCGCTCGAAGTGCTCGATCGCGAGGTCGCCGCAGGCCGCAAGAATCTCGGAATCTTTTACGGCGCAGCGCACCTCGCGGAGATGGAAAAGGATCTCGAAAAACGCGGCTACCAGCGCACCGGCGAACGCTGGATCACCGCGTGGGACATCAAGCCGCGCACGGAACAGAAGCGCCCCGCATCGCCCGCGCCGAAGGAGTGACGCGGCGGCGTTGTTCGCCAGACCGCGG
>Ga0194061_1000860_pt1 | contig 18504 bp, 10 predicted proteins | sample SepL2221m_MetaG_FD_163423 | JGI IMG/M metagenome (GOLD analysis project Ga0194061, IMG submission 163423) | Anoxic zone freshwater microbial communities from boreal shield lake in IISD Experimental Lakes Area, Ontario, Canada - Sep2016-L224-21m | ecosystem: Environmental > Aquatic > Freshwater >... | reverse complement strand
AGCGACATCGGCCTGCTGCTTCGCAGCACGACCTGCCGATCGCATGGACGTCACCGCACGGCCGATGCTCGATGAACTTGCGAGTCTTCGTCCAAGCACTGCTGAAAGCACCGCTCCACCAATCGACGCGAAGGTCTGCAACGATTGATTTTGTGACTCGGCTTTTTCTTTTTCCACTTTTTGCCTAGCACGCATAATTTTGTCGTCCATGGAGGACATCTTGGACGCATGCCGGAGTCGAACGTCATCGAGCGCACGATCGCGTGATTCCTTGAGATATTGTGATATGCGAATTCGATAATCAGTCTGCGACTCACCTGGACGAGACACTTCATCGATGACATTCGTCTTCCAAAGCGTGAGTCTGCTTGATCGCGCAAGGTATCCTTTGAGCGATACTGCAAGAGAGGAAAAGCCCTTTGGTCCGGTCAGCGTTCCGGCCAGCGAACCAAATGTTCCATTTCGGGGCGCAGAATCGGTTTGCGGCGCCTCCGTTGCCGGATTTGTATTTTCCCAAACACTTTCGTCGATCGCACTCGTACCAGGAATGAGCGTGAAAACAACTCGATCGGTGTCGATTTTTGCGCTACTCTTTACGAATCGAACTCTTGCACGGCCTAGGATCATTGGCTCGTAGTACCAGATTTCATTCGTCGAAAGATCGCTCACCGGTGAGAGAAAGACTTCTTTGATTCCAGGCGGAAGGATTGGCCGTGGACCACCCTGTGTTGTCGATGGCGAGTCTCTTGGAACGATCTTGTGTTGTTGCACTGCTTCCGACATTTCAACGACAGATACTTCTGCTGTTGCTGCAGTCAATTTTTGAATTTCCTCACGCAAAAGCGGACCTCGTAAAAATGACATCGTCCACCGCGATTGAAAAATTGTTTCCTTATCCTCGTAGACACTGTGAAGCAAAAACGTCCGAGGCGAGAGCCCTGAGAGAAGCGAGTCCAGTCTGCTGCGATCGAATGATTTCCCTGTCGATGCAGCGGCGCCTTCAAGGCCGTCGAGAACCCGGGCTTTGTCTTGCGCAGTTTGCAGGCGGCCAAGGAACCACGTGCCGGCGTTGGAGAGCCCCTTGTAATCGAGATCCACTGGATTCTGAGTGGCGAGCACCACGCCGAGACCGTAGGCGCGGGCCTGCTTGAGCAGTGTTAACAGTGGTGTCTTACTCGGCGGATTGGCGGTGGGTGGCAAATATCCAAAGACCTCATCCATGAGAAAGATCGCCTTCAGAGATGAGGTTCCGCCCTGTGTGCGCATCCATTTGATCGTTTGCCCCGCAAGAAGCGTGACAAATGCCATGCGATGCGCATCGGAAAGATGGGCAATTGAGACAATGCTCACTCTGGGTTTTCCCTGAGCAGTCCAGAGCAGTTTTCCAACATCAAGTGGCTCACCCTCGAGCCATGCATCGAACCCCGGAGCTGCGGCAAGCGTGTTGAGACGGTTGGCGAGTGCAAATCGTTCGGTTGCCGGATAAAAATTTTCTATATCGAAATAGCCGACTCTCTCCATAGGCGGAGTTGCAATCGATCGCACGAGCGTTTCAAAATCGAGCTTGGGTCCTCCATGTGGTTCGTTTTTCCAGAATGTATCGACGATTGTCGAAAGCAGAACATGTTCGCGACTCGTTCCCGGTTCAACATCGATTCCCGCCATTGCCAAAATGCCTGAGACGAGTGAGCCGATTTGCTCTCTTTTTAATTCCGGGTCGTCACTCATCGCAGAAGAATCTGCGGCGAGATTCTGTAGCATTGCCAGTGGCCTGCCTGCACGACTGCCCGGAGTGTAGATCGTCATATCTACCGAATCACGCAACTTTTTTATTCGCGCTAATGACTGACCGCTCGCTTCGAGTCCTTCTCGCCACTGGTTTGCAGTGCGCTCAGCGAGTTCATCAATGGTGATGCCAGCACGAGCTGCAACGTCTTGCTCCAGCCAAGGCTTAAAGTCATCTGCGGCGAGATTAGGAAACGAAAGTAATACGTTGGCAAGATCCCCCTTTGGATCGATCACGAGCGTTGGAATCGCATCGATCGCTGCTTCTTCGATCAAATCGATGAGGAGCCCGGTCTTTCCACTTCCAGTCATACCAACACAAACCGCATGCGTCGTGAACCGTTTGGAATCCATCAACAGCGGCACTGAGTCGGTCACTTCCGCTCCGGTTTCTACCGTGCGGCCAACGTAAAAAAGTCCAAGTCCTTCAATCGACTCGTCCGCTCTGCGTGGAGTTTTCATAACGTCCCTCTCATTGCATCGCACCTCGTCTGGACATCTCACGATTTATTCGCAAGACAGACTCCTGCCAGAAGTCGTTGGAACGATCCGATCGTACTCGCTGGACGTTCTCCGTGATCGGACGTGAGATTCTTTCCGAATAATTCTTACTGAATGGCCGGAACGTGGAAATCCAGATGATCTTCACTCGATGCCGATTCATTCATCAGAGAATTCGCAGCCTGTTCAAGCGAATGAACCAGGCGTCCCGGAAAAAGACCAAAGAAGAGAAGCACCGCCAGAAGTCCCAGCATCGCAACGCGTTCTCGCAGCAGAATTCCATGGCTCGGACCGTCGATCGCCACTGGTCCTCCAAAAACGTGAAACCATCCGCGTAAAACAGCAATGCCAGAGAGCACCGTTGCAGCAATCACAAACAGTCCCGCATGCAGTTGATCGTCAAGGCATCCCGATACAATCAGATCGTCCGCAACAAAGGAAAGCGTTCCTGGAACGCCAATGATCGCGAGTCCGAAGAGCAGAAAAAATGCTGCGAGCAGTGGTGCGTCTCGAAACCTGCCTTGCAGCGATTCAATCGATAGGCTGCCAGCTCGACTCTCAATCGCCCATGCCACAAGCCCGAGGCCTGTAAGCGACACTCCACTGGAGATCCAGACGCACAGTGCTCCATTGAGTTCCATTGCCACGGTACCCGAGAGTCCGGCAAGAACCATTGCCGATTGACTCATAGCCAGCGTTCCAACGAGGCCCTTCACATCTTTCTGCACAGTGGCGAGCGCGGCACCATACGCCGCTGTTATCAGTGCTGCCTGCGATAGCACGATGAGTTCCCATCCAACCCCATCGGCATGGCCAACTAACAATCTCATCGCGGTGTAGGCAGCAACCTGTGGCATTGTCGCAGCCAGGGCCGTCGACATCGGCGCTGCTGAAAAAAGTGCTGGATACCACGAATGAAAAGGGACGATCCCTTTTCGCACGAGCACGGCCATGGCCACGAGCCATCCGCCGACATTGCCAATCGTTCCTGAACCGGGTTCCCAAGGAGGATCGCCAACCAGCATGCAGGTTCCAAGCGTCATACACACAACCGCCGGAAACATTGCAATACAATAGACCCGTGCCACAGGCCGCCCTCCGGGCATCGCTCGAATAGAGAACCATGTTGGCACAGCGGTCAAAATCCACAGACCAACAATCGCGAGCGGATGGGCAGTACAAAAAAGTGCCAGCGTCATACCGCTGCCAATGAGAATTCGCCTTGCCGAGGCGATATCAAAAAATCTTCTTGGTGCCACCAGCACAATTGCAAGATGCACCAATGCAACATAGGGAAGCAGAAGCCCTGTCACACCGTCGATATCAACAAGCGATCCGCCTCCCATACGATCACCGATCTCGACAGGAACAAGTGGCCCGATATTCCAGAGAATCGTCAACACTGCGCTTGAAACGAGTGACACAACAGCCGAAACAACCGCTGGAATTCGGGGACTCGATCGAAACAGGCCCATGCCCAGAACAACCGTGCCCACCAGCGGCGCAGCCACTGTTATCCCCGCCGCCAGAAGCATGAGTTCCGAGAGAGAGAATCTCACTTCGGTCCTCCCCTCGACGAATCCGTTGGATCGCGTCCTAGCCACATGATCAATCGTTCTTCGCTGCGAGCTGCGAATTCAAACAATCTTCGGACTGGTAAGACAATCAACCGCACCATCGAGGCATCCTGATACCCGCGCTCAAGAGCAAGTCGATAAAGCCAAGCCTGCGACCTTTCTGAAAGCAGATGCCTTGGCGACCAAGCCTCAGACCCCGGATGCCCACCGAGCGCGGCTTCAAGTTCATGCCGATCATGCAACGCGGAAGGTGATCTCAAAATCTGAAGGCTTCGCAGGATTGCATGACTCACAACATGAACGAGTGGAATCACTCTCCAACCGAGTCCTATTTCAACAAAAATAATTCCTGACTGCATCATCGACGCATAAGCAAGCATACTTTTAAGATCCGTTTGAACGCGACCGACCACAGAAGCATGGAGAGCTGTAACAGAACCGATTACCACCATCGCCCATTGCACCGCTGGAGCTTGGTCAAGCAGCGACTCACATCGCAGCAATACGTAGGCACCGGCATGGATCGACAACGCTCCGTAAAAAATTGCGCTCGATGGTGTCGGGCCCTCCATTGCGCGGGCCAGCCAGCCGGAAAATGGAACCTGTGCGCTTTTTCCCATTGCGGCAAAGACCAGTAAGATCGACACACCCACCGCCACGTTCGTGGAGACGAGACAGTGAGCATTGGGCCAAGTACCACTGAAGAGTTTTCCGAAGTCCCCAGAGCCAACGGCTGCATGCACCACGACTCCGGCTGTTAAGAGACCGATGTCGCAAATGCGATAGGTTGTATAGGCACGGAGCGAAGCATTGACGGCGTTTGATCGTTCATGAAAAAAACCGATTAAAAGCGCCGACGAAAGGCCAAGAAATTCCCAACCCGCAAAAAGCACGTCGATGCTTCCAGCAAGCACCATCAAATTCATGCCGGTTCCAAAAAGTGTGAGGAGTAAAAAAAACCGGGTAAATCCCGGTTCTCGATGCAGATATTTTCCGGCAAACGCGTTGACCAAGGCACACAGACCCGTTGAAAAACAGACGTAGGGCACGCTCAATCCATCTGCAACCAGATCGATCGTCGCTGCGTGATGCCCCACGGAAAACCAAGTTCCAAGATGAACGACCTGCGATGGAAAACCTTGCAACCCAAGCGTGACAAGTGTGGCGAGAGCCGCCATAAATCCGGATGTAAATCCGGCTCCAACCACTCGGGTCGTAGCTTGTTCTGAAAGTGGTCGCCCCAAAAGTGCCGGCAGTCCGATGAGTGCAAACGTCATTGCTGGTGCGGCCAACTGACAGACAACCAAATAATAAATACCATCCTGCATGCTCATGAGGGCAGGTCCCTCGCTGCTGGTAGATTTTCCATCGCCGCTAGCACCCGAGCCGGAGAAAGATGTTCGCGGTGCCCGGCATACCATGAGATCGATCGATCGACGACCGAAATGTTGATCGACTCTGGAAGGTAGGGAATAAACTTTCCATGCTCAAAGACCGAAAGGGCACCGGTATCCGGATCCCATGCAACCACTTGCATCCACTCATTCAGTGCCAGTCGTTTGACCATAGGAGTCTTCTCAACGGCACAAAGGATTCGTTCGGGCGTTGATTCGATAACGACCAACAATCGGACTGGTTCGTGGATTTCCACCATCTGCCAAGGCAGACCCGTACGCAAGTCGCTTGCGTGACCGTCCATGACGCCGAGCAGACCGGTGATATTATGCGGAAGTTTTGTGCCGCATCCGTAGCCGATCGAATCGACAACGGAAAAAAAGTATTCCAGATTAATACCCACTCCTACTGGCGCCACCGCCGCAAGCGTTCGCGTAAGAATGTCATTCTCAATATCGATCGAGGAATCATAGGAAACAAGAAATGCACGGCGATCAAGAAAAAGACCTCTTGATCGCCAGCGTCTGCCGATGATGCACACAGCATTGGTCGCGTGCCCGAGTTCGGGTCGCACTTGCGCAAGATCGCCAGCTCTTGCCTCAACATGGCGATGCGCCTCAAGTGGGGTAATGTCGAGTGGCGCAGTTTCAAATCGCCTGCAGCGTTCATGCGCATTGGAAATGCTGACGCCACGAACCATCGCTTCAAGATCCGCAAATTCCGACGCGTGACTTGCAGGCATTCTCTCGGCATCAAACCATCGCACTTCGTCACAGCACGTATCGAGCATTCCACCGATAAATTGTGTGTCTTCGGGGATCAACAGCCCTTCGTCTGCCAAACTGCGCCGAATTCGCGGGTCGTTCGCCATGGTGGCAAAGGCTCTTGCGTTGGGTCCGCCACGGCCACCGCCGCACGCGCCGCAGTCGTAAGCACTTTCGTGCGGATTGTTCAGGCTCGCCGATCCATGTCCTAATACCGCCACAAGTCTCGCAAATCGTTTTGTCAATCCGATGTCTTCGAGCACTCGACGAACGATCGCTGTCATTTCATTCACATCGAAGCCTGGGTGAGTTCCATCTGGCAACAAATCCGGATTCCTTTTTTCAAGCAAAAGTCTGGTTGGCACTCGTTTTCTCGAAATCTCAGCGGCAGTGGCTCCAAGCCTCGCGGTAAATCTCGGGAACACCACGCGGGCCACCAGCGGCACTGCGGCAATCGCCCCGGCAAGTGCCGTGAAGAGCCCGCCTCGCACGAGCGTGCGACTGCTATTGGACATCGTGCCCATGATCGTGCCGTACCGTCGTCTCCACGCCTGTCTCGTGCGGTGCTCATGTTCGGCGTGCGTTTCTGGAACTTCTAAAACCGTATGCTTCGGACGAATGACAATTGGACAGAGTGGCGAAGTATGCCAGTCGTCAATGCCGCGGTAGTACATCGCTACAGCAAAGAAACCCGCCGTTCCAAATGTCTCAAAGGATGATCCAAGTTCTTCAAAGTGGCGACGGAATGATTCACATCGCTCGTCGATACAAAATATCGCCTGCGCTTGTGGTCGTACGCCAACGGGCGCCTGAGTGACTCGAACCTGCGAAGCCAGGGCGTCGAGTATTTGAATTCGATGATGTCGCTCAAATGCCAGATGAAAAATCCGACGTCGTGCCACACCATTGAATTCAGCAATCGCCGATTCCAATCGAATTAACTCATTTTCGTCGAGCGCACGAATGTTTCGGGCTGTGAGTCCAACGACCTGCGATATCTGATGGAGCAAAAACGCTCTGGAAAGGCCTCCCGGACCTCGTCGCGGAGGGTATCGATCTTGCAATTCGATCCACAGGCCGGAAATCTTTTTCGTTTTGTCAAAAACTCCGCGCCACAATCGCTGCGCGGCCCACTCCACAGCAACCCGATCGCACATGAGTCGAAGGGCAAGAAAATCGGCTAGTCTTGCCGGTACCGCGACCACAGGAACGCGATCTGGACGCTGTTCAATTTGATATATCATTCCCGCCCACCCGCGAAGAGAAAGCAGCGACTGTCTGATGAACACCTGCCACTGAGGCTGCGGAATGCCCAACCGTTCGAGTTCTGCGACGATCACGTCGATTGGATCCATGCCTTGCGCTGCCTGAAGCGCATCGGGCAAGGCAATATTCCACGGTTCTAAGGGGCCATTTTTTCCGGAATAGATCTTCGACACCGCTTCAAACAGGCCCCGCTCGCGACCCGGCATAGGCCATGCTGCAATTCCTTGGTCAAGAAAGGCCGCGCTCCATCGAATAAGAAGGGGATTGACAAACGCATCGAGATCGAGCGACGGTTCGATCGCCTTGATGAGATCGCGGTGACGCACCGGCGGCCTGACATGCACAATCGATGGTCGCGTGAGAGCCACGGCCTCGACACAAGCATGCCACAACTCGCTTGCCACTCGCCGTTCACTGGCAAACTGTTTATGAAAACTGCCACGAGCAAAAGTTTCACGACGGACCGCATCGTCCTCATTTCCGAAAAACGTTGAATCCCTATCATCGACGTTCGCGAAGGCGATTGCGTCTTCGTTCAACAATTGTCTTCGTACCGACGGATCGAGGTCAGTCCGCAAGCATTCGACGACATTGCTTTCCGTAAGCGTCCAACGAACCTCCGTGTCATCTTCTTGGCGAATCGCATGAAAGAGAATGGCGCGGTGCAGTGACTTCCGTGTGATGCGACCTCCGGCGAGCTGTTGGTCACCTTGAACCAAACTCTCCGCATCGAGCACGGCATCCACATCCTCACGGCGAATACGTCCTTGAGCAAGCTCTTCTCTGTAACGGGTTTCGGTGAGAAACGGCTCGGTACCAAAGATGTGCGAGGCGTGAATCAGTGCCTCTTCAAAGGGTTCTTCCTCAAAGGCGTGCAGCGTGTTGTGATGAATAAAAACATCGATCGGCCCCTGGGCTGGCAAATAATGAGCAGCGTGATCAATGGCGTTTTGGCAATGCTCGCGCGCGAGAAGATTCGACAACGGCGGTAGTGTCATGCTTGCGTGTGGCCGTAAAAGGCCATGAAGAAACTCTTCACAATTTTGAGAGACCTTTCTTTCTATTCGGCAGGTTTTATTTTGCGTGATCTCTCTTGAATTCCAGAAATCCTGCTCTTCGATCATCAACGTTCGTTGTTCATTCGATTCGTCCTCTTGATTATTGGTCGGGTGGTTCGTTCGACGCTAGACAAAGACTTCGTCGATGCGCTTTCATTTCCGCAAGGATTCGCTCGAAGACTCTCTTTTCAACGCATCGAACTCACGGGTTCACGCTTCAAATAGATGCGTGCGAAAACGGTGTCATCATTCGATAGGCATCTGTTCAACCGACGCCTCGGCTATGTGCACAATTTTGATCCAGCGGTCTTTTGTGACATATTTTTCAACGCTAAAAAGACATTTGACTCCGAAGGAGAAGTCCTCATCGAAAAACCTGCACCGCTGAATTGAATCCTGTCGGGCTTTGTTCAAAGCCTTCCAATTACGGTTGGCACATGCGTCAAAACTGCCGTCTTGCACGGGTTTTTCGATTCCGTACACTTCTGCGTAAGGTTCTGACCGATCGCTAGCGTAGCTCAATTGGCAGAGCAGCTGATTTGTAATCAGCAGGTTGCGGGTTCAACTCCCACCGCTAGCTCAGCAAAAAAAACGGCACACAGCCGTTGGCCGATGATGATGTTTAATGTGAAGGGTTGGGTTTGATCGGTCTCATTTTTTCATTACGTTTGCTTCGCACCTCCGAAAAGCCTTCGCTTTCCCCCTTGGCGATGGCTGGCGTTGGAGAAGCCGACCGGAAAGTCGATAGTTTCTCTCATGCAGATCTCAAGCAACCTCCGGTGGTGGGCAGGAGAAATGCCCGAGAGGAAAAATGCGAAGGGGAGTTTCCCGAGCGGTCAAAGGGGTCAGACTGTAAATCTGATGGCTTTAGCCTTCGCAGGTTCAAATCCTGCACTCCCCAGTTTTTTTGTTCATTGTTTCAATTGTGTTTCTGAGAAAATGTTGCAGCCACAGAATCTCACACTGTCGTTCGACACTACCGCGAGACACTCTTAGGAGATCTATTCAACACGCACCGTTTTTTACCGTCACGCTGTCCTCAACACATGCGGGTGTAGCTCAATGGTAGAGCAATAGCCTTCCAAGCTGAAGACGAGGGTTCGATTCCCTCTACCCGCTTTGCTCAACGGAGGAGCATTCATGGCTCGTTGAAAATTCGTGCTGGTTGTGATTTCTCATTTATTTTATTGTGACATAGCCGATCTATTTCCTGACATTTTTGCATGCACCACTCTGACTCGACCACTGCGTTTTTTCAGTCCCGCTCTCGAAAGATTTTTTACACCATTCACACGCTGGTCTTGTTTTGCTGGTCTCCCGAAAAAGAATGACTGTCGATTTTTTATGTATTCGCTGCTGTAGCTCAGTTGGTAGAGCGCGTCCTTGGTAAGGACGAGGTCATGGGTTCAAATCCCGTCAGCAGCTCTTCACTCTTCAATGATTGAGACACTTTTGATATTCTTTGCCGACCATGCTCGCCTGACTCGCCTGCGTCCGAGATCTCCACAAACCAGTCCGGAGGACCGGCCGCAGACGAAAAAATGCGAAAATCGGCAGTGAAACGAAGGCGAGTCGGAAAAATCCTGATTATCCATGATATTCATGCCCGATCGGTTCGGTTCCGATCGGAAATGTTTTGAACCTGCGGGACACGTTGCCCGCGATCACGTACGGAAAGAGAACTCGAGGAAGAAGAATGGCCAAGGACACGTTTACGCGGAACAAGCCTCACGTCAACGTCGGCACGATCGGACACATCGATCACGGGAAGACCACGCTCACTGGAGCACTCGTGGCTGTGCAGGCGGCCAAAAATTTGGCCGTTGCGAAAAGTTATGCCGACATCGCTAAAGGCGGAACCGTCCGCGACGAAACAAAGACGGTGACGATTGCCGTCAGTCACGTCGAATACGAATCCGACAAGCGTCACTATGCTCACATCGATTGTCCGGGCCACGCCGACTTTATTAAAAACATGATTACAGGAGCCGCCCAGATGGACGGCGCAATTCTTGTTGTCAGCGCAGCAGATGGTCCGATGCCTCAGACGCGCGAGCATATTTTGCTTGCTCGCCAGGTCGGCGTGCCAGCTCTTGTCGTATTCCTCAACAAGGTGGACCTTGTTGACGATCCAGAACTTCTCGACTTGGTCGAAATGGAAATCCGCGAACTGCTTACGAAGTATGGGTACTCAGGAGATGACATTCCAATCATCCGTGGTGCGGGAAAACCTGCTTACGACAATCCGAAAGATCCTGAAAAATCGAAGTGCATTGGCGACCTACTCGATGCTGTAGACGCTTTTATTCCTGAACCGACGCGCGAGATCGACAAGCCTTTTCTCATGGCCATCGAAGACGTGTTCTCGATTGAAGGCCGAGGTACTGTGGCAACTGGTCGAATTGAGCGCGGCATGGTCAAGGTTGGAGACGAAGTCGAAATCGTTGGACTCAAGGAAAAGTCTGAGAAGACGACCTGCACTGGTGTTGAAATGTTCAAAAAGGTGCTCGACAGCGGACAGGCTGGCGACAACGTCGGTTGTCTTCTGCGCGGAATAGCACGCGACGCCATCGAACGTGGTCAGGTTCTTGCAAAGCCTGGTTCAATCAAGCCTCATAAAAAATTTGAGTGCGAGGTGTATGTACTGTCCAAAGAAGAAGGTGGTCGACACACTCCGTTCTTCGCCGGGTATCGTCCGCAGTTCTACTTCCGCACGACCGACGTGACCGGATCGACCCAGCTTCTTGGTGGCGTCGACATGGTGACTCCGGGCGACAACGTGAAGATGGAGGTTGAACTTATGGTTCCAATCGCCATGGACGACGGTGTTCGATTCGCCATTCGCGAAGGTGGCAAGACCGTTGGTTCGGGTGTTGTTACAAAGATTCTTGACTGATTTCGACTGGTCGAATTCAGTCCTTAAGAACAGGTAATTTTTTGCTGGAGTGTTACGCACAAAAAAATATTTTATAGGGGCGTAGCTCAATTGGCAGAGCGCTGGTCTCCAAAACCAGAGGTTGCGAGTTCAATTCCCGCCGCCCCTGCCATTCAATTGACGACTTAGTGAGTTTAATTCAAGAGAACGATTTGGGGTGCGTGGCCCCGCGTTCCTGCTTCGCAAAGCGGGAACGATTCTAGGGTAAGCAGGATGAAGAAGGATCGGGACCACCCAACGCAGCCATGGCAGGAACTGACGACAAACGAACAGGCGGCGGAGAATTCTGGCGCAGCCTCGTCAGCGGCGGTATCTATAAACGTCAGCAGGGGAGAATCGCTCGACAAACGACGTTTGCGGTTTTTGCAATCACTTTCAGTATCGGTGTGTGGCGACTTTCGCAGTTACTTCCGCTGTGGATCTCCGAAGGATCGTCGCTCTCGCAGGGCGCATCTTCAGTCGACTTGGGCTTCGTGCGATTTCTTGTGCCTGGTCTTTTGCTCGCGGTAGGGTTGTGGATTTGTTTTCGCATCGTCAATTATCCAAAGTTCACCGACTTTTTAATTTCGGTCGAAACAGAAATGACCAAAGTCACGTGGCCGTCTCGCGACGAAGTCTTTCGTAGTTCGGTCGTTGTCATTTTCATGATTTTCGCCTTGTCGGCGATTCTTGCGGCATACGATCTTTTTTGGTGGCTCGTACTACGGTCGCTTCAGGGTTTTGGTTAATCGGTTTCAGGTAACACGTTTCTTTCATACATACATTCAAGCAAGCGGGCATTGCCGTGAGTAATCACACAGATGTTGAGTCCAGCGACGACAGGATCGAAAAATCGATCGCCGATCTTTCGCACATCCATTCCGATCCTGTTGAGGAAGCGGTCCACTCTGCGATCGTCGATCCAGCGACACAGGAAGTTGATGACGATGACGATGACGGATCGCCGGCAGAGGCTCACGATCCATTCGTTGGCAGCGAGCATGCAAAACCGGTCATGATGGATGATTCCGCCGAACCGAGCGTGCCGCTGACGAGCGACATGAACTGGTACATTCTCAAGGTGCAAAGCAACCGTGAAGATTCAATCCGCGACGGACTTTTGCGTCGCGTAAAAATGGCTGGACTTGAGCGGTACTTTGGAGAAATCATTGTTCCAAAGGAGCAAGTCACAGAGTTTAAGTCTGGAAAAAAACGCGTGGTTTCACGCAAGATTTATCCTGGGTACATTGTCGTCAACATGATTCTCAACGACGATACGTGGTATATGGTTCGAGAGACGGGAGGCATCGGCGATTTTACGGGATCCGCCGGACGTCCTAGCCCGATGATGCCTCAGGACGTCGCAAAAATTCTTCGAAAAACAGAAGAAAAGGCCGACGATGCCCCCCGACTGAAAATTAAATTCAAGAAGGGTGATCGTGTAAAAATCAACGAAGGAACTTTTGAAAATTTTGAAGGTGATGTCGAACAGATCGACGAGGCAAACGGTCGCGTGACTGTAATGCTCAGTATTTTTGGACGTTCTACTCCTGTGGACATCGAATACTGGCAGATCGAGTCAGCTTGATTCTACGGCATCACAAAAAAATAAGACTTATCGAAAACTCTTAGCGAAGGCAGTGCGATTATGGCAAAGCAGATGGTTGGACAAGCAAAATTTCAGGTTCCAGGAGGAAAAGCCACTCCTGCACCACCAGTGGGAACGTCGCTTGGGCGTTATGGCATCAATCTCGGTCAATTTGTGCAACAGTTTAACGATCGCACGAGGGATGCCGCTGGCATGCCGATCCCGGTCGTTGTCACCGTCTACAATGATCGTTCTTTTGATTTTGTGACGAAAAGCCCGCCAGCCGCCGCACTGCTTAAAAAAGCTGCCGGGCTGGCAAAGGGCTCGGGAGTTCCAAATAAAGACAAAGTTGGCAAGGTCTCCAAGGCGCAGTTAGATGATATTGTTCGCCTTAAATCGGCCGATTTAAATGCTCGTGACCCTGAGCACGCTCGAAGCATGATCGAAGGAACTGCTCGGAGCATGGGCCTTACTGTTGAGGGATGATCTTTCAAAATCATACAGTCCCGTTTGATTCATTTTTAAATTCAAGATTTCACGTTCAAGACACTTTTTCAATACGTTCGCAGTATTTATTGCAATCAAAAATACAATAGTCTTCCCCTCTATTCGCTACGAAACTTTTACAAGAGATTGAGGAATTACGCCGTGGCTCTCACGAAACGCATGAAGTTGATGCTCGCCAAAAAGCCGACCTCCGAAGCTCCGCTTCCTTTGGTTGAAGCAGTCGACGTGCTGAAGGGTTTTCCGCCCACCAAATTTGATCAGTCTGTCGAAATCCACATGCGACTTGGAATTGATCCCAAGCAGGCCGACCAGATCGTTCGAGGATCAATCGTACTTCCTCACGGAATTGGAAAGTCGAAACGAGTGCTTGTATTTGCTCGCGGTAATCTCGCCGACGATGCCACGGCAGCGGGGGCAGAACATATTGGTTCTGAAGAACTGGCAAAAAAGGTCAAGGAAGGCTGGACCGATTTTGATGTTTGCATTGCAGCGCCCGACATGATGGGACTTGTCGGACCGCTGGGAAAAATCCTTGGGCCGCGTGGATTGATGCCGAGTCCTCGAGCCGGAACCGTAACGATTGATATTGCTAAAACCGTCAAAGAGTACAAAGCGGGCAAGGTTGAGTTTCGAAATGATCCCACGGGGATCGTGCATGCAGTCGTGGGCAAGATGAGTTTTGGCGCTACTCATATTGTGGAAAATATTCAAGCATTTATCGCTCATGTCATGTCTCTACAGCCTCAGAGCGTGCGGGGGCAATTTTTAAAGGGCATTTCGATTTCAGCTACGATGAGTCCCGGAGTGCCGGTGGCTGCATGATCCGTCGTTGAATGTTCTTCAATTGCGAGGCCGGCTCGCTTCACTGTTTCAGATTTTGTCTTCACGTTTTACATCGAGTTCGATATGAGTAAACAAGTTAAAAACATGCTGGTAGATGACATCAAATCCCGCCTTCAGGGTGTTGAGGAATTGATTGTTGTAAACATTGGCTCTCTTGATGCGCAGCGCACAACACAGTTGCGAAAACAGTTGCGTCAAAAAAACATCCACCTGCAGATGGTCAAAAACAGCCTTATTCGCAGGGCCACTGTTTCAACGCAACTCGCAGCAGCCTTCGCTCAGACTGAAGGAATGCTTGCCATCGCGTGGGGCGGGGAAGACGTCGTTGATCTTGCAAAAGAACTCACTCGCATCAGCGCCCTGAAGGACTTTGAAGGTTTGCAATTTCGCGGTGGTGCGATTGATGGCACTGCGATGAGTTCCGAGGAAGTAAAACTGATTGCCAAGTGGCCAAATCGTTCCGAACAACTTTCAATTTTGAGCGGTCAGATCAGTTCTCTTGGCGGAGTGCTCGTATCACAAATCATTGGACGGGGAGCAACTCTGGCGAGTCAGATCGCATCTCGCGTGGAGGAACTTGAAAAACAATCGCCTGCGGTGGCGTTCTCTGCCGAAGCCCCAGCCGAAGCCCCAGCCGAAGCCCCTGCGGAGGCCCCTGCGGAGTAAGATCCCCGTTCCAGCAGGCAAAAACCTGCCTCGACTTGAACGAAATCCAAGCGTGGAGATCATTTGGGGGATCGCATAATTTTTCGGAAAGCTATTTTTAGACGATTTATATTAAGCCTGCATTTTTTAAACTTCTTTCAAGGTAAGAGCCTTGAATATTTTCAACCCGAGCGAAAGGATCCTGAGTGATGGCAACGGCCGAAGCAACGCGTGATTTTACGAAAGAAACCAAGGATCTTGGCGACAAAATTGTTGAGTTGACCCTCAAACAGGCGAAGGAACTCTCCGATTATCTCGAGGACGTACACGGCATTAAGCCGGCAGCCGGTGGTGCCGTTATGATGGCCGCTCCTGGTGCATCGGCAGGCGGTGGGGAAGCTCCCGCTGAAAAGACTGAGTTCGACGTGGTCCTCGAAAGCTTTGGCGAAAACAAGATCGCCGTTATCAAAGTTGTTCGGGCCGCAACAGGCTTGGGCCTCAAAGAGGCCAAGGATCTTGTTGAAAGCTGTCCTACGAAAGTCAAAGAAGGGATTTCCAAGTCTGACGCCGAGAAGCTTCAGAAGGAACTCGAAGAAGCCAAGGCCAAGGTCAGCATTAAGTAGACGTTTGTTGTTGAAATCGGGCTTGACAGGCTAGGGGGCTTGGAATCCTAACTGGCAACCCGCTATATTCTCGACTTGCAAATGTCTGCTGTTGATTGTTGTTGAGGCTTGAAGTCCTATACTTCCACTGGGTTTCGTTCGCGCCGAGGCCCATTTCTTGGACCATTGTAGTTGTGGGCAATCGTGATCACTTTGCGTGCTGGAGTCTGTCGGGAGCGGCCCTTTGCCCTGTTTTATTGTCGAGCGGATTTCGCCCGATGGATGTGTCTCTCGAAAGAGTGGTCTTCGTTGCTTGTTCGCTTTGAGACAATTCTGGCTTGTCAATCTGCCCTTCGTCAAAGATTGAACTATTTTCAAAAGAGATCCGTTTCTTGATTTTTGTCGATTCAATTTTTTGACTCACCGTTTTTCTAGTCATAGTCACACGTACCGCTACTGAACCTTTCAGCAGGAGATCGCGCTCGATGGCAACTCCCTCCGTCCGCCGGCTACAGCCAACGGAAATTCGTCATTTCGGAAGTCGTCGCGTTAGTCACGCGATCCCAGATCTCACTGAAATACAGACGCGATTTTACGAAATATTCCTGCAGTACGATGTTCCGGCTAATAAGCGGAAAGACCAGGGCATTGAGGGAGTACTTCGCGAAATTTTTCCGGTTGAAAGTTACGACAAAACCGTCAAGCTCGAATTCCTTGAATACAGTCTCGGAAAACCTCGGTACGTTCCGGACGAATGCCGTCAACTTCGCATGACGTACGGTCGACCTCTCAGGGTGAGACTGCGACTCACTCGTGGTCAGCCAATCGAAGAAGAGGTTTATCTTGGCGATATTCCGATCATGCTTGGTGGTGGCGAATTCATCATCAATGGCGCTGAACGTGTCGTTGTAAGCCAACTTCATCGTTCGCCCGGTGTCGATTTCGTTACCAGCAGTGAATCGAGTGAGCGAAAAACTCACAATTGCCGGATTATCCCTGAGCGTGGCAGTTGGATTGAATTAAATGTATCCAAGAAAGATACGCTTCAGGTTCGCATTGATCAAAGCGGAAAGTTCTCAGCCCTCACGCTTCTTCGGGCAATGGATAAGAAATTTTCCAGCGATACTGAGATCCTCAAGCTTTTTTATAAAAGTTCTCTGGAAAAGATTGTTAGCTCAAAGAGTGTTCCTAAAATTGAGGGCAAAGTTGCGTTTAACGATGTTGTGTATCCGCCTTCGAGCGAACGAGCAGGCGAGATCATCGTGGAGACTGGCCGTAAAATTACGCATGATCAAGCTGAGTTGATCTGCACGTCCGGACTCAAGAGCGTGGAACTCATGCCGGAGCAGAAAGTTCCGCTCATTCTGAACAGTCTGACCGAGGATGCTGATGAGGCTCGCCGTCGCACAAATATGACTCCCAGTCATGAAGAGTCACTCGTGCGCATCTATCAGCGACTGCGCCCCGGCAATCCTCCCGCCCTCGATAAGGCTCGAACGCTGTTCGATGAGAAGTTTAACGATACCAATCGCTATCGCCTTGGCCGGGTCGGTCGTTTTCGTATTAATCGAAAGCTCGGTTTGAATGTACCGGAAACCGAAATGCGATTGCGTCCGGAAGATCTCATCGCAGCGATCACTTATATTTTAAAACTCAGTGAGGGGGAGAGTGAGGCCGACGTTGATGATATCGATCATCTCGGCAATCGTCGTCTGCGAACGATCGACGAACTTGCAAGCGATGAACTCCGAAAAGGTTTCCTCAAATTACGCCGAACTGTTCAGGAGCGTATGAGCCTCAAGGACGTCGAGGAGATGAGCCCGCGAACGCTCATTAACCCGAAGAGTATTTCTGCTGCAATTGAATATTTCTTTGGTCGCGGTGAACTCTCGCAGGTCGTTGATCAGACGAACCCGCTCTCTATGCTCGCGCACGAACGTCGCCTCTCCGCACTCGGCCCAGGTGGACTGAATCGTAAACGCGCCGGATTTGAAGTTCGTGACGTCCATATTTCCCACTACGGTCGCATTTGTCCGATTGAGACGCCAGAAGGAACGAATATCGGACTTATTTCGAGCCTCGCGATCTATTCCGGCGTTGATTCGTATGGCTTTCTTGTCACGCCCTACCGGAAGGTCTCTAAGAGCAAGCTCACGGATGACGTTGTTTGGTTGCGGGCCGACGAGGAGCACGATGCTCACCTTGCGTCTGCCGACGTCGCGGTTGTCGACGGGAAGATCCACGGGGAGTCCATCATCGCTCGATACCGTGGTGATTTTGTGCTCGTGCCGGCGGACAATGTTCAGTACATCGATGTTGCGCCAAGCCAAATGGTTGGAGTGTCGGCCGGCTTGATTCCATTTCTTGAGCACGATGATGCAAATCGTGCCTTGATGGGTTCCAACATGCAGCGACAAGCAGTTCCGCTTTTGATTGTTGAACCACCGATCGTGGCAACGGGCATGGAACGCGATGTCGCAATCAATTCGGGCCTCATCGTGCGGGCCACAAAGAAGGGGATTGTCGGATACGTTGATGCTGAACGAATCGAGGTAGGACTCGATGTGTACAAGCTCCGAAAATATGTCGGCCTCAACGAACGCACCTGCCAAAATCAAAAACCCATCGTGCGGATTGGTCAGAAAGTGGAGAAGGGTGACGTACTTGCCGACGGTGCCGCTACCTTTCAGGGTGAACTGGCGCTTGGTCGCAATGTGCTCGTGGGCTTTATGGCGTGGGACGGATTTAATTTCGAAGACGCCATTATCATTAGTGAAGAATTGGTCGAAAACGATGTCTACACGTCGATTCATATTGAGGAATATGACATCGAAATTCGTGACACCAAACTTGGTCGTGAAGAATTTACTCGCGATATTCCAAATGTTGGCGAACGAGCTCTTCACAATCTTGACGAGGGTGGCATTGTTCGCATTGGTACCTACGTTCGTTCGGGTGACATTCTGGTTGGTAAGGTTTCGCCAAAGAGCAAAACTGAGTTGACTCCAGAGGAAAAACTTCTACACGCTATCTTTGGGCGTGCCGGCGAAGACGTGAAA
>Ga0194061_1000858_pt1 | contig 18535 bp, 16 predicted proteins | sample SepL2221m_MetaG_FD_163423 | JGI IMG/M metagenome (GOLD analysis project Ga0194061, IMG submission 163423) | Anoxic zone freshwater microbial communities from boreal shield lake in IISD Experimental Lakes Area, Ontario, Canada - Sep2016-L224-21m | ecosystem: Environmental > Aquatic > Freshwater >... | reverse complement strand
AAAAAAATCAATCGCTTCACAGGCTAAGGACGTTCCCCATTCTGGTACGAAATGGCCACTCTGCGGCATAAGAATGGGGGGGGAACAGCCCCGTATGGAGTGTTCCAGTTGTTGCATTTTTTCGGCGCCAAGTACCGGGTCTTGTAGGCCAATGGCCATCAATGTATTCCCTCTCCAGCGGGTTTGAAAAAACTCTTTTGCTTGTCGAGAAATCGCCGCGCCATCCGCGCCGTGGTGGTCAGGAACCATCGCAGGAAAGGCCCGCGTGGCGGCACGGTGACCGACCCCCGGGAAGGGTGCCGAGTAGGCTGCGCATTCAGCCGAACTTAAATGTGGAACGCTCCGAGCGAAGAGTTTGGCAATGTCGAATCCAGGGTTCCTGGAACAGTAGTCACGCCACGCCAGAAAGCCAGGAGACAGAGAAGCATCCCCGGTTGCCAGCATAGTGTTCATCACCAGTAACCCGCGAAACCGCTCTGACATGGCCATTGGCAAAGTCAGACCCAAAAGTCCGCCCCAATCTTGCACGACCAAAACCACGTTAGTCAAAGCTAGCCGATCAATCATTTCCAACAGCGTTTGTCGATGAAATGCGAAGCTGTGTGCCGACTCCTTTTTGGGCTTGTCACTTCGTCCAAATCCGATCAGGTCCGGTGCAATGACACGGTGGCCGGCCTCCAAAAACTTTGGAATCATCTTTCGGTACAGGTAACTCCAGGCGGGGTTGCCGTGAAGGCAGAAGTAGGTCAGTCGCGCATCGACCGGGCCTTCATCCAGAAAGTGCATTCTGAGACCGGCCAGTGTTGGCAGGTCGCTGATGTAGTTGGGTTGCCAGGGATAGCCGGGCAGGTCAATAAAATGCGAGTCAGGCGTACGCAGAGCATCATCACGCAAAGGATGAAGCGCCCTCCTCTGTTGCATTTGGTCTGTCCGCTTTTCCTGAAAAAATGCTTGCAATTGGGCCGCGCACTCTGCTGCCATAACACCGCCTAGCACCTGGGTCTGGTGGTTGAGTTGGCTGTTTGCGAACAAATTCAGGACCGAGCCTGCCGCCCCGGTCTTGGGGTCTGATGCACCATAAACCACGCGGTCCAGCCTGGCGTGGAGCATCGCGCCGCAGCACATGGCACAGGGCTCAAGGGTGACATACAGTTCACATCCCTCCAGACGGTAGTTGCCCAATAATCGGGCAGCTTCGCGCAATGCCACGATTTCGGCATGCGCCGTTGGGTCGCACCCATCAATGGAGGCATTGCGACCGGATGCAATGATTCGGCCGTTTTTGACCACAACGGCACCCACGGGCACTTCGCCTGCCTTTGCGGCGTCAGTGGCGTGTGCCATGGCGATTTGCATGAAACCTATGTCCGGCATGATTGCTACACAATTAATAGCTGGCTACGCAATACCGACGGGGGCCAGAGCGTAATTTTGCGCTAAAACTATTTGTCATCGGGCACAGGCCTGGCTTGCTGCAGACTGTGCTCAACGGATTGCGCTATTTCTTTCTGGATTTGCTGGCTCTGCTGCTGTGGCGTAGCAGCGCTTGATGGGCTGGAAATGCCGGGCACTGAAGCTGAAACCGAGCCCAGTTGCTTTTTCGCCAACATGGCCACGACCGCCAGCACGATGAGTAACCCGATCACTCCGAAAATACCCCGCATGTCGATTCTCCCTGTGACCATTCAGGTCAGGCGATACACCCACCCTGTCCAACTATTTTGCCAGATACTGCGCGTTTTTTATCGGACAGAGGCAACCTACGATGAAGTGGGGGGTGCGTTGCAAAGTCTTTCTACTTCGCGCCTCAATTCAGTCTTCGCGCTCTGCAATAGCCACAAGGCCGGCGAGCAAAAACGGCGACAGCATCGCGTGCACAAAGCTCAAGCCCACTGGCCGCACTTCCATCCATAGTGAAACCAGTCCTAGTCCAACCTGAATGATCAGCATGCCCGCCATGGCAAAAACCAGCTTGCCCGACCGCGCATGCTTGCGGCAATCCCAGAGGATGGATGTGAGCAAAAGCACAGCCAGCATCGCTGAGCCGGAATGGAGAAAGGCTACCCAGCGCGTTCCCCGCATTGCAAAGTCGCTGGCGGCGGCACCCAGCGCAATATGCAGTAAAAAAATGACCAGCGTGGCACGGACTACCGGTCTCCACGCCGAGGCGGGCGACTTCGGATGGGTCAGGGCTTCCCGCAACCACCAGCAGGCTGCGAGCAGCACCGAACCAGCCGCAACGTTGGCGATGGTGACGGCACTGTAGCGGTAGCCCGGTGTCAGCGGCCCAATGACTGCCAGTAGCAAGGTGGCTGCCACCATCCAGATCACGGGCTGCACGGTCTCAGGTAAAGTTCGGCGCTTAAGCCAGCACAAAATTGCGGCGGCTAACGCCATCAAGCCCAAACTGGTGGCAGCCAAGCGGTGAACCATGCGCGTCGTGCTCTCGACGCCCGGTGGCAGAACCGACAGGGTCGCCCCATCAACACCAAATTGCGTGGTAAGTCGCAGCAGGATGCTGGCCCCTAAAATTGTGAGCGCCAAGACGGTGCCCAGCGTGCCAATGGTTCGCAAGCTGGATACCACCGCTGAACGGCGGGTCTGTGTCAGTGTGGATGGGCTCATGGCTTACCCCGCCTTGGGTTGCCGCAACGATCGCAGCACAATAACGACAAACATCACACCACCAACAATGGCGATCAAACCGCCAAGCCCCATCAAGCCCATGCCAAGGGTTTCCTGGGTAGAACGCAAGACCTGATCCGAGCCAGCCACTTTGCGCTGCACGCCATAGCCGCCTGACCAGACCAGGCCAATGATGTGCATCATCTGACCTACTCCATAGATAGTCGGCTGCCAGGCTGCGGTTCTGGTGTTCGGTGCGGCATACCCGAACCGGGGTAACAGCAAGTACACCACACCCATCATGGCCAACGTGATGCCCACAATGCAGCCGTGGTAGTGCGCGGGAATGCGAACGTTGCTTCCCGTGATCAGGAAGCCAATGATGCCGCCCGCAGAAAACAGCACCAAGGACGCAATCAGGCTGGCGCGCAAGGGCTTCTTGTCCGGCGCCAACGGCCCCATTGACCACAACGACCATAGCACGGCCAGTGCGATGGGCGGAATCACGAGTCCACCACCAAAGCGCATCAACAAGGTTTGAAGATGATGGTGCTCCACCGATGTGACGTCATGCGCCAGATAGGTGATCGGCGTCAGGAACACGCTCAGCAAGGCAATTGCAAACAGCAATGACACCACCCGCGGCGACAGGGGAACGCGTGCCCCCACGGCGGACGCAAGCCAGATCCAGTTGATCAGCATCAGCAAGGTGTATGAAAATTGCAAGACATGCCCTCCGCCCCAGAACACCAGCTCGTAGTAGATGCGGGGGTCGAGCTCGCGAGAAACGGCTGCCCATGACCAGGCAAATGCAAGAACTGCAACGGCGTTGGCAACAAGCGCAGCGCTCAGACCGAATCGCAATGCCCCATTTCCGCTGATGCGTGTGCCCACAGGCTGCACGGCCAGCATAGAACGCAGGCACAACAAAGTGATGCCCCCGCCAAACAGCAACAGACCGGATAAAAACAGCGGACCGTCCAATACGGGAACGTAATTGGCCATGATCGGTGTAGCGGTCTGCATGAAGGGTGCAACACACATCGTGAGCGTACCGGCCGCCGACAAGGCGAAGGCAAGCCAAGCCAAAGCCGGAAATCGGTGGGTTCCATTCAAAGTCCACAAGCTGCCACCAAAGGCAAGAAACCAAACCAGTACGGAAAGGTCGACGTGAACGACCAATGCCATACGAAAAAAATCAGCCACAGGGAAGAACGTCTGCAGTTGTGGAGTGCGGGACAGCACCAACAATATCGAGAACAGTCCGGAGGCCAATAGTGCAAACAACCCCAGACCAAGCCAGGCAATTGCCAGTGGTCTGCGGCCATCCTGTGGCACTTCCAGTTCGAAGGTATGGACATTTACACCCGGGAGGTGCAGGCCATTCATGGGGTCTATTTGAGCAGAAGGTGGCATAGAAAGGGATTGCGTTTCAATCATCGTGCGGTTAATGCAATTGCTCATCAGAAAGATCTATTGTCTGCGAATCAGTCGTTGACGATAGCTCTTGCAAGGTGGAACGCAACGAGGCCATGGCCTGGATAACCTGCGCACGCTGATTGCCGGACCAGACCACCGCAATACGCTCACGCGGAGCTGCTGCGCGCAGGCGCGGCTCTCGCACGCCGGTAAGGCGGCCTTGCACCCAGCGGTCAGCCAGGCGAAACTCACAATCGCCTTCACGGCAACCGGCAATCACCACGCCGTCTGCCCCGAGCCGCAGCGCATACTCGATGAATGATGGCGGCAGCATTCCGGCGCACTCCAGGGGAAGCACTGCGGTGGATGGGTCGGCCAGCGTACGCCAGTCAGCCGCTTGTTTGCATGTAAACAGCATGATTTTTGCGGGTCCGGTCAACGCTGCCAGCTCCTGCTGAAGCTGTTTGCGCAGCGCCACAACCGGAGTACCCGGCAGTTCAATACCGGAAACAATGTCTTCGATGCGGCGAAACGGAGTCGAAGATGGGCATGAGCCAACGCAAATTCCGCAGGCGACGCACTGGTCGCTGACAACGAACGCCTGCTGCTTGTGATTGAGCTGATCGGTACGGTCTATCATGACAACCGCTCCAAAGGGGCAATCGGCGGCACATCGGGAGCAGCCATTGCAATTCGTCAAATCGACAACTGCTGGCTGGCTGGCCACCCGATTTCGCAGCGTCCACTGCAGGTTGGGCATGAACGGAAGTGCGAACAGTAACAATGTCGAGAAAAATAGCAGAAGCCAGGTTCCCTGTGCGGACAAAAAGTCAACCAAGGGGTGTACGAAGAGATAAAACCAATCCAGCGACAGGGATGCCGCCATGTTCCCGGTTACGGCAGGCCCCAGGCTTTCCGCAGGTGCCACCAGTGCCAGTACAACGAACATGGCGATGCAACTCACAGTCAGGGGACGGGGTGGCCAAATGCGAACCTGGGATATCCGCTGCACATGAATCCAGACGCCTGCCAGCAGGAACAATGGGACGCTGACGTGCATGAAGACAATCAGTGAGAAAAATCGATCGTTCAGCGCCTCGGTGGTCATGAAATTCCGTACCAATTGATCAGACGATATCGGTAAGGCTTGCAACCACTCTGCAAATGCTGTGACGCTGTAGAGCGCCCGTTCGTCCCATAGCAGCCAGAAACCTGAGATACCCGCAATCCATAGCAACCAAAGCAGCGGAATCCCGGTTATCCAGGAAAACCAGCGTACTCCTGCGTAATGCCCCCTCACGGCTTCACGAATCAGGTGCAGCAGCGACAGGAACATGAATGCATCTGCCGCATAGCGGTGCATTCCCCTCAATAGTCTTCCCAGCAACAATGGATCTAGTTGTAGCCGGCGACCCGACTCATAGGCACCGGTGACGCTGGTGTCATAGAGCACAAATGCAATGATTCCCGTGGCGCTCACAACGACAAAGCACAGGAAGGCCAATGCACCCAGATGTCGCCAGGGGTTATTGGCGGGAGCAAATGCGCCGTCGAAAAATCCCGTCAGATTTTCGTCGCCGTTGCGCAACGCGCGAAGCATTTCTGACATCGGCAACCGCCTTACTCGTGTGTAAACACGAAGCCGCCTTCACCCGTCAGAAAATCAACGATGAGAACTTGGCCAGGCGCCAGATTCAGGTCAATTTCCCGAGCGAAATTGAACACATGGTCCGGTCCATCAGCCAGACGAGCGTGAAACACGTGATGCCCGGCTGGAATCGAGAGACGCCGATAGACCGTGGCGGCGCCGTCTTGGCGCAATCCTGTTGGCGGCGTGGTGATCCGATACAACGGTTTTTCGTCCATATCGAGCTCGATCAGAACATCTGAGCGCTGCCGCGGACAATCCATCTTGGTCCGCATGTTGGGCGCCAATTTGGCGAGCTCGGCCTCCGAGCGCTCCCGGCAGCTCTGAACCAGTTGCGCGGAATGGCTGAATGAAAGTTTTACCAATGCTTCGTCATCCCCGCGAAGGCGGTACTGGGGAGAAGTTGAAAAGTACCCGATGGTCAGGGCAAAAGCACCATAGGCGATCGCTTGAAGTCCATATCGAACAGGGTTTGAAAATGTTTGACTAGGCATGGGTTCCTCCCAGTTTCACCATATCGGCTTGCTGGCTGTCCAATGGCCGTTGCGGTGCCATGTGAAAAGCGTCCGAAAAGCAGTCGTCCGTAGAAATTCCGTGCTTGATAAATGCCGGTTGAGCCGCCTGGACCATTTGCACCGACCCACAGGCATAAACCTGATGCCTGGAGAGATCCGGGAAATCCGCAAGAATCGCTTCATGGACCAAGCCCGTTCGCCCGGTCCATTCGTCCTCGGGCTCCGGTGCGGAAAGCACGGCTACAAATTTGAAATTGCTGTGCTCGCGCGCCCATTGCTCTGCCAGTTTGCCAAGATAAAGATCATGGCGGCGGCGAACGCCCCAGTACAGGATCATCTCCCGATCCATTGCGTTGTGAAATGCCGATTCAACCATGCTCTTCACCGGCGCAAAGCCCGTAGAGCCAGCGACAAAGACAATGGGCTTCTTGCTGTCTTCCCGCAGCGTGAAGGTACCCAGCGGCCCCTCAAACTTGAGATTATCGCCAACCTTCATGCCGTCAAAAACGGCTGTTGTAAACCGGCCACCGGGTACCAATCGCACCTGAAGCTCAATTTCTTCCGCAGCGTGCGGCGCGGTTGCAAAGGAAAAACTGCGCCGTTCCCCGTTATCCAGCACGATGTTGATGTATTGCCCTGCAAAGAATTTCATGCGCGATCCGTCTGCCATCGTCAGCCCCAACTGCATGACATCTGTAGACAGCAATTCCATTCGAGATACCCTGGCGACGTGCATTTGAATCGGCAGTCGCTTCGCGTTTACCTCAGGAACATACTCAATCTCAACGTCGCCAATCGGCTCTGCACAGCATAGGAGAGTTTTTCCAGCAGCGCGTTCCAGATCCGTCAATACCGACTCTTGATAGGGCGTCAGGCGTACCCGACCATGCAATATGGTCGCCTTGCACATTCCACAGCCACCGTTTCGACATTCAAATGGCATGGGCAGTCCTGCCCGTAGTCCGGCATCCAGCAGTGTCTCGCCGCTTCGCCCCTCAACAATCCGTTCATCCGGATGAGCAGCCATGTTCCAGGTTGGCTGCTTGCTTCGCTTGAGTGGTGGAAGCCAGGGGAGCACAACCAAAAATAGACTCGTGCCAACGGCAAACAACCAGGTGTTTGCGCCCCCCCATAACTGGATCAGGGGATAAATGGGCAAATAGAACCAATCAAAATCAATCATCGCGGGAAGCGATGCCATGTCAACCGGCGCCTGACTAACCGCCGGCCTCACTGCCGACATGACAAGCAGCATGGCAACAACGGAAATCATTACAGGGCGCGGAGGGTTGGTTTTTGCACTGGGTACGCGCTGTGTATGCACCCACAAAACGGCCATCACCCCGAGTGGCAAGCCGATGTGAATAAAGGACAACAGGGAGAACAGTCGATCGCTGACATTGGCATTGGTGATGAAATTTCGGGTCATTGAGCCGCCAATGATCGGCAATGCATCAAACCATTCGGTTGTGGCAGTAACCACAAATTGCGCGAGTCGGTCCCACGGCAACATGTAGCCATTTACGCCAGAGGCAAACGTCAGCCACAACAGGACAACACCGGAGACCCACGAGAACCAGCGAAATCCACGGTGACGATCGAATGTGAAATGCCGGACCAGGTGCAGCAACATGGTGACCACCAGCGCATCCGATGCATAGCGATGCACACTGCGCAGAACGCCGCCAGCAAACCACTGGCCATGGGTCAAGGATTCAACGGAACCATACGCAACCGTAACGCCGGTTTCAAAAAAAGCGTAAAGGTACAAACCTGTACCGATAACGACCCATAGCAGGAAGTAGGTGATTGCACCCAGGTAATAGAGCGGATTTAGTCTTTCACCAAATATTGCATTGAAAACTTTTTCAAGCCCTAAAAACGATTTTTGCCCGGCAGTTTGCAGTAGATTTAACACTTGAACACTTCTAAAATTTCTCCATCGGAGATAACATTCTGCGGCGCAAACGCCGTTGGGTCAGCCATTCTGAAATGAAGAACCACAGCATCGTCAATGCAAAGGTCACCCCACCGGCTACCTCGATCAATAGCCCATACTTGACTTCATACTTCCCGGTCTTGGGGTCGTACACCGTGCACAAAATCCGCACTCGCTCCATCAAATCATCAATTGCAGGTCGCGAACCGTTCGGTACATTGGTCAGAACCTGTTTGATGGGCTCACCAATGGAGTCCGCTGTAAGCGCTTCACCATAGATTTGCTGATAAATCCTTCCATTTGCATCGAGCAAGGTGACTTGCAAAATGTGATCAAAACCAGCCGGGGTGGATAAATAGCTAAATCCAAATTCACGCGCAAGACGCTCAACGACTGAGCCCGGAGGACTCAGGAACTCCCAGTTCGAGACATCAATGCGGTACTGCTTCGCAAAAGCCTTCAACGATTGTGGGGAGTCGGCCGGTTGGTTGAAACCGATGCTGATCACATTGAACTGATCGGTGCCAAAGGCATCACGCCCGGCCTCGATTGCTGTTTGCAACGACCGCGTAGTCAGGGGGCAGACTTGAAAGCAACCGGTGTATATAAAACTAACCAGCAAAGGCTTTCCACGATACTGGGAGAGACGAGTCGTTCTCCCTTCCCTATCCTGAAATGCATAGTCATCAGGGATCGTCCCAATGACTGACTGACTCAGTTGGAGAGCTGTCTTTTGATCCAACGCGGCGGATGTTCCCGCGGCTGACGGTTCCGCCGCATGTCCTGCGCAAGTGAGCGCTGTCAGGAATGCTGCTGATAGAAAAATTCGAGCCCAGCCACTCCAAAAACCACTCGACGTGACATGAATCTTGAGAATAAATGCCCTCATGGCAACACGCTAAATGTTCTCAAACCAACAGGCTGTCCAGTGTGGATGCTACTAATAGCAGGCTGAGTTGAACCAGGGATGCAAAAAAGGAACCCATGGCCGTTTTTCGCGATGGGGATTTTGCGAGCAACCACGCTTTGTAAACGAAATAGGCGCCACCGCTAAACGCGCCAAGTAAATAGATAACGCCAGCGCCAAACCAGATTGGAGCGATGGCAGTCATGGCCAATGCCAAGGCACTCCAAAACACGACCCACGAAGCACGCTGTGTACCAATCACTACGGGCAGCATAGGCACACCCGCAGCGGCATACTCAGCCTGATTAGCAATTGCCAGACTCCAAAAATGCGGCGGGGTCCACAAGAACAGGACGGCGGCCAACAAAAATGGCAGTGGGCCAATGACGGGGTCGACAGCAGCAGCACCAGCAAGAACCGCAAAGCTTCCAGCGAGACCGCCCACCACAATGTTGAGCCAACTGCGCCGCTTTAGCCAAACCGTATAAACGACGGCGTAAAAGAACGCGCCCAGAAAGACAAACGCGGCAGAAACCGGGTTGACAGCCCAAGCGGCAATCGACACAGATGCAACCAGCATCACAGCCATCAACACAAGCCAAGCCGGCGTGGAAGGCAGCGAGCCTGTCACAAATGCGCGTCCACGGGTTCTCGCCATCAAGTGGTCGGTATCTCGCTCGTAATACTGGTTAAAAGCGCCAGCACTTGCCGAAGAAACCAGTACGGTCAATGCCATGATCACCAGTTTGGTCCAGCCAATGAATGGGCCTGGCGTTATGACCATTCCTACCAAGGCGGTAATCATGATCATGAATCCGATGCGCAGCTTGAAAAGCCCAAGTACATCGCGGACCCTATGGCTGGCGTTGATCGCATCGGGCGAGTCGGTATCACGCATAACGTTCATCAATTTCTTTGCTCGCAAACTAAAGGGCACAGAACAGTACGCGGGCCGTGGCCCGCGTACAAACTAAAGACTTAACTCAAACCCCACACCTGTGACAGGTACTTCCAGTTGATGAAGTAGTACAGAATGAAGGACACCAAAAACACCATCGCCAGCACAAAAGTACCTGGTGCGGCAAAACCGGCCGAACCATAAGATTGCGCTACTGCTGTAGGTGCAGTCACAGGAATCGGTGTGAAGTTCGCGCTGGTCTTGCCACCATCGAGCTTCTTGCCCCAAAGCAAGGATCCAACAGTAATGTAGATATAGATGGCACCACCACAAATGGCAGATACACCAGCAATACCGACAAGCCCCATTAACAAGTAAGCCGCACCCGGCCACTCATAAGCCATGGCGGCACCGTTGAATGCCATATCCCAATGGCGACGTGAAACACCCAGCGTACCGGCTCCCATCATGACCAGGCAGAAGAAGTACATCGAAAAGCCAAACAAGTAGGGCTGAATCTTTGCCAGGCCGGGGTTGATCATCTCGCGCCGAAATAACACCGGTATCAAAAAGTACGTCAGGGCCATGAAGGTCAAGGTCGTACCAACCACGACTGTTGCATGGAAGTGGCCAGGCACATAGATCGTGTTGTGGATGATCATGTTGAGCTGTTCAGTGCCCATCATCACACCGGTAATTCCACCCAGAAAGCCGAAACCTATGATCGAAATGAAAACACCCGACCAGACAGGGTTGCCCCACGGTGCCTTGCGCAGCCACTCAAACAAACCGTTGTTGTAGCCCTTTGCGCGTTGCGCAACTTCGATCGCGCCCGGAATAGTCAAACCGTGAATCATGGAAGCCAGAACCGCAAAATACATGAAGTAGCTGGTATTGACGACCTTCCATGCGGTACTTACACCGGGATCAGCCAAGAGGTGATGCGCGCTGGCAAGTTGCAAGAACAAAATGTAAAGCAAGAACGCACCACGGCTAACGCGCTCGGACATGGGCTTGGCACCGAACGCAATGGCAGCAACTGCGTACCAGACCGAAATGTGTGCAGCAACGTTGATTTGTTGCGAAGAGTGACCAAATGCCCACCAGATAATGCGATAAGCCAACGGATCAACCGAAGGAATCAACCCAACGGACAGCAGAAAAGTCGGAATCAGGATGATCGCGCCAGAGGAGATGGTAAATACCGCAATGATGGCAGCAACAATTGCACCAAACGTTACCAGTGGCACTGAGCCTTGGTATGTTTTTTCGCGCTTGGCAACCACCAGCGTACCAAAGAAGACAAAGCAGCCGATCAATGCACCAACCGCGAACAGGATCAGTCCGAGGTAGAACGTTGGCGCTGCCATCATGGGCACGTATGAGGTCATCATGACGCTGGAACCACCCTGGAAAACGGCTACATTGTTCATCACCGCGCCAATGAGCATCAGAGCAAACGCCGCCCAAGCGAACTTGGGAGTGGCAATCCGACACCTTAACAAGGTCGAAGAACAGAAGTAGAGCACGGCCATCTCAAAAAAGATGATCCAGAAGATCAGCATGTCGATGCCGTGGGCCGTCAAGACCATGTAAAACGTATCGGCAGCCAACCAGTGAACGGTTGGCCAGCGGGTTAACACCACACCAATGGCTAGCAAGCCGCCCACCAAAAGGGCAACGACCGCAGTCACAGCGTTAACGATCATCAGTTTTTCGGCCTGTGATTCGAATTGGAGCCCGGAGCGCGGGCAAGTACGGTAAGTTGTTGACATCTACTTCACCTTATTTCACGTACAGGCGGCTTACCATCGTGTGATGGTTAATTCCGCAGTACTCATTGCATACGATTGAATAAGTACCGGACTTATTCGGCGTAACCTTCACAACGTGCTCATAGCCAGGAACAATCTGGATGTTGATGTTCACCGGTTGCAGAGAAAACCCGTGGTTGTAGTCCATGGAGGACAGGTGGAGGCGGTAGGTTTTGTCTTTCTCCAACTCAATGATGGGCCAAAAATTCCACAAACGAGCCGTCAGATAGACATCGCTGCCAGGGGGAGGCGCAACAACCGGAATGTTGTCTGCAGTTTCAGTGCGTATGGTGTATTTGTCGACCATGGCCTGAGCTTTCTTTGCATATTGTTCAGGCGTTGTTTTATAGGTCTCGGTGGACAGGTTTTGTGAACCGTAAATGTGCCAACCAACCATCATCGCAAACATGATCAGGCACCAGACCAATGCGATGGCAATCCAGGTGCCCTCAACGCGATCCAGCGGATGCTTCCACCACAGTCGTTCTGCCGGCGGCAAAATTGCGCTCATATGCGTTTCTCCTAAGTTTCTATTGGTTTATATCGATCACTGATGGCGAGAGTCACTTAGCCAACGGGATAGTTAATACATCAATCACACCCCAGACGTTGTACACGACCATCGGGATCATCACGCCTAAGAACAGCAGGAGAAACGGGTTGTCTAGCAGCTGCTGCATCATGGGTACTGGTTCGTTGGGGTCGTCAGCTCCATGCGATGAAGCACCGGTGTTTTTGGTTTGCGACATGTCGTGATCCTTAAATGAAATACCATCGTCAAAACGGCGTTCGACGCCTGCCCACACTGTAGACAGATGGTTCTCAAATTAACTTAATGTGTCTTAAGAAATCACCAAGTCGATGGTGACTTGATAGTGCAACCTGATTGGCACTTGAATCATTGATGGAATCGACCGCCTTGACGCAGGCGGTGAACGTTAAGCAGGCGCGAGGAAAACTACTCCCACTCAATCGTCGCGGGTGGCTTACTCGAAACGTCGTAGGTGACGCGGTTGATTCCGCGCACTTCATTTATGATTCGCCCCGAAACTTTTTTCAGCAAGGCGTAAGGCAACTCGGCCCAGTCGGCGGTCATGAAGTCGCTGGTCTGCACGGCACGCAAGGCCACCACGTAGTCGTAGGTACGCCCGTCACCCATCACCCCCACACTTTTGACGGGTAGAAAGACCGTGAAGGCCTGACTGGTGAGTTCGTACCAGGTCTTTCCGGTACCCTCGTCTCTGAAGTTGTGAAGTTCCTCGATAAAGATGGCATCTGCGCGGCGCAACAAGTCGGCATATTCTTTCTTGACTTCCCCCAGAATACGCACGCCCAGACCGGGTCCCGGGAAGGGGTGGCGGTAGACCATGTCATGCGGCAAGCCCAGGGCGACACCCAACTCGCGCACTTCATCCTTGAACAGTTCTCGTAGAGGTTCCAAGAGCTTCAACCCCAGCTGTTCGGGTAAGCCGCCCACATTATGGTGACTCTTGATCGTGACTGCCTTCTTATTGCCGGCACCGCCCGACTCGATCACGTCGGGGTATATCGTTCCTTGCGCCAGAAAGGTTGCGCCTTTAATTGCCCGGCTTTCGTCTGCTACGTTTTGTATAGCGCCTTGCGCAACAAGCGTGAGGGCTGCAGCCTTAAACACCTCAATAAACTCACGGCCGATAATCTTGCGCTTGGCTTCCGGATCGCTGACGCCAGCGAGATGCCCCAGGAACTGTTCGCTGGCATCGACACGCATCACTTTCGCATGTAACTTTCCGACAAACATATCCATCACCATGTCGCCCTCGTTCAGGCGCAGCAAGCCATGGTCTACGAACACGCAGGTGAGCTGGTCGCCAATAGCACGGTGAATCAGTGCAGCTGCAACCGAAGAGTCCACGCCGCCGGAGAGCCCCAAAATCACTTCTTCGTCACCAACCTGTGCGCGGATACGTTCCACCGCTTCCGCGATGTAGTCACCCATGATCCAATCGGCGCGCGTGCCACAAATGTCCAGCACAAAGCGGTTCAGGATGGCCTGGCCCTGTTTGGTATGGGTGACTTCGGGGTGGAACTGCACCGCATAAAACTTTCGCGACTCGTCGGCCATGCCGGCGATCGGGCAGGCGGCGTTCGAAGCCATCACAGAAAAGCCTGGAGGCAACTCAGTGACTTTGTCTCCGTGGCTCATCCACACGTCCATCATGCCGTGACCTTCTGGGGTCGCACTGTCCTGAATGCCGTCAAAAAGGCGCGTATGGCCGCGTGCCCTGATCTGGGCAGAGCCAAATTCACGTGTATGCCCCGCTTCTACTTTGCCGCCCAGCTGCTGTGCCATGGCTTGCATGCCATAACAAATGCCCAGCACGGGGATACCCAACTCAAATACCACCTGTGGTGCCTTGTCGGTCGTTTCCTCGTAGATACTGGCATGGCTACCAGACAAGATGACGCCCTTGAGGTTCCCATTCTGAGCGTATTCACGAATCCAGGATTCGCTTACGTCGCATGGATGCACCTCACAGAACACGTGGGCCTCCCGAATCCTGCGGGCAATAAGTTGAGTGACTTGAGATCCGAAGTCAAGAATGAGGATGCGTTCGTGTGTCATGAAGTATTAAACTGTAGAAATGTCAGCCTCAAGCCGGCGCTGGCGTTGAAAATGCCAGACCCCTAGGCACAGCGCAATCAATTGAATCAGGCCACTCACAAAAAATGGAAGCCCCAGGCGCATGTCGCCAAGTGGCGCGTGCGAAACCAGCGTCAGCATACCGGCACCGGCCACCGGGGCCAGCACGGCCATCATGCTATTGAGCGAAGAAACGGCGCCCAGCGTACGACCCTGTATCTTTTCGCCCGCCGCGCTGGATACGATGCTCTGCAGGGTCGAACCAGTCGCGGCTGATGGCATATTGAGCACAATAATCAGAAACAGCATCCAGGGTTCGGTGGCCAAACCATACGCAAAATAGGCTATTGACGCACTGCATAAACCAATCACTGCGAGACGTTGCGGAGAAATGCGTCTGAGAATATGTTTCAGTAAAACGCCCTGCATCACCACACTGACGGCGCCTACGACCATCAGCGACCAGCCTGTTTCACGAGGGCCCCAGCCGAACTTGAACGTGGTGTAGAGCACCCATGTCGAGTGCAACATGAATTGTGACAAGGTGCTGAGTGCTATGACCGCAATCAACGGGCCAACACCTCTCAAATCAACCAAACCGCGAAGCGCAGAAACAGGATTGGCTTTGCGCCATGCAAAGGGTGTTCGTCGGTCCCCGGGGAGACTCTCCGGCAGCACAAAGTAGCCGTAAATCCAGTTGACCACGGCAAGCGAGCCTGACGCTACAAATGGCAACCGTAAGTCCAAGTCACCCAGAATGCCACCCAATGCCGGTCCCAAAATGAAACCCAGGCCCATCATGGCGCCCAGCAAGCCAAAACGCCGGGCACGGTCTGCAGCAGGTGTGATATCGGCCACATAGGCATTGGCCACAGCAATGTTGGCTTGCATACCGCCTCCAATAAGGCGCACAAAAACCAGCATCCACAGGCTGGTCGCCGCGGCTGTCATGAAGAAGTTGAACGCCAAGCCGGAAAAACCGATGAGCAAAACCGGTCGGCGGCCAAATCGGTCAGACAACGCCCCCAGAATCGGCGAGCCAAAGAAGTTTGCAATGCCGAAAGCAAAGGAAACAGCACCAAACCAGAACGCCTGATCGGCCTGCGAGTGTGTGAATTGCCCGACCAGATGCGGCAACACTGGAATCATCAGACCGATCGACATCATGTCAATCAGCACCGCGATCATGATGAAGCGCATCGCCGCCGTACGACCGCCCACCGCCATAGCGGGTGGATCAGTCGGCACGGTAATTGGGTGCCTCTTTGGTGATCTGCACGTCGTGAACGTGGCTCTCGCGGATCCCGGCGGTTGTAATTTCCACAAACTCGGCCCTATTTTGCATATCGTCAATGGTGGGGCATCCACAGTAACCCATGCTGGCACGAATGCCGCCGGCCATTTGATAGACGATAGACACCATGGAGCCTTTGTACGGCACTCGACCTTCGATGCCCTCAGGCACCAATTTGTCAGCATTCGGGTTCCCCGTGCTTGACTCCTGAAAATAGCGGTCTGCACTGCCCTGCTGCATCGCGCCGATGGACCCCATGCCACGGTAGCTCTTGTAGCTGCGTCCCTGGAACAGGATGACTTCCCCGGGCGCTTCTTCAGTTCCCGCGAACATGCCACCCATCATGACACTGCTGGCACCCGCCGCGAGTGCCTTGGCAATGTCGCCGCTGTAGCGGATACCGCCATCAGCGATCAAGGGGATACCCGATCCCTTCAACGCAGAGGCCACGCCGTCAATCGCCATGATCTGGGGAACACCCACACCAGCCACGATACGCGTGGTGCAAATAGAACCTGGGCCAATGCCCACCTTGACCGCATCGGCGCCGGCCTCTGCCAAAGCCAGTGCTGCAGCTCCGGTGGCAATATTGCCGCCTATCACGTCAATGTGGGGGTAATTCTTTTTAACCCAGCGGACCCGCTCGATCACACCATGGCTATGCCCATGGGCTGTATCAACCACGATGGCGTCGACTCCTGCACGAACCAATGCCTCCACGCGCTCCTCAGTGCCCTCGCCTACTCCGACGGCAGCGCCTACGCGCAGTTTGCCCTGCGCATCACGTGCGGCATTGGGAAAGCTGGTTTGTTTGGTGATGTCCTTGACGGTGATCAGTCCTTTGAGCTCAAACGAGTCGTTGGTCACCAACAGGCGCTCAATTTTGTATTGATTGAGCAACACCTTGGCCTGGCTGATCGTCGTGCCGTCCGGCACCGTTACCAGCTTGTCCTGGGGGGTCATGATCTGGCTAACAGGCAGGTCATAGCGGGTCTCAAAACGAAGGTCTCGACCAGTCACGATGCCAACTACCTTGCCACCATCACAAACCGGAAATCCGGATACACCCAACTGTTCCGACAGGTTCATTACTTGGCGAACGGTGTGGGAAGGGGTGATCACCACTGGGTCACGCAGCACACCCGACTCATACCGCTTAACCTTTGCGACCTGCGCCGCCTGCTCCGCAGCAGTCAGGTTTTTGTGAACGATTCCAATGCCTCCCTCTTGTGCGATTGCAATAGCCAGCCTCGCTTCGGTTACCGTATCCATGGCAGCCGATACCAGGGGCAGGTTCAAGGAAATGTTGCGGGAGAATTGGGTGGCGAGGGATGTGTCCTTTGGCAGGACCTGGGAGTACGCAGGAACCAACAACACATCGTCGAAGGTGAGCGCTTTGCCGAGGAGGCGCATTTCAAAGCTCCAAATGTCGAAATTGTACCCGTGGCGTTCCTTTGCTCAATTGAGGCGTGGGTAATGACCATGGCAAAACCTCAGGCTTGGCGTCAATATTTTCTCAAAACCGCCCTTGGACGCTACACTTTAAGCATGAAACTGATTCAAAAACTCCTTCTGGTTGCCTTGGCCGGGCTCTGCCTTTCAGCATCTGCACAGTGGCAATGGATCGACAAGGATGGACGTAAAGTGTTCAGCGATCGTGCGCCGCCCACTGATATTTTGGACAAAAATATTTTGAAACGCCCGGGTGGGCGGACACCTGCGGTTGCCCCACCTGCGGAAGTCGTCGATGCAGCTGCATCGGCACCTGCGTCGGCTTCTCCGTCTGCGGGCAAGCCAGCGGGGTTGGATAAGGAACTTGAAGCTAAAAAGAAACAAGCACAGGACGCCGAATTGACCAAGCGAAAAGCGGACGAAGAACGTATTGCCAGGGCCAAAATAGAAAATTGTGCCCGTGCGAAACAAGCCAAAGCAACATTTGACTCCGGCGTGCGAGTGGGGCGTACCAATGCGGCGGGCGCACAGGAAATCATGGATGATGCGACACGCGCCCAAGAGATAATGCGTATTCAAGGCATCATGGCTCAGGACTGCCGATAGAGGCTCAATAACCTGCCTTGGCTCCGATTCGGCGTTTTGCAAATAATCCGGCCGCTTTTTTTGCACCTTGTTTTACAAAACGTTCGCGCCGTGCCACTTTTGGGTCCACGGTAAGCGACCGATAGACTTCCAAACGATCCTGGTCCTGCAGTAGGTAGGATGGACCGATTTTCCGCCCCCAAACGCCTAATCCCGTCATTTCCAAGCCATGGGTCGCCGATTCACCAAGGTAAGCGGCAGACATCAGGGCCTGTGCAGCCGTAAACCCTGGCGCGATCGTCATCGGTATTTCAACGACTTGTCGTGGTCTGGGAGAGAAAACGATCACTATCGAAATCGCCATGTCACTCGCCATACACCTGCTGGGCCCGTTTAACAAATGCATCTACCATGCTGGCTGCGATTTTGTCGAAGACAGGGCTTACCAACTTGCTTAACGTGGAACGATCAAACCCATAGTTCAGCGTCAACTCGACTTTACAAGCGCGCTGAGAGCCGTCACCCAAAGGAGTGAAATTCCACTGGCCTTCGAGCTGGGAAAAGGGACCGTTGAGCAGTTGCATGTGAACCTGGCTGTCAAGCGTGTGCACGTTTCGTGTGCTGAAAGTCTGGTGCACGCCACCGAATGAGATGCCCATTTCAGCGGTCATACCGTCATCATGTACCGCGACCACACGGGCGTGTTCACACCAGGGCAAAAACTGAGCATATTGGTCGACATCGGTCACCAATACGTACATCTCTCGCGGGCTGTACCAGATCAAAACGGACTTGTGTACGGTTTTCATAGAATGG